>JAANMW010003126.1_pt1 | contig 13538 bp, 12 predicted proteins | sample 7279671 | NCBI WGS metagenome assembly JAANMW01 (sample SAMN14094541, study PRJNA606508) | bioreactor metagenome | isolation source: A lab-scale SPAN reactor treating ammonium-rich wastewater day 247 | place: Ireland: Galway | collected 2017-09-19
CTGGCCGCGCAGGTTGCTGTCCAGGCTGGTCGTGGTGATCACCGAACCGCCCGACGGGCTGGCCTCGTAGCCGTCCCGCCGCAGGGCCTCCGGCAGGTGCTCGCCGTCGATGGTCGGGAACACCAGCCGGTTCAGGCCCCAGTGGACGTGGGTCAGTTGACCCTGGATGTGCTGCTGGCCCTGGCGCTTCGACGAGTTCTCCAGGCAGCGCAGCGGGTAGACCGCCTCGGGGAAGTCCCGCAGCAGCAGTTCTTCTTCCAGGAACAATGTGCGGATCGGCCGCAGCAGTTCCCTCGCGTTGTCCTGGCTGCCGGCGATCATGCACACGTATGGCCGGTAGCCGTAGAGGATGGCCCACAGCGCCGCGCAGCGGGCCAGCGCCGTCTTGCCGCTGCCCCTGGGCATGGCGAAAGCGAACAGGCCGCCCTCGCGGACCGCCCGCTCGATCTTGGCGATGACGCGAAGGTGATCTTCCGACCACGGCCGCCAGAAGAACCGAGGGAAGTAGGTCTCGCAGAACAGCTTGAACGATTCGCCGCAGGCAAGCCGCCGCTGGTAGTCCTCGACCTCGGGGACCGGGAAGATGTCCTGCGCCGCCTTGGTGCCGGCCCGCTCCCGTTCGGCCTTGCGCCGGCGGGCCTCGACGTAATCGACCTTCTCCGGCCGAGGCTTTGCAAGCTCGCCGACCAGCCAGCGGGCGTAGCGGACGAGATGAATGTGCTGGCCATCGCTGAAGCGCAGGGCCCCGGCGTCCATCTGGCGGCGAAGCCGGGGCCGGGTCAGCACCACGCCCAGCGGCGTCGCATTGACCACCTGGAGCAGTTCGCTCTGCGTCAGCCTGGCCGGGTCAATCGCCATCGCGCTCCTTCAATCGCAGGTTCATCCAGGCCACGTAGTGAACCAGGTTGATCGCCCCGTCGGGCTGGCCCCCGGCGGTCGGGGCGCCGGCGGCGATGTGGTCCCGGACGACGCTCTCACCCACGCCCAGCAGCCGGGCGGCCTGGGCGATGGTCAATGCCGCCGGATTGGCCGCCGCCGGGGCCGGTTCGGCCGACCCGGTAGCCGCCGGGGCGTTGCCGGGGCCGCCAAGGGGCGCGATATCTTGTTGTTCATCGCCCATAACCAACGCTTTCACCTATGTTTATGTGCGTAACAATTCTCAGAATTCCGGCCGGAATGCCCTTCCCATCTCGCCAAACCCATGGCAACTGTGTGGGTGGAAGCATGGAAAACGCCAAACGAAAGGACGACGCGATGAAGACCACGAAGAAGACCAACGCGACCAACGCCAGGCGGCAGATCGCCCGCATCTTCGGCGGCCGGCGGATCGACCGGATGGCCTGGAAGACGCTGGCCCGCATCTACGCCGCCGCCCGGCCCGGCAGCATCGCCCGCCGGCTCATCAACGCCGAATGCCGCCGCTGCGGCTACGTCCCGCGAATCGTCCTGGGCCTCAACGCCGAGTGACCAACCGCCAACCCCAAGGAGCGAACCATGAAGACCACGCGAATCGACATCGAAGGAAGAACCGGCAAGGCGACCATCTTCCGCAGCGGCGGCGAGATCGTCATCAACGTCACCCGCCGGGCGGCCCGGCCCGACGACACCATCCGCCGGGGCATCGGCCGCGATGATTCCTGGCTGGCCGGCGGCCGAAACGACAAGGCGATCTACGAGTTGGCCGAGCGGCTCCAGCAGACCTTGGACGGCTGCCCCGGCACCGCCGGCGACATCGCCGACTACCTGACCGTCATCCGCACCTTCGCGGATTGAACCACCCCCAACCTCGAGGAGAACGAGATGGCAACCAAGCGAACCAGGCGAGCGACCAAGGTCAAGACCTGCGAGGCCACTTTGCCCGACGGCAGCAAGGTCCGCTGCACCGTCCCGCCGTCGCCAGCCGTCGCTTACGACGGCGAACCCGAAGAAGTCCTCCGCGACGTCCTGCGTGACAGCTTCACGCCGACGGCGGTCGCCATGATGGCCAACGCCCTGCGCGTCCAGCTCAACAGCGGCGTGCCCGACGCCTCCGCCCGCCGCCAGCTCCGCTACCTGGCCGACCTGCTGGTGGCCATGCTCGGCGGCGAGAAGGGCTACCTGCTGGCCCTGGAGGAGGGCGGCGTGTGAGGCGGAAGTCAGGCCCGAAAGATTCTCGGAATTATGCTTAGCGAGGGCCAGGTTTTCCGGCTGAATGTGTGCAGGCGAAGAGAACGAACCATGAACCACGAACCGAGGAGAACGCAGATGGCAACGACGAAGAAAAACGCGACGCAGACCGCCACGCCCAAGGCCGAACGCACCGAGGTCGACCACGCCCGCAACATCCTGATGCAGGCCGACCTCTACCGGCGGAACTACGAAAGCCAGCGGGACGAATTCCTGGCCCGGGCCAAGGACAACCCGGCCCACGCCATCGCCTGGCGCGGCGAGGACGTGACCATCGCCACCACCCAGTATGCGATGGTCGCCCAGCACGACCTGCTGCCGGGCGAGGCGGAGATGGCCTGCATCCTGGACAACGAGCCGGTCTTCTCGGTCGCCCCGGCCGAGACAATCGCCCGGGCCTCCAAGATGGTCCGCTACCTGGCCCGCCAGTTGCTGGGCCGCTCGGTCGGCCGAGCGTCCAGCACCGGCCAGTTCCACAACGCCGTCGATGGGGCGACCGCCGAGGCCTACGCCCGGACCATCCGCGACCTGGCCGGTTCCTGCGAGGCGATGGACCTGGCCGAGACGGTCAGGTTCTGAACGCCCGGCGGGTTCCGGCCCGCCGCCAGCGGCCTGCCCACGCGGGCCCCTGGCGATGGGTCGGGTGTTCCGACCCGAAACGTCCAGCTCAAGGAGAGCACGATGAAGAAGAACGAGGTCCAGGTCGGCGCGAGCTACATCGCCAAGGTGTCCGGCAAGCTCGCGGAGGTCCGCATCACCAACCAGAGCCGCTTCGGCGGTTGGGACGCGGTGAACGTGGCCACCAAGAAGGCGGTCCGCATCAAGAGCGCCCAGCGGCTGCGGGCCGCGGCCGGCAAGCCCAAGGCCAAGGCCGACGCGCCCAAGGCCAAGCCCGCCGCCGCCAACCCGCTGCTGGGCGACGGCGACTTCACCGACGCCATCAACGCCGCCACCGTCGAGCAGCTCCGGGAGGCCCTGGCCGCCGACACGCTGTCGCCCAGGAATCGCAACCGGGTGGAGATCGCCCTGAAGACCCGCACCGTGCCGCCGCCCGCCCCCGCCGACGACGTGGCCAGGACGGTCGAGGCGGTCGCCAGGGGCGACCTGACCCAGGGCGTCACGGTCCCGACGGTCGGCAAGAAGAAGGGCTCGCCCAGGGGCGCCACGCCCGAGGGCAAGATGAGCGGCCTGGACGCCGCCGCCAAGGTCCTGGCCGAGGCCGGCGAGCCGATGAACGCCAAGGCCATCGTCGAGGCGATGGCCGCCAAGGGCTACTGGTCGAGCACCGCCGCCACGCCCCACGCGACCATCTACGCCGCGATGATTGTCGAGATTGCCAAGAAGGGCGATGCAGCCCGATTCCGCAAGACCGACCGCGGGCTGTTCACCGTAGCCGCCGCCGGCAAGAAGGCCCAGTAGCAGCAACCACATCATGCCGCACCTCCCTCCACCCCGGCCGACTCGGCTGGGGTGTTCTCCGGGCGAAGCGTTTGTGATTGCATCCCGACAACGCAAGTGGTAAAAGCGATGCGCCGAGCAAGTGCTCTTGCGTTCCTGACGCCACCTTCTCTCGAAGGCACGTTCTGATGGGCGAAGAAATCAACTTTCTCGGCCTCTTGCAGGAATTCACTGCAATAGAGGCGCTCGGTAGCAACGCAATCCGAAATCAGGGTCGAGGCGTGCTGCGTGCGATTCAGATCCAGCTTGCACAAATTGACCTGCACGTCATTCCTCACGCCAACGCCGAGGATTACGAACGGTGGCTCGACGAGAAAACAGAGGAGATTCGCGGACACCTGCCAGTCCAGCCCGGGCCTTGGGGTGCGGTCCGCAAGGGCTTGAACCTCTTCATGCGCGCCTGCATCTGCGATCACTATCTGCGTTCTGCGTACGGCCTTGAGGACGTAGAGCCACTGGCCGAAATCCCGTTGGACAACGTGGTCGCGAGGGCACTCAGGCGTGCAGCGGGACGAGGTGTGCTTCCGCGCATGGAAAGCCTGAGACGACTGAATCAAGCAGACCATCGCACATACCAGCAGTTCGCCACAGAGTACGCCCAGCACCTCCACCTGCCAGCGCGGGTCTATCTCGACAACCTTCTTTGGCTGCGGAATCGCTGACGTACGCATTATTCGTTCCTCGGTGCTGCCTCTGCCTTCTTGCCCGTGAACTTTTCCCAACGCTGGACGATCACGTCCGCATACAGCGGGTCCAACTCCATCATGAAGCACCGCCGGCCGGTCTGCTCGCAGCCGATCAGGGTGGACCCCGACCCGCCGAACAGATCCAACACGTTCTCGCCAGGCCGCGACGAGTACTCGATGGCCCGCGTCGATAGCTCGACCGGCTTCTGAGTCAGGTGGACGTAGCTCTGCGGATTGTCTTTGCGGATGTGCCACAAATCGCTCGCGTTGTTGGGGCCGAAGAAGCGGTGCGCCCCGCCCTCGCGCCAGCCATAGAAGGCGATCTCGAATCCACCCATGAAGTCCTTCCGCGTGAGCACCGGCCACTGCTTGTCCCACACGATGCCCTGACTGAAATAGAGCCCGCAGGCCTTCAACGGGCCGGGGTAATTCCCGATGTTGGCGTAGCCCCCCCAGATATAGAAGCCCCGGCCAGGCTCCAGCACGCGGGCGATGTTGCCGAACCACGCCAGGAGCATCTGGTCGAAGTCCTCGTCGGACACGAAGTCGTTCGCCAGCGGCCGGTCCTTGGCCCGCAGCTTCTCGTGGGTCGCGATGCCGCTCTGGGCGCCGGTGGCAACATCCAAGCCGTGGGTCTTCGACCGGCTTCGCTTGGCCGCCATGCGGTGGAGGTCGAAGCCCTGGTGGTGGAGCAGGCCCGGTTCGCCGAAACTGCTCATGCCAGCGGCGATGGCGTTGTTCGACCTCGGCTCGACCTTGACGTTGTACGGCGGGTCGGTCGAACACAACTGGATCTTCGCGCCGTCCAGGAGGCGATCCACGTCGGCCACGCTCCCGCCGTCACCGCACAGCAAGCGGTGGTTGCCCAGGACGATCAGGTCGCCGGGCTTGGTCGTCGCCGCATCGGGCAAGCCGGGCGCGTCGTCCGGGTCGCATAGCCCCTCGGTTCCCGCCGGGGCCAGCATCGCCGCCAGGTCGTCGGCCGAGAAGCCGAGCAGGTCCATGTTGAAATCCATGCCTTGGAGGTCCTTCAGCTCGATCGGCAGCAGGTCGTAGTTCCACTCGGCCAGCGTAGCCGTCTGGTTGTCCGCAATGCGGTAGGCTTTGATTTGGGCCGGCGTCATGTCCTTGGCCACATGGACGGGGACCTTCTTCAACCCCAGCTTCTTGGCTGCCAGCCAGCGGGTATGGCCGACGACGATCACCATCTCGGTGTCGCAGACGATCGGCTGCCGCCAGCCGAACTCCCGAATGCTGGCCGCGACGGCATCCACCGCCGCGTCATTGATCCGCGGGTTCTTCTCGTACGGCTTGACCACATCGATGTTGACCAGTTTAACATCCATGTTCGGCTCCAGAGTGCGGCGAGTCCTGCTCGCCTAAGTCGTTGATATTCCATGTGCTACACGCCGTTTGCTATCTGGCGGAAAGATAAAGACAACCCGTGACGGTTCGCCTGGCCATCTTCGGCCCGAATCCGCCCAGGAGGACCCACAAGAACGGGCAGGCCCATGCCCATGCCGCCCACGTTGGCCCCGGGACGCCACCCGTTGGCCACCGTCGCGTCCGGGCTGGTGGGTTGGCCAACTGGGCGAGCCAGCGGCTGACGGCCGACGGGGATGGTTACCGGTTACCACTGGTTACCGCCTTTCGGGGTATAAGCGGTATCGCGCGTGCGCGCGCGTGAGGGCGATAACTGGGAAAAACCGGTAACCGCCGGTAACCGGTAACCACGCCCAAACCGCTCAGAAGCCCTCTCCTGCATCATCTGTCTCCGCTTTCAACGTCAGGTGAAACCAGCACTTCTGGGCCTTTCGCTCGCCCGGCATCTTGCCCGTCTTGTCGACGAAGCCGTGTCCCCGCATGCGGTTGTTGAACTCGGTCCGGTCGAGCGCGTCCTCGCCAATGTCCCGGCACCAGTTGCTGTAGGCCGTGTAGACTCGATCCTTTGGCGCCCGCATCTTCTGGTCCTGGTGGTCTCGCCAATCGACGCAGCGCTCCACGATGAAGTCAGCAACCAGATCGGAGTCGTCGCGGTAGGCCTCGGTCGCCTCGTGCACCTCATCGGGCAAGGCGAGGTCGCACTGCCGCTGTTGCCAGTCCAGGCAGCCACGAACCATCCAGGCCAGGATGCCCGGCCACTCCGCGATCAGCTTGTCCGTGAGGTGCTTGTCCTGCTGCTCCTCGGGGATGGTCACGGCGAACGGGATCAACCGGAGGCGGCGCCAGACGGCGTTGGATGTCTCGGATACGATCGGCCTGTTGTTGGTCACCAGGATCGTCTTGTGGGTCCGCTCAAATTGGAAGAAATCCTGACGCATGAACCGGCCCTTCAGATACTTATTGCCGGTCATCTTCTTGACCAAGCCCATCCGCATTTTCTTGCCTTCCTCGGTCTCCGAGGCGACCACCAGCCGCTTGCCGTAGAGATCCGCGATCTCCGTCGGGTGCTCTTCATTCCTACGGATAGTGACCAACCCCTCGGGCGCCTCGGCCGCGTGCGGGCCCATGATGCCCATAATCGTGTCGAGGAATACATTTTTGCCGTTGGCGCCGGTGCCGAAGAAGATCAACAGGACCTGCACCGAGATGTCGCCGGTCAGGCAGTAGCCCGCCAGGCGCTGCAAGGCATCGATCATGGCCTGCTTGGCGGCCATGATCTCGTCGAGAAACTGGAGCCACCGGGGACAGCCTGCCGCAGGGTCGAAGGAGATCGGGCACAGCACCGTGATCAGGTACTTGCGGTCGTGGGGCAGAAGCTTGCCCGTTCGCAGGTCCACCACACCATTGTCCACGCCCAGCAGCCAGGGATGGCAGTCCAACTGGTTGATGGAGATGGCGGTGCGGTGCTTGAGCACCTCGATCATCTCCCTTGCCGGCTTGGCGTCCCGGTTGCATTTGGTCGCCCAGGCCAGGCCCGCCTCGTCGCCGACGCCCTCCTCGAAAAGAGCCCTGATCGTCAGCTCGCCCAGCCGGTTGACTTCCCGCAGGGCGTCGGGCTTCCAGACCCGCCCGTCCCAGACGTACCACTTCCCGCGGTCCTCGCACCAGTGGACGTCCCGGCCGAATAGATGCACGAAGCGGTCGGCGTTGCCATAGAGATCGAAGGCGAACATGCCCCGCGGCACGGTGGGAATCTGTTCAGGCCCGGCAGCCGCGTCCTGTTCAGGACCGGACGTGTGAATTGGCCCCGGCTGGTCGGGAATCTGCCGAGGCTGCTGCATGCCCGACCCGATGCCGGAGCGGATGGTCTTGTCGACCTCCTCGGCCTCCAACCCTGCGGCAAGGGCCGCTTGCCGCAGGGACTCCTCGACATGCTGGCGGTCCAGGTAGCCGCCGCCGATCAACGTGCCTAGGTTGAAGGCCGCCTTGTTCAGCGTGTCGTTCCGGCCGCCCGGCGTGGCGCTGTAGACCGCGTTCAGTTCCAACCGCAACGCCTGGGCGACGTAGTGCTCGACCCTGGCCGCCCGGTTGCCCCGTGGGCCAACAGCGGCGGCCTGGTGGCCACCGTCGCGGCCCTTGGCACTGGGTTTCTGCGGCTTGGGGGCGGCCTTCTCGCCCAGCTCGACGCGCACCGCGCTGGCCAGCCGCTCGACGGCGGCCAGTAGCTCGTCCGGGCTGACGACCGCCGGCTCAGCGCCCTCGGTTTCCCAGGCGATCGGCTCGCCGCTTTCGTGGGTGCTGGGCGGGAAGATGGTCTGCATGCCAGTCGAACGCAGCTCGACGAGCATGCCGGCCGACTTGCTTTTGAACTTCCTGGTCGCCACCGGCCCGGCGACGATGTAGATGCGGTGCGAGCGGGGCTTACCCGGCCGACCGAACACAGCCGGCGTTGGCGGCAGGAACTGATCAGCCCGCTCGACGCAGCGGGCATGATCCAGGTCGACGTCGATCAACCAGCGGGACGGCTCGCCGAGGAGGACGCCGATGTTCTGCGGCTGACCGTCGAAGCGGGCGGGAATGTCCTCTGGCCTCAGGCGGGTAAGCTCCCAGCCCGTGTAGCCGGGATTCTTCGACCGGTGCGGGACCGGAATCGGCATCCAGCCACGCGCCAGGTAGGCCTCGGCCGCTTCGCGTATGGTCATCGCGGAGTTGGGTGGCGTCATATCCCCGCCCTTTCAAGAATCGCGTCGGCCTGTTTCAGTGCCCGGAGCCGGCGGCGCGAGGTGATGTGCGGGCGGGCACCGAACTGCGGCCCCGCCAGGCGGCTGGGGTCAATCCGCGCGTCCTTGGAGGCCAATTCGGTGAAGAAGGTCAGTAACGCTGCACGAGTCGTGCAGACCCGGCGGCCGACGCGCCAGTACCGTAACTGAGAGCCTCGTAAACCCGCCCGGCACCAACGCCAAACCGTGCTGGTCGCGACTTTCCGGCCATCGACCCGCGGTAACTGCCGGGCGGCGTCGGCCAGGCCGATGAGTGTCTCGTCCGGCGTGATGCGGGCGACCGGAGCTTCCGCGGCGGGCCGCTCGACATCCAGCGCCAGGGGAGCAACGGCGTCACCCACGGCACACCCCCGGCTCTCTGATCACATCATCCAGATCGCGATGTAGCAGAACCCACGCAGCTCGACGGACGTCGGCCTCAGTCCAGAAGAACGCCCCACCGGGGCCGCGCTGCGGCTCGCCAACCGATCCTGTCCAAACGGCCCTGCTCAGCCGGCTAGGGCTGATCCCGAGCAGCTTGGCAACGTCACGGGTACTGCGAAATGTCATGGCGGTTCTCCAATGCGGCCGTTGCTGATTCACACTCGGCCGTCATTGGGTACTGCGCCACCTGTGGGGTAGCGTGCGCCACCTTGCGGGTAGCAAATGGATCAAACCCGCTGCCAGGAAATGCCCGGGCTGGCGCGGTAGACGAGAATGGTCGCCGTGGTCGTAAGGCTATTGTCGATGTGCCGCCAGAGAGCCTCGTGATGAGTCTTGATCTGATTCAGAGCAGTGGTGATATTCTTGCCGACTCGCTTCCGTGCCTTCTCTGCGGGGTCGCCCACTTTTCGAGGGCGCCCATACTTGTCCGTGTTCGCGTCACGCCACTTGTCTAGCGCGTCAATTTGCTCCTGGATTTCCGCCTTCTTGGCTGGGTCTTCGGCGGCTTCCAGGTAGCCCGCCAGTCGGCTTCTCTCCCCCCGGACCGCTTCAATGCCACCCCTGTCGTAGACCTCCCCAACATCCGATTCACTTCGGATTTCCCGCAAGGGGCCCCATTCACCGTCGGCTGTGCGTTTGTCTTCAACCAGTTCTCCGAGGGACTTTGCCACGCCTCTCGGTGCGGGCCTTGCTGCTTTCTCAAGATCCACTGCGGCTATCTCTTCTCCTGGATGGGTGAGCAGCCAAGCGAGGTACTCCATCCCCAGTCTGTGGTCAAGCGGCGGGGTCTGCTTGCCTTCAAAGGTAAACCACCAATGATCGCCGTCCCGTTTGATGACACCGACGTTAATGGCCTCCGGTCGTTCTTCGACTGTGCCCGAAGCGTCGGTCTCAGAGTCGATCTCGGCAGGGCTGACCCCTGACTGGCCGACGGCCACGGCACGGGATGGTCGACCGCGCCCTGCCGGGATCGGTACGGGTGACTCAGACGCGGGCGTGCTTGGGCTTTTGCGCTCTGTCTCGCGGGCCTCCGCCCGCCGTCGGAGAACTGAGATGGCGTATCGCGTTGCCGTCTTCCAGTCGGCACCCATATCGATGAACACCCTGGCGGGCATGAAACTCTGCCACTCGGGCCAAAGATCGCCAGTGAAACCGTACGGTTCCAACAGCGGATGCTCTCCGCTGGCGGCGAGCCACAGCAGCATATTTGACCACCCGTCGCTGTCCTTATGGCCGTCACTCTCGCTCAGTATTCGCGGCATGCTCGCGAAGCCCGCGCAGGCGACGACCAAGCCACGCTCGATCTCCGCGATGCCCTTCTCCAGTTGGAGGCCGAACGCCGTGCGACAAGTCTTCTCCTCGCCTGTGTAGTAATAGAAGGTGAAGTGGCGAATGGTCGTCCACGCGGCGCTTTCCGACAACTCGGCCGCCAGCGACACCTCGGAGTGATCGTCGACGGCGATGACGTAAGGGCAAACGGGCTTGCGGGACAGACTGAACAGAAGCTGACCGTCGGGCTGGAGGTAGACAGGCCTTGTGTGCGAATAGCGATACAACAGCTCTCCGCGCGGCCACCCCATGATTTCCGACGGGTTCTGCGTAGTCGCCGGGTTGGCCATGACCGCCGAACAGTTCTCGCCGTCCTTGTGGTCACCCCACTTCCAGTTTACCGCCGAGTCCAGGAGGGCATGGACGACATGAACGTGATCCGCCGGGACCAGGCGGTCAAGGCTGGATTCAATTTCCTCTAATCGCCACAACAGGATGCTGCTATCTTGCTCCTGAGGCTTGGGCTGCCCCTGCAGCGCAAGACCAGTCATCTCGATGGCCGCAGCCGACGCAGCAAAGACGTTACGCAGGATCGTCCGCCCATCAACTTGCACCACGAACTTCGACGGCGAGTCCTCCAGCGTCTTCCACACAAAAATCGTCCAGGGGGACGCCGGTCCAAAGCGCTTCGCGATGCCCAGCCCCGACAGCGTCGTTTCCGACAGGTGCGCCCCGGCCTTCTTGGCAAGCCGCAAGAAGTCTTTAGCCTGCCCGTTTGTCCCAGGCCGTTTCCGGCCGAAGACCCAGAGTCCGACTTCCTTTCCCTTGACAATCAGACCACCCAAAAAGGTCAAGCATATTTCTGGGTCATGGTCCGGACCCAGCAGCGCCGGGGTCTTCGCCATATCGGGGGTGCCCACCAGAATCCGAATCAGAGAGTCCCCGTATGTCGCATACGCCTGGCGGAATGCGTCGTGTAGTTGGCAGAAGGAGTCCTGGCTCTGCTTGATCGGCCCCTTGGCCGTCGCTGGTGTATCCTCTGAAGGCTCCGAAGCGGCCCGATCCCCAAGTGCTTTCCGCGCCCGGGCGTGCTCTAGCACTATGAGGGTCTGGAGATCCTGGGGCCTCGGCAGGCCGGGCATGTGCGACGAAAAGAACAGATGCGAGGCTGACGTGGCGTAACTACAGTGCGGGTCTGTCCGGCTCCGATGAGCGATTTCCTTGCAGGAGTACCAGCCGGCGGCGGCCTGGTCCATGACCCGCCCGGCCAGCATGTAGGCACTCTCGGCCGAATGGTCCCCGCACCGGACCGGCTCGCCCTTGCGCTCCGCCTGCAGTTCCGCCAGGAATCCAAAGACCGTCGCCAACTGCTCCTTCCACAGGGGGAGTTTCGCCTTCATCGCCGCAACGTGACTGTCTACCTCAGTCTCGCGCCGACGCCACGAGTCAGGGTCACGCTGGTCCGTTGCGATGGCAACGACCGTCTGAAGCATCTGGCTGTAGGTCAAGAGGCGCTCTTCATAGGCATCGCGGAAGGCATCGAGCATCGCGACATCGATGGGCCGCTCAGCATCGGCCTTCAACATGTCTCGGGCCTGGTCCTCCGTGACGCGCCCCTGAAACAAGTCGGCTTCCATCTGTTCCACGGAGCTTCGGGGCTTACGCAGGCCGTACCGAAGATCGAACCCGTCCTTCCCGGCTTCGGCGCGTAACATGGCCAATGCCTGCCGCATCTTCTCGTATTTCGGGGTGCTACGCTGGAGCGACGGCATCCGCTGGGCGAGCACCTCCTCGGCGGCGCGGAAATCATCGTCGCTTGGCTCACGTCTGTGTCCAGCGCCGTCATCCGGCATCCTGTAAACTCCTTTAACACAGGCGAGGCACAAGAACCGCCCGGGGCGGCTTGAATCGCCCGGGGTCGGCACCGCCGATGGCCCTAATCTACCGACCTCGCCCGCCGGCTGCAAAGGATTCAGCCGATGACGCGTGTGGATTGTTGGGTGCGAGCTTGCCCTACGCGGCATGCCGGCAGGCCGCAGGCGGTTCTGGAAAACTGGCGGCGCCGGGAGCGCGGCTTGGGTCGCGGATCGAGCAGGTGGACTTCAAACCGATCCGGGTCATCCGCGGGCCGTGGCGCATCGCCAAGCCGCTGAGGCGCATTGCCAGATCGGCCGGCAGCGGCGCAGGGTTCGACCCCCGAGGGCCCTTGGTCGACGCGGGCACCAGGCGCCGGCGGGCAAGGAAATGGACCTGGTGGGCCTGAGTCGGGTCAATCTGCCGCGTGCCTACCCCGGTTGGCCCCCGTTCGTCCCGGGCCGCGTCGGTCGAGCAGGCGGCCAGGCGGCCAACCCGGACGCGACGGGGGCCAGACGGGCGCGTTCCTGGGCGGATGCGGGCAGGCCCCGCTGGCATCACCGCCACCGGGTGCAGACGGCGACCTTCCGGCCGTCGATCGTCGGCAGGTGGTGTGTGGCCTCGGTCAGGGCGGCGAACTGCTCCTCCGGGCCGATCGGCCCGGCTCCCGGCTAGGCCGGCTGTTCCGGCCCATCACCCTCGACGACCGCGTTCGTCTTGTTCGCCGCATCGTTCATGCCGGCAAATTTAGATGACGGGTTTCTCGCCATCTGACAGGCAGACTGGCTCGCACACTTTTGCGACTTGTTTCCTCGCCCTTCTGGCTGGTTCATGCCGTGTACAGCCAGAGCGCAAAGCAATGACTCAGACTCTTTCCTTGACATACCCCACAACAACCTCGACAGGTCCCCCCGCTGCGATATAGACCACAGAGGACCGACGACATCCCTCACAAGAAGCGATTATACAAACGCCCCAAAGCTGCTCTTGCGACTTCGGCCAACGAAAAGGCTGCTAGCCGAGGTCTGTGATGGTGGTGATCCTTATGCTCGGGCCACTGATTTGCAGCGGATCGTCATTGTCGAAGGCGCGGCTCTGTTCCCGCCAAAATCCACTGTTCTGTTCCTCGATGATCTTGAGCGGGGTTTCCGTCACGAACAATTCACTGGCAGAAACCGCGACGTTGCCAAAAAGATCGACGCCGATGTTGATGTCAATACCGCCATTGGGCGCGAACGGATTGTCCATATTAGCACATCCTTTCCTTTTCATAATGGAGCAAAACTATCACTCCTAAACTTTCCCGCCGAGATCTCGGGCTTTCTGGCGTGCCATTTCCCTGCGAGCATCATTCTCTGTCGAGTAGAAAGCTGCTCGCGCTTCCTTGGGCGTTGAACAAAGCGCTAGCCAGCGTTTGAACGCCGAGTCCCGGCGAACAGTATTCTCTGTCGAGTGGAATGCTTTGCGCGCTTCGCTGGGGGTTGAGGCAAGACTCAACCGGGCACGAAAGGCTGCTTCC
>JAANMW010003132.1_pt1 | contig 13523 bp, 10 predicted proteins | sample 7279671 | NCBI WGS metagenome assembly JAANMW01 (sample SAMN14094541, study PRJNA606508) | bioreactor metagenome | isolation source: A lab-scale SPAN reactor treating ammonium-rich wastewater day 247 | place: Ireland: Galway | collected 2017-09-19
CTACACCGACCGCGACGGCGACGATTTTCACATCAACATCGTCGACACGCCCGGGCACGCCGATTTCGGCGGGGAGGTGCAGCGGGTGCTCAAGATGGCCGACGGCGTCCTGCTGCTGGTCGACGCGGTGGACGGTCCGATGCCGCAGACCCGCTACGTGCTGGGCAAGGCGCTGGCGGCCGGGCTGCGGCCCATCGTCGTGATCAACAAGATGGACCGCCCCGAGGCCCGCCCGCACGAGGTGCTCACCGAGGTCTTCGAGCTGATGGTCGACCTGGGCGCCGGCGACGAGCTGCTGGACTTTCCCGCCGTCTATGCCTCCGGCCGCGAGGGCTGGGCGACCGCGGACCCCGACAACCCGCCGGCCTCCGGAACGGGCGACATCCACGCGGTGTTCGACGCGATCATCCGTCACATCCCCGCCCCGCGCCTGGACGGCGACGCCCCGCTCCAGGTGCTGATCACCACCATCGACTACAGCGACTACGTCGGGCGGATCGGAATCGGGCGGGTCTTCGCCGGCACGCTGCGGTCCGGGTCGCCCGTCGTCTCGATCGACCGGCTCGGGGGGCGGACCAATCAGCGGATCGGTCAACTGTTTCGCTTCGACGGGCTGGGCCGGGTGCAGGTCGAGCAGATCGACGTCGGCGACATCTGCGCCGTGGTGGGGCTGGAGCAGGTGGACATCGGCGACACGCTGGCCGACCCGGACCGCCCCGAGCCGCTGCCCGCGGTCGAGGTGGACGAGCCGACGCTGCACATGACTTTCCGCGTCAACGACGGTCCGTTCGCCGGGCAGGACGGGAAATACGTGACGTCGCGGCACCTGCGCGAGCGGCTGGCCCGCGAGCTCCGGTCCAACGTCGCCCTGCGGGTCGCCCCCGGCGAGGGCGAGGACGAGCACGACGTGTCCGGGCGCGGCCTGCTGCACCTGGGCATCCTGCTGGAAAACATGCGCCGCGAGGGCTACGAGCTGACCGTCGGCAAGCCGGGGGTGATCTATCACCGCGACGCCGGCGGGCGGCTGGAGCCGATCGAGCGGCTGTCGGTGGACGTGCCGTCCGGCGGCGTCGGGCGGGTGTGCCAGCTCCTGGGGGAGCGCCGGGGCGAGATGCTCCGCATGGAGGCCCGCGGCGAGCGGACGCACCTGGAGTTTTCGGTCCCGGCCCGCGGGCTGATCGGGCTGCGCAGCCGGATGCTCACCGCGACGGCCGGCGAGGCGATCATGCACCACACCTTCGACCGCTACGATGAGTACCGCGGGGAGATCCCCGGGCGGGCCAACGGCGTGATGGTCGCCACCGAGACCGGTCGAGTGACCGCCTACGCCCTGGACCAGCTCGCCAACCGCGGCGACATGTTCGTCTCGCCGGGCGAGATGGTCTACGAGGGCCAGATCGTCGGGGAGCACTGCAAGGACGACGACATCCCGGTCAACGTGGTCCGCACCAAGAAGCTGACCAACATGCGCTCCTCGAACAAGGACGCGACGGTGACGCTCAAGACCCCGCGCCAGATGAGCCTGGAGGCGGCGCTGGAGTACATCGAGAGCGACGAACTGGTGGAGCTGACGCCCGAGTCGATCCGCCTGCGCAAGCGCCTGCTGACCGAGGTCGCCCGCCGCCGCCAGGCCCGCAAGACGGCCACGGTGGCGGGGAGCTGAGTTCGGGAGGAATGGTCCGCGACGCCGCCTTTCCGCCCGCCCCGGTCGCTGTCAGCCGCCGTTTCGGGCGGCGGACGAGGATCGCCCCGCCGCATCCCGCGAGGCGCGTCAGCCGAGGCGCGATGCAGCCGGCAATCCTACTTGAATCCCCGGTCGGGCTCGGAGGACACCTGGACCACGTCCTCTTCAATATCGTCCGGATCGGGCAGGTCCAGGCTGGCCAGGTAGCCGCGGATGGCCTGATCGATCCGCTTGCGGACATCGCCGGGCGATTGGCCTCGGGCCGCACAGCCGGGCAGTTCGGGCACCCAGGCCCGCCACTTCTCCGACGATTCCTGCATCAGGTTGACGATGAGTCTCATGATGGCCCTTCCCGAGTCGTTCCCTCACTCCGCTCAGGCTACCCGCACCGCCCGCTGAATCGCAATCGGGGCAAACGCCATACCCGCGGTAGTGGAAAGCCCTACACGCTGCTTGTGCGTTTCAGGTCCGGGGCCCATCGCCCGCTCCAACCCGCGGCGTGCGTTCTTTTCGACATTTCAAACGCGGCATGCTGAACGTCGGGGCACACCCTCCCTGCCAGCACACTATGCCCGACGAGGCGGCGGATCAATCGGCCCTCCGACTGGCCGCCGGGCCGGCGGCGCGATACGATCCGCTGATGCATCCGCCTCGCGATTCAACCGACGCCGACGTGGCGATCGTCGGCGGCGGGCCGGCCGGGCTGATGGCCGCCATCGCCGCCGCCGAGCGCCGCCGTCGCGTGACGCTGTTCGAGCAGCTCGACCGCCCCGGCGCCAAGCTGCTGGCCAGCGGGGGCGGGCGATGCAACCTGACCAACACGCTGAACGAGTCGGCATTCATGGCCCGCTTCGGGCGGAACGGGCGGTTCATGCAGCCGGCCCTGGCGGCGATGGGCAGCAAGCGGCTGCGGGCGTTCTTCGCCCGCCTGGGCGTGCCGACCGCCTGCCGCGACGGGCTGCACGTCTACCCCGCGAGCGACTCGGCCGTGACGGTGCAGAGCGCCCTGTGGCGGCGCTGCCGCGAGCTGGGCGTTCGCGTGCTGCTCGGCGCGCGGGTAAGCGATCTGTGGCTGGAGGGCGGGCGACTGGCCGGGCTGGTCGCGGGCCCGCAGCGGTTCCGGGCCGGGCGGGTGGTGCTGGCGACGGGCGGGGCGGGCTATCCGGACCTGGGCGGCGGCCGATCGGGCTACGACTTGGCTGCTCGCACCGGGCACCGCATCGTCGAGCCGTCGGCGGCCCTGGCGCCGCTGAGGCTCGCCCAGAGCTGGCCCCGCCGCTGCGCCGGGGTGGGCCTGGCGGCCGCCCGAGTGTGGATCGACCTGCCCGGCCAGCCCAGGGCCGGAGTCACCGGCGAGTTGCTGGTCACTCACAGCGGGCTGTCCGGCCCGGCGGTGCTGGACCTGTCGGGCCAGGTCGCCGTCCTGCTGCGTGATCACAACCCGGTCCCGCTGCGGGTGGACCTGTCGCCGGGCGTGTCAGCCGACCAGTGGCTGGCCCGGTTCGAGGAGTGGTCCGTCCGCCAGGGCCGGCGGATAGTCCGTGTGCTTCTCTCGGGCCACCTGCCGCGGCGGCTGGCGGAGGTGATCTGCGAGCAGGCCGGCCTTGCCCCCCAGGCGCCGGCCGCCACCCTCGCCCGCGGACAGCGCCGCGCGCTGGCCGAGCTGCTGACCGGCCTGCCCGTGACGGTCACCGCGACCGGCGGTTTTGAGCGGGCGATGGTCACCCGCGGCGGGGTGAGCCTGAAGGACGTGGACCCGCGGACGCTGGCCAGCCGGCGCCTGGGCGGGCTGTTCATCGCCGGCGAACTGCTGGACCTGGACGGCCCGTGCGGGGGGTTCAACCTCCAGTGGGCCTTCGCCAGCGGCTGGTTGGCTGGGTCCAACGCCGCCGGCAGGGACGAACAGGAATGAGCCGGACCGTCGAATCCTGGGACTGGGAGGAGGCCCGGCGGCCATGGACTTGACAGGGCGTTGGAGCTATAGTTGACGATTATTGGGGCCTTGGAGCCGTCGAACGTTGGGAAGGCCCATCGCAACCAGGGCGGAGAACGACAGACTGGACCCCCTCCACGAGGAGCGGCACGCGTCATCGCCACGCCCCTGGAGAAGGCATAGACACATAGCAACCGCCAGACCGTATGCGGGCGTCAACGGCGCGGACGCGTCGTCCGCGGACCGTGATGGGATCCTGTAGGGACGCAGGGCAATCGCCGGCCCGCCCGGTCCAGGCTGCCAGGGAGTCACGCTGATGACCAACATTTACGTCGGGAACCTGTCGCGCGATCTGACCAAGGAGCAACTGGAGGCGGCCTTTGCCGCACACGGCACGGTGGAGCGGGTCTCGATCATCACCGACCGCATGACGGGGCAGTCCCGGGGCTTCGGCTTCGTCGAGATGTCCAGCGACGAGGAGGCCCAGGCGGCGATCGCGGCCCTGAACGGCCAGGACCTGGCCGGTCGCGCGCTGACAGTGAACGTCGCCCGGCCCAAGAGCGAGGGCGGCGGCGGCGGTGGCGGTGGCCGGGGCGGAGACCGCGGCGGACGTCGCTGGTAACAGGACCCCTCGCGGGCATCTTCTTCCGCATTCACTCGCCGCACACCGAAGGGGGCGGCCGGGGGGACTCCATGCCCGGATCGGCCCCGCGGGTCGTTCCGGGCGGGCGACCGGCGGGGGGCTGAACGCGGATTGAATCAAATCAACTTGCCCGGCGGGGGTGGACGATGTACTATAGGTATAAGGGAGATGGAATCCGCCGACCCCGGAAGCCCGATTGCGGGTTAAATCGGGTTGGGTGGACAGGTTAGCCGCCGGGCGGCGGGAAAGGCCGGACCGCACGATGGCCAGCTCGGGCATCTTCGCCTACACCGTCGATCACTTCCTGGCCCCCGTCATGCCCTTTATCCGCGACCCGAGCATCACCGAGATCATGATCAATACATCCAAGGAGGTCTACGTCGAGCGGAACGGGCGGCTGGAGCGGACCGACGCCGCCTTCCCCGACGAGGAGTCGTTCCTGGCGGCCATCAACAACGTGCTCCAGTTCACGGGCAAGCGGCTGACAGCGGACAACCCGCTGGTCGACGCCCGCCTGCCGGACGGCAGCCGCGTGCACGTGGTGCTCAGCCCGCTGAGCCGCTTCGGCACCTGCATGACCATCCGCAAGTTCACCAAGGCCATGTTCGACCTGGACAAGCTGGTCGAACTGGGCTCGCTGACGCCGATGGCGGCCGAGTACCTGCGGGTGATCGTGCTGGCTGAGAAGAACCTGCTGGTCAGCGGGGGCACCAGTTCGGGCAAGACGGTGCTGCTGAACGTGCTGTCGGGGATGATTCCCAACCACCAGCGGATCGTGGTGATCGAGGACTCCGCGGAGCTGGAGCTTCAGCAGGACCACGTCGTCTCGCTGGAGGGTCGGGGTCCGGACCGCTACGGGCGGGGCCAGGTGACCATCCGCGAGCTGTTCAAGAGTTCGTTGCGGCTGCGCCCGGACCGGATCATCATCGGCGAGGTCCGCGGCGGCGAGGCCCTGGACATGATCCAGGCGATGACCAGCGGGCACGCCGGCTCGATGAGCACGCTGCACGCCTCGACCCCGCTGGACGCGTTGAACCGCCTGGAGACCCTGGCGATGATGAGCAAGGTCGAGCTGCCCCTGTACGCCCTGCGGGCGCAGGTGGCGTCGGCCATCGACGCGGTGGTGCAGGTGACCCGCTTCCCTGACGGACGGCGCGGGCTGACCATGATCAGCGAGGTGCTGCCGCTGGACGAGCACGGGCGATACGCCGTGCAGGACATGTTCCGCTACGAGCTGGCGGCGGGGCTGGCTGGAAAGCAGGGCGTCGGGTCGCTGGTCTGGACCGGGGCCCGGTCGATCTACCGCAACGAGCCCAAGGTGCATGTGCAGTTCGAGCAGACCGACCTGGCTCGGGAGATTTTTGCGGGCAGCGGGGAATCGGACCCCGCGACCGAGAGCGGCCTGCCTGCGCGCCAGGAGGTCGCCCCGTGACGCGATCGCGCTTGTCAGATCGTGCCCGAGCCGCGAGCGGAAGCTCGCGGGCGCCCCGCGTCGGCGAGGTGCCGCGGTCGTCCCGTAACATCCTGACCGACCAGGACGGCGCGACCATGGTGGAGTACGCCCTGATCCTGGCAGCCGTCGCCATCCCCCTGCTGGCGGTGTTTCGGGTGGCATTGAACATCCTGGTCGCCAACTACCAGATGATTACGTTCATGATCGGTTGGCCGTTTCCGTGAATCGAACCGGCCGGTCCATGGGGGACCGGCCGATTGAGTCGTGCGTTCGAGGTCCACAGTCGACTTGAGGGAGCGCAACATGTTCAAGAGATTGGGCAGCATGCTGTCCATGCTGCACCGGGACCAGCGCGGGGCGGTTAAGCTGGAGTATCTGCTGATTATCGCAGCCATCTCGCTGCCGCTGCTGGGGCTGATCATTTTCTACCGGGACGACATCGGCCGGTGGGTCGGCGCCAAGTGGGACGAGTACCGAACGCCGGGGCAGGGCTATCCGGTCACCCCGTCGCCGAGCCAGGGCCCGTGATCGGGCGAGGCCGCGCGGGCGTGAGATGGCCGGCCGACCGAGGACCCAGCGACGGGTGACCCGAGCCGATGGCCGAATGGATTGCCGCCGCGGTCCTGGTCGCCGTCGTGGTAACGGCGGCGGCGACCGACCTGGCCCGCGGGCAGGTGTACAACTGGCTGACCTACCCGGCGGTTCTGGCCGGTCTGGCGATCTGGACGGTCGCCGGGGCGGTCGACGGCGGGTGGTCGGGTGCGGTCGGCGGGCTGGGCGGTTCGCTGGCCGGGCTGCTGATCGCCTTCGTGCCGATGCTGATCGCCTTCCAGCTCGGCGGGATAGGCGGGGGAGACGCCAAGCTGGCCGCCGCCATCGGGGCGATCGGCTGCACGAGACTGGCCCTGTATGCGTTGTTCTATGGGTTCCTGGTATCGGGCGTGATTGCGCTGATCGTAATGGTCAGCCGACGCGTGGTGCGGCAGACGATGGGGCGGATCGGGCGGTTTCTGTGGCTGCTGTCGGCCGGCGCCCGACCGGCCGCCCCGACCGCGCCGGGCAGCCCGAAGATCGCGACCGCGCTGGGCTGGGCGATCGGAACGATCTGGGCGGTGGCCGAGCGGATGCTTTGGGACGGGCGGGGGGTGCTGGACTGGCTGATCGGGCGGTGAGCGGACCGGGCCGGCGGCCCGGAGCGAGGACGACGTGAGGCGTCGGGATCCGTCAGGACGAAGGTGGGGCTGGGTGGGCGCGGCCGGGTTGGCGGCGCTGGCGCTGGTTGTCTGGGCGGTCGTGGCGTCGGGGCGCGGTCCGCTGTCGGCGGCGTTTCGCGGGCCGACTTTCGTCCGCGGGGGCCTGCTGCTGCTGGGGGGCGCCGCGGCGCTGGGGGCGATCGGGGCGGTGTGGTTCCGTGCGGGCCGATTCGCCCGGCAGCGCCGCCGCAGGGGACCGGCGGCATGTACCGAAGGGGCGGTCATCGTCGAGTTCGCCCTGCTGCTGCCGATCGCCATGGCCATCGTGCTGATCATGGTCCAGGCGATGTTCATGATGTCGGCGACGGTGGTGGTCAACTATGCCGCCTTCGCCGCCGCCCGCACCGCCATCGTGTGGGTGCCGCGGGACTTGGCGGCCGACGTGCCGTCCGGGTTCGACCCGGAGGGCCCCAACGCCGTCATCGCCTCCGGCGCGTCGTTCAAGGCCCACAACATCCGCCTGGCCGCCGTGATCGCCTGCGCCCCGATCTCGGGCCGGCTGGCCTCCGCCTCGCCTGGCGTCGACGCGGTCGTCGTCCGCGACGGGATCGACCGCTACTTCCGCCAGATGGGCGCCGTGCCGCCCAACTGGGTGCGGACCATGGTGGCCGACAAGCTGGCCTATTCCTGGGCCCACACGCAGGTGCAGCTCGATCCGATGACGTCCAACCCGATGGTCTACGACCCCAACGACGAGCTGACGGCGTGGGTGGTTCACGATTACGCCCTGCTGGACGTGCCGCTGGTCGGTCGGCTGTTCGGACGGTGGTCCTCGGAGGACCGCGCCTATACCAGCCGGGTGACCGCCAACTGCACGATGCTGAACGAAGGCGTCAGCGACGAGATCCTGGAGGACAGGTTCAACTGACTCGACCCGGCTGGAACATGAACACGGATTACCCGGATGAGTAGGGAGCGATGAGCAAGAGCCCCACGGCATCGATGAACGCGCCGCCCGCGCCCGGGGCGGCCCCGCCCGGCTCGGGCGGTCCCGGGGGCGCCGCCTCCCAGGTCGGGCTCAAGAGCGGGACCAAGCTGGGCAAGTACGAGATCGTCGGGCGGCTGGGGCTGGGCGGCATGGCCCTGGTCTACAAGGGCTACGACCCCCTGCTGGACCGCTTCGTGGCGATCAAGCAGATATCGAGCCACCTGGCGGCCGACCCGAAGTTCCTGGACCGCTTCCGCAAGGAGGCGCAAATCCTGGCCAAGCTGGGCGCCGATCAGTCCTGCGTGGTGCAGATCTACGAGCTGATCGAGGACCCTCGCGGGCTGTTCATCGTCATGGAGTACGTCGAGGGCCAGACCCTGGACGTGCTGATCGCCCGGCAGAAGGGCCCGATGCCCGTGCAGTTGGCCCTGGAGATCCTCTGGCACGTCGCCGCCGGGCTGCGGGCGGTGCACGAGCGGGGGATCATCCACCGCGACATCAAGCCGGCGAACATCATGGTCGCGGTGAACCACCGCTGCAAGATCACCGACTTCGGGGTGGCGGCGCACACGGGCGGCAAGACCTCGATGACGCTGGGGACGACGAAGTACATGGCGCCGGAACTGTTCGGCGGGCCGGAGGTGGACGGGCGGGTCGACATCTACTCGCTGGGCTGCATCGCCTACGAGATGCTGTGCGGTCCGGACAAGTTCAAGCAGATCTTCAACGAGGTGGTCCGGGACGAGCGGTCCGAGTCGCTGCGGTGGATGAAGTGGCACACCAACGCCGAGCTGATGGCCCCGATGCTGCACCAGGTGAACCCCAAGGCGCCGGAGGTGCTGGGCAAGATCGTCGCCAAGATGATGGCCAAGAACCCGGAGCAGCGGTTCAGCTCGGCTGAGCACCTGCTGGGGATCCTCAAGCGGCACTTCACCCAGCAGGGCAAGGTGCTCAAGGCGGTCGCCCGGTCGCGCCAGCAGACGGCGGCGCCGGCGGCGCCCCCGGTCGAGGAGCGCCGCCCCGAGCCGATTCCGCAGCGGCAGGCGGCGGTGGCGGCGCCGGCGCCGGTTGCGGCGGGCCCGGCCGCGGAGTCGGCCGGTCCGAAGACCACTCGGCTGCCCAAGCGCAAGATGACCCGCCGCCAGCGGTTCATCGCCCTGGGCGTCGCCGCCGGCGTGCTGATCGCGGTGCTGATCGGATTGCACCTGAACAGCCGGTGGAAGCAGGACGCCGTGCAGGCCCGGGCCGGGGCAGGCTACGAACAGGCCAAGAAATTGTGGACGGAGGGCGAATTCGCCAAGGCCGAAACGATTCTGATGGCCCTGCGGAACGATCCGGACGCCGACGACCGGGCCGCGGCCCTTTGGCCCGCCGGCGGCGAAGTTTACGCCTCCGCCATCACCTGGCTGAGCGAATTGTCGCTGGACGTGTCCAAGGCGGACACCCGGACGCTGTGGCCGCCCGGTTCGGAGGAGTTTAACAGGGCCCGGATGCTTCTGGCGGGTCTTCGCGGGGATCCGAAGGTCTATGAGGACGCCCTTCGGCCGGTCCCCGCGGGCGCCCCCGAGGCCGATCTGCCCCGGCAGTGGCTGATGGCCGCCCAGTCCAGCCCGACCGCCAAGGCCGAGGTGCTCAAGATGCTTCGGGCCCGCCACGCCGCCGAGAAGCCGATGGTGGACCAGGTGCGGGCGATGCAGGCCGACGAGTCCCTCGGCAGGACCGTCTGGGCCCAGCGTTACGCCCCGATCCGCATGGCCTGGCTCCAGGGCCGCCAGGCGCTGCTGGAGAAGAACTGGGACGCCGCCCGGGCCGCGGACCGGCGGATGGGCGAGGAACTCAATGCCCTGACGCCCGAGGAGGGCCGGGAGATCCGCAAGGAGATCCAGGCCTTCGAGGTGGCCCTGAGGAACGAGGAGGCCTTCACCAACAAGGTCGCCGATGCGATGGCGATGATCGACGAGGGCCTGGAGACCATGGACGCCGTCCGCTTCGACGACGCCCGCGAGGCCCTGGACACCGCCCAGGCGTGGGACCGCGGCAAGGACATGCGCGAGCAGTACAGCCGCCTGGTCAACGCCCGCGAGGAGTATCGCTATCGCGACCTGGTCCGCCAGGCCAAGGCCCTGGAGGCGGGCAAGCCCGACCAAGCGGCTGAGATCTACCGCCGGGCGCAGGCGATCCACAATCGCCCCGAGGTCCGCGAGCGGCTGAGCAAGATCGACGACGATCGGCGCTACGGCGAGTTGACGGGGCGTGCGGCGGCGGCGTATCGCAGCAACAACGCCGCCGAGGCCATCCGCCTTTACGAGCAGGCCCACCAGATGCGCCCCAGCGCCGACCTGGCCGCGACCATCACCAAGGCCAAGGCCGCCCAGGCCTATGCCAACGGGATGTCGGCGCTGGGCAGGGGCGACGAGCCGACCGCGGAGGCCCAGTTCCGGGTGGCCGAGCGGCTGGACCCGACGCTGAAGGGGCGCATCGATTCCGAGCGGGCCAAGATCAAGACCCGCAACGAGTTCGCCATCCGCTCCCGCGGCGCCGAGCAGGCCTTCGGCAGCGGGGATTTCGACCTGGCGATCAAGGAGGCCCAGGCGGCGCTGCGCATCCAGCAGGACGCCAAGCTGGTCGAGCTGGTCCGCCAGTCCAACATCAAGCGCAAGCTCAACGACGGCGAGCAGTTGGCCCGGCAGCGCAAGTGGACCGACGCCGAGTCGGCGTTCAAGCAGGCCCGCAACCTGCTCAAGATCGACGAGAAGAGCACCCTGGCGATGATCGACCGCCGCCTGGCCGAGTGGCAGCGGGACCGGGACTACCTGGCCCACCTGGACGCCGGCGACAAGCTGTTCGCCGAGGCCAAGTACGACGAGGCCTTGGAGGCATTCAAACGGGCCCGGAAGGTTTACGTCGACGCCAAGGCCGACACGCGGGAAATCGACGGGCGGATCAAGGAGGCCAACTACTCCCGCTTCCTGCACGCCGGAAGGATCGACATGGAGCGGAAAATGTGGCACCCGGCCAAGTCCTGGTTCGAACGGGCCAAAGAGCAGAAGGACACCGACGAGGTGCGCAATCTGATCGCGGCCTGCGAAATGGAGATCGCCAAGGAGTCGCAGGCCACGGGCGGATGAGTCCCGGGCCGGTTGGCGTGCGGCCGGCGGCCGGATCGCCCCCGGATGTCCGACGCAGGGAGAACACGATGAGTCCGCCCAGGGCCCGACGCATTCGCTGGGTCAGCCGACGCCATCGAGGCCAGGTGATCGTCATCGCCCTGCTGGCCATCATCCTGCTGGCCGGGATGGTTTTCTACGTCTTCAACCTGGGCGACCAGGTGAACCGCCGGGTCTCGATGCAGAATGCCGCCGATTCGGCGGCGATCGGCGGGGCGACGTGGATGGCCCGCAGCATGAACGTCGTGGCGATGAACAACGTCGCCCAGACCCGCCTGGTGACCATGGCGGCGGTGCTGGACAGCCTGCCGCTGGCGACCGAGATCACCTACCAGGAGCTGGACACGATCACCGCCGGGCTGGAATCGCTGCGCACCAGCCTCCAGACTCTGCCCTCCGACCGGCGCGACCTGTACCTGGAGCAGGGCATCGAGTCGATGCTCAACGGCACGCGCGGCGGCGACTTCGACCACCCCGGGCTGAACCGCCAGAAGGCGACCCTTCAGCCGCTGTATGACTCGCTGGTCAGCTCCGGCTACGACCTTCGCCCGCTGACGCACTATCGCCTGGACGAGGCGACCGGTCCGCCGCCCCACGGCGAGCTGTGGGTCGGCGCCCAGGCGATGGAGGACTTCAACCGGGCGACCGTGCAGACCGCCGGGCTGCTGAGCCAGGCGACGGCGGTCCGCATGGGCGAGGCGTGCATCGTCCGCGACCCCGACGCCCCGGTGCCCACCGCTTACGGCAGCGCGTTCCTGCTGCCCGTCCTGCCGCAGTTGCCGGCCAGGCTGGGCGAGTTCGCCGACCTGCGTCGCCCGATCGAGGAGGGCCGTCCGGCGGAATACGTCGCCGGCAGCATCTCCGACCACATCCGCCGCGGCCCGTACGACCAGCTCTACCACTGGCGGGACGTGCTGCGCGACGCTGGCAAACCGCCCGTGACCGAGCGGACCAACTGGGTCCCGCCGCGGTCCGCCAACCCAAGCAATCCCCAAGGCAAGCCGGGCCTGTCGCCGGGCCCTCCGGGCGGGCAGGGGGGATACTGGCAGACCCGCGTCGTCGCACCGGGCGTGCCGGGCCCGCAGATCGGATGGAGGCCCTACGGCGTTTACGCCTGGGCCGTCACGCGGGGCAACAGCACCCCCTCCAGCGGGCTGGCCCACTACGCCGGCCTGAACGTGCCGGACCTGCCGCCGAACATCTATTCCGGCGGGCGGACCCCGTCCAATTTCCTGTCCCGCGTGCAGACGCTGGCGCGGGCCAAGCTGGACATGATCTGGGGCGCGCCTGACAACAGGTCCATGCACCGGGCCCTGTGGATCGCCGACTACCCGAAGGCCCGCGAATTCGCCCTCGCCAATGAACCGGCCGTCAAATACACCTGGCTGTGGATCCTGCGGATCCGTTCCAGCCTGCCGCCCGGCGATCCGGGCTATCGCCGCACCGCCGGCACCTTCTATCCCCGCGCGGGCGCCCGCGACTACGATCCCTACAGTTGCCCGGTGCAGCGCGGCTGGCTGGACCCGGCCGACCCGAAGAACGTGGACAAATTCGGCAACGCCGTCCAGATTGCCAACTACGTCTGGCAGACCGACTGGACCTACGAGGTGGCGTTTGACGAGTCGATCGGGCTGCACGCCGCGAACCCGGGTCCGCCCACGCCGGGCGCGCCCGCCCCGCCTCCGCCTCCGCTGCACACCGTCTATGTCCGCGACCAGTTCGTCTTCTTCGGCATCGACGTCGGCGGCGACGTGAAGGTCCGCAACGTCGCCAACTGGCAGTCCAACGACCCGAGGCCGCGGCCCTACCTGCTGGACCTGGACAAGGCCGACTACCGCACCGACGGCGAACGGGAATACCTGTCGTTCCTGGGCGTGGCGCGCCAGACCAGCGAGGCGAGCTTCTGGCCCGGACGCTTCGGCAGCGGCAACCCGTTCCCCAGCGTGCTGGCCGTCGCCGAGGCCCACGTCTTCAACAACATGAGCTGGGACCTGTGGACGCAGGACTGGCAGGCGCGGTTGAGGCCGACCAGCTCCTGGGATCGTTGGGTGAACGAGCGGATGCAGCCGCTGCCCGGCGACCTGGCGACGGTGCGGGACTACGTCGATCCCGAGGAGGTGATCCAGGTTCGGATGGTCCTGGAACGCTACGACCCGACGCTGGTCGCCCAGATCAAGAGGCAATGAGATGAACCGGAAGCCGGGACATGCCCGAGGACCGACCGGCCGACGCCGCGGGGCGGCGATGATCGAATTCTGTTTCATCCTGCCCCTGCTGATGATCATCCTGCTGCTGATCGTGTTCCTGGCTCACTCGATGTCGCGCAAGCAGGAGGTGGTCGTGGCCGACCGCCACTTCGCCTGGCGGCAGGCCAAGCAGCTCTCCGTCCCCACCGACCCGACGGGGCAGACCGACTACGGGTCGATCCGCGATCGGCACTTCAACGGCGAGCCGGTGTCGAT
>JAANMW010003135.1_pt1 | contig 13519 bp, 10 predicted proteins | sample 7279671 | NCBI WGS metagenome assembly JAANMW01 (sample SAMN14094541, study PRJNA606508) | bioreactor metagenome | isolation source: A lab-scale SPAN reactor treating ammonium-rich wastewater day 247 | place: Ireland: Galway | collected 2017-09-19
GGCGACCCGGGGGAGGGCGCGGGGTCAGGGGGTCCAGGTCAGGAACGCGCGGAGCCAGCCGACCCGGCGGCGAAGTTCGCGGTGGGCCAGGCGGGCGAGGAAGCGGGGGCATCGGCGGCGGATTCGGCGGAACCATTTGAGGGCTTCGCGGCCGTCCTGGGCCGCCAGCATCGCGTCGACCTGGAGCAGCTTCTCGGGGAGCCTCGTCTTGCCGTAGTAGTCCGGCAGCCACATCGACGGGTCCTCGTCAGCCAGCCACTGCCCGTAGCGGGCGACGGCCTGTCGGAACTCGTCGAGCCGGCCCAGTCGGAGCAGGGCCTCGCACAGGCTGGCCGCGTGGAAGCGGACGGTCTTGTCGGTGGGCAGGCGTTCCAGGCAGTCGGAGGCGTTGGCGACGATCTGCTCCAGCAGGCGGCCGGCCGGCTCGGCCCCGCAGCCGAGGCGGAAGTAGGACACGCCGGTCATCTCGACCCCCGGACGATCGCGCCAGTCGGCGACCCAGGAGCGGGCGTCGGCGTAGCGTCCGGTGACGACCAGGTGATATCCGATCGCCTGCCAGATCCGCGTCTGCGCGGAGCAGCGCTGGGCGTTGGCCTTGCGGAAGGAATCGACGAAGCGCGCGTCCAGGTCGGCCAGGTGCTCCAGGGCCGCGCCCAGGCAGACCGAGTCCTCGTCCCACGAGGATTTCTCCAGCAGCTCGACCAGGCGTCGGACCACCTGGGCGCGGTTGAGCGGCTGTCCCCCCACCGCGACGCGGACCTTCGGGGGCATCTTGGCGACCAGGGCCATCATCCGCATCAGACCGTCGCGCTGGGCGGACTGGCCGGCTGACAGGGCGTCGATCATCCGCGCGACGGCCTCGGGCAGCAGTCCGGCGTCGGACAGGTGGTCCCAGACCACCGAGGCGGGCCAGGCGTCCAGGCTGGTGCGGGCGACCTGGATCGCCAGGTCGATGGCGTCGTGCCTGGCTTGCCGGCCGCGGTCGGCGGCGTCGGGCGCGGGGCGTCGGGCGAGCAGGACGGCGACGCGGCGGGCCTGCTGCCAGGGCGACGGGCCGCAGAGGCGTTCGGACGTGTCCAGCAGCTCGGCGGCCTGGTTCCACTGCCCGGCCTCGGCCAGCAGGTCGAACCGCCGCAGGTAGACGTCCTCCTCGCGGGGGAAGTCGTCGAGCATCTGCCGCCACAGCAGCTCGATGCGGTCGCGGGCGACGCTGGCCCGGGGCAGCAACTGGAGCCGCCGCGACGCCAGGGCCGCGTCGCTGCGGAAGATGTGGGCGTCGGGCTCCAGCGCCCGGCCGATCAGCTCGCCGTCGTTCAGCTCTTCCAGCCAGTCCATCAGCAGCCGCCAGCCGAACGGATAGGCCGGGTAGGACGCCAGCGTGCCAAGCAGGTCATCGACCGCGCCTCGGCGGTCGCCGCGGGTCCAGCGGACCCAGGCCATCCGCCCCAGCGCCGGGCTGGCATTGGGCAGTCGCGGGGCGATCTGCTCGAGCAGTTGGCGGGCCTGGTCGTAGCGCCCCTGGCGGGCGAGGAAAACGGCCAGCGCATCGGCGGCATCGAAGTTGTCCTGATTGAAACGGAGGGCGTTGCGCAAGGCCGACTCGACCCGGCCGGCATCGGGCGTCAGCGGACCGGATTGGAGTGCCATCGCCAGCAGCAGCCAGGTGGCCGAGCCTTCCGGATACAAATCGACGCCTTCCTGGGCAACCTGGACGGCGCGGGCGGCCTGGCCGATATCCGCCAGGCGATTGACCAGCAGCTCGCGGAAGTCCATGATTTCGGGCATCAGCCTGGAGGCCTGGGCAAGCTGCTCGACGGCCTGATCGAACTGATTTGCGCCCCACAGCGTGCGGGCCAGGGCCATCCAGGCGGCGGCATCGCGGGGCTGCACGCAAACGCCCTCCCGCAGCACGCGCAGGGCCTGCTCGACGTGCCCGTGGCGCTCCAGGGCCGCCGCCAGCACCCGCCGCACGCCGCCGGCCAGCGGATATTCCTCCAGCGACTTTTCCAGCAGCGCAATCGCCTGGTCGTGGCGGTCCAGGCGGCCGTACGCCAGCGCCAGGCTGGTCCGAAGGTCCAGATGCTGCGGAAATCGCTGAACGGCGTCGGCCAGCAGCCGTTCGGCGCGGCGGACGTCGGTCTGGCCCTGGCCGTACTCCAGCAGCAGGTCGGCGTGGGCCTCCAGCACCTCCGGATCGTCCAGCCGCGCCTGGGCCCACCGCGAGACGCACCGTTCCGCCTCGACCGCCCCTATCCGCGACGCCGCCCGCAGCGCCAGCTCGCGAGCCACGTGCAGTTGGCCCGGAATCCGCAGCATCACCCGCTCCAGCCGCCCCAGCAGTTCCCGCTGACGGTCGGCGGGCAGGTTGGCCGCGTTGTCCCATGCCGCCCCGTACGCCGGCCCGAAGTCCGGCGCCACCTCCAGCCCCTGCATCATCGCCTCGATCGCCTCGGACCATCGGCCGTCCAGCTCGGCCACCCGTCCGTGCACGAACAGCGTCGCCGGGTCCTGCGGGGCCAGCCGGTCGGCCTGGGCGACCGCCTCGCCCAGCTCCCGACGCAGCGCGTCCTGCCCGCTGTCCGGGCGGGTCGCCAGGCGGTCCACCAGCCAATGGGCCAGCTCCCGCCAGGCCCAGGCGTCCAGGGGGTTGTCCGCCAACCGGCGATCCAGAAACGCCCGGCAGCGCTTCGGCAGGAAGCAGGCCTGCAACTGCTCGTAGTGCAGGAACTGGAAGGCCTCGTCCCCGGGCCGCAGGTCCATCCACGTCTGGGTCCGGCGGGCCATCTCAAAGACGGTCTGGCGGCAGGACTCCAGGCGGGCGAGCTGGCGGTGGGCCTCGATGTTGCTGGGCGATTCGGCGACCCACTTCTCGGCCCAGCCCAGGGCGTCCTGCCAGCGCCCGGCCATGTGGGCGAAGTGGCAGGCCGCCTCGTAGTGCCGCTCCGGATGATCCAGGCGCTGAACAGTCTCCAGGGCCGCCTTGGCCGACGACCACTGCCCCATGCGAATCCAGAACTGCATCAGGTAGAGGTGCATGGCCGAGTCGTCCGGGCGGGCCTGGGCGGCCAGGCGGGCCTGCTCGCAGGCCTGCTCGGGCTGTCCGGCCTCTTCCAGCGACTGGATCAGCGTCATCCACGGTCCGCCGCCGTCGACCAGCCGCCCCAGCCGCTCGACCCGCTCCCGCAGGTAGTCCAGCCCCTGCTCGCCCCGCCCGGTCAGCCGCAGCGATTCGCACGCCATCCAGGCGAAGTGCTCTTCGGACTCGTCCATCAGCGATGCCAGGCGATACGCCAGCACCGCCTCCTCGGTCCGATTGGACCGCTGGTACAGATCGCCCAGCACGTGCATCGCCATCGCGTTGCCGGCGTCGCGGGTCAGCAGCTTCATCAGCAGCCGCTCGGCGGGACGGGCGCCCTCGGCGGTCTGGGCCAGCATGTCGGCGTACTGCGTGGTCACGGCGGACGGCGGGTAGCGCCACAACTCGCCCTCGCTGATGCCGGGGGTCCGTCCCCGCCGGACCAGTTCCCCGCTGACCTGGCGGATCCGCGCCGTGTTCCGCGTCCGCTGAAGGGCGCTCAGCAGCGAGCGGTGCAGCCAGATGCTCCGCGGGAAACGCTCCAGCAGCCTCTCCAGCCGGGCGATGCTCTCGGGCGCCTGCCCGACCAGGCCCTCCCATTCGGCCGTCAGCGACTCGGTCACCGGCGAGTCCGGGGCGAGCTGCCGCAGCCGCTCCAGGACCTCCCGCGCCGGCTGGATGCCCCGTGTGATCAGCGCCTCGCGGTATTGAAAGACCAGCTCGGCCAGCTCGCAGGCTTCCCGGGGCACCACGTCCAGCTCCGCCGCCCGGTCCTGGGGCACGAAGGCGATGCCCAGCGGTCCCAGCGGGGCCTCGTTCTCGTCCAGGCGGTCCAGCAGCACCCGCCCGAACCGCTCCCCGGCCGGGTCGTGATAGATCATCAGCCCCGCCGACTCGTCCAGCCCCACCGCCGCCGTCGCGTGCGAGGCGTCCACCGCATACTCGATCAGGTAGACGAAGGGCAGGCCCGAACCCAGCAGACGGCGGCACAGGTCCGCCGTCAGGTAGAACACCTTGGCCGACCAGCCCGTCTGTCGCAGGTGCCGCACCGCCCTCCAGGCCGCCGTCCCGGTGTAGCTGATCGCGGCGGCCAGCTCATCGGGGTCGATCGCCTTGCCGACGGCCGACGCGATGCAGCAGATGCTGGTCGGCAGACACATGTTGCGCTTCTGGAAGATCGGCTCGTAGCCGACCAGCGCCGGGGCGCCGTCGCCGCGGGCCTTTTCCAGCGACTGGCTGATCTGGCGATAGATGGGGTGTCGCAGCCGCGACGCCGCCTGGCGGGCCCGCTGGTGATCGCCCACCAGCATGGACAGGTCGAAGCGGATCGCGGCGATCCGGTCCTCGACGTGGCGGTCGCGCAGCGGGGCCAGGTCCTCCAGGCGCTCGGCCAGCGACCAGCCGTGCAGGGCCAGCTCCCGGCGTCCGGCCGGGTCGGACCGCTCGGCCTTGGACGCGACCAGCCAGATCAGCGAGGCAAGGCAGTCGATGCTCTGGTCGGCCTGGGGCCCCGACAGCAGCTCGATCGCCTCGTCCAGGCAGTGGACGCGGGGCAGGAGCGTCGCCAGCAGTCCTGCCGCCGCCGGCAGCCCCGGGGACCGCCGCCAGGCCGTGCGGGCCATGTCCGCCGCCTCGGCCCAGCGGTCCTGGAGATACAGCGACCACGTCTCGCTACAGTCGCACCAGGCGTCGTCGCCGCCGATCTGGCGGGCCCGCGCCAGCAGCCGGCGGGCCTGCTCGAAGTCCCGGGCGAAGGCGTAGAAGTGGGCCGAGTCGGCCAGCCACATCGTGTCCAGGTGACCGTCGCCGCAACTCAATTCCGGACGCTGCTGGGCCTCCTGAATGGCCCGGTAGATGTTCCAGTCGCCGCGGCGGTGCCAGCGGCGATAGGCGACGACCATGGGGTGTTCGGGGAAGCGTTCCTCGGCCCGGAAATAAATCCACCGCCCCAGCTTCGCGCCGCCCAGCTTGATGACCAGGCGGCTGGCCCAGACCAGATCCTCGGCCGACGCCGTCGCCGCCCTGCGACGCCAGACGTCCAGCCGGTCCGGCGCCGCCGCGTCGTCGGAGCCAGCCATGTGCGGCTGGACCAGCCGCCAGGCGTCCTGGAAGCGGTTGCGCTGATACAGCCCGATCAGCCCCTCCAGCGGTCCGTTCGATTCCGACATAGCGTCCCCTCGGAGTGCCCAATCCACCTGCGGGCAGCAGGCACCTTATAAGGCCGTTCAGCCCGGAGGGCAATAGGCCGCGCAGGAGCGAGTCACTGAAGCTTCAGCGATTCCAGGCGGCGGACCCGCTCGATCAGCCGGTCGCGGTCCGCCTGGCGGTCCAGCCGGTCCTTCAGCGTGGCCACGGCGGCCTGATGGGTCTGCCAGGCGGCGTCGCGCTTGTGGCTGGTCTCCGCATGGGCGGTGGCGGCGGCCACGACGGCCTGGTCGGCCGCCTGGATCGCCTCCATCGGTCCCGATGAGGCCGCCTCCCGAGCCGCCCGGGTCCTGGCAAGCTCCGCCTCAGCGGCGGCCAGCTTGCCCATCCACTCGACCAACGCATCGGCGGCTTTGCCGAAGTCCTCCATTTCGCCAGCCATACGCGTGCCGCGATACTCCGCCAGGCCGCGTTGAATCGCGTCCAGCTCCTCGCGGGCCGACTCAACCAGGGCCTCGCGTTCGGCGGCGTCTTTCGGCGTGCCGGCGGGGGGCGGGTCTTGCGGACCGCCCAGCTTGACGGAGGCCTTCAGCGCCGCCGCTACGTCACGACTCAGCTCCGCCTTGCGTCTAAGTAGATCAGTCCGAAAACGTGACTGGCGCAAATCCTCCTTCAGCCGGGCCTGGTCGCGGATCAGTCCCGATTCATCGGGATCCGGACTGGCAGCCAGCTTCCGCTCCACCTCCGCCAGCGATTCTTCAAAGGCCCGCCGGGCCTTCTGCCGGTCGGCCAACTCGTCCTCAAACGCCTTGAAACGCTGCTCGAACTCACGGACAAGCCGGTCGATTCGAGTCGTCCCGTCGGTCCTGGCCGACAGGTCCCCAGCCGGCGGGGCGCCCTCGGCGCGGGCTTGTTCGCGCAGACGGGCCGTCACGTGCATCAGCGCCCCCCAATTCAGGGCCAGACCGGCGGCTTCCATCGCCAGGTCCCGCTGCTGCTGGATCAAGGCCGGCCGGTTCAGGATTCGCGCCTGCAACTGCTCGGTGCGCTGCCGGAATTCGTAGAATATCGCCTCTCGCGCCCGGCCGGTGAGCTGTCCAATCCGCCGACTCATCTCCTCCGCCTCCATGATCGCTCGCGGCTCGGTCGTCAGGTCCGTGCAGATCGCCTCGGCCTGGACCTCGCACTTCAGGCAGAGCTCGCGGAGCCGGGCTTCCAGCAGGTCGGCCAACCGGGCGTGGCTCTGGAGCAACTTGAGCCGGGCCGCGGCGGCGGGGTCGGCCGGCTGAGTGGTCGGCGCCGCCGCAGCCGAGATGGGGGGCGCGGACGAAGGCGGGTCGCTTGCGGCCGCCGTCCCGACGCACAGGAGCATGGCCATCGCCGCCGCGACAACAGCGTGCACTCTGGTCACGTGGAGTCCTCCAAGGCTGGCTGCCCGCGCCGCACGTCGCACCCGTCAAGGCAATGGAGGGCAGGACGGACACGGGTCCAGTTTCTCCCGTCGGTCTTGGGCGCGACGGGCCGCCGGAATGTTGTTTCCGGCTGCAAATACCGCACCTGTTCCGCGCCTGACGCCCCGCGAAAAATGTACCTGTCCCCTTTTTCAGGCGCGGGGCACGTTCACCCAGCGGGCGTCGACACTGGACTGGTAGCAGGCCTGCATGATCGCCACGGCGTCGACGGCGCAGGCCAGGTCGGCGTCGAGTTCCTCGCGGGAGATCTCGCCGCGGATGGCCGCCAGAAGGCGGGCGACGCGGCTGGGTCGCTCGTCGCCGGGCGGAACGGGGGTCGGCTCCTGCTTGGGCCTGCCCAGGACCAGCCCGCCCGCCTTCGGGTCGGTGTAAATCGTGCCGGTGCTGCCGGTGATCTCCAGCCCGCCGATCCCGCCGGTCTGCACCCAAGAGGCCTCGACGGTCCCCAGCACGCCGGAGGCGAACTGGAACAGGGCGACGCCGTGGTCGTCGACCTTGGGATACTCCCCGCTGGCGTTGCCGATGCGGGCCAGCACGCGGTCGACCGTGCCGGCCAGCGTCCGCACGGCGTGCACGGCGTGCGTGCCCATGTCCATGAAGGCCCCGCCGCCGGCGAGCGCCGGGTCGGTGAACCAGGCCAGGTCCGGCGAGTCGAACCACCGCCCGTAGGCGGCGTGGTGGGCGTTGCGGTAGCGGACGTGGGTCACCTTCCCGATGGCCCCGTCGGCGAGGAGCCTGGCCGCCCCGCGAAAGGCGGCCGTGAACGGCTGGAAATACCCCATGTGCACGATGGTGCGGTGCTTGCGGACCAGGGCCATGGCCTCGACGGCGTCGGCGACGCTCGTGGTGAACGGCTTCTCGCAGAAGACGGGCTTGCCCGCGGGCAGGGCCGCCCGCAACAGCCGCAGGTGGCGGGTGTTCTCGGCGCAGATGATGAAGCCGTGCACGTCGCCGCGCCCGACGGCGGCGTCCAGCCCGGCGACGAACTCGGCGCCGTACTCGTCGGCGTAGCGCTTGCCGCGGTCGGCCACGTCGTCCCAGATGGCGACGGTGCGGCAGTCGTCGCGGGCGGCGATGTCCTTGAGGAAACTTTGGGTGTGGATGTGGGCGGTGGACAGCAGTGCCAGGTTAATCATCAGCGGGTCCCTTCACAAAGTTGGCGCCTGGGTTGAGTCTGTGAAAAAGCCCAGGGATGACCATCCCTGGGCTTTGCCATTCAACAGTCCGTGCGATCCCGGAAGGGCCTGCTCACCCCTTCTCGGGCCAGAACCGCTCGGTCACGATCCGCCTGTCGGTGAAGAAGTCGACAATCGCGGTGCCCTGGGCCTTGATGTCGGCCCACTGGCTGTCCTTGACCCCGCCGAACGGCAGGTAGGCGACCGGGGCGGGGATGCCGACGTTGACCCCGACCATGCCCAGCTCGGCCTCGAGCTTGAACTTGCGGGCGTAGTATCCGTTCTGGGTATAGATCGACCCGCCGTTGGCGTAGCGGTGGTTGTTGATGATCTTGATCGCCTCGTCCAGCGAGCCGGCCTTGAGGATGACCACGACCGGGCCGAATATTTCGGTCTGGTGGACCTGCATGCCCGGCTTGACGTCGGTGAAGACGGTGGGCCCGACGTAGTGGCCCTTCTCGCAGCCCTTGACCGTCGCCCCGCGCCCGTCCAGGGCCAGGGTCGCCCCTTCCTTGACGCCCGCCTCGATCATCTCCAGGATGAACTGCTTGGCCTTGGCGGAGATCACCGGGCCCATCAGGGCCGGCTCGTTCTCCAGCCGCGGGTCCAGCGGGTTGCCCATGATGACCTTCCTGGAGGCCTCGACGAACTTGTCGCAGACCTCCTTGTAGGTCGCGTCGCCGACGGCGACGATGGCCGAGCTGGCCATGCACCGCTGCCCGGCGCAGCCGTAGCAGCTCGTGGCCATGTTGCGGATGACCTCGTCGATCTTGGCGTCGGGCATGACGACCAGGTGGTTCTTGGCGCCGCCCATGGCCTGGAAGCGCTTGTTGGTCTTGGCGCACTTCTCGGCGACCTGCTTGCAGGTGGGCGTCGAACCGACCAGCGAGACGCCGCGGACCAGGGGCGAATCCATGAACGCGTCGGCCACCACGCGGTCGCCGTTGACCAGGTTGAACACGCCGGGCGGCAGCCCGATCTGATCGATGTACTCGGTGATCGCCTGCATGGTGCAGGGCACCTGCTTGGAGGCCTTGACGACGTAGGTATTGCCGGTGGCGATGGCGTAGGGCACGAACCAGAACGGGACCATCGCCGGGAAGTTGAACGGGGCGATCATGGTGAACACGCCCAGCGGGACGCGGATCACCTCGCCGTCGATCCCGAAGGAGGCGCCGATCAGCTTGTCGCCCTGCTGGAGCACCGGCATGCCGCAGGCGACCTGGCAGTTCTCGATGACCCGCTTCATCTCGGCCTGGGCGTCGGGCAGGCTCTTGCCCATCTCCTCGACCAGCACGCGGGCGAGCTTCAGCTCGTCGTCGCGGATCATCTTGACCAGCTTGAACAGCGGCTCGACGCGGCGTTCGACCGGCGTGGCCGCCCAGCCCGCGAACGCGGCGTGCGCCGCCGCGATCGCCCGGTCCACGTCGGCCTTGGTCGACAGCGGGTTTCGGGCGATCACCTCGCCGGTGGACGGGTTTTCCACGTCGATCCACTGGTCGCCGCTGGCCTCGACCCACTGGCCGTTCACGTAGTTCTTCAGCGTCCGCACCTTGGGCGCGGCGCCCTTTTTCTTGGTCGCTGCGGTCCGAGTCATAGCCGGCCTTCCTTATCGATTCGGGGAACAAATACGGCGGTAATCCTCGTGGTCACGTGCCACAGGACAGGACGGTGGACCATTATAGCGCCCGGCCCGTCCGGGCACAAGCCCGACCGGGCGTCGGCGTAGACCTGTTCGGCGCCGCCGCGAAGTTCGGTCCGGGCGGCCGCGGCGGACGGGCGGTGTCCGTCCAGCACCACGACGGCGCGTTGGCCGCCGGCCTGGGCGAAGCGGTCCAGCACGCGGACGAAGCCGCGCCGGGCGATGCCCGACAGCGGTTCGCCGCAACCCATGGCGGCGTGCCACAGGTTGTGGCCGTCGATCAGGAGCATGACCCCTCGGGGGCGGGTCCGCATCGAGTAGGAGGCCGTCCGCTGAACCAGCCGATCGGTTCATTCTATCCGCTCGCCCGGGCGGAGAATCCATGCCTGCGGGTGATGCGTGAACCCGACGCGGGGGTAGTACGGCTCCGCCGCCGGCGCCGCCGGCAGCAGCAGGCAGGCCTGCGGAGCGGCGGCCTGCGTGCGGCGCATCAACTCCCGCCCGATGCCCCGCTTCTGATGGGAGACGTTGACGGCCAGGCCGCTCAGGTAGGTGCAGTAGACCCAGTCGGTCAGCGAGCGGGCGATGCCGACCGGCAGCTCCCCGTCCCAGGCGGTGATCACCAGGTTGGCGCCGGCGAGCATCCGGGCCATGCGGGACCGATCGTCGGCCGGTCTGCGATCCGCCAGCGTCGAGCCCTGGTAGAGCGCGATCATCTGCTCGACGCTGATCTGCTCGCCGCCGACGCGGTAGTCAATCATGGGAGGCATCGAACTCGACGTTGCCGCTGCCAGGGGCCGTGGCTGGCGGGGCGATCAGGACTTGCGCCGCCGCCCATTTCGCCGTGCAGGTCCGACGGGGATCTTCTCGGGCGGAATCTCGACCACCCGGCCGTTCTTCCAGACGACAATCGACTCGCCGAGCAACTTGTGCCGCCGCAGGGCCTCGCGAACCCCGGCCCGCATGGCGCGGAGCAGCGCGGGCTTGTCCGCGATCAACGCCGAGATGTCCTTGCCGTTCTCAGTCTTCATGGCCGCACTCGTCGCAAAGCCGTTGCCAGATTACCCTATCCGAAACCACGTCGGTTGTCGACCTTTTGCCGCTGGCGATCAGCCGTGGACCGGAAGGCTGCGAGTTGTCAAAGACCTGCCAGGTGGTGGCGATGGGCCGGTAGAGTTTGAAGAAGTTGTCGATTCCGCGGACGTAGCGGCGGCGGATCGTCTCCTCCGGCACACCATGACCCCCGGCTCGGACGCGCTCGCCGACTCGGCGAACCGCAACATCCGCCGTTGGCAGCCACAGGAAAAACAGGTGAGATTCGTAGCCTTGCTGAACCAATCCGGCCAGCCAGGGCGCAAAAGTCCGGCTGGCCAGTGTCGTCTCGAAAGCGAAGTTGACTCGTTTTTCCGCCAGTTTCCTCACCCGCTCGATCATGATCGCACCAGCCTCGATGGCGGCCGCGTCGGGGCTGAACCCGGACAAACCGCGGGCGATCACGTCCGCATTTACGAACGCCGCGATGTGCAGGTAGCGCCCGAGCACGGCAGGCGCCGCGGTCGACTTCCCTGCCCCGTTCGGGCCGGCCAGGACGATCACGCTGGGGCGCTGATCGGTCATCAGGACGCGGCGTCCTTCGCCAGGCGCCGGGGCATGCTTCGGCTCGGCCTGGCCGGGTCGTACACCACGGTGATCGCCGACCCCGGCACGAGGTGACGCTCCAGAAGTCCCGGTACGCTCATCTTCCGCCTGTAGCGAGTCGATCCGACGCTATACTCAAACCGGACGTCGATCATGCCGACAGAGTCCAACGGTCCGAAGCGCAGGCGAATCGGCCCGATGCCCAGGACGACCCCGGCGGCCTCCTCGCCTTCGACGGCAAGTCGGACACGACGGGCACGCCCCCAGCGACGGACGGCCATCGAGGAGAAGATGCCGATCCCCACCACTGTCAGCAGCCCAACGACAGCACCCCAATCCGCCGCCATCACGCCCCCAGCTCGAACTTGATCTTACCATCGAGGATGGTCATGACCGGCCGGCCGACCAGGCGCCAGCCGTCATACGGGCAGTTGCGGCTCTTGCTCCGCCAGGCGGCCAGCTCGACGGTCCAGCGGACGTCCGGGTCGATCAGGGTCAGGTCCGCGGGCTGGTCGGGGGCGACGGCGACGCGCGGCCGGCCGATCACGTCGCGGGGCCCGTCGGTCATGCGGGCAAGCATCTGTGGCCAGCTCATCCGCCCGTTGTGCACCAGGGCCTTGGCGAACAGCCCGACCGCGCACTCCAGCCCGATGATGCCCGGCGGGGCGTTGACGAACTCCAGCTCCTTCTCCTCCGGGCGGTGCGGGGCGTGGTCGGTGACCAGGCAGTCGATCGTGCCCTCGGCGACCGCGCCGAGCAGGGCCTCGACGTGCTCGGGACCGCGCAGCGGCGGGCTCATCTTGTAGTTGGTGTCGAACTCGCTGACCGCCTCGTCGGTCAGCAGCAGGTGGTGCGGGCAGACCTCGGCGGTGACGGCCAGTCCCTCGGCCTTGGCCTGGGCGATCTGCTCGACCCCAATCTTCGTGCTGACGTGGGCGACGTGATAGCGCCCCCCGACCGAGCGGACCAGGGCGATGTCGCGGCGGATCATCAGCTCCTCGGCCAGCGCGGGGATGCCCGGCAGCCCCAGCCGCGTCGAGTGGAACCCGGCGTGCATCGCCCCGCCCGACAGCGTCGGCTCCTCGCAGTGCTGGATCAGCGTCTTGCCGATCGGCTGGAGGTATTTGAGGGCCTTGGCCATCACCCCGGCCGACGCGACTCCCACGCCGTCGTCGCTGAAGGCGACGGCGCCGCCGCGGACCATCTGGGCGAACTCGGCCAGTTCTACGCCGGCGCGGTCCTTGGTGATCGCCCCGATCGCCCAGACGCGGGCGGCCTTGGCCCGGAACGCCTGACGGTACACGAACTCGATCGCCGTCTCGCTGTCCAGCGCGGGTTTGGTGTTCGGCATGCAGGCGATGTCGGTGAACCCGCCGGCCAGCGCCGCCGACGCCCCCGTCGCGATCGTCTCCTCCTCCTCGTCGCCCGGCTCGCGCAGGTGGACGTGGATGTCGACCAGTCCCGGCGAGACCAGCCGGCCTTTGGCGTCGATGACCCGCTCGCCGTCGGCCGCCTTGAGCTGCGGCTGGACCTGGACGATCTTCTCGCCGCGGATGCGGACGTCGCCCTTGCGCAGCTTGCCCGTGGCCGTGTCCACCACCTGCCCGTTGCGGATCAGGATATCGCTCATGGGTCCTTCCGAGTGGATCCGGGATCTACCTGAGACCTCAGAACCGCGTCCCGCCCAGTTGCTTCATCCGCACCAGCGCCGCGTAGAGCATCATCGCCAGCAGGATCGCCGGGACCGACGCGATCAGCAGCTCGCTGATCAGCACCGCCGGGGAGCGAAGCAGCCATCGGCCGGCCGCCCCTATCCGGGCGCTCACATGCTGAAGCGCCGGGACCGGTTCTCCCTCCGCCCGAAGCGGCGATTCGCCGCCCGTCGGACCGGCCAGCGGCCCCCGGCGCCCGACGTACTTCAGCAGCCCTGCCAGCCCCGCTAGACTGCTCAACACCAGCCCGCAGTAGACCAGCCACTCGGGCGCCCAACCGAACAGCCGACCCCTGGCCAGGGGACCGGCCCACCCCTGAGCCGCCAGGCCCCAATTCACCAGCGCCCAGATCGACCCGCCCGCGCCCGCGGCGGCCAGTCCGAGGGCGACCATCCGTGTCCAGCTCCACGCGCCCCGCCGGCCTAGCCATCCGAACAGCCGGGCGCACAGCGCCCCGAGCACGACCCCCGCCCCGGTCGCCCCCGCCGCCGCCAGGAAGTAGGGCGCCCAGCCCAGCACCTGCTTTTCCCGCAGCACGACCGGCGCCAGGCCCCACGCCTCGAACGTCTTGATCACCAGCCCGGCCGCCAGACCCCCGCCCAGCCACGCCAGCCCGACCAGCAGCAGCGCCGTCCACCCCAGCGGCGGCGGCTGATCGA
>JAANMW010003149.1_pt1 | contig 13476 bp, 13 predicted proteins | sample 7279671 | NCBI WGS metagenome assembly JAANMW01 (sample SAMN14094541, study PRJNA606508) | bioreactor metagenome | isolation source: A lab-scale SPAN reactor treating ammonium-rich wastewater day 247 | place: Ireland: Galway | collected 2017-09-19
CGACGCCCTGAACCTGTTCGATCCGGCGATCGAGCGGTTTTCGCTGGCCGACGCCGTCGCCCTGGCCCGCGAGAACATCGACCGCGCCCTGGACCTGGACGGCGACCTGGTGGTGAACGGGGACGTGAACTTCTCAGCCGGGTGGTCTGTGCTGGCCGGCTCGACGGGCGTGGCCGTCGCCCATCGGGGCACGTTCGGGGAGGTGTCGCTGTTCGCCGTGGCCCGCGACGGCGACGACGTGGGCAGCTATGCCGAGTACACGGTGGGTCGGCACCTGGGCGATCTGCGGATCGAACCCCTGGCGGGCTTGGTCGCCCGCGGCGCCCGGATGTACCAGCACGCCCGTCCCAGCCCGTCCGGGACGATGGCGCTGCTGCTGGGACCGCTGGCGGCGTTCGGGCTGCTGAGCGGGCTGGCCAGCGCCACGTCGGCCGAGGCCATCCGTCGAAAGCGGAGCCTGTTGGCCGGCCGGCTCGGGCAGCGGATCGGCTCGGACCTGTTGACCATCGAGGACCGCCCGCTGGAGGCACGGGGGGTCTACAGCAGCCCCTTCGACAGCGACGGGGCGCCGCGCCGCCCGGTCGTAATGATCGAGCGCGGCGTGTTCAGCGAGTCGCTGACCAATCACTACAACGCCCGGCTGGTCGGGCTGCCCAACACCGGGCACGGCACCCGCCGCGGGGGCGTCGCCCCGACCAACCTGCACGTCCGCCCCGGCGAGCGGCCCGAGGCCGACCTGGTCCGTCAGATCGACGACGGCATCTACCTGCATGCCGGTTCGCTGGACCCGGACCTGGCCAGCGGCGACATCTCGACCGTGCTCGATTTCGCCTACAAGATCGACCGCGGCGAACTGACCTATCCCCTGGCCGGCGCCATGGCCGCCGGCAGTCTTCTGGACCTGCTGTCCATCATCGACGCGGTCAGCAGCGACTTCCGCGCCGACCCCGGAATGGTCCTGCCCAGCCTGCGAGTCCCCGCCGTCCAGATCAGCGGGGGAAGCTGAACCGCAGCGGTCGGCGTCTGAATCCTGACTCCCGCAGAACCCGGCGACGTTGATGTGGAGTTCAGGGCCTCAAGCTGCGGATTTGGAATTGAGGCACTCCCGGTACCAGAAAACGCGGGGACGCGGCGGCCGGCACGCGGGGCGGGATCCTCAAGACCGATTGCTCGGAGTTGGGGGTCCCTGCCCGGGGGCACAAACCCGCGTGGTTTGGTCACCGTGTCCCCGCGTCCGGGAACGCCAATCGCGACGGGTCGCGATTGGGCCCCTTCCCGGGGCCTGGCCTGCGGTCCCCACGCCGATCGGACCGCAAGCCCTCTCATGGACGTTCGACTCGCCTCAACCAGCCAGCAGACTTCGCTGGCTGGGATTGAACGACACCTTTTCCGGCCGCCACTGGCGGCGGACCAGGTCCAGGGCCCGCACACACAGCTCGAAGTGCGTGCTGAGCCGCTGGAGGAGTTCTCGGGGCGGCAGGTCCAGCCCGCGTCGGCTGAGCTGGGCGGCGGTCAGGTAGGACCGCTTGCCGTGGCTGACGTAATCGAGCAGGGCGTCGCGCATCCCGCCGACCCGTCCGGCGTGGAAGCGGACCGCATCGGGGAACAGCCCCGACCAGAACAGGGCGAAGTCGCCGATGTGGCGGTGCACCGCCCGTTCGTGGGCCAGCCCGATCGGGTCGGATTTGTCGCCGGCGCCGCGGGGCGCCGCCGCAGCGTCGAACTGTTCGAGCATCTCGACGATGCCCTCGACGCGTCGGCCGGTCAGTCGGCTCGGCGGGTAGATCTCGTCTACGTGGACGAAGCGGGACAGCAGTTTGGCGACGTAGGTCGCCAGTTCGGGGTCGGCCAGCCCGATCTCGCCGTAGAAGGCGTTTTCCACCAGCCCGGCGAACAGTTCCAGCATCCGTTCGGATGGAGATCGCTGTTCGGTCATGGGATCTCTCCTTCCTGCCGCGGTCTCGCCCGTTCCTCCTTCATATTAGACGCGCGGTGCGGCGGAAGGTTGGCCGGCTTTTTTCGACCGTCCGCAGGCCCGCGAACGGACCGGCCACCTCGGGCCGCCTCCATGGTACAATATAAGATTGAGCACGCCGCCAGGCGCACCGCCGCCGGCGATTTGACCGCGGAGGCCAATCGGTGAAACGCGTCTTCCTGGCCGGCATCATCCAGGGCTCGCTGATCGAGCCGGCCATCCACGACCAGGACTACCGCCGACGGATCAAGGACCTACTGGCCGATTGCCTGCCCGACGCGGAGGTCTACTGCCCGGTGACGGCCCACCCGCAGAGCCTGAGCTACGATGACGCCCGCGGCCGCGAGGTGTTCCTGGGGCACATCCGGATGGCCCGCGACAGCGACCTGGTCGTCGCCTACCTGCCGTCGGCGTCGATGGGCACGGCGATCGAGCTGTGGGAGGCGCACCGGGCGGGCGCGGCGACGGCTGCGATCACGCCGCTGACGCTGAACTGGGCGGTGCGCTTTCTGTGTGATCTTGTGGTCGGCGATCTGGACGAATTCGCCGCCGCCTGCCGCGACGGGCGGGTGGCCCGCCTGATGGAGCCGGCGCGGACCCGACGGAGCGAGAGACCGGATGAGCGATCGAATTCACGTGCTTGACCTGTCGCGCGACGAGCTGCGTGCGGCGCTGACGGGGCTGGACCTGCCGGCCTATCGCGCCGACCAGGTCCGCCGCTGGATCTTCGAGAAGCGCGTCGACGACTGGGCGACGATGAGCAACCTGTCCAGGCTCGACCGCGCCCGGCTGGGCGAGGCATTCGTCATCGGGACCGGGCAGGTCATCGAGCACGGGCGGGCCCGCGACGGCGTGCACAAGCTGCTGATCGGCTGGGCCGACGGGGCGAGCAGCGAGACGGTGATGATCCCGTCGCGGGACGGACGCCGCACGGCGTGCATCAGCAGCCAGGTGGGCTGCCCCGTCGGCTGCCGCTTCTGCGCGTCGGGCATCGGCGGGCTGGAGCGGAACCTGACGGCGGGCCAGATCGTCGAGCAGGTCTGGCAGCTTGCCCGCGTCGCCCTGCCCGCACAGGAGCGGATCAGCAACGTGGTGTTCATGGGCATCGGCGAACCGCTGGCCAACTACGCCGCCGTGGTCAAGGCCGTCCGCCTGATCAACGCCCCCGACGGGCCCAACGTGGGGGCGCGCAAGATCACGATCTCGACGATCGGGCTGCCTGGACAGATCCGCAAGCTGGCCGGGGAGGACCTTCAGGTGACGCTGGCCCTCTCGCTGCACGCCCCGGAGCAGGCGTTGCGGGCCGAGCTGATCCCCTGGGCGGCGAAGATCCCGCTGGACGGCGTGCTCTCGGCCGCTCGCCACTACTTCGAGCGGACCGGGCGGGAGATCACTTTGGAGTATGTTCTGCTGGACGGAGTGAACACGCTGCCGCGACACGCCGATCGGCTGGCCGAGATCGCCCACTCGCTCCGCTGCAACGTCAACCTGATCTGCTACAACCCGGTGGTCGAGCTGGGCTACGCCCGTCCGGCGCGGACGACGGTGCAGACCTTCGGCGACCGCCTGCGCCGCCACGGGATCAACGCCCACGTCCGCCCCAGCCGCGGGCTGGACATCGACGCCGCCTGCGGCCAGCTCCGGCGGCGCCACGCGGCGGACCGACGGACGGCTGACGCCGCTCCAGCCTCCGACGTGTAAGGCGGGGGGGGTCCGGACCCTCAGTCGCGGCCGCTTGACGGCCCGGAGGGTTCATCTCCCGGCTCGCCGGGATCGAAAGTGGGCAGGACGGCCAGGAGGGACCGGCCGACGCTGATGGCGTCGTCAGCCAGCTTGCCCAGCTCGCGGTCCATCATTCCGCCGGCCAGGTCGGCAACGGCCCGTGTGCCACGGTCTGCGGCGGTCGGCGGGGTGATCGCGGACTGAATCACGCCCAGGCCGTCCAGCGAGGCGGCCCGATCGGTCGGCCGGTGCGGCGGAGCGGGCGCGAGCCCCCGCAGCGCGACCGCCGTGAACACGACCAGCAGCGAGGCCGCGGCGGCCAGCAGGTGTGGGTAGAAGCGGAGCAGCCGCGACGGGCGGAGGCCGACCGACTGGCGGTCCGCACGCTCGACGGCAAAAAGCACGCGTTCGACCAGCCCGGGCGGGGCGACGGTCCGGTCGGCCGACCCGACTCGAAGCTCGCCGACCAGCGCCTCGCGTCCGCCCGCCCACGCACGGCAGGCGGGGCAGCGGGCGAGGTGACGCGACGCCCACCCGGTGAGCGGACGCCCGGCGTCCACCTTCGACCCAGCCGACCATCGAATCATCCGGCACCACATGGCTCGACTCCACTTGGCAAACGCCAATGCTCAGTCTGCGCCGACCCGCAACCGCAGGTCCTTTGACTCAGCGGACTGGTCACTTTCCGTCGCCGGCGGCGTCCGGTGCTCGGGCGATTTCATCCGCGGCCAGCCCGGATCAGCCCCTCGGCCCCGCATCGCGTCGGCCAGCTTGCGCCGGGCGCGGTGCAGCAGGACCCGCGCGCCGATACGCGTGCGGCCCATCGCGGCGGCCACCTCCGCGACGGGCAGGTCCTCGACATAGTGCAACCAAAGGGCGGAAAACTGCGCTTCGCTCAGTTGCTTCGATGCCAGCGACCAGAGAGACCCGTCGCGCTCCCGCCGCCAGGCCGACTCCTGCGGATCGTCCGCCCGGTCGTCCGCCCGGTCGATTCCCTTCAGGCCCACCTGCCGCCGTCGGGCGCGGTGGTGGTCGATCGCCAGGCGGGTCGCGATGGTGAACAGCCAGGTGGAAAACCGCCGCTCCGGGCGGTAGCGGCTCAGATTCGTCAAGACCCGCAGGAATGTCTCCTGCACCAGGTCCTCGGCGTCGTGGCCGCCGACCCGGTGGCTCAAGTAGCCATACAGCCGCCCGGCAAACCGCTCGACCAGGGCGGCGAAACTGGTCGGGCATCCGTCACGCGCCCGGACGGCGAGCTGCTCGGCCGACTCCCCGGCCGAGGTCCTCAACCCCGAGCGGTCGGGGCCGGAGACCATGGGCCCCGGGCGCGGCGTCTGGCGCCCGGGGCCTGCGACTTGCTCGACATCCCGCACCTGGGGACCCATGGCCCGGTCTTCCTCGCGATCGCTCGCGGTCAGTCGCCTTGCGCCTCGGCCCCCTGGCGACCCTTTCGGGCAGCCGCCTTCTCCAGCAGACCCGTTACCTTCTCTACGTCCCAGGCGCCCTCGATGGTCACGGTGGCGTCCTGCCCGCCGACCCGGATCGCCCCCAGCATCGCCAGGGCCTCTGCCCGCACCGGATCGGCGGCTTGGTCGTCCGACTGGCCAAACAGCGCCACCATCGCCAGCAGGCCGTTCAGCAACCGGCGGACCTGGGCGCCGTCCTCGGCCGCCTTGGCAATGATCACGTCCCTGAAATAGACCTGCCCGTCGGCCTCGCCGACCTCGACGGACACCGACTTGACCCTGTCCAGCACGGCCTTGTGCTTGGCCTGCTCCGGTACGACCAGGTCGTCAGCCGCCAGGAGCAGGATGGACCCCGGCGAGGGCTCGGGCAGGACGGCCAGACCGCCTTTGGCCAGGCTGGCCTTCTCGCCGTCCAGCACATCCAGGGCCGATTTGAGCACGTCCAGGTTGCCGCTGATCATCGTCAGATCGGCGGCGGCGAAGCAGCCGAACTTGGCCACCGGCTCCCCGCCGCGTTTCTCGGACCACTTGTGGATGGTCCGATCGCCGTAGGCGATCTCCGCGTGGCCGTCGTTCTTGGCCAACAGGTCCAGCAGCTTGGCCTTGTCCACGTTGGCCTGGATGACCGCCACCGCGTCGGCTTCCTCGTAGCGGGCGCCGTAGAGCGTGACGCCTTTGAGGTCTTTGGTCGGGTCGAAGCCGAACAGGGTCGTGAAGTCCTTCAGCTTGGCGTCCAGACCGTGGTCGGCCAGCCGCTTCAGCGCCCATTGCCCCACCTGGGATGCGGTTGCGGCCTGGACGTCCAGGTGGACAACCCACTTGGCGTCGCCGGACACCTGGTCCTTGTTCAGTGGGCCGGCCCAGGCGGCCGAGGCCAGCGCCATCACGGCTGCCATCACGATCGTCGCTCGCGCCATCGTCGATCTCCTTCGAGTTTGTATCTTACCCGGATCGCCGGACTCGTACCCTGCATACGGGGCAGCGGCAGGATCGGTTACTGTGATTTACTCTTGAAAATGAGTCGCGTTTGCGTGAGACTGCCGCGACGGCGAGCGCGGCTGGGCGAGCGCCGGACATCGCGGAGGACGACACCGTGGCTCGATTCGGCATCGGGGTGGTGGCAAGCTGCCTCAAAAGGCCCGACCCGGCGGCGACCGTGGCGGCGGCCAAGCTGGTCGGCGTCGAATGCCTCCAGGTCTACAACCGCCGTCCCGAGGGCGTCACCGCCCGGCAGTGGGCGGAGACCTGGCTCGAGGCGATCCGAGGCAGCGGCGTCGCCCTGGCCTCCGCGGTCACCGGCTTTGCCCAGGAGGACTACAGCAGCATCGCCGCCATTCACCGCACGGGCGGTCTGGTACCCGATCCGACAGCCGAGGCCAACGTGGAGCGGGTCTTTGACGCCCTGGACTTCGCCCAATGCCTGGGCGTGGACCTGCTGACCTTCCACGTCGGGTTCATCCCGGAGGACGTGTCCGACCCGGTGTTCGGCAAGCTGGTCGAACGGCTCGGCCGCTGCGCCGACGCCGCCGCCGGGCGCGGCGTGCGGATCGGTCTGGAGAGCGGGCAGGAGACGGCCGGCGCCCTGCGGCGGTTCCTGGCTGCTCTGGGCCGGGACAACGTGGGGTGCAACTTCGATCCGGGCAACCTGATCCTCTACGGCAATCAGCCGCCCATTGATGCCCTGGCTGCGCTGTCCGGCTGCATCTTTCAGGTCCACGCCAAAGACGCGACCTGGTCGGAGCAGCCGGGCGTGGCCTGGGGCAGGGAGGTGCCGCTCGGCCGGGGGCAGGTGGACTTTCCGCGATTGCTGGAGCGCCTGCTGGCGGACGGATTCGCAGGCAACCTGATCATCGAGCGGGAGGCGGGGCAGGAGCCGCTGACGGACATCGCCGGCGCCGTCGGACTGCTGCGGACGCTGCGCGGCGATCTCGATGGATCGGGTCGGACTTCAATTGCATCCGGCAGGGCATTGCGCGGCCGTGGAAAATCGCTAACGTGAGGCCAATCCTGACACCGCCACAACGACTGGCCGGCTCGGGACCATCGAAGGGAGCAGGGAGCATGTATCGTCCTCAGATCAAGGTCGTCGACTGCACCATCCGCGACGGCGGGCTGGCCAACAAGAGCCAGTTCGACCTGGAAACGGTGCGGGAGGTTTACCGGGCCGCCTGCGCCGCGGGCGTGGATTACGTCGAGCTGGGCTATCGCAACAGCAAGAAGATGTTCGACCCCAGCGAGTTTGGGGCCTGGCGATTCTGTGATGAAGAGCAGCTCCGCCGCGTCGTCGAAGGGGTCGATCCGCGGGGCACCAAGGTCGCCCTGATGCAGGACGCCCACAAGGCCGAGGCCGAAGACGTGCTGCCCAGGAGCGAGTCGGTCGCCTCCATGATCCGCATCGCCACCTACGTGCGGGACGTCGACAAGGCGATCCGGCTGGCCAACAACGCCACCGACAAGGGCTACGAGTGCACGCTGAACATCATGGCGATCTCGCACGAGGGCGCGCCGTTCCTGGACGAGGCCCTCCAGCAGATCGAAGAGGAGACCAAGGCCCAGGCCGTTTACGTCGTCGACAGCTTCGGGGCGCTCTACAGCGAGACGGTTCACTACCTGGTCGAGAAGTTCCAGATGTACCTCAAGACCAAGGAGGTGGGCGTCCACTTCCACAACAACCAGCAGCTTGCGTTCGCCAACACGATCGAGGGCATCATTAAGGGCGCCAACTATCTGGACGGCACGCTGTACGGTCTGGGCCGGGCGGCAGGAAATTGCCCCACCGAGCTGCTGCTGGGCTTCCTGAAGAACCCCAAGTTCGACATCCTTCCGCTGCTGGAGGCGATCGGCAAGGTGATCATCCCGCTGCGCGGGCAGATCGCCTGGGGCTACCATATCCCTTACATGCTCACCGGTATCCTGGACAAGCACCCCGAGGCGGCCATGAGTTGGATGGGCACGCCCAAGGAGCACGACTACGTCGAGTTCTACAAGAAGATCTCCGATCCGCCGCAGTGATGCGGCAGGCGAATGCCGCCGCCCCCGTTTCGGGGCGGCGACCCACTGAGTAAGTCCACTCACACACAGTTCGGGCCCAGCCATTTTGTTTGCCCTCCCCAGGAATATGCGGTAGAATGCAGAAGAGTTGCGTTCTGGGACAGGTGAGGGCCTTCCGCATGCGACGCTCGGCGAAGTCCGCGCAGCGGCTGTTGGGGGCAATGGCTGGCGCCGCAGTTGCAGCTGCCCTGGCCGCCCTGCTCATGGAACCCCTTCTCGCCTCAGCCGACACCATTGTCCTGAAAGACGGCACGCGCTACGAGGGGCGGGTCATCGCCCGCGCGGCCGAATTTGTCGAATTCGAGGTCGACAAGGACGGCATCCAGGCCAAGTATCGTTTCGAGACTCGCGACATCGCCTCATTGACCGAAAGCCCGCCTGAATCGGCCCAGTTGGCTGAGCAGTTCCAGCAGCGGTGGCTGCTGGCCCAGGAGGCCGGGGTGACCGCGGCGTTCGTGGAGTTGGGTCAGTGGGCTCAGGACAACCGCTTGTACGAGGAGGCGGTGCGAGCCTATCAGTTCGCCAGGCAGATGGCCCCTGACCAGGACGCCGCCCTGGGGTTCGCGGCGGCCCGTAACATGGTGCTGGCCAACAACCGCCGCAGCGCTTTCGCCCTGCTCAAGGAGCTGGCTGAGAAGCACCCCGACGACACCCGGATCGCCGACGAACTGGCTCGACTGGACCAGCAGGACCAGCGCCAGGTCGATCAGCGTGTCCGCCAGGCGCTGGACAACTACAAGAAGGGCGAGATGCGCTCCGCCGTGGACCTGCTGGAGCGCGTCTCGCGGCTGAACGTTGAAGACGTCTCGACCAAGGTGGAATACGCCTGCGTGCAGCAGGCCTCGATGAGTTTCGGGCGGCTGCTGTCCGACGCCCGGCTGCACCAGCCCTGCCCGACCTGTGCCGGGGAGGCCCAGCTCGGGCTGGTGCCCTGCCCCAATTGCCGGGGCAGCGGCAAGGTGACCAAGACCCGCCCGGAAACGGTGACCAAGAAAGACCCCCGCTCGGGCATCGAGGAGCGCCGCGTCTACCAGGTCGAATATCAGAGCCCCTGCCCCATGTGCCAGGGCTTCACCGTCGTGCTCTGCTCGACCTGCCACGGGGCCGGCTGCGATCTGGGCGCGGTCGGCCCGGACGAGAAGCTCTACGTGATTGACGGGTTGCGGAAGCGGATCGACTTTCTGTACGAGAAGCTGGCACCGTGGATCGCCGATCCGTCCTCCCTGGACCCGGTGAACCTGGAGATCGCCCAGTTGGCCGGCATGCGCCTGCGATACTTCATGCAGCAGTACGCCCCGTTGAACGCGGACCTGGTCGGCGACGAGCTGGCCACTTTCGCCGACCGTCGCACCTGCGTGGACAACCTGCTGCGACACACAACGCTGGCGTATCGCAACCGGGACCTGGCCGACTACAAGGAAGTGCTCAAGGCCAGGCTGAAGGACCGCCTGCGCAGGGACGGCATCCTGTGGCCGGAGGACTTCGAGTACTCCGAGACGAGTGAGGTGTCGGCCAACACCACCCAGCCACCGGGCAAACGCTGAGCCTCCGCCTTGTCCGGTCCCCGACCGAATCCAGAAACACGGACTCAATGACGAGCACCCCTGCACTGCCTGCCGGATTCGACGCCCACCCGGCCCTGGACGGACTGCCCCCCTCCATCGCCTCCGACCCGGACGTCCACCTGATGATGGCATTCCAGGACGGCAACCAGGAGGCCTTTGCCCAGCTCATCCGCCGCAACCAGCACAAAGTCTTCTCGGTCATCTTCCGCTTCCTGGGCGACCGCACCGAGGCCGAAGACCTGGCCCAGGAGGTCTTCCTGCGGGTCTACCGCACCGCCGGCCGATACGAACCCACCGCCAAGTTCTCCACCTGGATCTACCGGATCGCCACCAACATCAGCCTCAATGCCATCCGCAATCGCAGCCGGTTCCATACAATCTCGCTGGAGGTCCGCCAGGACGACAACGAGGACTTCCACCGCGACATCCCGGACACCAACGACCCCGGCCCGGACGACGCCATGAGCCAGGAGGAACTGGCCCGCGTGGTGATGTCCGCCATCGAGCAACTGCCCGAGCAGCAGCGGGCCGCGATCATCCTGAACAAGTATGAAGGGCTCAGCTACGAGGACGTGGCGAAGATACTGGCCTGCTCGGTGATGGCCGTCAAAAGCCTGCTGAGCCGCGCCCGCACGAACCTGAAGTCCAAGCTGATGCCGTACTTAAGAAAATGACCAAGCGTGGCCCGGGGAAACGGAGAGGAATCGGCGTAACCTGGGCACGGTCTGCGGGTTGATAGGGTTGGCAGGGACCTGGAGGCCGCCGGGGAGCCGGGCTCACCGCCGTGCCAGCCAGCCGCTCCAATGAATAGCGGTTCAGCGGGGCGACCGGGCCACCGGTACCGGGGATTTTGACTGTGGCAGACCTCGACGACAGACTGGACGCGGTGCTCGACCGCTGGGTCGTCCCCCCGCTGGAGGGCGACCTGACCGGCAGAGTGATGGCACGCGCCGCCGCCGAGGAGCGAGCCTTGGACGAGCTGCTTGCCTCGGCCGACCCGCAGCCGACGTTGGGCCGCGACCTGGTGGCGCCGGTGCTGGCACGGGTCGATCGAGAGGAAGCGGCGCTTGACCGGCTGCTGGATGCCGCCGATTCGGCGCCGCGCCTTGAAGGCGACTTGAGCGTTCCGGTGCTGCGGACCTTGCGCCGTCGCCGGCTGGGGGCGCGGATCGGGGCGCTGGCTGCCTCGCTGGCCGCCGCGGCCGCGGTCGCGATCGTCTACTTCGTCCTTCAGGGTCCGGCGGCCCCGGAGCAATCGCCGGTCTCGCGGGCGCCCCAGGACCAGTCGGCGACCGTGGCCGAATCCCTGCCTGAGACGAGTCAGTTGTCCAAGGAGGACCGACTGGTCGTCATGAACATGGGCCTGGTCGCGGACTGGGCCGTGCTGGAGCACTGGGACACCATCCGGGCGATGGAGCAACTGGAAGCAGAGGCACAGGCGGGAAGAAGCCTCTAGGCAACAATGACCGACTTACTACGACTGGATGGATGGAAGATGTCTTCGCGAGTCGTCTTGATGATCACCCTGGCTTTGGCCCTGTCGGCGGCCGCGGGCGCGCTGTGCGCCGACCCGCCGACGACGACGCAGCCCGATCCGGCCTCCGCAGGCGCCCCCGCGCAGGCCCGGCCCATGGCCGACTTGGCCGCCGCTGCGACCACACAGCCTGACGCGGCTGTCGCCGCTCCCCAGGGCATCACCCACCTGCTCACTCGCAGCCTGCCGGATCGACTGGCCAAGAGACACCTGGAGCTGTGGAAGTCCGCGTCGGACGAGCAGAGGGGACGGATGCGGGGCACGGTCCGGGCCATTCTTGAACTCACGCAGGCCGAGCTGGAGGTCTACATCGCCCGCAAGAACCAGTTTGACCGATTCAGCCCCGAAATACAGGACCGCTACCGCCAGAAGGCCGACCTGATCGAGCAGGTGCTTGAGCAACTCAGCCCGACCGAGCAGGCCCGGCTGCTGAACATGCCGGCCGATCAGCGGGCCAAGCGGATCCTGGAGTTGGCGGCTGAGTTGAAGATCCAGCAGAGCCGCGTGCCACCGACGCCGGTCCAGCCGAAATCGGGGCCGTAAGCCGGGCGGACCATCCACCGAACGAACGTCCCTGACCGGCCCCCCTGGGCCGGTTTTTCCTTGGCCGATCCTCCCGGTCCCGGCGTATAATCATTCCCGTGCTCAATTGCCCCGCCGGGGTGTAGCTCAGCTTGGCTAGAGCGCCTGCTTTGGGAGCAGGAGGCCGCTGGTTCGAATCCAGTCACCCCGACTTTTCTCCAAGAGAGGCCGTTCGGCGAGAACGTCGAACGGCTTTCTCTTTTGTACTGCTAGACTTACGCTACTAATTGTACGGTTCGAACTCACGCAGTCAAGAAGGTCGCGGCGTGTCGAAAAGTGGTTCATCCGGCTTTTGCGTGCGCCCAGGCCGGCCGCCGTCGCCGTGGGACCCGCGGCCCAAAGCCGGCCCCCCTGGATGCCCCCGTTTTGGGCCTGCCCACGACGACGGCGCCCGGAAAGCCAGAAAACGAGCGTCCGGACAGCCGTAGGCCACGTACGCAAAAGCCGGAAGAGCCCGATAAGGAGTTCGGGCTGATTTACAACAGCGCCAGGTATCAGCACCCGCGCCTGGGCATGTCTGGCTCGAGGGACCCGATTGGCTATGCCGATGCCGCGAACCTGTATCAGTACTGCCTGAACAACCCGGTCAACCGACTCGATCCGGACGGGCTGGAGACGCTCTATTACGACGGCAACAAGGTCAAATGGGTGGTCGAGGAGGACGGCTACTTCCATAACAAGAACGTGGCGTACATCGAAATCGGCGTGCTGGACCGAAACGAGGTCCACATTTACGATGAGTTCGGCGGCGGGATCGTCTGGCACGAGGCGCTCAAGGAAGCCAACTCGAAGTTCTGGAACGAGTACGCCGACATGAGCGGCCAGCCCGACTGGTTGCAGCGAAAGAACATCGCCACTGTGCTGAAGAGGATCCGGCAAGGCGGACGCCTGGACACGCCCAGTACGGCTTCACGAGTCGCTTCCGCGGCCGCCAAGGGCGTCCAGGCCGGCTGGGCGGAAGACGTTCACGCGGTCACACGCCCGATCGTGTGGGTACGCGGCAGGGAGATCGAGTCCGTTGCCAAGGCCAGGGCCGAGGCGTGGAGGAATACTTCCCTTGAAGGCACCTGGGTCCAGACGGGAACAAAGGTCGGGGCAACCCTTTTCGCAGTGGGCACCTACGGCCTGATCGCCGCGGAAGGAAGTATGCTTCTGGGCAGCCAGGTCACCACGGTCCCCATCAGCCAGGCGCCGCTGCAGGTCGGCATGGAGCTTGGGCTGGTGTCGGGAGCGGGCGCTGCCGGGACGAATCTCTCCGCCCAAGTGGGCATGACGGATCCAAACAAGCTCAGCCACATCTTCGGACAATCACGGCATGGCCTGGATAGTCTTGTAAGGCTATTCGGATCACAAGAGGCGGCGTATCGTGCTATGCAGGAAGCGACCGAGATCGCCGTACGTGCCCAGAACATTACCGGGGTCTTTCAACTGATCGTCAAGGTAGGGTCAGAAATGATTACTGTACGTGGTAGTGTTGTGGATGGGGTGGTCAAAATCGGGACAGCCTATAAATGAAAGAACTTACGGAACTTGAACGTGCGGTACTTATCAAAACTCTGGATGGCGACCATCCGCTGTTGG
>JAANMW010003154.1_pt1 | contig 13458 bp, 12 predicted proteins | sample 7279671 | NCBI WGS metagenome assembly JAANMW01 (sample SAMN14094541, study PRJNA606508) | bioreactor metagenome | isolation source: A lab-scale SPAN reactor treating ammonium-rich wastewater day 247 | place: Ireland: Galway | collected 2017-09-19
AGATGCACCGGCTTCACCACGTAATCATCGGCACCGCAGTCCAGGCCGGAGACCCGGTCGTCCAGCGCATCGCGCGCGGTCAGCAGCAGTACCGGGGTGGCATCGCCGCGACGACGCAGGGTGCGCACGACCTCGACGCCGGTCATGCGCGGCAGGTTCCAGTCGAGGATGGCCGCGGCGTAGGGCGTGCCATCAAAGGCATGCAGCGCGTGCAGGCCGTCCTCCACCCAGTCCACGGCGTGGCCGAGGTGGCGCAGGCCGTCCGCCAGGGCGCGGCCCAGCGCGTGGTCGTCTTCGGCTAGGAGCAGGCGCATGGGCGCACCTTAGGCCGGCCCGGAACGGGCAGCCTTGATCTGGGGCAAACCGCCGGCGCGCCTTCGCCCACCGCATTGGGTGGGCGAAGGGTGGCCGGCGCGACCTCAATCGGGCGCATTGTCGAGTGCCCGCTTGCGGCCATGCACCATCGCGGCGACCAGATTCTCGCGGTAGTACCAGCTCTCGACGATGGCCGCCAGCACGTGGACGCCGACCAGCGCGAGCAGGCCGTAGGCCAACGCCTCGTGCAGTTCCTCCAGCCATTCGACGCCCCAGTAGGCATCCAGCGTCTGCATCCAGCCGGTCACGCCCACCGCGGCCACCCAGGCCATCAACAGCAGGATCATCACCGCCGCCGCCGGATTGTGTCCCAGCCTGCGCCGTGAGCGGCCAGCAAGCCGCTCGCGCAGGTAGCTAGCCACCGACCGCGGGCCGCGCACCCAGTCTCCGAAGCGTGCATGGCGCGAGCCCACCATGCCCCACAGCACCCGGAATCCGATCAACCCGAGCGCGGTGTAACCCAACCAGCGGTGGGCGGTATCGCCCTCCTCCACCAAGAACGCGCCGAGGATGCACGCCGCCAGCGACCAGTGGAACAGCCGCACCAGCGGATCCCAGACCTTGACCGTCGGTGCCGGCGTCGCCGCCGGCCCATTGCCCGAATGCTGCAGGATGGTGTCCATCGCGAACCTCCGTCAGTCGTTGACACGTTCCTTGACCACCTTGCCGTTGGTGGGGTCGTAGTAGATCTCCACCCGGTTGCCGGCCTTGTCCTTGCCGTAGATCTCGTAGCAGCTGCCCGACACCTTGAACTTGTCGATGACGTAACCGGCGCTGGTGATGCGGTCCTGCATGGTTTTCTCCGGCAGCCACTTGCCGCGCGGCGCGTCGGTGCACTTGGGACCGGCGACGGCAGCCGGCGCGAACAGCGCGGCGGTCACGGTGGCCAGCGTGATGAAACTGAGCAGGGGGGCTTTCATGTCGTCTCTCTCCAGGAGTGGGCGGCTTGCCCACGGACGCATTCCACCGCCGCCGGCTTATGGGCGCCTTAAGGCCTGGCCGGATCCGGGTTTCGTCCAGCGGCGGCCAACCCGATTGACGCAAATCAATGACGCCCCCCGGCCCCACGCCAGACCATGCACGCTTCCCCAGCTGGGAGCTTCCCATGCAACTGGTGTGTCCCGCCGGCAACCTGCCGGCCCTGCAGGCGGCGGTGGATGCCGGCGCCAACGCGGTCTACGCCGGCTTCCGCGACCAGACCAACGCGCGCGCCTTCCCCGGGCTGAACTTCAGCGACGACGAACTGCGCGCCGGCATCCGCTATGCGCATGCCAAGAACGCCAAGGTCTATCTGGCGCTGAACACCTACCCCGACGCCGTGCGCCTGCGCGACTGGCACGCCGCGGTGGACAAGGCCGCCTCGCTGGGCGCCGACGCCATCATCGCCGCCGAAATGGCGGTGCTGGACTACGCTGCGCGCACCCACCCCAACCTGCCTCGCCACCTGTCCGTGCAGGGCAGCGCCACCACCGCGCCGGCGCTGCGCTACGCGTTCGAGCGCTTCGGCATCAGCCGCGCGGTACTGCCGCGGGTGCTGTCGCTGCAGCAGGTGGAGCGGCTGTGCGAGAAGTCGCCGGTGGCGCTGGAAGTGTTCGCCTTCGGCAGCCTGTGCATCATGGTGGAAGGCCGCTGCCAGCTGTCCAGCTACGTGACCGGCGCCTCACCCAACCGCCACGGCGTGTGCTCGCCGGCCAAGTTCGTGCGCTGGGACGAACAGGACGACGGCAGCCGCAGCGTGCGCCTCAACGACGTGCTGATCGACGAATTCAAGCCCGAGGAACCGGCCGGCTATCCCACCGTGTGCAAGGGCCGTTTCGAAGTCGGCAACGAAGTCTTCCACGCGCTAGAAGAACCGACCAGCCTCAACACGATGGAGCTGCTGCCGCGCCTCAAGCAGATCGGCGTGGTCGCGCTGAAGATCGAGGGCCGCCAGCGCGGCGTGGCCTACGTCAGCTCGGTCACCCGCACCTGGCGCAAGGCGATCGACCAGGTCATCGCCGATGAAGCGCACTGGCAACTCAAGCCGGAATGGCAGGCGGAACTGTCGCGCCACGCCGAAGGCCACCAGACCACGCTGGGCCCGTACCACCGCGCCTGGCACTGAAGGAACCACGATGAAACTGAGCCTTGGCCCGCTGCAGTATTTCTGGCCGCGCGAGCGCACGCTGGCGTTCTACCGCGAGGCCATCCACTGGCCGGTCGACATCGTCTATCTCGGCGAAACCGTGTGCAGCAAGCGCCGCGAGCTGCGCACCACCGACTGGCTGGCGCTGGCGGAAGAACTGGCCGCCTCCGGCAAGCAGATCGTGCTGTCGACGCTGGCACTGATCGAGGCCGAATCCGAACTCAGCGTGCTGGACCGGCAGATCTCCCACGGCGGTTTCTGGGTCGAAGCCAACGACCTGTCCGCGGTGCAGCTGTGCAAGGAAAAGGGCCGGCCGTTCGTGGCCGGGCCGACGCTGAACGTCTACAACCACCGCGCGCTGGCGATGCTGGGCGAAGATGGGCTGCGCCGCTGGGTACCGGGCGTCGAACAGGGCCGCACGCTGATCGGCGAACTCAAGGACGCCTTTGTTGCCGACGGCGGCAGCATGCCGGAACTCGAGGTGATCGGCTGGGGCCGGCTGCCGCTGTCGTTCTCGGCGCGCTGCTTCACCGCGCGCGCGCTCGACGTGCCGAAGGACCAGTGCGGCTTCCGCTGCATCGACTATCCCGACGGCATGCCGCTGGCCACCCGCGAAGGCCGCCCGTTCCTGCGCATCAACGGCATCTCGGTGCAGGGCGAGGAAATCACCGACCTCGGGCCCGAACTGCCCGAGCTGCGCGCGCTGGGCGTGGACATCCTGCGGCTATATCCGCAGGCCGAGGGGATGGAAGCCATCGTCCGCCACTTCGACGCCGCCCGCACCGCCAGCGAAGCACCGGCGCGCATCGGCGAGCGCAACGGCTACTGGCACGGCGAGCCGGGCATGCGAATGCCCGCCGCGTGAGCCGCAACGTGTTTCGGGGGGCACAGGGACGTGCCCGTTTTGCATTTCAGGGCACATCCAGCGCCTGCTTGAGGAACGCCAGTCGGTCCACCTGCGAGCGCAATTCGTCGTCTGCGGACGAAATTGAATGCCCCGCATCGTCTTCGACGCTCAGCCAGACATTGGCGCGCCGACGTGCGTTTTGCAGCAGCGCAGCAGCAAACTTCGCGACCTGCCAGGACTCCACCAGCTGGTCGTTGAGGCCCGTGGTCAACAGGATCGGCGGGTAGTCGACGCCCTTGCGCACCGCCTGCACGGAGTCCATGGCCAGCAGACCACGAAACTCATCGGGATCCTTCACCGACCCGAATTCGGCCACGTTGCCGGGGCCATTGGCGGTGAATTCAAAGCGCAAGGTATTGAACGCCCCGACATCACCGATGGCCGCTCCCCACAGATCAGGCCGCTCCGTGTAGGCGCGTCCGACCAGAATGCCGCCGGCCGAACCGCCCCACAGCGCAAGCTTGCCCGGTGCCGCATGCCCTTCGTGCAGCAACCATTCGCCGACATCGATGGCGTCACGCCACGTGTTCGGCTTCTTCAGTTTCATGCCATCACGATGCCAGGTCTCGCCCAGATCGCCGCCACCGCGCACGCCCACGGTGGCGATATCGATGCCGCTTTCCACCAGCGCCAGCAGGTCGGGCCTGAAACCTTGATCTGCCGGATACCCGTAGGCGCCGTAGGCCTTCAGCAGGACTGCACGCGGGCCAGTGGCCTGTCTTTGCCGCAACAGCGTGACCGGAATCATCGCGCCGTCACGAGCCGCCACCCGCGTGCGCAGCACCTCGAAGCGCGACAGGTTCCAATCCGTGGGCGCCGACACCGACACCCCTGCATCATGCAAGCCTGGCCCCTGCAACGAGGACACCTGATAAGCAGCCGGCAAGCTGTTTCTGTCGGAGACGACATATCGAAAACCAGCCAGCACCCGATCCGCGCGAAGGTGACTGATCTGGCCATCCGGCATCCCGGCCACCGCCTCCACCTTGCCATCGCGGGCAATCCGCACGACCTGATTGCTGCCCAGCAGACCGCGCAGCACGTACAGCCCGTCGCTGGCCACCACCATCGAATCCAGCACTTGCTCCGCGGCCGGCAGAACCACCTCCGCGGAACTGAAATCGCCGCTGCGCGCGTCGATGGCGCGCAGCTCACCGTTAGCAACCCGGCCGTTACCGATGGCGTACACGGTATCGCCGACCAGCACCAGCTGCTGGATGCCGTCTTCGCTGCCGGCGACCCGCCGCCACTGCAATTTGCCGGCGCCCAATCCGCTTCCGTCGGCGATGTAGATCTGATTCAGGAACGTGTCGTTGAGGCGGTGGACCCCCAGGATCCAGCGCGAGCCGGGCGCACCCTCGCAATAAGGTTCGTCACTGCTCTGAGGCTGGAATCCGGGGCCTTCTCCCGCCGAAAACACCCGCACATCGGATGCTGGATCCGCTCCGATCACATGCAGCCAGCAAGCCCCACCTTCGCGGAAGTCCGAAGCACCGACAACCGCGCCTTCGCGGCGACGATAGAGGAATACGCCGTTGCCGTCGGCAGTCCAGCCCGCCCAATCCGCTACCCGCGGGTCCATGGGCGAATCGGCCAGCGTGTCCAGATCTATGACGCGCGGCAGGCTGAGTTCGGTTCCGCCCTCGGACAGACCGTAGGCGAACCAGCGACCATTGGGGGACAGCGAAGACCAGTCCGCACGGAAGGTCGAACTGGCGCTCCCGCCCTTGGCATCCAACAGCAGGGTTTCCCGGCCGTCGCGGCGCAGGAAATAGCGTACCCACGGCACCTCGCTGGAATACCGCATCACGATCTCCCGGCCATTGACGGCGTCAGCGACGACGGAGAGATCCACGTCCTGCCGGTAGCGCATGACCTGCGCCAACGCAGCATCCCGCCCGGGCAGCGCATCCAGCCGGTCGCGCGTATGGCGGTTTTGAGCGGTCAACCACGTCGCCAGACGTGGCACGATCGGCGCACCTTCCATCCAGCGGTAATGATCCACCACCGTGACGCCATGGATGCTGTCACGAACCGGCTCGTCCCGAGCCAGCGGCGGATCGCTGGATTGCCCACTGGCCATCCCCGGCCACGGCAACATCGCCAAGCACAGCACGTAGGAACCCCATCGGGAAACAGACATCGACATCTCCTTGCCGGACGAACCGAGAAGTCCGAGGCGGGGCCCCGGAAGAGACAATCGCCAGACGACGCCTTGTAGGACGGATGACAACTCGGCAGCCTCGCCACCTCGAGCCCAACCGCCACCGCGTCGACTAATCCAACGCTTCCAGATGCGACGACCGGACACTCGAAACACGAAGCGGACTTGGTACGCGGCGTTTCACGTTCGCGAGAGGTGCGAATAGGCTGACGCCTCCGCATCGCTGCGGTAGTGCGCGCCCAGGCTTTGCGTCCGCCGCAGCGCCTCACCCAGCATCCGCTGCGCCAGTTCGCCCTGCCAGCCGAACCCGGCCAATTCCGTGCAGTCCTGCAGCGCCGCCTGCAAGGTCGCGCCGCTGCGCAGCGGCCCCATCGCCTGCATCATCAGCGCACGCAGATAGTCCAGCTGCGCGGCCTCCAGCGACGGCTTGCGCCGCACCATCCGGAAACTGCCGCGCGGCTGCCCGCCGTCAGGCAACGCGCGCAGCAGCGCGCCCAGCCGGCGCCCGAACACCACGCCCTCCAGCAGCGAATTGCTGGCCAACCGGTTCGCGCCATGCACGCCGTTGCAGGCCACCTCGCCCACCGCATACAGGCCCGGCAGCGAGCTGCGGCCGTCGGCGTCGACGGCAATCCCGCCCATGTGGAAGTGCGCCGCCGGGGTCACCGGGATCGGCTGCACGCGCGGATCGATGCCGTGGTCCATGCAAGCCTGGAACACCGTGGGAAATCGCTGCGGGAAGGCGGCGCCGACCTTGTGCGCATCCAGCCACGCGCCGCCGTCACGGCAGGCCTGCCAGACCCGGCGCGCGACGATGTCACGCGGCGCCAGGTCGGCCAGCGGATGCACGCCGTCCATCAGCGATGCGCCATCGGCGCCCAGCAGGCGCGCGCCCGCACCGCGCAGGGCTTCGGTCACCAGCGGCAGGCTGTGCAGGCCGGGCAGCGCCATCGCGGTGGGATGGAACTGGACGAACTCCAGGTCGCGCGCCTGCGCGCCGGCGGCCAGCGCCAGCGCCAGCCCATTGCCATCGGCATCGGCCGGGTTGCTGGTCTGCGCGAACAGCCCACCGATGCCGCCGGTGGCCAGCACCACCGCGCGCCCGTGCAGCGCCTCGCGGGTGCCATCGGCACGGGTGACGCAGACGCCGCAGACCTCGCCGTCGCGCAGCACCAGCCCGTCGACGTCCACACCGACGCGACGCTCGATGTGCGCTGCCGCGCGCGCGGCAGCGACCAGCGCCTCCATCACCTTCGCACCGGTGGCATCACCGCCGGCGTGGACGATGCGGGCACGGTCGTGGCCGCCTTCACGGCAGAACTGCAGGCTGCCGTCAGGTTCGCGGTCGAAGGCCACGCCGATCGCCTGCAGCCAGCGCACCGCATCGCCAGCGGCGGCGGTCAGCAGGTCGACGATGGCGGGGTCGTTGTGGAAGCTGCCGGCCACGCAGGTATCGCGCGCATGCGCCTGCGGGGTGTCGCCGGGATCGATGGCAGCGGCGATGCCGCCCTGCGCCAGCGCACTGGCGGCGCCGCGGGTGCCGGGCGTACGCGCCAGCAGCAGCACCGGCGCCGGTGCGGCGGCCAGTGCCGCCGACAGGCCGGCAATGCCGCCGCCGACGATGATGACGGGCGCAGGCGCGCTCACACCCGGTCGCGACGCCCCACCGCCAGCATCCGCGCCAGCGCGAGCCGCGCGGCAATGGCCACGTCCTCGGGCACGGTCACCTCATGCTTGAGGTCGCGCAGGCAGGCATGGATGTTGGGCAGGGTGATCCGCTTCATGTGCGGGCACAGGTTGCAGGGCTTGATGAACTCCACCTGCGGGAACTGGTTGCGCAGGTTGTCGGCCATCGAGCACTCGGTGATCATCGCCACCCGCGACGGCTTTTCCTTTTCCAGCCACTTGCCCATGGCGCTGGTGGAACCGACGAAGTCGGCTTCTTCCAACACCTCAGGCGCGCATTCCGGATGCGCCACGATTTTTGCGTCGAAGCGTTCGCGGGTGTGGCGCGCTTCCATCGCGGTGAACTTCTCGTGCACCTCGCACACGCCGTTCCACAGCACCAGCTCGATGCCGGTCTGCTGCGCCACCCAAGAACCGAGGTAGCGGTCGGGCAGGAAGATCACCTTGTCCACGCCGAATTCGGCGGCGATGGCTTCCACCACCTGCGCCGCGTTGGCGGAGGTGCAGCAGGCGTCGGATTCTGCCTTCACCGCCGCGCTGGTGTTGACGTAGCTGACCACCGGCGTGCCCGGATGCTGGGCACGCAGCGCGCGCACGTCGGCGGCGGTGATCGAGGACGCCAGCGAGCAGCCGGCTTCCAGATCCGGAATCAGCACGGTCTTGTCCGGGGCGAGGATCTTGGCGCTCTCGGCCATGAAGTGGACGCCGCACAGCACGATCAGGTCGCTGTCGCAGTCGGCCGCGGCCTGCGCCAATGCCAGCGAATCGCCGGTGACGTCGGCCACCCCGTGGAAGATTTCCGGCGACTGGTAGCTGTGCGCCATGATCACCGCGCCGCGCTGGCGCTTGAGTTCGAGGATGGCGTCGATCCACGGCAGGTGCAGCGGCACCTCCATGCACGGGATCAGGCGTTCGAGCTTCTCGACCAGCGGCGCGTGGCGCGCTTCGAGTGCGGGATGCCAGGACGGCGCGACGGATGCGTTCATGGGCTCTTCGGATCGTGGACAGGCAACACCCGCGCGACGACCGCGCGGGCGATGGAAACAAGATGGCGCTCAGGCTTTCGCGCGATAGGCGCCACGGGCGGCGCGGGCGAAGCGGGCGCCGCGGTTGAGGGCGATGCGCAGGCCTAGCGGCACGGTTTCCCACGGCAGCCGGTCCAGCATGTTGCGCGCGGTCAGGCCCAGCTCGACGTCGCCGGTCAGGACCAGCCGGCGCTGGAAGAACAGGGTGTCGGCGTCCTCCAGCCGGCCGGCCAACAGCAGCAGGTCGGTGGCGGTGCCGCGGACGGTGGCTTCGGCAGGCGCATCCACCACCACCAGCTGCTGGCCCTGCAGTTCCACCACCCAGCGCAGGCCAAGGTCGCTGACCTCGATGCCCAGCCGGCGGCCGGCCATGAAGTCGAGGGTGCCATCGGCCATCGGCGCCGCCAGCACCTTCGCCATCGCCCGTTCCAGCAGGCGCTTCTGCGTGGACAGAGGCAGCACCCGCAGCAGCGGCGCGATGCGGCGCGGCGGCGGCACCAGCCGCAGCAAGGGATGCGCCGGGGCCGGCGCGGAATCGGAATGGGTGTGCATGATGGTCGCGATCATGCGGCCATCGCCGGGGGCCGCTCCTTGATCCAGGTCAGATTGCAGCCCCTGCGCCCGGCAGGCGTCGCCAATCGCCAGCGCCAGCACGCCGCTGGCGGTGGCCGGGGCCACCCCCAGCACGCTGGCCAGCGTTTCCGCGCGCCGGTGGACGCGCTGCTCGCGCGCATCGTCACGGCCCTGCATGCCGGCGCCGGCCTTGAGCCGGCCGGCCAGTCTTGCCAGTCGGGTCCGCGCGGCCAGCAGTAGCACCAGTCCATCGTCCACGCCGTCGATCGCCAGCCGCACCGGCGTCAGTCCTCGAGCCCGTTCACGCATCATCGCTCTCCTCCACCAGCGCCTGCGCCGCCGGCAACACCTGCTGCAGATACACCGCTTCGGCCTGCTCGCCATCGAAGTCGGCGTGTTTGCGTTTCTTAACCCCGTAGTCGGACAGCACCAGGTGGGTGTCGGCCACCACCCCGGCATTGGCCAGGCAGGCCGACACGCAGCGCAGCACGCAGCCATCCAGCGCCAGGATCGGGCGCTTGCTGCGCGCGGTGCGCACCAGCCCAGCCACGCCGCCGCCGACGCCTGCGATGCAGGACATTTCCGCCGCGCCGGCGCGATCCAACTGCAGCGCCAGGTGGTTGGCCATCTGCGCCGCGCTGGAACAGCCCGAACACGAATACACCAGCGGCAACGGTTTGCTCATCCCTGCTCCTTCAAACCGCGGATGAAACGGGTGCGGCGCCAGTCGACGCCGCACAGCGCGGCGAAGCCCGCCGCATGCGCCAGCAGCAGCGCGCTGCCGGCCAGCCGCGCCAGCGCAGGATGCGCCGTGGCGGCAAGCAACGCCATCGCGGACAGCCCGTGCAGCGCCAGCACGATGGCCTTGTCGCGCGCCGGCAGCAGCAGCTGTACGCCCGGCAGGCGCACCCCGCGCCCGCAGCGCCGCTGCAGGTCGATCCAGCCGAGGAAGGCGGAAATTTCCAGCTGCATGCCGGTGACCAGCAGCGGCAGCCCGATCGCCAGCGCCAGCAGGCCCGCCAGCAGCAGGTTGTCCTCGCCGCCCGCCAGCAGCGCGCAGGCTGCCGCGGCCAGCGCGGCGAAACCCGCCATCCAGAAATACGTCAGCGGCGCACGCCGCAGTTTCGGCGCACGCAACTGCACCAGCAGGCCACCGAGCGCGACGGCCAGCACCAGCAGCCCCGCGCCCATCCGCAGGACCGGCACCGACTCGCCGCGCAGCGCCATCGCCAGCGCCGCCAGCAGCAGCGCGTATAGCGCCAACTGCCAACCCGCCTGCAAGCGCGCGGGCACCGCCGCCACGCCCTGGAACATCGGCATCACCACCCGCGCCACCGCCACCAGCAGCGCCAGCACCCAGCCCAGCACGCCCCAGCCGGCGTGCGCATCGGTGAGCGGCAGCAGCGGCACTCGCCAGGCACCGGCAACCGCCAATGCCAGCGACAGCCCGAGCAGCGCCGCCACCAGGCCGCCGGCGATCGCACAGCCGATCCCCCAGCGCAATGGCAGCTGCCCTGCAGCACCGACTAGCCCCGGCAGCACCAGCGCCGCCAGCAGGACGAACGCGGCCAACAGCAGCAGGCCGCCCCAGTGCGGCGACAGCAGCGCCGGCTGGCGCAGCGCCAGTACCAGCAGCAGCGCACCTGCGTTGAGAAGCGCATGCAGCAGCCACGCCGCGGGGCGCCCGCCACGCACGCGCGCACCGGCGGCCACCGGCAGGAACTGCAGCAGGCTGCCGAACATCGCGTTGCCCAGCACGCCCAGCGCCAGTGCATGCACCAGCGCCAGCGTGGCGCCGCCCCAGCGCGATGCCAGCGCGCCGCCGCCATCGAGCGCCAGCAGCAGCCCGGCCACCGCGCCCCAAAGCGATGCCGACAGCAGGAACCGCCGCGGCGTGGCCGGCGTCGGCGCCTGCTGCATCGCCAGCTTGGTCATCGTGCCAACATCAGGCGGCGGGCCGCAGGATCGCCACCCACGTACCGTGGTCCGCGCACGGCTCGCTGCGCCAACGCAGGCCGCGCGCTTCCAGCGCCTCCAGCAACGGCATCGGCAACAGCGGCGTCAACACTTCCAGCGCCTGCCCCGGCTGCAGCGCATCGGCCGCGGCCAGTGCCTGCACCAGCGGTTCCGGTGCCGGCAGCGCGCGCAGGTCCAATTTCCTCATGGCGCCAGCGTCCGCGCGCCGCGCCATTCCACCTGCAGCCAGAGCTTGCGGTTGTCGCGCGAGAAGCCGTCGGCGCGGTAGTCGGCCAGCTTCACCAGTCCGCCCAGGCCGCCCGGCAGCGGGAAGCCAAGCGACGCGTTCCACTCGCTGCCGTAACGCAGGCCGCCGACATCGGCGCGGTAGTCGTGCCACGCCAGCGCCCAGGCCAGCTTGCCGTCGAGACGACCGCGGCCGAACTTGCCGCCGGCGCCAAGGTAACGATCTTCCAAACCCTTCGCCGGGGTGGTGCCGAACTGGTCGTCCCAGCCGTTGAAGGCATGCAGCGTGGCCAGCGGCGACTGCACTGCCACCACGCCATTGCCACCCAACCGCTCCCAGCCCGCGCGCAGGGTGGTCCTGCCCTGCGTCCAGCTGGGTTCCAGCAGCCAGTAGTCGAGGCCGAAATCGGCCGGATTGCGCGCATGGTCGGTCTGCCGCGCGTATTCCCCGGTCCAACCGAAGCCCTGTCCGCCCTGCCCGGCGGCACCGGTCCAACGCACGCCATAGGTAGCGGTGGAAGCGGAGGCGGTGTCGCGGTCGTCGTGCAGGTAGGCATAACCGACCAGCTGCTGCGCGCCGCGCTTCCACGCGACATTCAGCAGATGGCTGTCGAGGTCGCGCTCGCGCGCCAGCCGGTTGATCGCCTTGTCGCCGGCCACCCGATGCACGCGGTCCAGCCAGTAGTACTGCAGCGCCAGATCCGTGCGCGGCTTCCACTGCGCGCCCAGCGCGTCGAAGGTCTGCTCGTTCTGCCGCCAGCCCACCGCGCCCACCCAGCGCTGGTTGTCCAGCGCGATGCGCTGACGGCCAACCGTCACGCCACCTTGCGTGCCCTTCCACCCCACCCAGGCCTGGTTGAGCTCGGCGCCGGTCGGATCCAGCACGGTTGGGAATGCGGTCTTGCCGTTGGCGCCACTGTTGTAGTTGCCGGCACCGGCCACGCCTTCGCCTTCGAGAAGGACGGTCCAGCCCGCCGCCGGCGCCAACCGCAGGCCGGCGCGCAAGCGTGCAGTGGTCGCAGCGGCATCGCGGCCGAAACCGGCGTCGTCCACCTGCTCGTGGCGCAGGCGCAGATCCCACTCCAGTGCGGCCTTCGGTGCCTCGGCAGCATGCAGCGGGAAGCCCGCCGCCAACGTGATGACAAGAATGGAAATCACTCGTGTATGGTTCGCCATCGGGGGTGCCGGTATTGGATGCGTGGCGCAAGGTTCTGCGCTTCGCACGGGCCGCATGTTGATGCAGGTCAAGCGGTCGCACTGCCGATCGCTGGTCGCCTACGAGTTTTGACCTGGATCAACATGCAAAACCCCGCCGCCAAACGATGCTTGCCGCCAACAACGACACATCACTCCAAAAAGGGAAACACACGATGAAACCCGCAGTCAGGTATGCCACCCTGGCCTTGGCCGCCGCGGCCAGCTTGGGCCTGTCGGCTTGCCGCATCGAGCAGCCGAACCCGCCCCCGAACGGCGCCGTCCACCAAGACGAAACCGGCGGCTCCGCCAAGGGCGACTTCGGTCCGCCGGTGGGCGAACCGGTCCAGGCCGTGCTTACCTCGCCGCCGCTGGTGCCGCCGGCAACCGGCCGCAGCCAGCCCGCCAAGGTGATCGTCTCGCTCGACGTGGTCGAGAAGGACATGGAGATCTCCGAAGGCGTGACCTACACCTTCTGGACCTTTGGCGGCACCGTGCCGGGTAGCTTCATCCGCGTGCGCCAGGGCGACACGGTGGAATTCCACCTGCGCAACATGCCGGACAGCAAGATGCCGCACAACATCGACCTGCACGGCGTCACCGGCCCCGGCGGCGGCGCCGCCGCCAGCTTCACCGCCCCCGGCCACGTCAGCCGCTTCAGCTTCAAGGCGCTCAACGCCGGCCTGTACGTCTACCACTGCGCCACCGCGCCGGTGGGCATGCACATCGCCAACGGCATGTACGGCCTGATCCTGGTCGAGCCGCCGGAAGGCCTGCCGAAGGTCGATCGCGAGTACTACGTGATGCAGGGTGACTTCTACACCACCGGCAAGTACCGCGAGAAGGGCCACCAGGGCTTCAACATGGAGAAGGCCATCGACGAGAACCCGACCTACGTGCTGTTCAACGGCATGGAAGGCTCGATGACCGGCGACAAGGCGCTCAAGGCCAAGACCGGCGAGAAGGTGCGCCTGTACGTCGGCAACGGCGGCCCCAACCTGGTGTCCAGCTTCCACGTCATCGGCGAGATCTTCGACAAGGTCTGGTACGAAGGCGGCACCCGCTTCCAGGAGAACGTGCAGACCACGCTGATCCCGGCCGGCGGCGCGGCGATGATGGAGTTCCACATGGAAGTGCCCGGCAGCTACGTGCTGGTCGACCACAGCATCTTCCGTGCCTTCAACAAGGGCGCGCTGGCGATCCTCCA
>JAANMW010003161.1_pt1 | contig 13424 bp, 10 predicted proteins | sample 7279671 | NCBI WGS metagenome assembly JAANMW01 (sample SAMN14094541, study PRJNA606508) | bioreactor metagenome | isolation source: A lab-scale SPAN reactor treating ammonium-rich wastewater day 247 | place: Ireland: Galway | collected 2017-09-19
GAACCACCAAATCCACCCCTGCCTGAGACATACTGACAACGACCAAGGCGGGTCAACTTTAGATGCAAATCCCGGGTCACCTTTAAGCGCAAAACAACAAGCAGCGACACCGAAGGCCCCGGCACAGTGCCGATTGTGCGTGCGATGTCACCGGTATTCGACCCGGCAAACCGGCTGGTTGGTGTGATCTCGATCCATGCCAGCCTCGCGAGCTACTTCTCGAGCCTGGCGGCCCTGGCACCGGCCGATGCCAGCGTACGCATCGTCAGTCCCAGGGGAACATTCCAGCTGCAGGCCGATCCCGGCACAGGCCGGCCTCGATTCCTCGCCCGAAGCAGCGCGATCAGCGATGACTTCGCCGGCTTCAATACCGTTTTCGGCGCGGAAATGCTCCGGGAGGCTCATGGGCAGCTGGTCGGTCCGTCAGGTGAAGCCTATACGCTCGGCGTGCACGACGTAATGACGGACCCGATCACGATGCAGCCTGCCTTGCGGATCGTCTACACCAGCCCGGTGACCTCGGTCAACGCACGCGCCCTGGTGTCCTATCCGAAGGTGCTGATTACTGCGTTGGTCGTGATGCTGGTGTGCGCACTGCTCGCCTCGCTCTTTGCCCGCACCATGGCCCGTCCGCTGACGCTCATGGCCCGGAACCTGAGTCGATGGACGCCGGATGCGGTGCCGAACCCCTTGCCGGTCCACCGGCTCGATGAAATCGGCCTGCTGGCCAGGGAATTCACCCGCCTGCTCGAGCAGCTCGGCGAGCGGCACAGGACGCTGCAGAGCGAGATTGCCGATCGACGTACTGCAGAGACTGCGGCACGCGCCGCAGAGCTTCAAATGGAGGCCGTGATCGAAACCATGCTGGACGGCCTCGTGGTCTGTGACGTCCAGGGCCACATCACTATCGCCAACCCTGCCCTCGGCAAGATGTTCGGCTATACGGCCCCGGAGCTGATAGGACAACCCATCACCATCCTGATGCGGCCGGCGAGCCGCGACGGCCACAGCCAGTTCCTGAGATCGCCCGAGCAGTTTGGTCTGGGCTTCGACGGCCTCAAGCAGCGGCGGTTTGCCCAGAGAAAGGACGGCGAGATCTTCCCCATCGAGCTGGTACTGAATCGCTTCGAAACCGTGAATGGCCGGTTCTTCAGTGCGGTGATCCGTGACCGGACCTCGCAGCTTGCCATGCAGGCGGAACTCGAACGCATGGCGGCGGCTGTCGAATCAGCAGCCGACGCCATCGCCATACAGGACGGGGACGGCAACATCCTCTACGTGAACGAAGCCTGCGTCTCGCTCCTGGGCATTCCGAAGAGCGAGCTGCTTGGCGTCCGGCCGCAGGCACTCAAGCTCAGCATGGATTCGCCCGAGCACTATCAGGCCATGCGGGAAACCATCGAAAGAGGCGAGGTCTGGCATGGAACGCTGACCCAACGTGGGGAGGGAGGACGCGTGGTGGAGCTGGACAGCACCATTTCACCCATCAGGCTGTTCAGCAGCAATGACCGGTACCGGATCTGTGTGATGCGCGACATGACCGGGCAGCGCCAGCTCGAACGACAACTGCTGCAGGCCCAGAAGCATGAGGCCATTGGCCTGCTGGCGGCTGGCATTGCCCATGAAATCAATACGCCGATCCAGTACGTGGGTGACAACCTTCGATTCCTCAAGGACGCCTTCAACGACATTGCACCGATACTCGGCATGCTGGAGAACCTTGGGACATCCACCGACGAGAAGGCTGCTCCGCTCACGACGGCGACGACCAAGGTCGACATGGCCTTCCTGCGCGAGGAGATCCCACGCGCCCTGGACCAGTCCGGCGACGGCTGCCAGCGGATTGCGTCGATCGTCAAGGCGATGAAGGAATTCTCCCATCCGGGGGCCGACAAGAGTCCGGTTGATCTGAACCGGGCGATCCAGAGCACGATCACCGTAGCCACCAACGAATGGAAGTACGTGGCGGATGTCGTGACCGAGATGGACCGCGACCTGCCGCCTGTCACCTGCGTGGCAGGTGCGATCAACCAGGTGGTCCTCAACATGCTGGTCAACGCCGCGCATGCCATCAGCGCGGTCGTCGGCGACGGATGCAACGGCAAGGGCACGATCACCGTAGCCACGCAGCGATCCGGCGAGTTCGCCGTGATCCGCATCAGCGATACCGGTACCGGCATTTCAGCGGAGGTTCGCGAGAGGATATTTGATCCGTTCTTCACGACCAAGGAGGTTGGCCGCGGCACGGGCCAGGGCCTGGCCATCGCCCACGATGTCATCGTCAACAAGCATGGCGGCAGCATTGGCCTGGAGTCCGAGGTGGGCAAGGGCTCCACGTTCATCATCCGCATACCGATCGACGCCAGCGCCACCAGCGCGGTGCGGGCGGCCTGAGTCCGGCATCATGACCCGCATTCTCTTTGTCGATGACGAGCCGCGGGTACTCGACGGCTTGCGCCGCATGCTGCATGGCAAGCGATCGGAATGGGACATGGCCTTTTCAGACAGCGGTTCCGCCGCGCTGGAGCTCATGGCCACCGCGCCCTTCGACATCCTGATCACCGACATGCGCATGCCGCAGATGTCCGGAAGCCAGCTGCTGGCAAAGGTCAAGGATCTGCATCCGGATGTGGTGCGGGTCGTCCTCTCCGGCCACGCCGAAACCAGTACCGTCATGCAGGCATTTGGCGTGGCCCAGCAGTATCTGGTGAAGCCCTGTGAGCAGGGCACGCTGGTCAGCACCGTGAACCGGGCGCTCGCGTTGCGCAAGGCGCTCAACAGCCCGGACCTCAAGGCGAGGATCGGCAGCCTGACCAACCTGCCCACGCTGCCGGCAGTCTACAGGCAGCTGGTTTCCTGCCTGCAGAGCCCGGATGCGTCGCTGATCGACGTGGGGCGGATCATCGCCGAGGACGTCGGCATGACGACGTCCATCCTCAAAGTGGTGAACTCGGCGTACTTCGGCCTCAACAGGCCGATTACGACGGTGGAACGGGCCGTGACCTTCCTCGGCCTGGAAACCATCATGGCCCTGGTCCTCGAGCATGGCCTGTTCGGCCAGGGTGAAGCGACTAAAGTGGTCAACATCGGGCAGCTCCGCCATGTCAGCCTCATGACTGCCGGCATTGCCCGGAAGATCGCGACCTACGAAAAGGCGGGTGACCGGATCCAGGACGAGGCGTTCCTGGCCGGCATGCTGCATGACATGGGTACACTGGTCCTGGCCAGCCAGTTTCCGGAGTGCTACAGCAAGGTCGTGGCACTGGTCGAATCATCCGGAGTGGCATGGCAGGTCGCAGAGAGGCAGGCCCTGCAAGCCACGCATGCGGAAGCGGGGGCATATCTGCTGGGCCTCTGGGGCTTCCAGGATTCGCTGGTAGAGGCCGTGCTGTATCACGACTCGCCGGATGAAGCGCCCGACACGGGATGGGGCCTGACCGGGATCGTTCATGTCGCCTGCTGCATGGCCCGACACAGCGGGGTGGAGGACCCGGATGATCCGGCCCTAGGCCTGGATACAGATTACCTGACGCAGGCAGGACTACAGGATCACTGGCCAGCCTGGCGTGAAGCCTGCCGCGACATTCTTCAGGGAGACCACGTCTCATGACCGAGAAGGTCCTGTTCGTCGACGACGAGCCCAATGTCCTCGACGGCATACGCCGCCAGATCGGTCGCAAGGTGCATCTGGAAACCGCGGACAGTCCTGGTGACGGGCTGCGGCTGATCGAATCGGCCGGCCCGTTTGCGGTCGTCGTTTCCGACATGCGCATGCCGTTGATGAGCGGCTCGCAGTTCCTCGCTCGTGTCAGGGAACTCGCCCCGGATACCGTGAGGATCATTCTCAGCGGTCAGTCGGATATCCAGGCCACGATCGAGGCCGTCAACGAAGGCCAGATCTTTCGCTTCCTGACCAAACCCTGCCCGACGGAGGCGCTCTGGTCGGTGGTCGAGTCGGGCCTGCAGCAGTACCGGCTGATCAATGCCGAGAAGGACCTGCTCGAGCTGACACTGAGTGGTGCGATCAGGACCCTGACCGAGGTCATGGGCCTGACGAATCCGGCTGCCTACAGCCGCGCTGCCAGGATCCAGCGATATGCGGGGGCCATTGCCGAGGCGATGGGGGTTGCCAACAACTGGCAGCTGCGCCTGGCAGCGATGCTGTCACAGATCGGCTGCATCACCCTGCCGGCGGAAGTGCTGACGAAGATCTACGGGGATGCCGCGCTTTCCGCGGACGAGCAGCGCCTCTATCGCTCGCACCCGGAGGTGGGCGCCCGCCTCCTCGGCAGTATCCCGCGTCTGGAACCGGTGTCCGAGATCATCGCCCAGCAGATGACCCGACCGGATCTCAGTGGTGCCTCGCAGATTGCTGCCCGCTGGGACACCAGGGTACTGGGGATCGTGGTCCTGTATGCAGCGACGGAGGTCGATCGACTGGTTGCCAGCGGATCGACACCGGCCGTGGCATTCCAGAAGCTGGTCGAGTCCTGGACGACCCTGCCTCAGGCGGTGGCGGATGCCATCCGCACCACGCGCCTGGCGGAAGGCGAAGTCGTGGTCCGCGCCATCGGGCTTGCCGATCTCGCACCCGGCATGATCCTGGATGAGGACCTGAAGAGCAGAAACGGCATCCGGCTGGTGCCGCAGGGGCAGGAAGTCACCAACGCAGTCATGGCGCGCCTGCGCAGCGTGGCCGAGGGTGTCGGGATCCGGGAACCATTTCGGGTGCGCATGCTGCTGGCGGGTAGCGCATCTTCGACGGAGGGCAAGACGTCATGAAGAGGGCAACCCTGCTGCTGGTCGATGACGAGCCGAACGTGACCCTTGCCCTGAAGCGCGCACTGCGCCAGGAGCCCTACGAGATTCTCACGGCGGATGGCGCCGAAAAGGCACTGCAGCTGCTGGCTGCCAACCCGGTGGACGTGGTGGTTTCCGACGAACGCATGCCTGGCATGCCCGGTTCGGTGTTTCTCGCGAAAGTACGGGAGGCCTATCCGGAAACGGTGCGAATCATCCTCTCAGGCCAGGCCAGCCTGGAGGATGCGATCCGGGCAATCAACGAGGGCGGGATCTACCGCTTCTGCCTGAAACCCGTGAATGCCGCCGATCTGGCCGTGACCATCCGCCAGGCCATCCAGCACAAGCAGCTCGTCGAGCAGAGTCGTCGCCTGCTTCGCGAGTACCAGAAGCGTACCGCGCAGCTCGACGAGTACCAGCGCAAGCATCCGGGCCTGTTCCAGCTCGAGATGGACGATGATGGCGCCATCGTTCTCGATGAAGAGGACGATAGCGACGTGGATACCCTGCTCTCCCAGATGGAAGCGGCGCTGTCCAAGGGCAGCTGAAGGCCCGGTGCCCTGACCGCCTGCCCGACTGCGCTGGTCGCGGGCCGTCAACTCACCTGTCGGCGCCGGATTTCGGCGCCTTCTTGCCTGCCGGTGGTGCCGCTGTGCGCCCGCGTCTTTGCTCATCGCGCCACTCCCGCCGCTGCTCCGGCGTCATCTGCTCCCAGCGCTGGCGCAACGCCCGGCGCTCCTCGGGAGGCAGCTTGCGGAAGCGCTCGAAGTTCTCGCGCAGCCGCTCCTGCTCCTGCGGCGGGAGCTGCTCGAAGCGGCGCATCTGCTGGCGCATGTCGGCCCGCTGTTCCGGCGTCAGGTCCTGCCAGCGCTGCAGGCGGTCCCCGGCGCGGGCCCGCTGCTCGGGGGTCATGCCGGCCCAGCGCCGGGCACCGGCGGCGAGCCGGGCCTGCCGCTCCGGGGGCAGCTGATCCCAGCGCTCGGCCAGTGGCCCGAGCAGCTGCTGCTGTTCCGGCGTCAGCGACTGCCAGGCCACCCCGGGGCCGTCGGCGCGCGATGCCGGCGAGGTGCCTAGCAGCAGGCAGGCAAGCAGGACGGCGATGGGGCGGACGCGGTTCACGATCGTCGGTTCAGCTGGTCAGGTCGGTGTCCGCGGCGGCCCCGGCGCCATTGCCGGATCCCAGCCACTCGTAGAACTCGAGGTTCTCGATCAGCTCGAGGTTGTCGCTGCTGTAGACCGCCTCGAGATCGGCCGCCTGCTCCGGGTGCACGATATCGGCCGGTGCCGACACGCCGGCCGACAGCCCGGGGGCGCCCGGGGACAGGGACCGGCTGGTCCACAGCCCCACGGCCACCACCGCGATGGCCGCTGCCGCCGCCGCGGCCTGCCAGCTGCCGCCGAATCCCGGCAGCCGGCGCCTGGCGCGATCGTATTCCTCCAGCGCGACCTGGCGCGCGCGGTTGAGCCGCGACTGGGTGGCGGCATCGAGCTCCTCGGCGCCCTGGCGCAGCAGACCACCCGCGGCGCGCTCGAAGCGCTCCGCCTGCCTGACTTCGTCTTCGCGGTTCATGGCCAGTGGTCCCCCAGTTCGGCCCGCAGGCTGTGCACGGCCCGCGAGTAGTGTGTCTTGACGCTGCCCTCGGAGCAGCCCATCGCGAGGGCGGTGGCGGCGACATCGAGGCCCTCCATCGTGCGCAGCAGGAACGCCTGCTGCTGCCGGCCCGGCAGGCGGCTCACCGCGGCCTCGAGGGCCTGCATGGCATCGGCCAGCACCACCCGCTCCTCGGGGATGTCCCCGGCGGGCCCGGGTGCCGCGGCGACCGGATCGAATTCATCGTCCTCGCCATCGCCACCGAACCAGGCGAGCACGCGCCGGCGCACGCTGCCGCGCCGCTGGTGGTCGAGGATACGATTCCTGAGGATGCGAAAGAACAGCGGCTGCCATTCCGCCTCGGGCGCGCGGGCGTAACCGCGCACCAGCCGCAGCATGGCGTCCTGGACGATGTCGAGCGCATCATCGGTATCACGCACCGCAAAGCGCGCAATGTGGAACGCGCGCTTCTCCACGCCCGCCAGGAAGCGCTCCATCGCGGCCCGCTCCGTCAGAACGCTCTCCTTCACTGGATGATCCGGCCCCGCCCCGAGCAGGGCCCCGGCCGGCATGGTGCTGGAATTGCGCATAGCATAGGAAGAACGGCCGTCCCGCCAATGGGTTGACGATGCCAGGGCAGCAAAAAGACGGCTGTTGTCCACACCAGGCAAGGGAAACCTGTCGTTACGCCAGGAACGGCCGCCGTGAAGCAAAATACTCGCACAAGCCACTGATCGAGAACAACAAAATTGCAAAGGACAAAAAATAGCCAGCTTGTCATAAGTGGCCTGCGCTGCGGGCCGCGCGCTGGTCGGCGCCAGCAGTCCACAGACTTATCCACCGGAATTGTGGATAAATGACGCAGCGCTCCGCGCCGGCAGACCGGAGGCCGCGATGACGGCCGGGCCCATCCTCAAGGTGGCCATCGACGCGCCGGTGATGACGACCTTCGATTACCTGCCCCCTGCCGGCCACGCCGTGCAGCCCGGGCAGCGGGTACGGGTGCCTTTCCGCAGCGGCAAGCGGGTGGGCGTGGTGATGGCGACGGCGCCGCAGTCCGCGCTGCCGGCGAACCGCCTGCGCCGCGCGCTCGAGGTGCTCGACCCCGAGCCGCTGCTGGATGCACCGCTGCTGGCGTTGCTCGAGTGGGCTGCCGGCTACTACCAGCATCCGCCCGGCGAAGCCTGCGCGGCCGCGCTGCCGCGGCTGCTCCGTCACGGGCGCGACACCGGCACCGGCACGATGGCCTGGCAGATCAAACCCGCGGGCCGCGCGGCACACGAGGCCGGCGCCGCCGCCCGCGCACCCGTGCAGGCGCGGGTGCTCGCCGCCCTCGCGGCCCCGGGAGCGGCGGCCGGCGGCCTCGACGCCGATGCCCTGGCGGCCGTGGCCGAACGCTGGCGTCCCTCGGTCCGGGAACTGGAGCGCCGCGGCTGGGTCCGGCGCCAGCGCGGCGATGCCTGGGAACGCGACGCCGGCGCGGCAGCGGAGCAGCCGCCCACGCCGACACCGGCCCAGGCCGGGGCCATCGCGACGATCACCGCGGCGGACGGCTTCCAGGGTTTCCTCCTGCAGGGCGTCACCGGCAGCGGCAAGACCGAGGTCTACCTGCGCTGCATCGACGGGCTGCTCACCGCCGGCCGGCAGAGCCTGGTGCTGGTGCCCGAGATCGGGCTGACGCCACAGCTGGTGGCGCGCTTCCGCCGCCGCTTCCCGGCCGCGGGCATCGTCGTGCTGCATTCCGGGCTGACCGACCTGCAACGCCTGCAGGCCTGGCAGCGCGCCCGGGCTGGCCAGGCCGACATCGTCATCGGCACCCGTTCGGCGGTGTTCGTGCCGCTGCCGCGGCCCGGCCTGATCGTGGTGGACGAGGAGCACGACGGCTCCTTCAAGCAGCAGGATGGCTTCCGCTACTCGGCACGGGACATCGCCGTGTGGCGCGCGCGCCAGCTCGGCGTGCCGGTGGTGCTCGGCTCGGCCACGCCCTCGCTGGAAAGCCTGGCCAACACCGCATCCGGCCGCTACCGGCGGCTGCAACTGCCCGAGCGCACCGGCGCGGCGGGCCACCCCAGCGTGCATTTCGTCGACCTGCGCCGGCACGTGGCCACCGATGGCCTGGCGCAACCGATGCTGGGCGCCATCGGGCGCCATCTCGAGGCCGGCGGCCAGGTGCTGCTCTACCTCAACCGCCGCGGCTATGCGCCGACGCTGATGTGCCCCGGCTGCGGGGAGTCCGTGGAATGCCAGCGCTGCGACGCGCGCATGGTCCTGCACCGGCGCGAGGGGCGCGTGAGCTGCCACCACTGTGGCGCCACCCGCCCGGTGCCGGAGCGCTGCGCGGCCTGCGGCGGCGAGCTGTTCGCCGTCGGTCAGGGCACCGAGAGGCTCGAGGCGGCGCTCGGCGAGCTGTTTCCCGGCCAGCCGCTGGTGCGGGTGGACCGCGACACCACCCGCGGCCGCGACCAGATCGCGCAGCGCCTCGACGAGGTCGCGAGCGGCCGCGCCCGCATCCTGCTCGGCACGCAGATGCTGACCAAGGGCCACGACTTCCCGGGCGTCACGCTGGTCGGCATCGTCGATGCCGACCAGGGCCTCTTCGGCACCGACTTCCGCGCCGCGGAGAAGCTGGCGCAATCCTTCGTCCAGGTCTCCGGCCGCGCCGGCCGCGCGGACAGGCCCGGCGAGGTCTACATCCAGACGCTGTTCCCCGACCACCCGCTGCTGCAGGCCCTGGTGCGCGAAGGCTACGAGCGCTTCGCCGAGGCCGCGCTGGCCGAACGGCGTGCCGCCGGCTGGCCGCCGTACAGCCACCTCGCCATGCTGCGCGCCGAAGCCCCCGCGCGCGAACCCGCGCTCGCCTTCCTCGCCGACGCGCGCGCCGCCGCCGACGCCCTCGGCCCGCGGCAGGTGCGGCTGCTCGGCCCCGCGCCCGCGCCCATGGAACGCCGCGCCGGCCGCTACCGCGCCCAGCTCCTCGCCGAGGCCGCCAACCGTTCACGCCTGCAGGGATTCCTCGCCGCCTGGCGCGAGAGCATCGCCGCCCTGCCCGAAGCCGGGCGCGTGCGCTGGTCGCTGGATGTGGATCCGGTGGATCTGTTTTGAAGGCTGAAACCGGGCGTGGAGATCGCGGCCATTCTCCCGACGACGAACGGCTGGCTCAAGGAAGGATGGTCGATGGCGGGTGTCCGAGGCGGGGGAAGCGAAAAAGAATGGCGCCTACATCAGTCGAAGCTACATTCTCTGGAGAACAAGCAAACGGACGACAATCACCGCCTGTCCGTATTTCTCTATGCCCACAATTCTTCGGAGACGTCCAATCCCAAAGCTCTCATCGCAAAGAAAGGTGATTCATATCGCCCTGTTCGGAACTGCACCGGAGTGGGCACCGAGAACATAGGGTCAGATGACGCTACCTCCAGAGCACACAGCGTCGCGCGACACTCAAGCGTGCGCACCAGCCCACCCGGCACTTGCTCAATAATATCCCGCACTTCCGTCTCCATGCGATGCGCCCAAGCTACATCCCTGTGCTCCTGAGCCAGTTTTGCCAGCATTTCAAGGGCCGTCCTGCACCCTGACATCGAACCATATCTCTCGATCATTCGATGACATCCCTCTGCCACTGACGGCGAGATTGAAAACTCGTGCCTGCTTGTCTCATCACCATCCAATTTCCGTTCTCCAGTCCCGCTGTCATGGTGCTGTCCTTCCAGCACCCGGGAACTCACTTGCCCGTCAGCTTCCAGCGCTCCGGCGAATGCGGACGCCGCAACGATGACCGATGCCAGAAGGAAAGCGCTCATCATCCATCTTGTATGGAACATTCCGAGATTACTCCCTGAGTCAGTTCATGACTCAGCAACTCCTTTATGGAAGAACTTTCGGCGGCGGCCCGTTGCGAATTCTCTCGAGATTTGCCTCAAACAAAGATGGAGGTGGGGGCGGCGATTGGGGCAGGGGCGGAGGCTCTACGTACAGGGTGTTCATCGCACCGGACCGCCACACCCACAGCTTCGATAGTAGTTTGACAAGTAACGTGCTGCCAGCCGCAAATTGCCGTAGTAAGCGTTCCAGTCCCCTTCGGCACGTGCGTATGCCGCCGAATCTAGGGCAGACGCTTCCTCAGCCACCCACCCCAATGCGTCGCTGTAGTCGGTGTTATCCGCCAACAAGTACGGACTTCTAAGGAAGCTCTGAAAAACCGGTCATGACAGCGGACTCGGTCCAAGCGCACGGACGGAAGCCGGGTGCGGCGCGAGATGTTCCGCTCTGCGCGGGCGGTTTCGATGCAAAACGCTGCATTTCCCGAATTTCATCGACACTTCGCCTACGTTGCCAGCAGCTGTCGCCTGACCAGATACAGATTGGTGAGCGCCGCCGTCACTTCCAGCCGATGCAGGTTCTTCGCCAACCCGCGGTAACGAACCTTGCGGAAGCCGAAGATGTTCTTGATCACGCCGAATACGTGCTCGACCTTGGCCCGCACCCGCGATTTGTTGCGGTTTTTCGCCTTCTCGGCCTCGTTGATCGTACCGTGGAAGCGATAGCGGCGGTTGGTGAAGTCCTTGGCGTGGGGCGCACGGCTGCGAATGAGGTTCCGCTGGCCTTGGTAGCCTTGATCACCCCAGACCCGGCTCTCCTTCCCGTGCAGCAGATAGGGCAGTGCTTCCCGATCGTGGACGTTGGCCGCCGAAGCAAGCACGGTGTGCACCAGCTTGGTTCTGCTGTCGACGCCGATGTGAGCCTTCATGCCGAAGTACCACTGCTGGCCTTTGGCCGTCTGATGCATCTCAGGATCCCGTTGACCGGCCTTGTTCTTGGTCGAACTCGGCGCGCCGATGATCGTGGCATCGACAATAGTGCCCTTGGCGATCTTGATGCCACTGCGGTGCAGGTGGTCGTTGACCGCGGTCAACAGCGTCTTGCCGAGCTTGTGGCGCTCCAGCAGATGGCGGAACTTGCAAACCGTGGTCTCATCGGGAACGCTCTCCATCCCAAGATCGATGCCGGCAAAGCTGCGCATGGCCAGCGAGTTGTACAAGGCTTCTTCCACCGCGGGGTCCGACAGGTTGAACCACAGCTGCAGGAAGTAGATCCGCAGCATCCGCTCCACCGGAATCGGCGGCCGGCCGCCGTTCTCGCTAAGCTTCGGGTCCACCGTCTGCACCGCTGCCGCCAGCTCCGGCCACGGAATGATCTGGTCCATATCCAGGAGAAACTGCGCTCGGCGCGTGGTCTTGCCGAACTTCTCGAAACTCGTCAGCGTCTGCTGTTTCATCACGACCTCCGCACGGTTGAGCAATCATGCCTCAGCGGGCGGGGTAAATCAGAATTTCCTCAGCTGTCACCATGGAAGATGCTCCCTACGACCCATCATGAAAAGCGTCACAGTCAGCGTATCGCCCGAGGGCAAGCTTTCATCACCCGCTAGCCAGTATCCCGTTACGATTCCTTTGGAGCGCAGAAAACCATCATCTAGCAGTGGGAAGTAATTGAACCAGCCATCAGTCGAGCTCACCTCAGCGACGCACAGCGATGTGCGGCATTCCAAGGCGCGTACCGCGCACTGCGCATGCTGCGGACACTGCGCCACGATGTCTTCACGAATCCTAGCTTCGATCACCTCCGCCCATGCAGGGTCGCGTTCCTCGTTGGCAAACTCATCAAGATCGTGAATAACCCTGCCACACGGCGCCCCCGCGGCTACTGCTCTGGTGGGACACGTGGCAAGCACCGACTCCGATGCGGGAAATGGCACCCGACCAGCAGTAGGCCTTTGCGGTCGGTCGTTAGCTGCTACCCCATCGACTCGATCACCTGCTTGCACTTGCCCAATCAGGGCCACTGATGAGGAGTCGGCACAATCGCCCGAACCAGAGCACACCGCAAGCAAGAGAATCAGTAAGACCTCCGCAGATGACCCACCCTTAAGATTGAGTGGGCTCTCCCTCTTGTCGACACAAGCACGCATACAAACCTCCGTCATGGAAGGGACAGTCGTGGTGGCTGAATCCAATCAAAATTCAGCGATGGACTGGAGGGGGAGGGCAAAGAGCCTCCTATCGGGATTGGCTCTGGTCCTGGCTTCTCTACCAGGTTCCCGTAGAGCGCGTAATCATAGCGACGTATGGCATCGTCAATTTGTTCAGTCGCGCGCAATACTGCGAAGTCATCACCAGCAAAACGGGCATTGTTCAGACGCTCCGCTGCCTCGGCCCAGGCTTTCTCAGCCTGCAAGGCAGCCGGTATATCTGGGCTCCAACGTCCGCCCTGCCAAACGCTACTGCCAGCATCCGCCAGTAGATATGGGCTCCGGAACACCCTGCCGGTGCCTGAAAAGTCCATCGCAGAATCCCTCGCCACGACAGGCACCATCCTGCCATTCACCTCCGCATACCCCACCAGATCGACATTGCGGAAAGCGCGAAAATCTGCAACCGCCTGCCCTAACGTCAGCTCTCGCAACTGCTCGCGCGAAGTCATGTCATCGTTGATCATGCGCAAGACCGCCGTCGAAGTCCGCATCAGTCCAACTGCTGCGTCCCTCACACCGGTTGGAATCGGCATGTCAGCGCCGTCACAGTAGGGAAGCGCGGCACGGCATCCGGCCAGCCAGCCACTGAAAGCATGTTGGTAGTTGCGCAGCGCCACATCCAGACTGAGCATCGCGTTGTCCATGATGCGGCCGATCTGCCTGGAGAATTCCATGCTCTCCCTGTCCGCCGAGTACCCGCTCGGATCCCTGGCAGTCAATGGATTGTTCGCCACATAACTGTGCGGATCGAGCGTCTGCGGCGAGGCCAGATCCCCGCCATACACCGGATCGGCCGACAGGAACCGCCCGAGCTGCGGGTCATACACCCGCCCGTTCATGTGCACCAGCGAGAGGTTGTCCAGGTGCTCGTGCCCGGTGAACCCGCGCCGTGTGGTCGCGGTGATGGTGGTCCACTCCGCCGCCAGCAGCTGGTCCTGCCAGGCGCTGCCGCGGCGGCTGCCGAAGGCGGCAAAGCTCAGCTGGCTGAGCAGCGTGCCG
>JAANMW010003167.1_pt1 | contig 13404 bp, 20 predicted proteins | sample 7279671 | NCBI WGS metagenome assembly JAANMW01 (sample SAMN14094541, study PRJNA606508) | bioreactor metagenome | isolation source: A lab-scale SPAN reactor treating ammonium-rich wastewater day 247 | place: Ireland: Galway | collected 2017-09-19
GTGGGCAGCGAGCTGATGTCGGGCGCCGAGGCGCCGATCAAGGCGGGCAACACGCTGCCGCTGCGCAACATCCCGGCCGGCTCGACGGTCCACTGCATCGAGCTCAAGCCCGGCGCGGGCGCGCAGATCGCGCGCTCGGCGGGCGCGCACGTGCAGCTGCTGGCCCGCGAGGGGGTGTACGCGCAGCTGCGCCTGCGCTCGGGCGAGATCCGCAAGGTCCACGTCGACTGCCGCGCCACGATCGGCGAGGTGGGCAACGAGGAGCACAACCTGCGCTCGATCGGCAAGGCCGGCGCGAACCGCTGGCGCGGCAAGCGCCCGACGGTGCGCGCGTGGGCGATGAACCCGGTCGACCACCCGATGGGCGGCCGCACGAACGGCGGCGGCCACCCGGTCTCGCCGTGGGGCACGCCGACCAAGGGCTACAAGACGCGCACGAACAAGCGCACGGACGTGATGATCGTCCGGCGCCGCCACAAGGCGAAGGGGTAACGCATGGCACGTTCACTGAAGAAGGGCCCGTTCGTCGACGGCCACCTGCTGGCCAAGGTCGAGGCGGCGCGGGCCACGATGGACAAGCGGCCGATCAAGACGTGGTCGCGGCGCTCGACGGTCACGCCCGACTTCGTCGGGCTGACGATCGCCGTCCACAACGGCAAGCAGCACATCCCCGTCTACGTGACCGAGAACATGGTCGGCCACAAGCTCGGCGAGTTCTCGCTGACGCGCACCTTCAAGGGCCATCCCGGCGACAAGAAGGCTGCGGTCGCGGCGAAGCCGGCCGGCAAGAGGAAGTGAGGAGAGCGCGATGGAAACCTCCGCCACGCTGCGCGGCGTCCGCCTGTCGGCCCAGAAGGGCCGGCTCGTGGCCGACCTGGTGCGCGGCATGCCCGTCGGCCGGGCGCTCGACGTGCTCGCGTTCTCCCCGAAGAAGGGCGCGCGCATCATCCGCAAGGTGCTCGAGAGCGCGATCGCCAACGCCGAGCACAACGACGGCGCCGACATCGACGAACTGAAGGTCAAGACCATCTACGTCGAACAAGGCACCACGCTCAAGCGTTTCACCGCGCGCGCCAAAGGCCGCGGCAACCGCATCGTCAAGCCCACGTGCCATGTGTACGTGACGGTTGGCAACTAAAGGCCTGGAAAGACTATGGGACAAAAAATCCATCCTACCGGCTTCCGCCTCGCGGTCAGCCGCAACTGGGCCAGCCGCTGGTACGCCAGCAACCGCGATTTCGCTGGGATGCTGGCCGAAGACATCAAGGTGCGCGAGTACCTCAAGGCCAAGCTCAAGAATGCCGCGGTTTCGCGCATCCTGATCGAGCGCCCCGCCAAGAACGCCCGCATCACCATCTACTCGGCACGTCCGGGCGTGGTGATCGGCAAGAAGGGCGAAGACATCGAGAACCTGAAGAAGGAACTCGCCACGCGCCTGGGCGTGCCCGTCGCAGTGAACATCGAAGAAGTGCGCAAGCCCGAAATCGATGCCAAGCTGATCGCCGACAGCATCACCCAGCAGCTGGAAAAGCGCATCATGTTCCGCCGCGCCATGAAGCGCGCCATGCAGAACGCCATGCGCCTGGGCGCCCTGGGCATCAAGATCATGTCGTCCGGCCGCCTGAACGGCATTGAAATCGCCCGTTGCGAGTGGTACCGCGAAGGTCGCGTGCCGCTCCATACGCTGCGCGCCGACATCGACTACGGCACCTCGGAAGCCAAGACCACCTACGGCGTCATCGGCGTCAAGGTCTGGGTCTACAAGGGCGACACGCTGGGCCGGGGCGACCTGCCCGCCGTGGAAACCCCGCGTCCGGACGAAGAGCGCCGCCCCCGCGGACCGCGCCGCGATGCGCGTCCTGGCGATCGCAACGACCGTGGCGCAGGCCGCGGTGCCCCGCGCCGCCCGGCCGCCACGAACGTGGCGCCTGCCGATGGCAGCGACAAGCCCGCTGGCGCCGGTGGCGCCGATACAACCGCCGTTAAGCGCGTTCGCAAGGCAGACGCGCCCGCTACAGCAGCGGACGGAAAAGGAGAATAAAACATGCTGCAACCCGCTCGCCGCAAATACCGCAAGGAGCAAAAGGGCCGCAACACTGGCGTCGCAACCCGGGGCAACTCGGTGGCGTTTGGTGATTTCGGTCTGAAGTGCACCGACCGCGGTCGTCTGACGGCACGCCAACTCGAAGCCGCACGCCGCGCCATTTCGCGCCACGTCAAGCGCGGTGGCCGTATCTGGATCCGCGTCTTCCCGGACAAGCCCATTTCCTCCAAGCCCGCCGAAGTGCGTATGGGCAACGGCAAGGGCAACCCCGAGTTCTACGTGGCCGAAATCCAGCCCGGCAAGATCGTGTTTGAGATCCTGGGTGTTCCCGAGGAACTGGCCCGCGAAGCCTTCCGCCTGGCCGCCGCCAAGCTTCCCCTGCGCACGACGTTCGTCACGCGCATGATCGGCCAGTGAGTTCAGGAGAAACTGATATGAATACTGCTGAACTGCGTCAAAAGGACGTCGCTGGCATCCAGGAAGAAATCAAGGCCCTGCAAAAGGCCCATTTCGGACTGCGCATGCAGAAGGCCACGCAACAACTGGGCAACACCGGCACGCTGCGCGCCACGCGCCGCAGCGTCGCCCGCGCCAAAACCATTCTTGCTGAAAAGCAAGCCGCCAAGTAAGGAGCCCACATGACGGAAGCTAAAAAATCCCTCAAGCGCACCTTGGTTGGCAAGGTGGTCAGCGACAAGCGTGCCAAGACCGTGACCGTGCTGGTCGAGCGCCGTGTCAAACACGAGCTCTACGGCAAGATCGTCGGCAAGTCGAGCAAGTACCACGCGCACGACGAGAACAACGAGTACAAGATGGGCGACGTGATCGAGATCACCGAAAGCCGTCCGCTCTCGAAGACCAAGAACTGGGTGGCGAGCCGCCTGGTGACTAAGGCTGCGCTGGTCTGACCGCGCTGCCGCAGCGCCCTCGGGCGCCGCACCCGAAACGGCCCACCTGGTGGGCCGTTTTTTTTGGTCCAGCTCTGAAGTTTGCTCCTATATAAAGAGCAAACTATTCAATCATAGTAAGCGCAAGCGGCCAAAATAACCAAAAATTGGCTAGTAGATGTCCGCCTTGAGGTAGTGCGCCCCGGCGATCGGGTTATGGTAGTAGGGCGGTATCTCGGCGAATCCGAGCTCGTTGTACAGCGCGCGGGCCGATTCCATCTCGTCCAGGGTATCGAGCAGCACGCTGGCGTAGCCGCCCTCGCGCGCAGCGTCCAGCGCCGCCTCGGCCAGTTGCCGGCCCAGGCCGAAGCCGCGGAACGCCTTGCGGACATACAGGCGCTTCATTTCCGCCGCGTTGGCGTAGTCGGCGCTGTCGAGCGGGCGCAGCGCGCAGCAGCCGGCCGGGGCGCCATCGACCAGCGCCAGCAGCCAGGCGCCGCGCGGTGGGCCGTACTCTCCCGGCAGGCTGGCCAGCTCCTCGGCAAAATTCTGGAAGCACAGGTCGATGGACAGGCTCGATGCGTACTCCTGAAACAGCTCGCTCAGTGCGGGCAGGTGCTCGGCGCCAGGGGAGTTGAGAATCGTCACGGAGGGGGTCTGCACGGGCGGAATCGGGTCAGCGGGAACGCCGACCAGTGTAGAACACTGCGCGTATTCTCAGCCGCCCAAACCAACCACCCAGGCCACCGCCGCGCCGCAGGCCAGCAACAGCACGGCGGCGACAGCGCGGCTCGCGGCGTCGTCGCGTGAGGGCGCCACCGGTTCGGCCAGCAGCTTGTCGCCGCTCACCATGGCACGGGCCAGCGCCTTGCCGCGCCGCCGTGTGTAGTACGCAATGGCCAGGATGTGCAGCACCACCAGGCCCAGAACGAGGACTTTGCCGACTTCGCCATGAAACCACGTCGCCTGGCCGACGCGCTCGGACGACACCAGCGCGGTCAGCGGGCCCGCGTACGCGATTTCATCGTCGCTGAACAAGCCCGTGCCCACCTGCAGCGCCAGCGCGGTGAGCAGGGCAAACACGGACAGGGCGCCCAGCGGGCTGTGCCCGGCGGACTCGGCCAGGGGCCCGCGCACGTAGCGCCACACGGTGCTGGGGGAAAACAGGAAGGACGCAAAGCGCGACCAGCGCCCCCCCACCAGGCCCCACACCAGGCGAAACAGCAGCAAGGTGAAGACGCCGTAGCCGCAGCGCATGTGCCAGACCATGGCGTTGCCGCCGATGTTGGCGGTCACGAACTGGGCCACCAGCAGCAGCGCCAGCAGCCAGTGGAAAACGCGGGTGGGAAGGTCCCAGATGCGAACAAGGTGCGCCATGGTCGGGGCATCGCGGCCGGCGCGCCGGGCACGGCCGCTGCGCAGCTGCAGGAATGCAAGAGTGAAAGACTCTGGAATTGTCGCGTGGTTCGGCCCAAGCGGCGAACCGCGCGCGATACTGCGCCACCCCACCTTCATTGAGGAACTCCATGAAAGCCCTTGCCGCCGTTGCCTTGTCTCTCGCAGCCGCTGCCTACGCCGTCCCGGCGGCGGCGCAGTTTGAAAAGGCCGAGGACGCCATCAAGTACCGCCAGAGTGCGCTGTTCGTCATGGGTCAGCATTTCGGCCGCATCGGCGCCATGGCCAATGGCAAGGCGCCTTTTGATGCCAAGGCGGCGCAGGAAAACGCGGACATCGTGGCCCAGCTCGCCAAGCTGCCCTGGGCCGTCTTCGGCCCCGGCACCGACAAGGGGCGTGAAACGCGGGCCAAGCCGGAAATCTGGACCGAGCACGCCAAGTTCCGCGAACTGGCCGACAACCTTGGCGCCGAGACGGTCAAGCTCGCGGCCGCTGCCAGGACGGGCGACCTGGGCAAACTCAAGGCGGCGTTTGGTGAGACCGCCAAGAGCTGCAAGGCCTGCCACGACAACTACCGCAACAAGTAACGCAGACATATCAAAAATGATAGCTGCTTCCGTAGACGTGGCGGGCGCTAGCCCCTGTTTTTAATCAAAATCCGCGCCGGGGCGAGGCGCTGCGGCGCGTTCAGGTTTGCGCGAGCAGCTGCTCGATCAACTGGTGCAGTTCGTTGAAGTTCGGCGCGCCGACGTAGGTCTTGACGATTTCCCCGCGCTTGTTCACCAGGTAGGTGGTGGGGGTGAGCTGCACGTCGCCCCAGGCCTTGGCGATGGCGCCGGTGTTGTCCAGCGCCACCTGGAAGGGCAGCTTGCGCGTTTCGACGAAGTTCACCACGTAGCTCGGCGGGTCGTAGCTCATGGCGACGGCCAGCGTATCGAAGCCCTGGGCGTGGTATTTTTGATGCGTCGCGACCAGTTCGGGCATCTCGGCGACGCAGGTGGTGCAGCTGGTGGCCCAGAAGTTCACCAGCGTGACCTTGCCGTGCAGGTCCTGCGTCGTGCGCGTGCTGGCGTCGAGCAGCACAAAGGTCGACTGCGGCGCCGGCTGCGCCGCGCTGCGCAGGAACAGCCAGCTGCCGCCCGCCGCCAGTGCCACCACCAACAGTACCGCTCCAACCGTCTTCGTACGCATGCGCCCATCCTGTGAGAAATCCAGACCCGATTGTGCGCCCAGCGCACGCCCGGCGTGTGGGAGCGGCGCTGGACCGGTTTGGTTCCCGACGGCCGCGGCGTACCGATAATCGGGCCATGTGCTTTCTGCGTATTCCCCTTGTCCTCTGCGCGCTGCTGGTGGGCCTCGCCGCCTGCAGCCCCGCGCTGGAATGGCGCAGCCTCGTGCTGCCTGAGATCGGGATCGAGGCGAGCCTCCCGTGCAAGCCCGAACGGGCCGAGCGCAGCGTGGAGCTGGCTGGCCAGGCGGCGCAGGTGGTGATGCACAGCTGCGACGCGGCCGGCGCAACCTTCGCCATCGCCTGCGCCCCCCTGGCCGAGCCGTCCCGCGCCGGCGCCGCCCTGCGCCACTGGCGCGCGGCCGTGCTCGCGGCGGCCCAGGCCGGAACGGCCAGCGATCGCCCTTTCCAGCCCGAAGGCGCGCTGGACCTCCCGCAGAGCGTGCGAACGGCGGCAGAGGTGAGCGCGCCCGATGGCAGCAGCGTGCACATGCAAGCCGCCTGGTTCGCCCGCGTGCGCGGTGACACGGTGCAGGCGTGCCACGCCATGGTGTACGCACGCGCGCTTCCGCCGGCCACGGCGGATGTGTTTTTTGCCGCCCTGGCACTGCGGTGAGCCGGCCATAATCGCCCGTGAGCGACCTGCATGACCACCCTCATCCTTCTCATCGCCCACGCTCCGCTGGCCCAGGCACTGCGCGATTGCGCTTTGCACGTGTTTCCCGATTGCGCCGACGCGCTGCGCGCTTACGACGTGCAGGCCGATGCAGCGCCCGAGGCCAGCCTCGAAGGCGCCAGCGCGCTGCTTGCCGATGCCGCCGACCGGCCGGTGCTGGTGCTCGCCGACATCTTCGGCGCCACACCGTGCAACATCGCGCGCCGGTTGGTGGAAGGCCGCGGCAACGCCCGCCTGGTGACGGGCCTGAACCTGCCGATGCTGCTGCGCGCCGTCAGCTACCGCAGCGAGGCGCTCGACCTGCTGGTGCAGCGCGCCCTCATCGGCGGCACCCAAGGCGTGATGCAGGTCGCCGTGACGCCGCACATTCCCTTGCCCCATCTCCATGATCAAGACCCGCACGACCATTAGCAACCAGTTGGGCCTGCACGCCCGCGCCTCGGCCAAGCTGACCAAGGTGGCGGCCTCCTTTCCGTGCGACGTGTGGATGCTGCGCGGCGAACGCCGCATCAACGCCAAGAGCATCATGGGGGTCATGATGCTGGCTGCCGGCATGGGGGTGGAAATCGAGATCGAAACGGACGGCCCCCAGGAGCAGGAAGCGATGGACGCGCTCCTGGCCATGATCGACGACAAATTCGGGGAAGGGCAGTAGCGTGCAGCCGCCGCGCCGCCGCATCGTCCGCCGCCCGGCAGAAAGGCGCGGCGCATGACATTCTCCGTACCCGGCCTGGCCGTCGCGCGCGGCATCGCCATCGGGCGCGCCGTGCTCGTGGGTTCGAGCCGCGTCGATGTGGCGCACTACTTCATTGAAGCGCACCAGGTACAGAGCGAAATCGAGCGCGTGCGCCAGGGGCGCAACGCCGTGATGCAGGAGCTCGCGCGCCTGCAGGCCGAGATGCCGCCCGACGCTCCGCACGAACTCACCGCCCTGCTTGACGTGCACCTGATGCTGCTGCAGGACGAAATGCTCGTCTCGGGCGTCAAGCACTGGATCACCGACCGCCTCTACAACGGCGAATGGGCGCTGACCACGCAGCTTGAGCTGCTGGCGCGCCAGTTCGATGAAATGGAGGACGACTACCTGCGCGAGCGCAAGGCCGATCTGGAGCAGGTGGTCGAGCGCATCCTGCGCCACATGAAGGGCGTGCCCAACCCGGTGGCGCCGCCGCCGCCCAGCCCCCGGCGCAAGACGCAGCAGGACCTGCTGCTCGACGACACCGAGGACGTGCCGCTGGTGCTGGTGGCGCACGACCTCTCTCCGGCCGACATGCTGCAGTTCAAGAAGAGCGTGTTCGCCGGTTTCGTCACCGACGTGGGCGGCAAGACCTCGCACACGGCCATCGTCGCGCGCAGCATGGACATCCCCGCCGTGGTCGGCGCGCGCGCGGCCAGCCAGCTGGTGCGCCAGGACGACTGGGTCATCATCGACGGCGACGCCGGCGTGATGATCGTGGACCCGTCGGCCATCATCCTGGCCGAATACGGCTTCCGCCAGCGGCAGATCGAACTCGAGCGCGAGCGCCTCTCGCGCCTGCGCCACACGCCGTGTGTCACCATCGACGGCGAAAAAGTCGAGCTGCTGGCCAACATCGAGCTGCCCGCCGATGGCGCCGCGGCGATCGGTGCCGGTGCGGTGGGCGTGGGCCTTTTCCGCACCGAATTCCTGTTCATGGGCCGCGCCGGCAAGTTGCCCGACGAGGAGGAGCAGTACCTCGCCTACCGTGAGGCGGTCGATGCCATGCACGGCCTGCCGGTGACCATCCGTACGCTCGACATCGGCGCCGACAAGCCGCTCGACCGGGCGCGCAAGGACGATTCGCTCAACCCGGCGCTCGGCCTGCGCGCGATCCGCTGGAGCCTGGCCGACCCGGCGATGTTCCGCACCCAGCTGCGCGCCGTGCTGCGCGCGGCGGCGCACGGCCGCGTGAACCTGATGTTCCCGATGCTGGTGAACGCCGAGGAGATCCGCCAGACGCTGGGCCACGTGCGCCTGGCCCAGGCCGAACTCGACGACCGGGGCGCCGTGTACGGCGCCGTGCGCCTGGGAGCGATGATCGAGGTGCCGGCGGCGGCGCTCACTGTGCGCATGTTCCTGCGCCACTTCGATTTCCTGTCCATAGGCACCAACGACCTGATCCAGTACACGCTGGCCATCGACCGCGCCGACGAAGCCGTGGCCGAGCTGTACGACCCCATGCACCCGGCCGTGCTGTACCTGATCGCGACGGTGATCGCCGAGTGCCGCGCGCAGGGCAAGAGCATCTCGGTGTGCGGCGAAATGGCGGGCGACCTGGGCCTTACCCGGCTGCTGCTGGGCCTGGGCCTGCGCACGTTTTCCATGCACCCGGCACAAATCCTCGCGGTCAAGCAGGAAGTGCTGCGCGCGGACACGCGCAAGCTCCGGCTCTGGGCCAGCGAAGTGCTCGACCAGGGCGAGTGCCCGGCCTGGCGCGGCACCGGTCTGGCATAGTACGGAGCTCATATAACGATAGCAAACTATCGTTATTGGATAAGCGCTAGAGCTCTATTTTCATCAAAATTTAGCGGGCACGCATGCCCAGCACCGCCGCGCTCACGATGAGCACCGTCGCCAGCGCGATGCTGGCGGTGAACGGGCGGCCACTCACCAGCACCAGCAACGCCGTGGAGGCGAGCGGTGTGAGGTAGCTCAGGATGCCGATGTGCCGTGCATCGCCGAGCTTGAGCGCCTTGTCCCACAGATAGAACGAGGCGCCCAGCGGCCCCAGGCCGAGCACGGCGAGCAGCGCCCAGTCGCGCGCCTGCAGGGCCGTGGACGGCTCCAGCAGCACATGGCACAGCAGCGACAGCAGCCCCGAGACCAGCCCGAACAGGCCGATGGCGGTGGTGGGGAACGCCGCCACGCGTTTGGTCAGCAGCGAGTAGCTGGCCCAGATGAAGGCCGAGGCCAGTGCCGGCACGTAGCCCCAGGAGAGGGCACCGCTCAGTGCGCGCCCTCCCGCGATCGCCAGCGCCGCGCCGCCAAAGCCCAGCAGGGCGGCCAGGACATGCGCCGGGCGCAGCACCACGCCCGGAAGCAGCACGGGTGCCAGCACCACGATGAGCAGCGGCCACAGGTAGTTGACCAGGTTGGCTTCGACCGGCGGTGCGTGGCGCAGTGCGATGAAGAGCAGGAAGTGGTAGGCGAACAGGCCGTAGACGCCGAGCGCCAGGGTGCGCGGCGGGATGCGCCAGACCGAGGGATTGCGCCACACCAGCGGCCACGCCGGGACGCTGCCGATCACCAGCGCGATGCCGGTCAGCAGGAAGGGCGGAACGTGCGCCAGCGAGACCGCCAGCGCGGCCAGGCTGGCCCACAGGGCAATCGCGCCGAGCGCGTACAGGTTGGCTTGCATGGAAAGCGGGAAAAGAGGGGCAGGGCGCGGCCGGCGCCGACGCTGCGGCGCCCGCGGCGGGCCGGGCTACACGCCGGCGGCCTTGGCCTGCTGGTCGGCGTGGTAGCTCGACCGCACCATGGCGCCCACGGCGGCATGCGTGAAGCCCATGGCGTAGGCCGCTTGCTCGATCTGCTTGAACTGGTCGGGGTGCACGTAGCGGCGCACCGGCAGGTGGCTGGCGCTCGGTGCGAGGTACTGGCCCACCGTCAGCATGCTCACGCCGTGCGCGCGCAGGTCGCGCATGACGTCGAGGATTTCCTCGTCCGTCTCGCCCAGGCCGACCATGATGCCGCTCTTGGTCGGGACCTGCGGGTGCATCTCATGGAACTTCTTGAGCAGGTTGAGCGAGAACTGGTAGTCGCTGCCCGGCCGAGCCTCTTTGTACAAACGCGGCGCGGTTTCCAGGTTGTGGTTCATCACGTCGGGCAGGGCGGTGCTCAGGATGGCGAGCGCGCGGTCGTCGCGGCCGCGGAAGTCGGGCGTGAGGATCTCGATCTGCGTGCTCGGCGAGAGCGCGCGGATGTTCTGGATGCAGGCGACGAAATGCCCGGCCCCGCCATCGCGCAGGTCGTCGCGGTCGACGCTGGTGATGACGGCGTACTTCAGGCGCAGCGCCGCAATGGTGCGCGCCAGGTTGAGCGGCTCGTCCGCGTCGAGTGCGTCCGGCCGGCCGTGGCCGACGTCGCAGAACGGGCAGCGACGCGTGCACTTGTCGCCCATGATCATGAAGGTCGCCGTGCCGTTGCCAAAGCATTCACCAATGTTCGGGCAGCTGGCCTCTTCGCACACCGTGTGCAGCTTGTGCTCGCGCAGGATGCTTTTGATCTCGTAGAAGCGCGTGCTCGACGAGCCGGCCTTGACGCGGATCCACTCCGGCTTCTTCAGCACCGGGCCGGCCTCGACCTTGACCGGAATGCGGGACAGCTTGGCCGCCGCCTTCTGCTTGGTGAAAGGGTTGTAGGTGGCGCTGGGCTGCGGTTCGTGGACGACGTCGGAGTTGCTCATGGCGGTGTGGAATCAGGGCGTGAGGCGGGCGACCAACTGTTTGCCGAGTACGGCCGCCGCATCATCCCAAGTGGTGTGAACCCCGATTGTAGAAAGGTCCACCGTGCGCAAACCCGCGTAGCCACACGGGTTGATGCGCTCGAAGGGCTCCAGGTCCATGGCCACGTTCAAAGCCACGCCGTGCAAGGTGCAGTGGCGCGTGACCTTGATGCCGAGCGCGGAGATCTTGCCCAGTCCGCTGAAATCGGGCGCGGGGCGCGCGCTGCCCGGGGCGCGCTGGGCAGGGCGCTGCGCCAGCGCCGCATGGCCCGACGGGTCGTCCAGGCGCACATAGATACCCGGAGCCTGCGCCACCCGGTGGCCGGTCACGCCGAAATGGGCAAGCGTGCGGATCACCGCTTCTTCCACCCGGTAGACGTACTCCTTGACGTAGTAGCCGGCGCGCCGCAGGTCGACGAGCGGGTAGGCCACCACCTGGCCGGGGCCGTGGTACGTGACCTGACCGCCGCGGTTGGTGTGCACCAGGGGAATGCCGCCGGCAGCGCGCACATGCTCGGCCCGCCCCGAGATGCCTTGCGTGAAGACCGGCGCATGCTCGCAGAGCCAGAGCTCATCCGGCGCATCGGCATCGCGCTGCGTGCTGAAGTCCCACATTGCCGCCAAGGTCTGCGCGTAGTCGGCGCGCCCGAGCCGCCGCACCACCATCGGCGCGCTCACAGCACAACTTTCACCAGGGGGTGGGAAGTCAGCGCCAGGTACAAGGCGTCGAGCTGCTCCCGGCTGGTGGCGTTGACGACGAGCGTCACGCCCATGTATTTGCCGGCCCGACTGGGACGCAGTTCGATGGTGGCTTCGTCGAATGCGGGGTCGAAGCGCCGCGCGATCTCCAGCAGCCCCGGCAGCAGCGCCGGCACGTTCGCGCCCATGACCTTGATGGGGAAGCGCGACGGGTATTCGATCAGCGAATCCTTGCGTGCATCCGAGACAATCGCCTCGCCGTTGTTCGGGGGGGTACCGGGGGCAGCGCTCATGGCATGTCACTCACTCTTCTTGTGCGTGGTACTCAGGCGTTGCGGACGCAAGCGCCAGTAAGAACAGAAATCGGTTCGCGTGCTGAGGCACACGCGCCACAGAGGCCAGCGCTCACAATGTGTGAAATTTGGTGAACGCCCCGGGTTTTTACTTATAATAAGAGGCTTTTGTAGAAAATTTCAACGTGCAGACGCGGGAAGGCCCATGTGAAGGATGTTGCCTCCAGGCCCGAAGCTGAGGACGAAGAAACCGAGTTCAAGCCCCTGACGCCGGAGCAGGCGCGCGAATGGCGCAAACGCCACCCCGCGATGTCTGTTTGGCGCCTGTTGTTCGGGCAGCTGGTGGTGGGCAGCGTGGTCACATTGTTGGCCTGGCTTTTCACCCAGGACGCTGCCGTAGCGAAGTCGGCTGCCTGGGGTGCGCTCTGTGTGGTGCTTCCGGCCGCGCTCTTTGCGCGCGGCCTGGCCCGGACAAAGCGCACGGCGAGCGGGGTTCTGGCGGGGTTCTTCGTGTGGGAGATGGCCAAGATCGCGCTCACCCTGGCGATGCTGGGCATCGGTCTGCGCTGGTTGCAGCCGCTGAGTTGGTTGGCCCTGCTGGCCGGCATGGTGGCAACCATGAAAACGTACTGGCTCGTGCTTCTGGCGCGGTCCGGTGTCCGAAAAACGATAGATTGAGAGAAGAGTTGTCCGATGGCCGCTGAAGCGCACGCTCCAACTGCAAGTGAATACATCGTTCACCACCTGCAGCATCTTCAAAATATCAAGCAAAAATCCGTCATCGACCTATCGGTGGTGAACTACGACTCGGTGATCGTGAGCGTCGTGGTCGGTGTGCTCGGATTGTTCTTCTTCTGGCTGGCCGCCCGCAAGGCGACCTCCGGTGTTCCGGGGCGCTGGCAGGCGGCGGTGGAGATGATGGTCGAGATGGTCGATACCCAGGCCAAGGCGACGATCCACAACGCCCAAAGCCGCAAGGTCATCGCGCCCCTGGCGCTCACGGTATTTGTCTGGATCTTCCTGATGAACGCCATGGACTTGTTGCCGGTCGACCTGTTGCCGGTCATTTGGGCGCAGATCTACGGCGCCGCCGGCCACGACCCCACTCACGCCTACCTGCGCGTCGTGCCCACGGCCGATTTGTCGACCACCCTGGGTCTTTCGGTGTCGGTGCTGATCCTCTGCCTGATCTACAGCGTGAAGATCAAGGGCTTGGGTGGCTGGCTGCACGAACTCGTCACGGCGCCCTTCGGTACCAGCAAGAATCCCCTCTTTGCCCTGATTCTGGGCGTGGTCAATCTGTTCATGCAGATCATTGAATACGTCGCCAAGACGGTCTCGCACGGTATGCGGCTGTTTGGCAACATGTACGCTGGTGAGTTGGTGTTCATGCTGATCGCCCTGATGGGCGGTGCGGCGGCCCTGTCGCTCTCCGGTGTGTTGCTCCCCCTGGGGCACATCATTGCAGGCTCGATCTGGGCGATCTTTCACATTCTGATCATCACCCTGCAAGCCTTCATTTTCATGATGCTGACGCTGATTTACCTCGGCCAGGCGCATGAAGCCCACTGACCATTTCCCCTTTTCCCTTTCAACTTAGTCTTTTCAATCAGGAGTCATCATGGAAAACATTCTCGGTCTCGTCGCTCTGGGTTGCGGTCTTATCGTGGGCCTCGGCGCCATCGGCGCCTCCATCGGTATCGGCCTGATGGGCGGCAA
>JAANMW010003172.1_pt1 | contig 13378 bp, 9 predicted proteins | sample 7279671 | NCBI WGS metagenome assembly JAANMW01 (sample SAMN14094541, study PRJNA606508) | bioreactor metagenome | isolation source: A lab-scale SPAN reactor treating ammonium-rich wastewater day 247 | place: Ireland: Galway | collected 2017-09-19
CGCTGGTGCTGCACGGCAGCCAGGCCCACCAGTTCTATAAGTCGTTTGGAGCGCAATCGGGCATGGGGGCCGCGGCGGGGGGTGAAGGCAGCGAAAGCGCATCCGCGGGCGAGGATGGCCGCTTTGAGTTCAAGAACGTGCCGCCGGGAACCTATCTCGCCCTGGCCAGCGACGCGGACGGAGCCCTGGCGCAACGCGACGATCTGGTCATTCGTGAGGCGGAAGACCTCGACGGGCTGGAACTGGTCATCGCCCTCAAGGGCGCGGCCGAAATCACCGTGTTGGAGGATGGCAAACCCCTTGAAGGGGTGAGGGTGGAGCTTTGGCGCGGCTTTGGCGCCGTTGCCGGGCCGCTTTCAGGCGTTACGAACGCCCAGGGCGTCGTGCTGATCAAGAACCTCGCCGACGGCACTTACACGATTCGCACCGACAAAGACACGAGCGAGTGGGACAGCGAAGCCATGAAGAAGCGCAGCTTCGTGGTCAAGCCCGGCGAAACCGCGCGTTACACGCTGGAACTCAAGCCGATGTCCGGTGTCTATCTGCACGGCACCTTGACCATGCACGGCAAGAACGTGTTCAGCGTGTGCGTGCTGGTGGGCCTGGGTCCCCTGAAGAACATATTCAAGCAGGGCACCGTGGACGCCAACGGTCGCTTCGAGTTCCGCAACCTGACGCCCGGCAGCTACGAACTGCATGCGCGCGTGGCCAATGACTCCGTGCCGGCTATTGTCACGTTCAAGTTCGACAAGGAGGGCGAGTACCCCGTAAGCCATGACTTCCGCGGCTTCACGGTGTCGGGCAGCGTGACCACGCCGGCTAACGATGCGCCCGAGCGCGCCCAGGTTCGCATGATGTTGCGCCCCCATTCGCAGGTGACGGGCGAACTCGTGAACTGGCTGCGGGGCGAGGCCAGTTGCGACTCAGATGGCGTCTTCAGCTTCGACAATGTGGCCACGGGCACCTACACCCTGACGGCGACCCTGGCCGGCGTGGGCAGCGTGGAGCGCGAAATCGAAGTCACCAACGGCGATCTGGCCATCGACTTCAACATCACCCGCACCAGCGGCGACCTGACCATCAAGATCTCCAAGCTGGTGGGCAAGCCCGTGCGCAGCGGCTTTGGCGTTGTGGTTCCCTCGCTTGAGGATGCCTCGGGCAAGGCCATTTCCCTGCCTTCGGCCGACGACGCCTTCTTCATGATCTCCGAGGGTGTCGAGAAGACCCTGCGCACCCTGCCGCCCGGCAAGTACACCCTGGTGCTGGGCGCGCCCGGCTATCTGGCCAAGCGCGTACCCAACGTGACCGTGGAGGTGGGCAAGACGGCTCGTGTGGAGGTTGAACTCGTGGCCGCGGCCGAGTTGCGCGTGACCTTCACGAACACCGACATCACGCAGGAGCAGTGTGCCGATGCCGTGCTGGTCTACCTTGATGCCGCCGGGCGCGAGGTGCCGCTGGAGGCCAGCCTCTTTGACACTTGGGCTACCCCGCCGGCGTTCAGCAAGCCCACGGTTGCGGCGCAGTACCTGGGGCCGGAGGTGACACAGGTGAAGATTCGCGTGACGGGCTTTGCCGAGGTGATAGTTCCCGTGCAGTTTGAGGCCGGAAAGCTGCTGTCGGCGGAAGTGACCCTGGCGCCGGGCTAGCAGACTGACGGGCTTTGTCCGCCAATCCGGCCCTCCTTTTGGCTGGAGATGCTTGCCTTTTCATTGACTGGTCCGGCATGGACTCACCGGTCGCGCCTGTGGCGCGGGCATATTCCTGATGCTGCCCATGTGCGCGGGCCAGGCGCAGATGCCCTGGCGGCTGCAGACCTGCCGGATTGCGGTCGGAACTGGTCGGGGTGGCGGGATTTGAACCCGCGGCATCTACGTCCCAAACGTAGCGCTCTACCAGGCTGAGCTACACCCCGACGCGCAAGAATGTAGCGCACCGCCGGGCTTTGACAATGCCGCGGCGCAGTGCCTGCCTGCTGTTGAGCCGCGTCGCCCAGCTCGGTAGACTGCACCAAGGCGGGGCTCGGGTGTCGGTCATGCAGCGCTTGTTCACCTCACTTTTTGCGCGCGAAACGCTGATGGAGCGCGGCACGCAGCATCCGTTCACGCTGATGCTGCTGCTGACCACGGCCATTGCCCAAGCCACGATTTATGTGGCCGAGTTCTCGAACATTCCACTGTCGCACATGGTGGCGTTTGACGCCCAGAGCGTTCATATTCCCAGCCTGTTTTTCCCGATTACCCACTACGTTCCGCTGGTGGACGATCAGGGCATGGGGGCGGGGTTCTCGCCCGTCGATTTCGCGGCGAGCCTGGTCTTGTGGCTTCTATGCGGCGTGGCCCTGCTCTCGGCCGGGCCTCTGGTCGAGGCTTACCTTGGTACTCGCAAGATACTCCTGTCTTTTGTGCTGTGCGGCGCGGGTCACGGCCTGCTCTCCCTGACGGTGCAGCCCGGACTGGCGTTTTCGAGCCTGGCCTTTGCCGCATTTCTGCTGGTGGTATCCACCTTGATTCATCTCGAACGCCGCGACCCGGCCCGCGAGCCCGACAGCGACTTCAGGCTGATGCTGCTGCTGCTCGTGTTCTCCTACGCGGCCGTGACGGCGGCCTTCCTGCCGGCGCCCGCCTATGACGGCCTGCTGCTGGCTGTGGCGGTCGGTCCTGCCGTGGGGCTTGGCGTGTTCGTGTTCAACCGCCGCATGCAGATTCGCGAGATGGAGAAGCGGGGTCAGGGGCACGTCGGAGCCCTCTATTTTGTCGATGAGTTTGATCTGATGACGCGCGAAGAAATCCAGTCCCGCATGGATCGCCTGCTGGCCAAGATCTCGCAAGACGGCATGAACAGTCTCGCCCCCGAGGAAAAACGCTTCCTCGCCAACGCCAGCGGGCGGCTCAAGGCCAGCGAGCCCAAGCAGCCCGCACCCTGACGCCCCGGCTGCTACTTCTGACGTCCTTTGTAGGTGAAACCCTGAGCCAGCTTCATGATCTCCAGGCCCGGCTCGACCGTGGTCTGGCAGGCGAGCATGGGCTCGCGGTTGGCCATGCCCGGTTTCTTGATGTAGGTCTTGCAGCGCTGGCAGGTGCCGGCAATGCAGAAGAGGGAGAAGTCGATGCGAACTTCTCCTGTCATCAGTCCCCAGAACTGCAGGCCGCGCCACACGCTATTGTTGTTGGGCAGGTGAATAGTCTCGCCCAGGCACTGGACGGGTACGAGCTGGTCGTAGGGGCGAAGGATGTCATTGGCGTCAAGAATCGCCTCGTCGCTGACATCCTTGAAGAAGGCTTTCAGATCCAGGGTGGGCACAACAACTCCGTGTGTGGTTTGGGCTCAGGGCCCGGCCGCGGCAGCATGTTAGCAGGGGCGCCGCTTCGCCGCATGAAACTCAGGAAGTGTTACCGGGGCGCCCGATGGATCTGGGAACGGGCGTTTCCCTGCGTTCCCGCCTGCCCCGGTCTGGCGGGCGGTGGCGTTACTGCGCGCAGCCCCCGGGCGCTACCGGTTCTGCACGATGCCCGCAATCTCGCTTCGCAGGCCGATTCGAGGGCGTTTCGAAATCCCCACGCGGCGTCCGGCTGCACATTGGCACAGCCCATGCGATGCCGCACCATCGCGGGAATCACCCAAACGGAAACAGTCATGCGCAACATCCTGATGGTGGCAGTACTTGCCCTTTTCGGCGCGACGCTATGCGCGCAGGGGCAACCGGCGCTGAGCAGTGATGACAGCAGCAAGACCGATTGCCACGATCGCCCCGTCGGCGGCGTGAAGCTGAAGCTGCCGCCTCCGGCGACAAGCATCGTCAATCCGCCTCCTCCTCCGCCGCCCCCGCCGCCGCCCCCGCCCGTTGAGGACCTTCCTCCTACCGAGGTTCCTCCGGTGCCCATTGAGGACGGTTCGACCTTCTTCGACGAGCCCGTGCAGGGCAAGGTGGCCTTCCTGCTCGATGCTTCGGGTTCGATGTACGGCTCGCGCATTGCGTCCGTACGCCAGGAAGCGGTTGCGGCCATTACGAGCATGAATGAACTGGACGAGTTCGACTGCAACGCCTACGGCAGCCAGCATCCTGCTCCCCATTACACCGTGTTTCTTTGGGGCGGCCTGATGCCGGCCACCGATGCCAACAAGTCCGCCGCCATTGCCTGGATCAACGGGCCCGCCACCAACCCCGGCGGCGGCACGCCCACCTATTCCTGCCTCAAGCGCTCCTGTGAGGTTTACCCGGCCAGCCTTGACAAGATGTTTCTGCTCACGGATGGCTCGCCCAACCACACCGGCACCTCAACTCAGATTCTGGCCGACTTCCCAGGCTGGTGGGCGAGGTTCGACCACGCGACACTGGTCTGTGTGTGCATCGGCGGGGTGGGATCAGCCCAGACCTTCATGCAGCAGTTGGCCGCGATTGCGGGCGGTACTTACATCCAGCGCTAAGCGCTGACACGTCGTGCGCTCGAGGCGTCATCCCGCAAAACGCTTCGGGGAACAACCGGGGGCCGCAAGGCCCCCGGTTGTATTGGGCCCCGCTCAAGGCTTCAGGTAGCCGCGGCGGATGATCTCGGCCAATTGCTTGCCATAGACGTTGACCAGCTTCCAAAGGCCATACAGCGTGGGCACGGCGGCAATGGGGTGAGTAAGAATCCACTTGAACAGGCGTCCGTAGTAGGGGCGGCCCGTCACGGGGCTCAGGGCACCAAAGTCAGGCAACGGGATTGTGGGCGTGTCCACACAGACTCGCGCCACCACCCAGGGGATGCCTGCTTCCTCGCTGGCTTTGGCGATGCCAAAGGTTTCCATGTCCACGCCGATGGCGCTGTTGGCTTTGGCGAGACGGGCCTTCTCCTCTTCATGGAACAGGGGCACATCGCCGACACATACCAGCAGGCCGTCGAGGGGGGTGCCTCCCACGGCCTTGAGCCCTTCGCGCAGGCGTTCGACGTAGGGGCGGGCGCGGGCGCCGCCGTCGAGGTCCTGCTTGAACGCGCGCCCTTCGCTCTGGTCTCCCAGCATGCGGGAACGGGCAATGCAGAGCCAGTGGGTCAGGCTGACGCCATCTACGATGGCGCCGAAGGTGCCGGCGCTCACGATCAGACCCGGCTTGCATTCGGCAATGCGCTTGACCGTGCACTCGTAGCTGCGCTTGGTGCCGACGCCTGTGCAGGAAATGAAGGTCTCGGGCATGTCGCCCGAGGCGGGCGCGTGCCAGTGATAGATGGAGCCGTCAATGCGCCGCGCGCCAATGCCCTTGGCCACGGGCAGCAGCTCGTCCGTTCCTTCGATCAGCACAAGCAGTGATTGGCCCACTTCATCTCCCGTTCAGGGCGCGGATGTTAGGGCAGAGCGCGTCAGGCGCAAGCCTGTGCTACAATGCCGCCATGGACCTGGCCACGTTTCGCCGCTTGACCCCTCAGGCCCTTCAGGGCCGACTGGATGAAGAACTCCAGTTGGAATGGGAGCAGGCCCGTGATCAGGACCCCGAGGCGGCGGCGTTCTGCGCCGCGTATGCCCTGGAACATGACCAGCGCACGCGCCGCCTCGAGCGCGCTGTGTCGCAGCGCCTGCAGCCCGCGCTTGAGTCTCCCAAGACCGTAATCGTGCCCCGTTACTGGGTGTTCATGGTCGTGGGAGCCTGCGTCGTGGGGGCCACGGTGGCGGCGGCCATCATGATCAGCATTCTCGGGCCGCGCATTGCCGAACGTGCCAGGGCCAGCGCCACGCCCCGCATCACCCCCCGAGTCAATGCGCCCGAGGTCGCGGCCAACAACGCGCCCCGGCTTCCGGCGCTGCCCGAGTCTTCGCCCCAGCCCAAGGCCAACCGGCCGCCGGAACCCCCTCCCCGAGACCCGCCACCCGTGGAGAAGCCCGCAGCCCAAACGCCGGTAGGCGTTGTGGAGAGCCTGCGCGACGGTGCTTTCCGCTGTCGCTCTCGCGGCCAGTCGACCTGGAGCGAGGGCCAGGAGGGCACGAAACTGTTTGCCGGAGATCGTCTGCGGGTAAGTCGTGGCAGTCTGGTGCTGCGGGCCGCTGACACGCGCGTGACCTGCAAGGAAGGCGCAGAAATCGAACTGGCCAAGGATTGGGCCAACGCGGGATTCACGCTGCACGGCGGGCAGGCGCTCTTTGCGCGCAGCGAAGGGCCCTCGATCACGCTCAACTTCGGGCAGGGGGTCCTGCGCTTTGGCGAAGCGGCCTTTGCGCTTCAGGCCGAGCTAGGAACCAGCGAACTGAGTCTGGTGAGCGGGCGGCTTCAGATTGAGCACGTTTCGGGCTTGAACGAGCTGGCGGCGCCGGCGTTTGTCCTGATTGGAACGCGGATTTCCGTTCAGGCCCTGGAGACTTCGAAGGCCGCCATGCTCGAGGCGGAGCTGCTGGGGCCCCGCCGCACGCAGCTGGCCTGGGACTTCGAGTCCGGCGACCTGCCTTGCCCCAGCGGCAGGCGCGTGACGCCCGGTTTCAAGGACAGCCGCGGCGCGCTCGGTTCGAGCCTTGAGTTTGCCTGGCTGGGCGGCGAATCCGCGCAGCGCTTTCGGCCGACGCCCTCCGCACGGCTGCGCTTTGCGTTTCGGACCAACGCGCCGGTGGTTCGCGTCAGCTTCGTGGCGGGCCTGGGCGCCCAGGCTCAGAACTGGAGCGCGTCGATTCAGGTCAAGGCACCGGGGCAGTGGCAGCAGGTGGACCTCGCGCTGGCCGAGTTTGTTCGCACGGACAAAGGCATCCAGACCTGGCAGGGCCGGGAGTGCCATTCTCTGCAGTTCCGGATGCGCTTTGACGAGCGCAGCCCCGTCATGCCCAGCGAGCGCGAGCTTCAGATCGATGATGTCGAGGTTTACAGCCAATCGTAACGGCAAAGCCCGGCACGGAGGCCGGGCCTTGCGGCTTCACAGAATCCGGACTACTTGATCTCGATGCGCTTGGGCTGGGCGCTGGGCGAGGGCTTGATGCGCACGACCAGTACGCCGTCCTTGAGTTCGGCCTTCACGCTGCCTTCGTCGAGATTGCCCGGAAGCGCGACGCTGCGGCTCACGGAACCCCAGCGGCGCTCCTTGCGGTAGAACTTCTCTTCCTTCACTTCCTTCTCTTCCTTGCTTTCGGCCTTGATGGAGAGCACCCCGTTGTGGAGGTGGAGCTGAATGTCCTCGCGCTTGAAGCCGGGCATGGAGGCGCGAACGATGACCTCGCCTTCCTTGCCCTCGGAGACGTCCAGCGCCAGGTTTCCCTCATCGGCAGCCAGTCCGTGATCCCTGAAGAAGGGGTCACTGAAGAAGTCCCGCATCAGATTGCGCATCGAGGGAAACGACAACACTTCACGCGGAATCAGGTCACTCATGGTTCCTCTCCTCTGTCTGGCGGGCTTGCACCCGCTGTCCTGAACTCACTCCTGCTTGCGCAGGGTTGCCCAACGCCCGGCTCCACGCCGGCTCATTCAATGGTAATGCTGCGCGGTTGGGCCTCTTTGAGCCGCGCCAGTGTTACGGTCAATACGCCGTCTTTGAGTTCAGCTCTGATGGCTTCGCCGGAGGCCTTCTCGAACTGAATGCGGCGTTCGAACCTGCCCTGCGCGCGTTCTTGCAGGTAGTAGCGAGTGGTCGGGGCCGCGCCCTCGGCGCGATCTTCGTGGCGGGTGGCAGCGATGGTCAGCAGGCCGTCTTCGAACTCAACCTGAACGTCTTCCCTGCGAAAGCCGGGCAGGGAGGCGCGGATGACATACTCGCCTTCCTTGTTTTCAAAGACATCCACAGGAACAGGGTGTGTTGCTTCCTGGTCTCTTGCCTGACGCCAGGCCAGGCTCTCGCCTGGGCCACAGCAACTGCTCTTTACGCCGTAGTACATGCCGGTCCTTTCGTTATTCCCGACCGCAAGTTCATGAAGCACCCGCCGTGCCAATAGTCCTCGCCGTGGGGAGCGCGGCCAGAATACGCCTGCTCCCTGTCAGCCTGACAGAGCGCACTCCAGGGCTTGTCACTTCGGCAGATGGCTGGCGGGAAAAGGGGGAGTCTGCCTACAATCCCACCATGCCCGCACTTTCACCTGATGAAGTCCTGCGCTACCTCAACGCCAAGGGATTCTTGTCTTCGGCGGAGGTTGAGCTGGTCAAGACGCGCTGGAACGTCGAGCGCGACGGGCCCCTTCTTCAATGGATTGGCAAACAGAAACTCCTGCCCGAGGAAGTGGCGGCTGACATCATCCAGCTTCTCGCCGACAACCGCCTGGAGGGCCTTGAGCCCTCCTTGCCGGGCCTCGTGCTGCTGGCTTTGGCCGGCAAAGGCGGGCGCGGCAGCGTTTACCGTGCTTGGCAGCCCAGCCTCAAGCGCGTGGTCGCCGTGAAGATCCTGAGCAAGGAGCTGGCCCAGAACCGCGAGTATCTCCAGCGGTTCCTGCGCGAGGCCAAGGTGGCGAGCAAGGTCAGCCACAAGAACATCGTGCGGGCGTTCGATATCAACAAGCACGGCGGCAACGTTTACCTGGTGATGGAGTATGTGGCGGGGGCCAGCGTGGGAGACATCCTGCGCCAGAGAGGCAAGGTGGAGCCGGCCCACGCCATGGAAATCGCTCAGAACGTGGCTGAAGCCATCGCCTACGTGAGCCAGGTCGGGATCGTGCACCGTGACATCAAGCCCGACAACATCATGATCGACCGCAAGGGCCGCGTGCGGCTGTGCGACCTCGGCCTTGCCCGACCCAGCGGGGCCACCCAGCTCACGTCGCCCATGGTGGCGCAGGGCACCCCGGCCTATATGGCGCCTGAAGCCGCCATGAGCCCCGAGATTGACAGCCAGGCCGACGTCTACTCCCTGGGGGTTACGCTGTTCCGCATGCTGCTGGGCAGACTGCCCTTTGATCATCCCGACCCCGTTGAAATCCTGCGCATGCACATTGAGGAAGAGCCGCGCGGGCTGGAAGGGGGCGAACTGCCCGGCGCGCTTTCGGACCTGATCCGCCGCATGCTCGACAAGGACCCCAGAAGGCGCCCTCCGGCGCGGGAACTTCCGCGCGAAATTGCCGCGCTGATCAAGGCCATCCCAAGTCTTGACAAGTCAAGCCTGTGGGAGCTGATCGAGGGTGGCGAGCCTACCTTGCCGGTACCGGGGCAGCCGGGCGGCCTGGCCCTGGAACCCACGGGCGAACTGGGCTTTGTCGTGACCCAGGCGCCCCCGGCGCAGAAGCCCTGGGAGGGGCCGCAGGCCGCCGCGGCTCCGCGGCCCGCGGCACCGCCGGCGGCGGGAAAGCTGACGGGGGTGGGCTTTGGCACCATGGCCCTGGCTCTGGTGCTTTGCCTGCTCTACATCGTGTTCTATACGCTGGACGGGCCGCCGGAACCCCGCCCCGACCCCGAGGCCGAGAAGCTGCGTGTCGAGAACTCGGACTTGCGCCAGCAGCTCAAGTCCGAGCGGGAGAGCCAGACCGCTCTGAGCGATTTCATGGCGCGCGCCGGCCAGCAGTGGCGGGCCGAACAGGCGGAACTGGCAAAGATCAATGCCCGCGATCCCCGGCGCGAGCGCCTGGAGGCTATCCTGGTCGAGCTGGACGAGTTGCGCGCCTTGCAGACGGCAAGCGAGCTTCCGGGCGCAGGCGACTGATTCCGTCACACAGCATGCAGATGCCCGTGCGCCAAAGCTGGTTAGAATGGCCGCCATGCAGGCGCCCACGGGCACAGTCACGCTGGTGTTTACCGACATCCAGGACAGCACTCCGCTGTGGGAGCGTCACGGCCCCCGCTTTGAAGACTGCCTGAAGATTCACAACGAGATCCTGCGCGCCAGGATCGCTGCCTGCGGCGGCTATGAGGTCAAGACCGAGGGCGACGCCTTCATGGTCGCGTTCTCCAGGGCCAGTGATGCCGCGCGTTTTGCGCTTTCCGCACAACAGGCGCTGCACGAAGCGCCGTGGCCGCCGGCGGTCGGCGAGGTGCTGGTGCGCATGGGCCTCCACACGGGCGAGCCTATCTGCACCATTGACGCGTCAAGCCAGCGCATGGACTACCTGGGTCCTGCGGTCAACCGCGCGGCGCGGGTCGCTTCGGCCGGACATGGCGGCCAGATTCTGCTGTCGGACGCGGCGCAAAGCGCGGCCGCCGATGCGCTGAGCGACGCTCAGGTCATGGACCTCGGTGAGCACCGGCTCAAGGGGCTCGAGCGCCCCGAGCGCATCTTCCAGGCGCTGCCGCGCGGACTGGAGGACCGGCGTTTTGGTCCGCTTCACGCCCTTTCGTCGCTGCCCACCAACCTGCCGCCGCAGGCGACCAGCTTTGTGGGGCGCGAGCGGGAATTGCGCGACCTGACGACATTGCTGAGGCCGCGCGACGGGCGCCAGGCGCCGGCTTTCTCCGCGCGGACCAAGCTCTACGGCTCGGGACGATTCCAGAAGACAGCCGCGCCGCTGGAGCCCGCCTGGCTTGTGACGCTTACCGGGGCCGGCGGAACGGGCAAAACGCGCCTGGCCCTGCGCCTGGGCAACGAATTGCTCGATCAGTTTGAAGGGGGCGTGTGGTTCGTCGACCTTTCTGCGGCGCGCAGCATGAAGGACCTCTGCCAGGCCGTGGCGTCTGCGCTGGGTGTGCCGCTGACCGGCAAGGAAGCGCCTGAACGCGTGATTGCCAGCGTGCTGCAGTACCGCAAGCCGCTGCTGCTGATCCTCGACAACTTCGAGCAGGTGGTGGACTGCGCACAGGGCAGTATTGCGCTCTGGCGACAGGCAGCGCCCCAGGCGCGCTTTCTGGCCACCAGCCGCGCGCTGCTGGGCATTGCCGGCGAGCGCGAGTACGAATTGCAGCCCCTGGCATCGCCTCCTGCCGGCCGCGCGCGCCGCAGCGCGTTGACGCTCTCAGCCTTCGATGCCGTGACCCTGTTCGCGCAGCGCGCCCGAGAGGCGGACAGCCGCTTTGAACTCAACGACGAGAACACGCAGGCCGTGTCCGAGATTTGCACCGAGCTTGACGGGCTGCCCCTGGCCATTGAGCTTGCCGCGGCGCGCGTCAAGGTGCTCAAGCCGGCCCAGATGGTGAAGAAGCTGGGTCAGAAGTTCGAGTTGCTCAAATCGTCCCGTCGCGACTTGACTCCGCGGCAGCAGACGCTGCTCGGCGCAATTGAATGGGGATTTGACCTGCTGAACGACTGGGAAAGGCAGGCTTTCCTTCAGGTCTGCGTTTTCAGCGGCGGGTTTTTCCTGGACGCGGCGGAGGCCGTCCTCGACCTGGACGGCGTGGAAGGCGCCCCTCTGGCACTGGACGCCATCCAAAGCCTGCGCGAAAAGAGCCTGCTTACGGCGGCTGAAGGCCGCTATGAAACCCGCTTCTCGATGTACCGCGCCGTGCGCGACTTCGGCCGCGCACGCTGGAAACAGTTGTCGCCGACGAGTGTCAGTGCATTGCGCGACCGCCACGCGAAGTTCTATGGCGCGTACATCGAGCACTGGTCCCGGCGCATGCCCAGCCGCGACGCACTGGAGTCGCTTGACCGCGTCGAGATGGAGTTTTCCAACTGCCTGGAGGCCCTGGAGTGGGGCCTGGCCAAGGGGGACCTGGACGCGGCCACGCCGCTGCTCAACAGCAGCAGCGCCATGCGCGTTCGCGGCCGCTTTGAGGTCATGGTTCCGCCCCTGCGCTTGGTGGCAGCGGCCTCTGCGGACCGCCGGGACGTGACGACCATGCGGGCCATGACTTCGCTCTCGCGAGCGCTGCTTGACAGCGGCGAGTCGGCCCAGGCGAGGGAGCTGGCGCTCAAAGCCGCGAGCCTCGCCGAGTTGCTGGGGCCGTCGATGTACTCGGGCCACGCCCTGAGGCAGCTGGGCGAGAGCTATCGGTCGCGCTCCGAGTTCGAACCGGCGATGGAATACTTCACGCGGGCAGCCCAGGTTTATGTCGCGGCGGACCATCGCCACGGCGAACTGGCCACACTGGTGGATCGCGCCGTGACGCTGCGGCAGATGAACCGGCTGGCGGAGTCCGAGCCGATGCTGGCCCAGGCGCAGGCCGTGGCGCGGGAGCTGGGCGACGGGCGCAGCCTCGCGGCCGTTCTTTCGAACCTGGGCAACAATGCGATGCAGAAGGGCCACTTTGCCGAGGCCCTGGCCCTCTATCGCGAATCCGAGGAACTGGCGCGCCTGTATCGTGATCCGTTGCAGCTTTCGGGCGCTGTGGGCAACCGCGGCAACACTCACGCGCTCTTGAAAGAGTTCGACGAGGCGCGTCGCTGCTACGAGGAGGCCGTTGCCATCGACCGCGAAATCGGCAGCAAGTCAGGGCTGGGAATCCAATTGAGCAACCTGGCCCAGCTGGATGTCCGCTGCGGCCGGCTGGAGGAGGCGGAGCGCCATTTTGCCGAGTGCCAGGCCATCTGGGCGGAGATCGGGCACAACGTCAGCCTGCTTTCCGTGATGAGGGAGCGGGGGCACAACCTCACGCTCATGGGCCGCTATGCGCAGGCGCTGCCTTTGCTGGTCGAGGGCAAAGCGGGCGATGTCAGCGAGCCGGGCTCTGGAAGTCTTACCCGCATGCAGGAGCAGGCGGACCTGGCCATCTGCCTCTTTGAAACGGGCGCGCGGGACAGGGCCCTGGACCTGGCGGCGGAACTGCGCAGGCGCCTGGAAAACCCTCCCCAGGCCAACCACCTCGAGGAAGTCGATGTGGAACGACTGCGCTCCGAGATAGTCCGCCTGCTGGCGCATGGCGCTTCAAGTTAGCCGGTTTCTCCGTGCGAACGGGAGACGGACGCCTTTGAAGGCGTCCGTCATATGCTGAGGCCGGGGGAGTCTATTTCGCCAGATGAGGCATCTGCCGAAACTTGGAGGAGGACAGATTCCCCGACCTCAGCAGCAACAGTATAAACGGGCGCGGATTGCAGGCCGGCCGGGAGAAAACGAGAAAAGCGAGCCATGACCCAGGAGCCTGACAGCGGATTTCTCCAGTATCTCGGCAATGTCATCACCGAAGTGCAGATGAAACACTTCGGCAAGCTGAGACCCGACCAGGTGGACCTCAAGCGGCGCCGGGACCTCCTTACAGCCGCCGACACCGAAACCGAGAGGGCGGTGATCGAGGCCATCAGCCGGCACTGGCCCGAGCACTCGATTCTGGGCGAAGAGTCAGGCGCCCACCTGCGCCCCGGCGAATACTGCTGGATTATCGACCCCGTCGACGGCACGACCAACTTCGCGCGCGGCTCGTCGTCGACGTCGACCGGCACGTCGTCACCGACGCCGGGCGCGAGGTCCACCTCACCGCGAAGGAGTTCATGTTCCTGCAGTACCTCCTGCAGCACCGCGGCCGCGTGCTGTCGCGCGATCTGCTGCTCTCCGACGTGTGGGGCTACCAGTACACGGGCGGCACCCGGACGGTGGACGTGCACGTCCGCCGGCTGCGCGAGAAGCTGCCGGTGCTCGCCAACGCGAT
>JAANMW010003178.1_pt1 | contig 13367 bp, 7 predicted proteins | sample 7279671 | NCBI WGS metagenome assembly JAANMW01 (sample SAMN14094541, study PRJNA606508) | bioreactor metagenome | isolation source: A lab-scale SPAN reactor treating ammonium-rich wastewater day 247 | place: Ireland: Galway | collected 2017-09-19
GTCCGGACGCGGGGCGGCCCGCGCCGCGGGCCGCCGACGCCCGCCGCACCGGGCCGCCCGCCGCCTGCGCGGCGCCGGGCCGCGAGGCGATTTCGTGACGGTTCAAGCCGAAGGGAGACATCGTGGTCCGCAGTCGCAACCTCCCGGCCTGTTTGTTCGCCGCCCTGCTCGCCTGCTGGCCGGTTGCCGCCCGGTCGGCGGACGTCGTCGCCACCTGGGACAACTCGATCGGCAACTGGACCGACGGGGCGCGGTGGTCCTCGGCGCCGGACTACCCGCACAACGGGGCTCTGACCTACGATGCAGTCATCAACGCCGGTACCGTCACCCTGAACGTGCCGGTCGTGATCGAGGCCCTGGACCTGGCCGGCGGCTATCTGCTCGGTCCGTCCGACCTGACTCTGAATGGGCTGTTCACCTGGTCCGGGGGCTACCTGGAGGGCGCCGGGCAGATCATCGCCGGCGGCGGGATCGCCCTGTCCGGCGCGACCGACAAGGTCCTCCACCGCGTGCTGACCAACTCGGGCACGGCCGTCTGGACCGGCGACGGTTACATCCGCAAGACCATCGGGGTGGCCGGGGGCGAGTTCAACAACCTGCTCGGCGCGGTCTTCGACGCCCAGAACGACAGCCGCTGGACCTACTCGGTGACGCCGGCCGGGATAATCAACAACGCCGGCACGTTCAAGAAGTCGGCCGGCGCCGGCGCCACGCGCATTGACTGGACGCTGAACAACAGCGGGTCAGTGCAGGTGCTCAGCGGGCGGTTGAACCTGAACGGCGGGGGGGCCAGCAGCGGGCCGTACAGCGCCGCGGCCGGCACGACGCTGGAGTTCAGCGGGGGCACGCACGAGCTGAGCGCCGGGGCGACGGTGAGCGGCGACGGGGCGGTCGAGTTCAGCGGGGGGGCGGTGAACCTGCACGCCGCCTACAACGTCGGCGGAGGGACCAACTTCAGCGGCGGGGTGGTGCACTTCGGCGGCAGCGTCGCCGGGGTGAGCAGCAACCTGGCAATCGCCTCGGGCGGGGCCTACTTCGACTGGGACCCGATCACCTTCTCGACGGTGAACCTGTCGGGCGGGGCCCTGGGCGGGGTGCGCGACATCACCGTCACCGGGCTGACCACCTGGACCGGGGGGACCCTGGAGGAAGGCGGGTCCATCGCGACCGGCGGCGGGATGGCCGTCAGCGGCCTGCTGGACAAATTCCTCCACCGCGTGCTGAACAATTCCGGCACGGTGACCTGGACGGGGACGGGGTTCATCCACTCGACGACCAGCTCGGCCGGCGGGCGGTTCAACAACCTGGCGACCGGCGTGTTCGACATGCAGGAGGACTGCCGGATGACCTATTCGGTGGCGGCCGGGGCGAAGTTCAGCAACGCCGGACTATTCAAGAAGTCCGGCGGCAGCGGCACCGGACAGGTCGACTGGATCTTCGACAACACTGGCACGGTGCAGGTGCAGAGCGGGCGGCTGAAGCTGACCGGCGGGGGCACCAGCAGCGGTCCGTTCAGCGTCGATCCGGGGGCGGTGCTGGAGTTCGCCAGCGGGCTGTTCGAGCTGCACGCGGGGGCGAGCATCGGCGGCGGCGGCGGCGTGGTGTTCAGCAGCGGCGAGGTCAACCTGCACGACGATTACAGCGCCACCGGGGGCGCGACCTTCAGCGGGGCGACCGTGCGGTTCTACGGACCGGCCGGCGGGCTGGGCGGCTCGCTGACCATGTCCGGCGGCGCCGTCTACTTCAACCACGACCCGATGGCCTTTGCCACCATGCAGATCAGCGCCGGGACGCTGGGCGGGTCGGCCGACGTCTCCGTCAGCACCACGTTCAACTGGAGCGGGGGCATGATCGAGGACGGCGGGGACGTCAGCGCGGGCGGCACGACCGCCATCAGCGGCGCCGCCCACAAGTACCTGGACGGCACGCTGATCAACACCGGCACGATCGACTGGAGCGGCGCCGGGCTGATCCGCAGCTCGACCAACGTGACCACCGGGCTGATCGACAACCGTCCCTTCGCCACGTTCAACATGCAGAACGACGGGCGGATGTCCTATTCCGTCACGCCCGGATCGACCTTTCTCAACGCCGGGACGTTCTTCAAGTCGGCCGGCACGGGCACCGCCCGCATCGACTGGGTTTTCGACAACAGCGGCTTCGTGGAGGTGCAGAGCGGGACGCTGCTGCTGGCCGGCGGGGGGACGCACACGGGCGATTTCGTCGCCAACAGCGGGGCGACGCTGCTGTTCGGCGGGGGCACGCACGAGCTGAACCTCGGCACGATGCTGGACGACCTGAGCGACATCTTCTTCAGCGGGGGCGTGAGCAACTTCAACTACGATCCCGGCACGGCCTGCACGGTGCGCGGGTCCGGCTCCGGGCAGGTCGTCTTCAACGTCGATGCCGACCTGGGAGGCATCGACGCCGGGGGCAACTCGCGTGCGGTGCTGCCGGCCGGCACGGGCCGCACCGTCGTCGTCCGCAGCCTGACGATCGCCAAGAACACGGGGGGCAACTACACCGGGCGGGTGGACGTAAACGATAACATCCTGCGAATCCATTACGGCGCCGGGGCCAGTCCGATGTCCGAGGTGGCCGCCATGATCGCCTCCGGCTACAAGGGCGGCGCCTGGAACGGCGGGGGCCTCATGAGCACGGTGTGCCAGACGACGGCCAACGCCCTGGGCTTCGCCGACGGCGCCGACGGGGTGGTGGCCGGGCTGCTGCCGGGCAACATCCTGATCACCTACGTCCTGCCGGGCGACGTGAACATGGACGGGGTGGTCGACGGCACGGACGTGGACTTTCTGCTGGGATACTTCAACGTCAGCTCCGGGGCCCGCTGGACGGAGGCCGATCTGACCTACGACGGGGCGGTCAACGGCGACGACGTGGACCTGTTCCTGGGCTATTTCGGGTCGAGCGGGCCGCTGACCGGCGGCGCCCCGTCCGCCGCGCCCCCGCCGTCGCAGCCCGTGCCCGAACCGGCGACAGCGCTGCTGGCGGCGCTGGGCGGGGCGGCCGTGGCAGCCGCAAAGCGCCGACGCGGCGGACGGGCGGTTCAGCGCGGCATCAACCGCTGAATGTTGCCGCCGAGCACCTTCGCTTCGTCCTGCGGCGGCAGGTCCAGCAGCCGCGCCCGCGCCAGCTCGACGCCGGGGTGCAGCAGCGGCCCGTCCGAGCCGAAAATCAGCTTGTCGGCGCCGGCCCGGCGGACCGCGTCGAGCAGGCAGTCGAAAAACCGCACCGACGAAGTGTCGGCGTAGACGTTGGGAACGCGCACCATCAGGTCGATCGTCGCGCGGTGCACCTGCCAGTTGCCCGGGAAACTGCCCAGGTGAGCGACGATCACGTTGACGGCGGGGAACTGGCCGGCCAGCATCTCGACGGCGCCGGGCTGGTCCTTGATGTCCACCAGCACGGGCAGGGCGAACCGCTGGGCGGCGTCCATCACCTCGCGCGTCGGCAGGGCGTCGCCGCCGTGGACCTTGATGCCGCGAAACCCCCAGTCGTTCACCGCCCGGGCGACCTGATCGCAGATCCGACCCGCGCCGGCCAGCGGGTGCACACGCACGAAACCGATCAGCTCGCCGGGGAACCGCCGCACGGCGTCGGCCACCTCCGCGTTGGCCCGGGCCAGGTCGCGGTTGTTGATCGCGAACACGACGGTGCGGTCGATGCCGGCCTTGCGGGACCGCTCCAGGTGCGGCTCGATCGGCGCGTCGGTGTCCCAGGGCGCCGACAGGATGTCGCCGCGACCGGCGTGGCAGTGCGCGTCGATGATCATGGCCGAATCTCCCGGGTCGCTCGCCGCCCGCACCGACCCGGCCGGCACGAGCACTGACGGTCGGAAGCACCGTAGCAGGTCCGGCCGACCGAAACAACCGCGCGGCTTGCGGGTCGTCCGCCCGGTCCCTATAATCGCGTCGGCCGGTGCACCCAACGATTGCGAGGCGGACACCCATGGACTACCCGGTCTTCCAGCTCCCGGTCCTGGGCGGCTCGATGCTGATCGCCGCCGTCGCGATCATCCACGTCGTCATCGCCCACTTCGCCGTCGGTGCGGGGCTGTTCAACGCGGTCCAGGAGTCGCTGGCCATCCGCAGCGGCGACCGCGTGATGCTCGATTTTCTGCGGCGGCACAGCCGGTTCCTGATTTTGTTCAGCTTTGTATCCGGGGCCTTGACCGGCGTGGGCATCTGGTTCGCCATCGCCCTGGTCAGCCCGGTGGCGACCAGCAACCTGATCCACCTGTTCGTCTGGGCGTGGGCGACGGAGTGGTCGCTGTTCCTGATCGAGATCGTCGCCGGCTACGTCTACTACTACACGTGGGACCGCCTGCCGCCGCGCCTGCACAATATCGTCGGGTGGATCTACGCTGCCGCCGCCTTCGGCTCGCTGGTGCTGATCAACGGCATCATCTCGTTCATGCTCACCCCGGGCCGCTTCACCGGACCCGAGTCGTTCTGGCAGAACCTGTTCAACCCCTCGTTCTGGCCCAGCACGCTCATCCGCTCGATCAGCGCGGTGTCGCTGGCGGCCATCTTCGTGATCATCGTGGTCAACTACGCCCGCGGCTTCGACCGCGAGCAGCGCCACCGCGTGATCCGCGCCGCCGCCCGCTGGCTGATCCCGCTGGTCGCCATGGTCCCGCTGGGCTGGTGGTATTTCCAGTCGATCCCCGCCAACGCCCGCAACTTCATCTTCAACCAGCGGGCGGTGGTGATGGTGATGCTGTTCACGTTCGGGGTGGCCGCCTCGCTGCTGATCGCGTCCTACGCCTACCTGGGCCTGCTGCGGGCCGGGCGCTACGTCAGCGGCGAGACCGGGCTGCTGCTGCTGGGCATCGCCCTGATGGCGACCGGCTCGATGGAGTTCGTCCGCGAGGGCATCCGCAAGCCCTACGTCATCCGCCCGACCCAGGACGCGGCGGCGCTGATGGCCAAACCCGACGCCGCCGGGCTCTACTCGACCGGGATGCCGCCCGCCCAGCTTCGGCAGACCGAGACCGACGGCACGCTGACGCACGCGCCGTGGGAGCGCCGGGCGGCCGGCAGCGACGACCCGGCCGTCCGCGGAGGCGGCATCTTCCTGCGGCAGTGTTACGGCTGCCACACGGCCCGGGGCGCCTACAACCCCGCCGCCCCCCTGGTCTACGGGTGGTCCGACGACCAGTACGAAAGCAACCTGCGCAACCTGCACGCGACCAAGGACGCCATGCCGCACTTCCGCCCGACGCCGCGCGACCGGGAGGACCTCATGGCCTACCTGCGGACGCTGAACCCCTGACCGCCCGCTCCGCCAAAGGCGAACGCCCGCCGCCGAGACGCTGAGACGCTGAGGCTCCGCCCGGAAGAGATTGCCCGCCCCCCGCATGTCGCTGTCTCAAGTAAATGGTGGCTGTCCTCAACTATCGGGTCGTTGGCAATGGCCATCGGCGCTCTCCGTGAGAGGCGATGCCTGCAACGACCTTCGCTTGGCGACCGGCGAGTTGCCCGGCAACAGGATGCGGGAGACCGGCACGTCGCCGATCCCTCTACCAGTTGACTGCCGGGTTGCGGGGCAAAATGGTTGCGTGTATGGTTTGGGCATGGTGACACGTGACGATCCGCCGCAAGGAGCAACGATGCGATCTACCCTGTTAGTCGTGATACTCACCTGCCTGCTGTCAGCCGATCTTCCCGCGGATGGCCTGCCGCTGGACAGGCCGGGAAGGCTGCACCGGGCATGGTATACGCCGCACCAGTTGCTCCCGCTGCTGGCCGAACGCGACGGCTTGCGCTGGGCGATGCCCGAAACGCTTGCCGGGCTGGCCCTGGTCGGGGGCGAAGGCGTCTCGGCCAAGGCCGCACTGGACGAGGCCTGCAAGGGCTGGGGTCTTTCATGGGAAGTCGTGAACAATATCCTCGTCATACACACTCCCGACGACGCGAAGCTGAAGCAGTGGTCGGCTGCCCTGGACGGGGGTGGGCCCACGGCCGTTGACCCCGCATGGGAACTCGGCTGGCAGGCCGACGCACGGGCACTGCCCGCCCTGTCCAAGGCCCTCGCCTCCAAAGATCCGGCCGTCGCCCTGGCCGCCGCACAGGCGATCTCCGTGCTTGACAGGTGCATTCCGCTTGGCCGGACGCATCGGGTCGATCCGCCGCTGGCCGGCCGAGTGCCGCTGTCGTCCGCATATCCGCCCCCGGCCAACACGGCCGATCTGCTGGACTCACCCTATCCGCCGATCCGTGCGGCGGCCCTTCGGCTGCTGCTCGGCCAAGCCGACACTGTTAGGCAGAGCGCGATCAAGAAGACCGCCGCCGACCGCAGCGAACTGGTCCGCCAGGTCCGCCAGCAGACGCTCTTTGAACTTCCGGACGGCAAGCGGCCTGCAACCGGCGAGAAACTGCCCGCGCCGCCGGAATCGCCCGAGGACATCGAGGCCGAGTGCCGCAAGATGCTTGACGAGATTCCGCCGCTGGCCAGGCAATCGGAATGGGAGCAAATGCGCTACCGCGTGCGGGTGCTTGCCGACCTGTCGCGGAGGGGTCACGCTGCCGCCACCAAGGCGCTTCTGGAGTTGAGCGACACGGAAATTCAAACCGGGTGGTTTCCGGATTACGCGCAGATGTTTCTGTCGGCCACCGGTGGGCCGGAGCCCGAAGCCAAGCTGCGGGCGATCTTCGCCAAGCGCAACCGCGACACTATTGTCCGCGGGCTGGAGCAGCGGCTGTGTGGAATGGGCCTGCTGAGTTTCACCCGGCCGCACTTGGGCGAGCAGACCGTGTGCTATGTGACCGCGCGCAGGGCCGGCAGGGCGGCCTACGACGACCTGCTGGCCCGGGCCGCCAAGGCCGAGGACCGCAACAGCCATCTGCTGGACGCGATCGGGGCGATCGGCGGGGCACGGGCCGTCGCCGTGCTTAGTGAACGGCTCAATCACGAGGAGGCCAACAGCGGCACACTGGCGTTCCGCTCGGCCAAGGCCCTGGGCCAGACCGGGAGTGTCGCCGCCCTGGAAAGCCTGCTGTCCGCTTCGCAAAGTGATGACCGGTTCCGCAAGCACGCGGCGGTGCTGTTTCTTGGGCGGATCGGCGGGCCGACGGCGACCAAACGGCTCGAACTGGTGCTCACGGAGGATTCGGATCGTTTCATCCGGGCCGCGGCGGCCGACGCACTGGAGCAGATCGGCTCGGCGAGTGACTCGGTGGCCGCATTCAGAAAGGCCGACGCCTCCCCGCCCACCCCTAAGTTTGAGCCGAGGAACAAGCGACTCGGCAAGGGTTTTGCTTCCGGCCAATGGGTGGATCTGAAGATACGCATCCGAGCGTTTGCCAACTACGGGGAGATGGGCTGGAGTTATGACGTCGCGAATCGGCTGTACTTCCGCTACGGCGGCTGCTCTGGCTACACCAACGAGCTGACGATCTTCGACCTGGGCACGGAGAAGTTCGTGCAGCGCCGTCCGAACGAGGAAATGGCCGGGTGGGACGATCGGCGCCCGCCTCGCGGCTGCTCCGCGGGGCGGACATGGGACCCGTATCTGAAGACGGCGTGGATCGGCCCGGCCATTGGCGGCAGCGCCGCCGACCTCGCCATCGAGGAGTATTACAATAAGGACGGCGGCCACAGCTTGGCCACCTACGATCTTGCCACCGATCGCTTTGAACATGCCGAACGCCCTGTCAACTGCGGCCGGTACGTCTACGATTGGGCCAACGGGCTGATGATCCCGGTCACATTCACGCACCGCAATCACATTACCAAGGACTGGCGGGTGCTCAACACGCGGGCGGCAGACCCCCGGTCGGCGGATGCCTGGCTGAACAAGACCAACCCGGACGGCGAGTACCCGTTCATCGCGTCGCACCGCTACACCACGGCCGAGGTTCACCAGGCCACCGGCACGTTGGTGCTCTATGTGCCGCAATACACGGACCAGTACGCCAAGAAGCAGGTTGGCCCGGAGACCTGGACCTGGGACCCGAAGACAAATACTTGGAAGAACATGCAGCCGAAAGTGCAGCCGTCGGCCGGCGTGTGGGGCAGCGGCTTCGTCTACGATCCGTTCACTCAGAAGCTCATCCTGCACGCCGGGCGAAAGACCAGCCAATACGGCGGTGAAGATGATGCCATGACCTGGACGTATGACATCAAGACCAACACGTGGACAGACCTCGGCCCCGGCGGACCGGGCAACCCGTGGGTCGGGGCGATGGCCTTCGACCCGGAGCACAATGTGGTAGTTGTCTTCCAGTTCCGCGGCGGCAGCGTATGGGCGTATCGCCATAAAGAGGTGCAGTGAAACCGCCTGCTGTACTCCCCCGCCCCCGGCCGCATCAAGGAGGCTCTGAGCGAAGTTGAAGGGAATCCCCATGACCACCCGGCAGCCGGCAGTCGGGCCGGAAAATATGCCGGGGGCGTAACGCAACGGGTGTTGCCTTCGGGGTCCGAACGCAACAGGGTTGTTAACTGGAAGGGGTTTCCGCCGCAGAGAGTCGGAGAGTTCTCGGTCCTACACCGCCGCTGGAGGTCGCCGGGGCGTCAGGGCGGGGCCCGCCGGCGCTCTCTCGCTGGTCGCGGCGCGGCGGCCGAGCGTCGCAACCCCTTGCAGATACTCGCGTAAACGCAAGAACCCCGCGACCTCTCGGCTGCGGGGTTCGGCGTTAACTGGTCGATCACGTCGACTCGCAACCTAAATCAAAGCTCCCCAGCAGAGACTCGGACCTGCAACCGGCCGGTTAGCAGCCGGCCATTTACGGGATGCAGTCGCGTGGTCAGCAGGCGGTCCCGGGCACTGCCGTTGGGTTGCCCGCCAACCGCAATGAACTTAGCCGAACTGCCGATGATGTCAAGGGACTTTTAGGGTCAAATAACGGGCGGGCGAGCGGGCCGGGGCGGTTCACGGGCGCTGCAAGTGCGACCAGACGGCCGCGTTGTCCTGGGCGTGGCTGCGGATATAGCCTACGACGTTCAGTTGGTGCTGGCGGTCGCGGATGGGGACGAACTTGGCGTGTTTGGTCCACAGGGGACAGTCGGGGGGCTTACGCCCGAGGTGGAGCAGCTCGATCGAAGCAGCGCGTTTTGCCCGCCCGAGGATGTGGCCGGGAACGCCGTCGCGGCCGTCCGTCGGCAGGTTCCGCGGCAGCGGGCGCGGCGTGCCGTCGAGACTCGTCGGCAGCTCCCGCGGGAAGCGGCACAGGGCGTGGACGTGCTGGCCGCCGACGGACAGTTCGACCAGTTGCACGCCATAGGCCAGGAGAGTTTCCCCCATGGTCCGGCAGACGATCTGGCGGTCCTGGAGATGGATGATGACCGGGTCGAATCGCATCAGGTCCTGGGAGCGGCGGCGGCGGTGTTCATAGAGGCCCGGCGGCGGCGGATCGCGGTAGTCGTTCGACCTGCTCGCGATGCCGCCGGGTGCGAAAGCCCCGCGGATCGCCCGGCGGCCACGACCCGTAGGCGCCCGCGATGCAGTGCCGCCAGCGGCTCCAGGGCACGGTCATGGAATTGCCCTTTCTCTTGGGGGATTGGCGCGATTATACTCATGCGCCGCGTCGCATATCAACGCGCCATAAAGCCCATGCAACAGTTGCATGGGCTTCGGGACGCGGACGGGTTCGCTGCCCCGCACCTTTGAGGAGCCTCCGATGTGGACGTTGGCTGACGCCCCCCCGATCCCGCCGATGGACCGCTTCGGCCTGACGGCGCACTGGTCGGTGTTCCTGCTGCTCTACCACGTCACCTTCGTGCTGCACGTGCTGCTGATGAACTTCTCGCTCGGGGGGGCGGTCATCTGCCTGGTCAACGACGTGCGGGGCTTCTTCGTCAAGGACCGGGCTGGCCTGACCGACCTGAACCGCCGCATCTACGCCGCCCTGCCCGTCTCGATCAGCCTGGCCATTACCTTCGGCGTCGCCCCGCTGCTGTTCGTGCAGGTGCTCTACGGGCAGTTCTTCTACACGGCCAACATCCTGCTGGGGCTGCCGTGGTTCGCCATGGTGCTGGTCCTGATGGTCGCGTTCTACCTGGTCTACGTGGTCCGGTTCGACCGCCCGGGCGGGGGCGCCCTATCACCCGCGCCAGATCTCGGCGACGCGGGGGCATCCGGCGATTCCCCCCGCCTGCCCGGCGGCCCTGGCGAGAATTCATCCGGCCGCACCGCCCTGCCGGCCGTGCGAGCCTGCATCTCCCTGGTCGTGGTCATCTGTTTCGCGTCGATCGCCTTCATGCTGACGGCCAACGCGGTCTGGTCGATCATCCCGGATCAAGACCGCTGGCTGACCCGCTACGAGGCCGGGTGGCTCCAGTGGCCCTGGCCGCCCGAGGCCCACTTCTGGCCCCGCTACGCCCACAACCTGATCGGCGCGACGGCGGTGGCGTGCCTGCTGATGGCGGTGCTGGCCCGGGTGCTGCTCGGCCGCCGGGCCATCGACCAGGCCCGCGCCGCCCGCGGCGTCCGCGGCTTCCTGCTGGCGGCCCTGGTGCTGACCTGCGCCCAGATGGCCGACGGCGCCGTCATGGTCTGGCTGCTTCGCGGCGGCGTCCGCGACGTGATGCTCACCTCGGGCGGCAACCTGCACGTGTGGGGTTGGCGGGTGGGCGTGCTGGCGGCCCTCGGCGCGGTCGCGTGCATGGTCCAGGGCGTCCGGCAGCCGGCTCGCCCGCGCTGGCCGTGGCTGGCGTTCGGCCTGACCGTGCTGACGCTGGCCGGGATGAGCCTGGCCCGCGAGGCGGTGCGGGCCGCCTACCTGGCCCCCTATTTCCAGCTCGCCGACTGGTCCGGCCGGACCGTCTGGCAGGTCTCCGCCCTGCTGATGTTCCTGGGCAGCTTCGTGCTGGCCCTGGCGGTGGTCGGCTGGCTGCTGTGGATCGCCTGGCGGGTCCCGGGCGAGCATTCGGCCAGGCAGACCCCGGCGCCGCCGCAGACATAACGTCGAATCACTCGGAGATCACTCGCCGAACCCGCGGGTCGACGCGGTCCGCGCTGCCCTCTGGTTCGTGACTGAGCAGTGAGTGCCTACCCCGATAGGGCCTTACGGCACGGTGATCGGCGTCCCGCACTTCGGGCAGCGGCACGTTCGGCCGAACAGTCCCGGGCGGGCCCGCAACTGCCGGCTGCACGTGGGGCAGACAACCACGATCGCCTCGGCCGCCGGCTCGGGCGCGGTTGCGACCGAAGTCTCGGCCGGCGGAGCGACCGGCATTGACGGCGCCGCCGCGGCATACTCCGATTCCCCTTCCGCGGGACTCGGCGACGGGACAAGCGGCGGCGGCATGGCGGGACCGGCGACCGGCCACGATCCCGCGCCGGCCGGCGCGGCGGCAGCCCGTGCAAGGCTCGTGAATAGCGGGGGCGGCTGATCGGCCAACGCCCTGGCATTCCTCCTCCAGCGGACCACCACCACAACCAGCACCACCAGGATGGCAACGCCGATCACGATCACCCCTCCTCCGATCGCGTAGAGCAGCCATTCCGGCGGTCCTTCGGCCACGTCCAGGCTGTCTATGATCGGCTCGAAATCCCGGCTGTAGTTTGTGTAAACGACGTCGGGGGCGCTGCATGTCAGCGTGTAGGTCCTGGCGCCCGCCGGCACCATCACGCCCACCTGCTGCACGGCGAGCCCCACCCCGCCGACTTGCGCCACGTACTGGAAGCGATAGGCCTTTCGCCCGGACACCTCGACGATCCGGACATTCAGGCTGGTTACCCGCATGCCGGACTGCCGCAACTCGTCCGTCAGCTCCTGCCTGCACTTCGCCAGGTTCGACTCGCGCACGGGCGGGATTCTGCCGGTGACGGCGACGCATACGTTGGCAACGGAATCGGAGCCTCTCCACCCAGGCGCCGCGATCATGCAGGAGAGGCCGGACAGATCGGCCTGCGACAGATTGGCGCCATGCTCGCGGGCGGCGCGCGCCGCCTCAGCCTGCTTCTCGCGGGTCTGGACGATCCAGTCGGCCGGATACTTGAAGGAATAGCCGTCGTCGCTCTTAAACGTCTTGAGCTCCGCCGCCTGGGCCACGCACAGCATGGAAAGCAACGCCGCAACGGCAGCCATCGCCCTCATGTGCAGCCTCCTGATGAACAGCCTGGTGGGTTTTGCCCGCCTCGGATCGTGTCCGAGCATAGCAGAGTCTGAGGGGGCTCGCAACAGGCGCAGGCGGGGCGCAGGGCTTGCAGGAGAGGGCCGCAGTCCATTGCCGGGGGCGCGCGCTACTTGATGTCGACCGCGCAGGGCCAGGCGGCCAGCACCTGCTCGGACTGGAGCATCCGCAGCATCATCAACTGCACCGAGAGGCGGCGGAGCTGGCCGGGCAGAAGCTGGTCGAGGGCCTCCAGCTCGGCGCCGCCGGCGCCGAAGACGGACCGCTGCCAGCCGGCCAGGGCGGCCCGGGCCTCCCCGCCGGTCAACGCACCGGTCAACAGGTCCATCAGCGTCTTGGGCGCCGGGACCACGTCGATCTGGTAGTCGGCGATGCGGGCCTTTTCGGCGGCCAGGCGGACCGCGTCGTCCAGCCCGCCGATCCGGTCGGCCATGCCGTTCTCCTTGGCCTCGCTGCCCAGGAAGATGCGGCCCTGGGCGACGGCGTCCAGGTCCTTGACGCGGTCGCCGCGTCCGGTCCGCACGCGCTCCAGGAACTGGGCGTAGGTCTTGTCCATCAGCCCGCGGACCGTGCGGCGCTGGGCGTCGGTGAACGGCACGGTCAGGTCGAACATCGCGGCATTGGCCCCGCGGCTCAGCGACGTGGTCGACACCCCGATCTTGTCCAGCAGCGGACCGATGACGATCTTGCCGCCGACCACGCCGATCGAGCCGACCACCGACGCCGGCTCGACGAAGATCGTCGGGGCGCCGACGGCGAGGTAGTATCCGCCGCTGGCGGCCATCCCCCCGACGCTGGCGACCACGGGCTTGGCGGCGGCGGCCCGGTGCACCGCCTGCCACATCACCTCGCTGGCCAGCGCCGATCCGCCCGGCGAGTCGATCCGCAGGACGATCGCCTTCACCTGCGGGTCGCGGCGGGCCTGGTCCAGGGCCTTGCGGATCGACTCGCTGCCGACGGTCTGGCCGCCGAACAGCCCCTGCTCGGACTCCCCGCTGACGATCACCCCGTCCAGGTAGACCAGGGCGATCCGCGGGGTCGCGTCCTGCGGCTGGGCCTCCTCCATCAGCAGCTTGAACAGGGCGAACGGGTTGCTCAGGTCCAGCTTCATCCGGCCGGGCTTGCCGTAGTCCTGCTCGATGCTGACGGCCGACCCCAGCCGATCGCTCAGGGCCTCGACCAGTTCGGCGCGGGTGGCGACGCGATCGACCAGGCCGGCCTTTCGGGCGTCGTCGGCCAGGTGCGGTCCGGCGTCGATGATCGCCTTCACC
>JAANMW010003180.1_pt1 | contig 13357 bp, 11 predicted proteins | sample 7279671 | NCBI WGS metagenome assembly JAANMW01 (sample SAMN14094541, study PRJNA606508) | bioreactor metagenome | isolation source: A lab-scale SPAN reactor treating ammonium-rich wastewater day 247 | place: Ireland: Galway | collected 2017-09-19
GCGCTGTCAGCGCGCGGTGCCGGACACGCATCCGGCATGGTGCTATTAGGCGCCGCGCATTGCAACTGCGTGACGCACCGGCTTGCGCCAAGTGTCGCGTACTGCGCCGCCTCGCGCGTGGTGATGTGCTCGAAGACGATCTTGAGTTCCGGGAAATCGCGCCGCAGCGGCATGAGCTGCTGCTCGATGAACACCGCCTCGCGGTCGAACAGGTCGATGTCCGGGCTGGTGACCTCGCCGTGCACCAGGAGCGGCATGCCGGCCTTCTGCATCGCCTCCAGCGTGGCGTAGGTCTTGCGCAGCTCGGTCACGCCGGCGTCGCTGTTGGTCGTGGCGCCGGCCGGGTAGAGCTTGGCGGCGACGACGCCGGCCTCCCGTGCACGGGCGATTTCATCGGGCGGCAGGTTGTCGGTGAGGTACAGCGTCATCAGCGGCTCGAAGGCCACGCCGTCCGGCACGGCGGCCAGGATGCGCTGCCTGTATGCCAGCGCCTGCGCGGCCGTGGTCACCGGCGGGCGCAGATTGGGCATGATGATGGCGCGGCCGAACTGCGCGGCCGTGTGCGGCACCACGGTCAGCAGCGCCTCGCCGTCGCGCACATGCAGGTGCCAGTCGTCGGGGCGGGTGATGGTGAGGGTCTGGGGGGAAACGGTCATGGGCGCATTCTCCCATCCGCCTAGAAGCAGTCATGGCCAACCGCGCAAGGCCCACGGCCTATGAATTGGGCGCTGCCAAGACCAGGGCCACCGCGCAAGGGCCGCCCCGCCGCGCTGGTGGCGTCCCCCTTCCGAATCGCGTAGCGATTCGAGAGAAGGGGGAAGCGGCGCAGCCGCTCAGGGGGTTGTCCTCTAATGCCCCAGGATCTTCCCGAGGAAATCCTTGGTGCGCGGCTGGCGTGCTTCGGGATTGTTGAAGAACTCCTCGCTCGAGCAGTCTTCCAGGATCTTGCCGCCCACGTCCATGAAGATCACGCGGTGCGCCACCTTGCGCGCAAAGCCCATTTCGTGCGTCACGCACATCATGGTCATGCCCTCGTTGGCCAGGCCCACCATGACGTCCAGCACTTCGCCCACCATTTCGGGGTCGAGCGCCGAGGTCGGCTCGTCGAACAGCATGACGATCGGGTCCATGGACAGAGCGCGCGCAATGGCCACGCGCTGCTGCTGGCCGCCCGAGAGCTGGCCGGGGAACTTGTCCTTGTGCGCCGAGAGGCCCACGCGGTCGAGCATCTTGAGGCCGCGCGTCTTGGCTTCGTCCGCGCTGCGCCCGAGCACCTTGACCTGGGCGATGGTCAGGTTTTCCGTGACCGAAAGGTGCGGGAACAGCTCGAAATGCTGGAACACCATGCCCACGCGCGAGCGCAGTTGGGGCAGGTTGGTCTTGGGGTCGTGCACGGGCACGCCGTCCACCCAGATCTCGCCCTTCTGGAAGGGTTCGAGCGCGTTGATGGTCTTGATGAGCGTGGACTTGCCGGAACCCGAGGGACCGCAGACGACGACCACTTCGCCCTTCTGGATGCTGGTGGAGCAATCGGTCAGCACCTGGAAGCTGCCGTACCACTTGGAGACGTTCTTGAGATCGATCATGGAGATTTCCTAGCGCACGATGGCAATCTTGCGGTGCAGGCGCTTGACGGCCCAGGACAGCGCAAAGCAGATGACAAAGTAGAAGACCGCGGCCGCCAGATAGGCCTCGATCGGCCGGCCGAAATTCTTGCCGGCGATCTCGAAGCCCTTGAGCATGTCGTAGGCCCCGATGGCGTACACCAGCGAGGTGTCCTGGAACAGGATGATGGTCTGCGTCAGCAGCACCGGCAGCATGTTGCGGAAGGCCTGCGGCAGGATCACGAGCTTCATGTTCTGCCCGTAGGTCATGCCCATGGCCATGCCGGCGAACACCTGGCCGCGCGGGATCGACTGGATGCCGGCGCGCATGATTTCGCTGAAGTAGGCCGCCTCGAAGGCGATGAAGGTGACCACGGCCGAGGTTTCCGCGCCGATGGGCCGGCCGATGATCGCGGGCATGAGCAGGAAGAACCACAGGATCACCATCACCAGCGGGATGCTGCGCATGCCGTTGACGTACACGGTGGCCGGCAGCACCAGCCAGCTGCGGCCCGACAGGCGCATCAGCGCCAGCAGGGTGCCGAAGAACACGCCGCCGAGCGTGGCGACGGCCGTCAGCATGAGGCTGAAATACAGGCCCTTGAGCACGAAATTGCTCACCAGGTCCCAGTTGTAGAAAGAGAAGTCGAGGGCGAGGTTCATGCTCAGTGCCCTCCGGAGCTGGCCGCGGCGATGAAGCCCGGCACGCGCGAACGGCGCTCGATGAAGGCCATGAGGCGGTTGATGGCAAAGGCCGACACCACGTACAGCGCCGTCACCGCCAGGTAGATCTCGACGCCGCGCGAGGTTTCCTCCTGCGCCTGCATGGCGAACATGGTCAGCTCGGCCACCGAGACCGCGAAGGCGACGGACGAGTTCTTGAAGATGTTCATGGTCTCGCTGGTGAGCGGCGGAATGATGATGCGCAGCGCCATGGGCAGCAGCACGTAGCGGTACGTCTGGGCCGTGGTGAAGCCCACCGCCATGCCCGCGTAGCGCTGGCCGCGCGGCAGCGACTCCAATCCGGAGCGCACCTGTTCGGCAATGCGCGCCGAAGTGAACAGGCCCAGCGCGAACACCACCAGCACGAAGCCCGGCACCTGCTGCAGCGCCGGGAACATGGACGGCAGTACGTGGTACCAGAGGAAGATCTGCACCAGCAGCGGAATGTTGCGGAACAACTCCACCCAGGCGTTGCCCAGGCGCACCACCCAGGCGTGGCCCTGCAGGGTGCGCAGCGTGCCGATGACACCGCCCAGCACCAGCGCCAGGGCGAGCGAGAGCAGCGACACCGACACCGTCCAGCCCCAGGCCGAGAGCAGCCAATCCAGGTAGGTGATATCGCCGCCCTTGCCAAAACACCCGGCCGCGACGGTTTGATCCAGCGTGTCCTGACAGAACACCTGCCAATCCCAAGTCATAGCAATCCTTTCAACGGCCCTGCCGCACCACGAAAAAGCCCCCCCGAACCGTTGGCTCCGAGGGGGCGTGAAGCCGCTGGCCGCCTTTACTTGACGCTATACGCTTCCATGGGCTTGTCGTTCGGGTGGGCCCAGGCGTCCTTGGTGGCTTCGGACATGGGCAGGCCGATCTTCACGTTGGTCGGGGGCACGGGCTGCATGAACCACTTGTCGTACAGCTTGGCGAGCGAACCGTCGGCAATCTGGCGCTTGATGGAGTCGTCCACGGCCTTCTTGAAGGCCGGGTCGTCCTTGCGCAGCATGCAGGCGATGGGTTCGACCGACAGCACTTCGCCGACGATCTTGTAGTCGGCCGGATTCTTGGCCTTGGAGATGTTGGCCGCCAGGATGGAACCGTCCATCACGAAAGCATCGGCGCGGCCGGTCTCGACCATCAGGAAGCTGTCGGCGTGGTCCTTGCCATAGACCTCCTTGAAGTCGATGCCGCCGGCGCGCTCATTCTTGCGCAGGGTCTGCACCGAGGTGGTGCCGGTGGTGGTGGCCACGGTCTTGCCGTTCAGGTCCTTGATGGACTTGATGTCCGAGCTGGCCTTGACGGCCATGCGCACTTCTTCCACGTAGGTGGTGACAGCGAAGGCCACATCCTTCTGGCGCGCCGTGTTGTTGGTGGTGGAACCGCATTCCAGGTCCACGGTGCCGTTGGTCACCAGGGGGATGCGGTTCTGCGAGGTCACGGGCTGGTACTTGATGTCCAGCTTGGCCAGGCCGAGCTGCTTTTGCAGGTCGCCGATGATGTGCTCGGCCATCTCGGTGTGGAAGCCCACGTACTTGCCGTTGCCCAGGGTGTAGGACAGGCCGGAGGACTCGCGCACGCCCAGCGTGATGCTGCCCGACGACTTGATCTTCGCCAGCGTGTCGCCGGCCTGCGCGAACGTCGTGCCAGCGGCAAGCGCCAGGACGGCGGCGGCCAAAAGTTGCTTCTTCATGCGTGTCTCCTTGGGTGTATGCCGAAAACGGCGGATTTTATGGCGCCCGTGTGGGGCAAAGGGAAAATTCAGCGCTCCGTGGGAGCGGAAGAACGATACGGTAACCGGTTTGCAGGCAACGCGGCTTGCCGTTCTAGAAAGGAACCTGATCGGTCGGGTACTTCCAGAAATCGCGCATCAGGTAATTGACCGGCAAGTCGAGCGAGCGGTTTTGCGGAGGAATCGGCTGCATGAACCATTTGTCGTAGATGGCATAGATCTCGCGGCTGGTGATGAGGCGGCGCATCTCGTCGTCCACCAATTTCTTGAACTGCGGATCGCCCGGCGGCAGCATGATGGCCAGCGGCTCGGTCGTGACGAAACGCCCCACGACTTTCAGCGCCTTGGGATCGGGGCGCCCGGAGGCCAGGCCGTACAACAGCACATCGTCCATGACGAAGGCATCCGCCTCGCCCTTTTCCACCATTTCCACCGCGCGGGCGTGGTCCGGCGCCTCGACGATGTTCAGGCCCATCAGGCGTTCGCGGTTGGCCTGCTGCGCAGCGCGCAGCGGCGTCGAGCCCTTGGTGGATACGAGCTTCTTGCCGGCCAGGTCTTCCAGACGGGTGATGGAACTCGACGCTTGCACCAGCAGGCGCGCGCCGGTGATGTAGTGCGGAATGGTGAACGCCACCGACTTGCGGCGTTCGGCGTTGTTGGTGGTGGAGCCGCACTCCAGGTCGGCGCGGCCCTCGGCGACGGTGGCGACGCGGTTGGCCGAGGTGACCGCCACGAACTCGACGGCCATGTCCTTCCTGCCGGTCGCGCGGCGCACCACGTCGGCCAGGTGCAGGCACAGGTCCATCGCGTAGCCGATGGGCTTGCCGGTCTTGGCGTCCAGGTAGGAGAACGGCACCGACGAATCGCGGTGGGCGATCACCAGGGCGCCGCCCTCGCGCACCCGGTCCAGCACGCCCTGTGCCGCCACGGCGCTCGTGCCGCTGGCGAGGACGAGCAGGCAGGAAACGAGTGGCGAGAAGAAGTTCATGGGCGGTACGTAAAACTACTGCAGCGGGCGAATGTAACGGCGCGCAATGCGTGCATCCAATGCCTATTGTTGGCCGTGTCATGCAAAAGAATCATGAGGCTTGCGCGGCCGAATTTCTTTCCACCAGGAAATCCCAGAGGGCGTCGATCTTGTCGCGCCCGCCCTCGCGTGGGCCACGACGCTCGCGGCAGATGCGCACGTCCATGGTCATCTGCAGGTGCGGCAACTCGGGCGGCGCGGCGCTGACCAGGCGGCGCGCGCGCAGGTCCTTGCGCACGGCGCTGAGTGGCAGGAAGGCGACGCCGTGGCCTTCGAGCGCCATGGCCTTGAGGCCCTCGGCCATGTCGGTTTCGTACACCCGGTCCAGGTGCAGCGCCAGGGGCGATTCCTTCAGGATCAGCTCCGTCACGCGCCCGAGGTAGGCGCCGGGCGCATAGGCCAGGTAGGGCAGCGGCTCGGTGCTGCTCCCGGGCAGGCAGTACAGGGGCCGGCCATCCGCGCCCGGGCGCACGTAGGGCGCCAGCACCTCCTGGCCCAGGGTGAGCATTTCGTAGCGGTGGGTGTCGAGCTGGAACGGCTGCGACTCGTGGTGGTAGGTAACGAGCAGGTCGCAGCTGCCCTCCACCAGGCGCATCACGGCGTCGTGCACGTTGAGTGCGATCAAGCGGCTCTTGAACGGCCCGAAGCGCTCGCGCATGCGCGAGACCCATTCGGGGAAGAAAGTGAACGCCAGCGTGTGCGGCACGGCGAACTCGATCATGTCCTGGCTGGAACTGCCGTGCGCGCGCAGCGCGGCGCGTGTGCTGTGCAGCGCCTGCAACGTCTCCAGCGACTGGTCGTAGAGCGTGCGGCCGGCCGGGGTGAGGCGCGTGGGGTAGGAGCTGCGGTCGACCAGGTCGGTCCCGGCCCAGGCCTCCAGGGCCTGGATGCGGCGCGAAAACGCCGGCTGGGTCACATGGCGCAACTGCGCCGAGCGGCTGAAGCTGCGCGTCTCGGCCAGGCTGACAAAATCCTCGAGCCACTTGGTTTCCATCGGCCGGATTATCCGCCCGCGCCACCGGCCCATGCACAGGGCAGGCCCTGCCCTTGCGTTGCACGCATAATGTTTTGCGTACACGCAACGCGTCCCCGTCCACCGGCCCGGGCGCCGTCCTCTCGCCAATTTTCTCCCGCATGTCCTCTTCCGAACCGCCCGCGCAGCCCGAGGCCGCGCCCGACTCCGAACCACGCTCGCTCGCCCTGGAAGACTGGCTCACCGTCATCGTCATGGCGGCGTTGGCGCTGATCACTTTCGCCAACGTGCTGGCGCGCTATTTCACCGATTCGTCGATCGCCTGGACGGAGGAGATCTCCGTCTTCCTGATGATCGTGCTGGCCATGGTGGCCGGCTCGGCCGCCGTGGCGCGCGACCGCCACATCCGCATCGAGTTCTTTGCCGAGAGCGGCTCGCTGGCGCGGCGCAGACGCCTGGCGCAGCTCGGCGCGCTGCTGGTGGCGCTGCTGTTCACCGCCATCGCCGTGCTCAGCCTGCGCGTGGTCTGGGACGACTACCGCTATGGGGAGACTTCCCCCGGCATCGGGGTGCCGCAGTGGTGGTATTCCATCTGGCTGCCGGTGTTCTCCACCCTGATCACCTGGCGCGCCATCGGCTTGCTGCGCCGGCGCAGCCGCCCGGCGGACGTGGAATTCATCGACCCTCCCGAGCAGCAGCCATGATCGCCACCTTGTTGTTCGTGGCCTTCCTGGGCCTGATGTTCGTGGGCGTGCCCATCGGCGCTGCGCTGGGGCTGGCAGGCGCGGCCGCCATCGCGCTGGCCAATGCCGACAGCCAGTGGTACGGACTGCTGGCCGTGCCGCAGAACTTCTACGCCGGCCTGGGCAAGTACCCGCTGCTCGCCATCCCGATGTTCGTGCTGGTGGGCTCGATCTTCGACCGCTCCGGCGTGGCGCTGCGCCTGGTGAATTTCGCCGTGGCCATCGTCGGGCGCGGCCCCGGCATGCTGCCGCTCGTCGCCATTGCCGTGGCCATGTTCCTGGGCGGCATCTCGGGCTCGGGCCCGGCGAACGCGGCCGCCGTGGGCGGCGTGATGATCGCCGCCATGAACCGTGCCGGCTACCCCGGCAGCTTCTCGGCCAGCGTGGTGGGCGCGGCGGCGGCCACCGACATCCTGATCCCGCCCTCGGTCGCCTTCATCGTGTATTCGGTGCTGGTGCCAGGCGCTTCGGTGCCGGCGCTGTTCGCCGCCGGCATGGTGCCGGGCGTGCTGGCCGGCATCGCGCTCATCGTGCCCGCGGTGTGGATGGCGCGCCGCCACAAGATGGGCGCGTTCGAAGCCACTTTGCCGCGCCCACCTTTCTGGAAGAGCCTGCGCGAAGCCCTCTGGGGCCTCGCCGCACCGGTGCTGATCCTGGGCGGCATGCGCGCCGGCTGGTTCACGCCCACCGAGGCGGCCGTGGTGGCGGTGTTCTACGGCCTGTTCGTCGGCATGGTGGTGCACCGCACGATGACGGTGCGCGACCTGTTCCCCATCCTGCGCGAATCGGGCGAGCTGTCGGCCGTGATCCTGCTGGTGGTCTCGCTCGCCGGGATCTTCGCCTTCTCGCTCTCCACACTGGGCGTGATCGACCCGGTCGCCGCCGCCATCGTGAACTCCGGCCTGGGCGAATACGGCGTGCTGTCGCTGCTCATCCTGCTGCTCGTCACCGTCGGCATGTTCCTCGACGGCATCTCCATCTTCCTGATCTTCGTACCGCTGCTCATGCCCATCATGAACCACTACCACTGGGACCCGGTATGGTTCGGCGTGATCCTCACGCTCAAGGTGGCGCTCGGCCAGTTCACGCCGCCGCTGGCCGTGAACCTGATGGTCTCGTGCCGCATCGCCGGCGTGCGCATGGAGTCCACCGTGCGCTGGGTCGGGCCCATGCTGCTGGCGATGTTCCTGGTGATGGTGCTGGTGATCGCCTTCCCGCAGCTGGCGCTGTGGCTGCCGGCGAAGCTGGGTTATTAAGAAAATCGGCCCTAACGGCTGACCCATAAGCTTTTTTAGCTCGTTTTTTTGTAGCAAGGAGACCCCATGAAACTGCGTACCTTCCTCACCTCCGCCGTCGCCGCCGCCGCCGCCCTGGCGTTCAGCGCACCCGCCGCCCTGGCGCAGACCGCCTACAAGAGCGAATACCGCATGTCGCTGGTGCTCGGCCCCGCCTTCCCTTGGGGCAAGGGCGGCGAGCTGTGGGCCAACAAGGTGCGCGAGCGGACCAACGGCCGCATCAACATCAAGCTCTACCCCGGCGTCTCGCTCATCCAGGGCGACCAGACGCGCGAATTCTCCGCGCTGCGCCAGGGCGTGATCGACATGGCCATCGGCTCGACCATCAACTGGTCGCCCCAGGTCAAGCAGCTCAACCTGTTCTCCCTGCCCTTCCTGATGCCCGACTACGCCGCCATCGATGCGCTGACCCAGGGCGAAGTCGGCAAGAGCCTGTTCCAGACCCTGGACAAAGCCGGCGTGGTACCGCTCGCCTGGGGCGAGAACGGCTACCGCGAGATCAGCAACAGCAAGCACGCCATCAAGACCCCGGCGGACCTCAAGGGCCTGAAGATCCGCGTCGTCGGCTCGCCGCTGTTCCTCGACACCTTCACCGCGCTCGGCGCCAACCCCACGCAGATGAGCTGGTCCGACGCCCAGCCCGCCATGGCCAGCGGCGCCGTCGATGGCCAGGAGAACCCGCTGTCCATCTTCACCGCCGCCAAGCTGCACACCGTCTCGCAGAAGTACCTGACGCTGTGGGGCTACATCGCCGACCCGCTGGTGTTCGTGGTGAACAAGGACGTCTGGAATTCCTGGACGCCGGCCGATCGCGAAATCGTCAAGCAGGCCGCCATCGACGCCGGCAAGGAGCAGATCGCCCTGGCGCGCAAGGGCGTAGTGGAAGCCGACAAGCCCCTGCTCAAGGACATCGCCGCCAACGGCGTGACCGTGACGCAACTGACCCCGGCCGAACGCGAGGAATTCGTCAAGGCCACGCGCCCCGTGTACACCAAGTGGAAGGGCCAGATCGGCGCCGACCTGGTGAACATGGCGGAAAAATCGATCGCCGCGCGCAAGCACTGAGCACGCTCCCAGCCCCGCCACGGGGCATGGTCCACAACCCCGCTGAGGCGGGGTTTTCTATTGGATTGATAGCTATAACGCCTTACCCAGCAAGCGCTGGAGGCCAAAAAACCTCAAATTTCCGACCCCTCGCCCGACTGCTGCAGCGCCCACATCGCTGCGTAGCGCCCGCCCGCCGCCAGCAGCGCGGCGTGCGTGCCACGCTCCACGATGCGGCCGGCATCCATGACCAGGATCTCGTGCGCGTCGACCACGGTCGAGAGGCGGTGCGCGATGACCAGCGTGGTCTTGCCGCGCGCCACGCTGCGCAATTCCGCCTGGATGGCGCGCTCGTTCGCCGAATCCAGCGCCGAGGTGGCTTCGTCGAAGATCAGGATGGGCGGGTTCTTGAGCAGCGTGCGTGCAATCGCGACGCGCTGCTTCTCGCCGCCCGAGAGCTTGAGCCCGCGCTCGCCCACCATGGTGGCGTAGCCCTTGGGCGTGGCGGCGATGAAGGCGTGGATGTGCGCCGCGCGCGCCGCCTGCTCGACTTCGTCCTGCGTGGCGCCAGGCCGGCCGTAGGCGATGTTGTAGGCCACGGTGTCGTTGAACAGCACGGTGTCCTGCGGCACGATGCCGATGGCCGCGCGCACGCTCGCCTGGGTGAGGCTTTGCATGTCCTGCCCGGCCAGGGAAATGTGGCCCTGCTGGATGTCGTAGAAGCGAAACAGCAGGCGCGCGAGGGTCGATTTCCCGGCGCCGGACGGCCCGACCACGGCCACCGTCTTGCCGGCGGGAATCTCGAAGCTCACGCCGCGCAGGATGGGCCGGTCGCCCTCGTAGCCAAAGTGCACGTCCTCGAACCGCACCTCCGGGCTGCTGCCGGCGGCAATGTGCAGGGGCTGCGCGCCCGGCGCGTCGGCCACTTCGCGCTCGCGGTCCATCAGCGTGAACATCTTGTCCAGGTCGGTCAGGTTCTGCTTGATTTCGCGGTAGATCACGCCGAAGAAGTTCAGCGGGATGTAGAGCTGGATCATGAAGGCGTTGACCATGACCAGGTCGCCGAGCGTCATGTGCCCGTCGGCCACGCCCTGCGTCGCGCGCCAGAGCATGGCGACCAGCGTGCTGGCGATGATGGCCTGCTGCCCGGCGTTGAGCATCGAGAGCGTGCTCTGGCTCTTGAGGCGCGCACGGCGCAGGCCCTCCAGGCTTTCGTCGTAGCGGCGCGCTTCGAAGTCTTCGTTGTTGAAGTACTTCACCGTTTCGTAGTTCAGCAGCGAATCCACCGCCTTGGTGTGCGCGGCCGAGTCGAGCAGGTTGGCCTCGCGCCGGAACTTGGTGCGCCACTCGGTCACCACCACGGTGTAGGTGATGTAGAGCACCAGCGCGGCCAGCGTGATCCAGACGAACCACATGTCGAATTGCCGACCCAGCACCGTGAGCACCAGCACCACCTCGACCAGCGTGGCCAGGATGTTGAACAGCGCGAACGACACCAGCGATTCGATACCGCGCACGCCGCGCTCGATGTCGCGCGTCATGCCGCCGGTCTGGCGCTCCAGATGAAAGCGCAGCGACAGGCCGTGCAGATGGCGGAAGGTTTCCAGCGCGATCGAGCGCGCCGCGCCCTGCGTGGCCTTGGCGAACACCAGCTCGCGCAGTTCGGTGAACAGCGAGGTCATGAGCCGCAGCGCACCGTAGCCCAGCAGCAGCGCCACCGGAACGACCAGCAGCGCCGTCGCAGCGCCGGCCGGCAACTGCATGGCATCCACCAGGCGCTTGAGCACCAGGGGTACGCCGACATTGGCGAGCTTGGCGCCCAGCATGAAGGCCAGCGCCGCCGCCACGCGCCATTTGTAGCGCCACAGGTAGGGCAGGAGGCGGGCCAGCGTGGCCCAGTCGGAGCGCGTGCGCGGCCGGCCGTCGTTGGTTGCGGGGGGTGGGGAATCGCCGTGGTGGCGCATGGGGGAGAATTCGACGCGTTGAACCAACCCGGATTGTTGCCCATGAGCGAACTGCCCGCCCCGCCGCGCCTGCCCATTCCCGCCCCGCCGTGCGGGCACGAGCTGGTGCTCAAAGTCATCCCCATGCCGGCCGACACCAACGGCAATGGCGACATCTTCGGCGGCTGGGTCATGGCCCAGGTGGACCTGGCCGGCTCGGTGCTGCCGGCGCGCCTGGTGCAGGGGCGCATGGCCACGGTGGCGGTGAACGAATTCGTCTTCAAGCACCCGGTGCGGGTGGGCGACATCTGCTCGTTCTTCGCCCATGTCACGCGCATCGGCCGCACCTCGGTGACGGTCGAGGTCGAGGTGTACTCCGAGCGCTTCGCCGGCCAGGGGCGGTATGTCAAGGTGACCGAGGCGCGCCTGACCTACGTGGCGCTCGATGCCGAGGGGCGGCCCCGGCCGGTGGTGGTGCCAGGGGCGTCGTAAGCCGCAGCGACAGCGCGATCGGCAAGACCCCCGGCTGCTTGCACCTGCACCCAGCGCCGCGGATGCCTGCACGACGCAGTCGCGGCACTCAGACCACGGCCCATCCCAGCAACCGCGCCCAGCGCTGCGCCTCTGCGTCAGCCTGTGGGTGCTTATCCGTTGCGAAAGAGAAAGCTGTAGGCGTTGAGCGCCGGCACCCCTCCCAGGTGCGCGTACAACACTCGGGAGCCTTCAGGAAACTCGCCCTTGCGCACCTTGTCGATCATGCCGTGCATGGACTTGCCTTCGTACACCGGGTCGGTGAGCATGCCTTCCTGGCGGGCGCACAGGCGAATGGCCTCCAGCGTGCCCTCGTTGGGCAGGCCGTACTCGGGACCGCCGTAGCGCGTGTCGAGCACCACGTCCTCGGCGGCGATCTCCTGGCCCAACTCCACCAGCCTGGCGGTATTCTGGGCAATGCGCAGGATCTGCGCATGGGTTTTTTCAGGCTTGGCCGAGGCGTCGATGCCGATCACCTTGCGCGCGCGACCATCGGCCGCGAAGCCCACCACCATGCCGGCCTGCGTGCTGCCCGTGACCGAGCACACCACGATGTAGTCGAACACAAAGCCCAGCGCCTTTTCCTGCTGGCGCACTTCTTCAGCAAAGCCCACGAAGCCCAGGCCACCGTACGGGTGCTCGGAGCAGCCCGCGGGAATGGGAAAGGGCTTGCCGCCGGCCTTCTTCACATCGTCCATGGCCTGCTCCCAGCTGGGGCGGATGCCGATGTCGAAGCCCGCCGCGTCCAGGCGCACGTCGGCGCCCAAGATGCGGCTCATCTCGATGTTGCCCACGCGGTCGTACACCGCGTCGCTGTAGTTCACCCAGTTCTCCTGCACCAGCACGCACTTCATGCCCAGGTGCGCGGCCACCGCGGCCACCTGGCGCGTCTGGTTGGACTGGATGCCGCCGATGGAAACCAGCGTGTCGTAGCCGCCCGCGATCGCTTCGGGGATGAGGTATTCGAGCTTGCGCGTCTTGTTGCCGCCAAAGGCCAGGCCGCTATTGCAGTCCTCGCGTTTGGCGTACAGCTGCACCTTGCCGCCCAGATGGGCCGATAGGCGCGGGAGCGGCGTGATCGGCGAAGGGCCGAAGGTGAGCGGGTGGCGGGCGAATTTCTGCAGGTTCATGGCAGTTCTCCAGTCGATCCAAGGAAGCGGGTTACGCCTTCATCGTAGGAAAAACTGCACGCCATAGGGTTGTGAGTTTTCTGAAAATTTCGGCTATTTGTTTTTCTAGTTCAGAATCGGTTTGATATAAATTTCCTTGAACCGATTATGTGCGCAACAAAAGTTCGCCGTAAGAATGTGGCGCCAGCCGATGCGCCGGCCGATCTGGACCGCACCGACAAGGCCATCCTGCGCCAGCTGCAGCGCGATGCCTCACTGTCGAACGTGGCCCTGGCCGAGAAGGTGCACCTGAGCGCGCCGGCCTGTCTGCGCCGGGTGGAGCGGCTCAAACGCCTGGGCCTGATTAACGGAGTGGTGGCCCTGCTCAACCCCAAGGCCGTGGGTGCCGGCATGCTGGTGATGATTGGCGTGGTGCTGGACCGCTCCACACCCGAGTCGTTTGCCGAGTTTGAGAAAGCCGCCGTCAAGCTGTCCGGCTGCATGGAATGCCACGTGGTCACCGGCGAGTTTGACTATTTCCTGCTGGTACGCACGCGCGACAACGACAGCTTCAACCGCCTGCACGCCGAGCAGCTCATCTACCTGCCGGGCGTGCGGCAGGTGCGCTCGTTCATGGTGCTG
>JAANMW010003181.1_pt1 | contig 13355 bp, 10 predicted proteins | sample 7279671 | NCBI WGS metagenome assembly JAANMW01 (sample SAMN14094541, study PRJNA606508) | bioreactor metagenome | isolation source: A lab-scale SPAN reactor treating ammonium-rich wastewater day 247 | place: Ireland: Galway | collected 2017-09-19
ACCGGATTCACCGGCGCGGGGGGGACCTACACGAACCACGGCACGCTGGCGGTGGGCGACGGGGCGGCGCTGACCGTGGACCTGCTGACCAACTGGACCGGCGGGACGATCGGCGGGGCGGGGGACGTGGGGCTGGCCGGGGGGGTGAACGTCACCGGCTCGGTGAGCAAAGTCGGCGGCGGGACGCTGACCGTCGCCGGCCCGCAGGCCCACTCGGCCGGTGCCGTGCTGACCGTCCAGGGCGGGGCCCTGGGCCTGAACAGCGACGCCGGGGCCGGCGGGGCGAACCTGACCCTGAACCTGAACGGCACGTCGACGGCGACGGTGGGGGCCGGACAGCAGTTGGCGGAACTGAACGTAAACGGATCGTCGACGGTCGAACTGGCGCCCGGCGGCGGCGTATTGATCCATACGGCCGGCCTGACGATCGCCGACGACGGGGCCGGCCATTTCACGGCGGCCCTGGACCTGAACGACAACGTCCTGGAACTGGATTACGGAACCGGCGACAGCCCGCTGGCCCTGGTGCGGCAGATGGTCGACAGCGGGTATAACGGCGGGGCGTGGGACGGCGGCGGCATCCGCAGCTCGGTCGCGGCGGCAACCGGACTGGCCCTGGGCTATGCCGACGGCGCCGACGGCGTTGTGCTGGATCTGGCGGCGGATACGGTGAGGGTGAGATATGTGGCGCCGGGCGACGTGAACCTGGACGATACGGTCAACGGCGACGACGTGGACATGCTTCTGGGCTATTTCGGGACGGGCAGCACGTGGCCGACCGCCGACCTGACCTATGACGGCGCGGTCAACGGGGACGACGTCGATCTGTTCCTGGGCTACTTCGGCAGTTCGGGACCGTTATACTCCGCTTCCCCTGGCGGCCCGGCGGGTCAGACCGTGCCTGAGCCGGGCTGCATGGCCCTGATGGTGATTGGGGCGGCGGCGATGGGCCTGCGTCGAGGCACTCGGCGGCGCGGGTGAGAATCTGCAAGTGCCCGTCGGAGGAAGACTTGGACGGCGGCAGGCGGCCCGGACGGGGGGCGAACAGGGGCCTGACGCGGTCCGCGGGCGGAGGCTCTGACGCGCAACCCAATATCTGCCATGGACTTAGGACACCGTTTCGGCCCGGGGCCGGCGGCGTCCGGCGTTGATTCAACCCCACGGAGGGGGGCCGGGCGGACCATTCCGCCATTCCCTTTTTGCGACAATCGGCCGGAACGAGCTTTACTGAAACAGACATTTGACCGATATTAGACGTGATTTCCTGGCGTTCTTGGGCGCGAGTTGCCCTGCTGGTGGCGCTGTGCGGCGAGGCCGTCGACCCCTTGCCCCGGGCCACAGTGCGTGCCGGGGCCGACCTCGGGGGGCATCTCGCGAACCAGTTTCTCTTGACGAGGCCCCAGCAATGCGACCAGGCAGGATTACATCGTGGATCGCCGCAGCCCTGTTCTTGACCCTGGCTGGCGGGTGCGGCAACGACCTGGCGGAGCTTCATGAGTTTCTGAACCAGGCCCAGGTCCGCCAGCCCGCCAAGGCCGTCGCGGGGTACGAGTATCGCGTCCTTCCGCCGGACGGGCTTTCGATCACGTCCTTGCAGGTGGTCGAGATCAACGGCTTCGGCCAGCAGATCCGCCCGGACGGCAAGATCAACCTGCCGCTGCTGGGCGAACTCTACGTCGCCGGCATGACCCCGATGGAGATTCAGAACGCCATCATCGAGAAGGCCAAGGAGTACTACGATTACGACAAAATTGACGTGACGGTCAATGTGGCGGGCTATAATTCCCAGCGGATCTACGTCTTCGGACAGGTCGGCCGACCGGGCCCGATCCCCTGGACGGGCACCAATACGCTGCTGGACGTCCTGGCGACGGCCCAGCCGACGTTTCTGGCCTGGCCGGAGCGAATTCGCCTGGTTCGCGGCCGGCCGCCCACCAAGGGCGGCTACCTGCTGCCGGAGAAGGGCCCCGGGTGGGAACCGCTGACCTATACCCCAGGCGAGGGCGTCGCAGCGGACGGGGCGGCGACCCAGCCGGACCTGGTCGTGCTGCCCCCGGCGCCCCCGGAGGACCCGGTGGATGAAGAGGCCAAAATCCTCATGGTCAACATGTGGGACATGGTCAAGCGAGGCGACCTGTCGCACAACCTGATGCTGTGGCCGGACGACGTGATTTACGTCCCGGCCAACCCGTTCGCCAAGGTGGGCCTGGCGCTGCGGACGATCCTGTTCCCGGTCGGTCCGGTGCTGGAGGCGGTCCGCGTGCCGACCGAGATCGAAAACGCGGCCAACCCACAGAACACGAACGGCGACAACAACTGACGGCGGAGTCCAGGCGATGGCTGAGAACGAAGAATCCAAGAAGCACATTCTCCGCGAGCTTTGGCGGGTAGTCGTCCGCCGCTGGCGGCTGTTCCTGCTGACGGCGCTGCTGACAACTCTCGCAGTTCTGGGCATGGCGCCGCGCTTTGCGACGCGCCTGTATACCGGCGATGCCAAGCTGGAGCGGCGTACCGAAGTGTCCGTGGGCACCGGCAGCGAGACGACATCGTCCCTCCAGCTCAGGTTGCAGCAGGACCTGGCCGGGCGAACCGCGGTCCAGGCGGCCCTGGAGGAACTCGGGAAGACGCGCGACCTTCCCCGGGACTCCAGCGGAGCACTCTCCGAGGACGGGACCAGGCAGTTCCAGGCCATGGTTCAGGATGTCATGTCGCGAGTCCGGGTCCGGTTCGATGTCCGCTCCCCCGACGTCGACATCGTGTCTGTCAGCTATACCGACGCCGACGCGAAATTGGCTGAGAAGTTGCCTAACAAGCTGGTCGAGAACTACACCACCAAGAAACTCGAGGACATCATCGACGGCCTGGAACTGAGCAGGGACTTCCTCGCCGATCGCGTGAAGGAATGCAACGTCCGGGTCGAGAAGGCGATGTCCGACCGGACCGAATTCGAGAAGAAATACGCCGGCATGTCGCTGGGGACCCCGGGCTCGCTTCAGCAGCAGATCACGGCCGCGACCGGGGACATCGAGCGCCTCCAACGTCAAAAAGACGTCGTTCAGCAGCAACTGGAGCAGTTAAGGAGGGTCTCGCCGCCAACCACCCAGGCGGACCAGTCGGCGCCGACAGTCACGGAGGAGCGCAACCCGGAGCGTGTCCGCCTGGCAGAGCAACTGAGGCTCGCGGAGGACAAGCTTGCCGACGCCCGGACGATGTACCACATGAAAGACAATCACCCCACCATCCAGTTGCTGGAAGAGCAGAAGCTCCGCCTGAAAAAGCAGTTGGACGCCACGCCGGAGTTCGTGGTGATGAGCAAGACCACGGATCCGGCCGGCGGCATCAGCGATTTCAGGGACCTGCAACGGATGCAGATCGAGATGGATATCGCGGCCCGCGAGGTCGAGCTGCGCAACCTGGACCGCGACCTGGAACGCAAGCAAGCCGAACTGGCCCGGGGCCAGGACTTGATGAAGGAATACACCACGGTTTACCAGGAACACATAGAGCTCGTCAGACTGGTGGAAGAGGCCAAGGCCGAGGCCAATAGCTGGCGGGGCCGGCTGACTCAGACGGACCTGGCCCTTTCGGCCGAGGTCGCCAAGCGCCGCACGCACCTCCAGGAACTGGAATTGGCCGAGCCCCAGTTCCGCCCCTCCTCCCCGACCCTGCCGAAGGTGCTGGGCTTTGCCGTCATGGGCGGGCTGGCGGTGGGCGGCGGCGCGGTCTTCCTGGCCAAGATGCTAGACCGCTCGATTCTGACGACCGAGGACGCCGAGCAGCACTTCGACATCCCGGTCTGCGGCGTGGTCGGTGAAATCACCACCGCAAGGGACCTCCGCTTCCGCAAGATCATGCGGTGGGGGGTCTGGCTGCCCGTGTGGTGCACTCTGGCGGTCCTGCTGTTCGTGCTGGCCGTTCACGTGGTGCTCTGGCTCAATCATGGCGAGACGGTCTACAAGGACAGGCCGCTTGCCTACATCCTGAGCAAGGCGCAGGCGGTCATCCAGGTCGTGCGGGATGCTCTGTGACGAGGACGCCGGCACAACCGGGCCCCATCGACGGCAGGCGACCGTCCGGACCCTTTGAATGCCCCGCGGCGCCGAAACGGCGGAAGGGGCCGACCTCCGAACCGATTCACAATGGCGGCTGTAACTGTCATGGCGATGTCCTGAGGAGTCACCTGTGGGAAACGTCTGGGAGGCCATGAAGAAGAGCGAGGCCGAGCAGGAGCGTCGGGCGGTCGAGCAGCCCCCCGCACCCCCTGCCGCCCCGGCGGGGCAACCGACAGTTCCGGCCCGGACGGTCTCGGCGTCGGGCGCCGCCAGCAACAACTACTCCCCCGCCCTGGCGACCCATCACGACCGCGGCGGCACGATCGCCGAGGAATACCGCTCGCTCCGCACGCACCTGATGGCGATCTATCCGGAGGAACGGTTCTGCCTGGTCGTCACCTCCGCCGTCGGCGGCGAAGGCAAGACCGTCACCACCCTGAACCTGGGGCTCACACTGGCTGAACGCCAGGAGCGGCGGACCATCGTCATCGACGCCGACATGCGCAAGGGCAAGGTCGCTGAATATCTCCAGGCCGACCCGTCGCCCGGACTGGCCGACTTGCTCCGCGGCGGCAACGACCTGCCCGACGTCATCCGCAAAACCGTCTACCCGAACCTGTTCTACGTCCCCTCCGGAATGGCCGGGAAGGAAGAGGTCGGCGAGCTGGTCGCCCGTCCCGAGCTGCACGAGCTGATCGCCCGCCTCCGCCGCGAATACGACTACGTGCTGTTCGATTCGCCTCCGGTCAACCCGGTCGCCGACGCCGCCGTGCTCAGCCGGGCCGTTGGCGATGCCCTGGTCGTCGTGCGGATGAACAAGACCGACCGCGAGGAGACCGACCGCGCCATCCGCGTCCTGCGGGCCGCCAACGTCAAGGTGAGCGGACTGGTGCTGACCCACCGCAGGTACTTCATGTCGAGCTATCGGTACTACAGGTACTACCGGTACACCTGATCCATGCGGCGCCTGCTGTTCATTGCGCATCGCGTGCCGTATCCGCCGGACAAGGGCGAGCGCGTCCGGGCGTTCCATCAACTCAAAGCCCTGGCCGAGCACTGCCGAATCACCCTGGCCGCCCCGGCCCACAGCGCCCGGGACTACCAGTCCGTCCAGCCGCTGAGGCAATGGTGCCAGGCGGTCCTGCTGGCGCCGGCCGGCGGCGGGCGCGGACTGGCCCGCGGGGCGGTCCGCTCGCTGCTGGGCGGATCGGTGACTGAGGGCTATTTCGCCAGTCGCCGGCTGAACCGGCTGATCGACGCCGAGGCCCGGCGCGAACCGTTCGACCTGGTCTTCGCGTATTCCTCCGGCACGCTGCCGTACGCCCTGGCTGTGCCTGCCCCCGTCCGCGTGATGGACCTGATCGACGTGGACAGCGCCAAGTGGGCCGACTACGCCGCCCGGGCCTGCTGGCCCAAAAGCTTGCTTTTTCGCAGGGAGTCCCGCGCCGTCCGTTGCCTGGAACTGGAGGCGATAGACCGCTGCGATGCCGTCCTGGTCGTCAGCGACGCGGAGGCCCGCCTGCTGCCCGACCGCCCGGACAAGGTGACCGTCGTCGGCAACGGAGTGGACACCGAGTTCTTCAGCCCCCAGCCGGTTCCGCCCGGCCCGCCGGGCCTGGTCTTCACCGGGAGCATGGGCTACTGGCCAAACGCACAGGGCGTCTGCTGGTTCGTGCGTGAAGTCTGGCCCGGACTGCGACGCGAACACCCCGACCTGACGTTCACGATCGTCGGGCGGGACCCGACCCCGCAGGTGCGCGAACTGGCCGCCCAACCGGGCGTAGTAGTAACCGGCACGGTGGAGGACGTGCGGCCGTATCTGGCGGCCGCCGCCGTCGCCGTCTGTCCGCTGCGGATCGCACGCGGAGTCCAGAACAAGGTGCTGGAGGCGATGTCGGCCGGTCGGGCGGTCGTCGCGACCCCGGCGGCCCTGGCGGGGCTGGATGTGCAGGTCGGCCGGGACGCCCTGTCCGCCGACACGCCGGACCAGTGGCAGCATACAATATCCGGGTTGCTCCGGGACGACGCCCTTCGGTCGCGGATCGGCCAGGCGGCCAGGGACTGCGTGCTGAGCCGATATCCCTGGGCCGTCCACATGGGGCGGTTGGTCAACCTGTGCGACCGGTTGGCCGATAGTGGACAGGCGGGCAGCGCGGCCGCCCTGGACGCAACAGGCCGGCCCGGGGGACGGGCGGTCGGGACCATTGAGCCGGTGGGAGATTGAGCACGTGCGGAGGGGTCTGAGGACACCGCTGTGGTTGGCTGCGGGCGCGTACGCCCTGACCCTGGCGCTGGTCAGCCTGCTCCCATCCGGAGACAGCGCCCCCGCCCAGTGGGACAAGGCCATCTCGCCGACGACTCAGAACGTAATGCACGTGCCGGCCTACGCGGTGCTGGCGATTCTTATGTGCGGGCTGGTCGGCCGGGGTATAATCACGCGGGTCTTGCCGGCATTCCTTGCCTGCGGGGCTTACGGCGGGATCCTGGAGTGTGCCCAGGCGGCCATTCCGGGCCGGATGGGGTCGTTCAGCGATGCGCTTCTGAACGTGGTCGGCGCGGCCGCCGGCTGCCTGGCCATGCTCGTCTGGCGTCGCCTCCGGCCCGGACCGGCGCCCCGGCCCGCGGAGGTAACGTAGCCCTCTGTGGCGCGGCCGGCTGTTGGATTTGGGTGGGGAGGTGCGGTCCTGGTAATTTCTCGTGCGACAGGCTGGCTGGCCCAGCGACGGGAGCGAAGCCGGGCGATCATTCGGCGGCATTACCGGGACCGCGGGTGGCAGCACGGGTATCGGCACTACGAATCGCTGCTGTGCCAGTTTCTGTGCCCCGGCCGGTTGGTGCTGGACGTGGGTTGCGGACGCGATTTTCCCCTGGCGGAACCCATGCTTGCGACGGGTGCTGAAGTGCATGGAATTGATCCCGTGGCCGAGCCCGGCAGGGCTGCCAGCGGCGTGACCGTCCGCGTCGGCACTGTGGAGTCGATACCATACCCGGACGGTACGTTTGACGTGGTGGCCAGTCGTAGCGTCCTGGAGCATCTGAAGCACCCGGAGGCCGCATTCCGTGAAATGCGGCGTGTGCTCAAGCATGATGGGCGTATGGTTTTTCTGACACCCAGCAAGTACGACTATATTTCGGTTCTGGCGCGGCTTGTCCCGGATCGCCTGCACGGAGCAATCATTCATTCATTGGAAGGGCGACCGGAAGAGGACGTGTTCCCCACGCACTATCGGGCCAATTCCGCGGGCGACATCGAAATCCTGGCCGCCCGCTCAGGGTTTGTCGTTGAGCGGCTGACCTACTTGAACCACTACCCGTACCTGCTCACGTTCAGCCCGCTGCTGTGTCGGGCGGCGATGGCCTACGACCGACTGATTCAGCGTTTCCGGCCTCTGCACGGACTCCAGGCCTGGCTGCTCGGCTGTCTGCGGAAGACTTATGCCTCGACCTGTCTGGAGGTGCGCGGCGCTTGATGATCCGGGGCCGAACCATCCTGTGCTTCGCCAGCGGCTACGATGCCCCGCCGACCAGCAAGCATCACGTGATGCACCTGCTGGCCGAGCACAACGTCGTGCTGTGGGTCAACTACCACGGGTCGCGCGTGCCGTCGGCCAGCTCGTCCGACCTGCTGCACATCGCCCGCAAGCTGGGCCAGGTGGCCGGCGGGCTGACCCGGCCCCGTCCGAACCTGTTCGTCCTGACGCCGATGGTGCTGCCGCTGCCCGGGTCGGCCTGGGCCAAGCGGGCCAACCGGGCGATGCTCGTGCGGCAGATCAAGGCCGCCCTGGGCCGCGTCCGGTCCGGCCCGCTCCAGGTCTGGAGCTTCACGCCCGACATCGCCTACCTGCTGGACGACTTCCGGGCCGAGAAGGTGCTCTACTACTGCGTCGACGACCACGCCTCGTTCAGCGGCTACGACCGCGAACAGGTGCTGGCCGACGAGGCCGACCTGTGCCGCCGCGCCGACCTGGTGGTCACCACCTCGACCGCCCTCCAGCAGGCCAAGGCCCCGCTGAACCCCAACACCATCCTGGTCAGCCACGGCGTGGACTACGAGCATTTTGCCAGGGCCCTGCACAACGGCCTGCCCGTGCCGGCCGACATCTCCGGGATCCCGCATCCGCGGCTGGGCTTTGCCGGGCTGATCCGCGACTGGGTGGACCTGGACCTGCTGGCCGACCTCGCCCGGCGGCGGCCTGACTGGCACATCGTCATGATCGGCGATTCGACGGTGGATCTGACGCCATATCGCGGCCTGGCGAACATTCACTTTCTCGGCCGCAAGCCCTACGCCGACCTGCCCGCCTATTTCCGCCAGTTCGACGTCGGCCTGATCCCGTTCAAGGTGAACGAGCTGACCCGCGCCGTCAATCCGATCAAGCTCCGCGAGTACCTCGCCGCCGGCCTGCCGGTCGTCTCGTCCCCGCTGCCGGAGGTGGAGGCCCTGCGGCAGGCCCCGCCGCCGCGGGGGGCGCCCGCGCTACCGGAATTGCAGTCACTGTGCGAGTCGGTCGGCACCTGCGACACCGCCGACTCCTTCGCCGCCGCCGTCGAGCAGTTCCTGGCCGACCGCTCGGCCGCCTCCCCCGCCGCCCGCTCCGCCCCCCTGGCCGCCGAAACCTGGCGGGCCAAGCTGGAGACCATCTGCCGCCGCCTGGAGGCCGCCCGGCCCGCTGCGGTCCCCGTCGCGGAGGTCGCCCCATGAACCTCCGCCCCATCCCGGTCCCCCAATGGCCCAAGCTGGCTTGGCTTGCCCGCTGGCGGCAGGGATCCTCTGAGGTGACGGTCCGTCATGGAACGGCCGTTGAAACTGGTACGGATTGGGCGGCCGAGGCCGTCTGGGACGGCGACTTCGCCGATGGCGGGTTCGATCGCACCGACCTGGTGTTCGGCTCGGGGGTTCGCGTTCGGGATGGCGGACTGGTGTTCGTGCCGGCGGCCACCGCAATGGATCGGCTCTGGTGTTGTCATCGTGCGGGGTGGTGGTGGGTCTCGAACTCGCTGGGCGCCTTGAGCGCCGGGGCTGACCTGTCGCTCGACCGCGGGCACCCCTATGCTGACGATCGACGCAGTGCGATCCGCACGACCTGGGGTGTGAAGGACTGTGTGCGGGAGTTTCCGATCTCGGGCGGAACCGCGAATGTCGCGTGGTTCCACAATCTCCATTTCGACGGCCAATCCATGGGCCAGGTGCCCAAGCCCGACTCGGCCGGCGATTTCGCAAGCTACGCCGACTATCGCGACTACCTGTTCGCCGCGGCCCGGCGGCTGGGGGCGAACGCCACTTCGCCGGAGCGGGCGCATCGCGTCGGGCTACTGGCGAGCGTCTCCAGCGGCTACGATTCTCCCGCCGCTGCGGTCGTTGCCCGCGAGGCCGGCTGTCGGACCGCAGTTACCTTCCGCAAGGCCACGAGTTTCTGGAGGGGCGAAGACTCCGGCCATGCCATCGCCGAGCGGATTGGAATGGACTGCGCCTCCTACCGCCGAACGGCCGCCAGCTACGACAACGAGGTCGCTTTCTGGGCCGCCTCCGGATATGCCAACCTGCTGAACTGGTGCCTGTTCGATTACCCTCAGCCGGTGAGCCTCTTTTTCATCGGCTGCTATGGCGATGCCATCTGGCCGCGCAAGAAACTCGCCGATCCATTCACCATCGAGGTTTGGGACGACCTGGCGATGGGCGAATGGCGACTTTCGGCGGGCATGATCCAGTGCCCTGTCCCCTTTTGGGGCATGCGACATCATCGGCAGATCGAGGCGATAACGTTCTCCGACGAGATGGCTCCCTGGTCGATCGGAGGGCCTTACGACCGGCCGATCGCGCGGCGGCTGGTCGAGGAAACCGGCGTTCCGCGGGGCAGCTTTGCGCTGATGAAGAAGAATACGTCGCACGAGGTGGCTTTCCGCTGGCCTTTCTCGCCCGACGCACAGCGATCGCTGCGGGCATGGTTGAGGAACCAGCATTTGCCCGCCCCGGGCCGACTGAGCGTGGGCTTGGTCAGGCGCTTCGCCCATGCCAGCAATCTGCTCCACGCTAACGTCCTGCGAAAGCTGGGCGTTCGCCGCCGCTGGAGACCGTGGGAAAACATGGCCGGCATCCGCCTGCTGATGCACTGGGCCAACGACGAACTGAAGCAACGCTACCGGCGGGGGCTGGACAGTCTGCCCGCCAAGACGGAGATCACCGATGCCTGCGCCGTTCACGCCTGACGACCTGGTCGGGCAGTTCATCCTGTCCAAGCGCGACGGCGACCTGCCGCCGGGCTGGCCGGCCCGCCAACTCGGCGCCTGGCGTCTGGCCGTGCACCCGACGCTTCCGGTCTTCGACATCCGCGCCCAGGGCGGTGCACATGTTGGCTGGCTGCTGGGCTATCCGATCAGCCCAGAGGGCAGGCTGGTAGACGGTCCAGTACGATGCCCCGCGTCGGGCGGCGCAGCCGATTTCACCGGCCAATTCGAGACCTGGCTCTACGCCCACGGCGGGCGGTTCGCCGCCGTCCTGCTTGCCGACACGTTGAAGCGAGTATATCTGGACGCCTGCGGCCTGCTGGCGGCGGTCCATTGCCCGCCCCAGCAGATCGTTGCATCCACCCCCACGCTCATCCCCCGCACCGCCGACTGCGGCGACGCGATCATCCCGGAAATCCAGATCACCGCCAAAGGCGGGTGGTATCCGTTCGGCCTGACGCCCCGGCGGAACGTCGAGCGGCTGATCCCCAACCACTACCTCGACCTGGACGCCTGGCAGGCGGTCCGCCATTGGCCCAAGGGCGAAATCGAACCGATCCTGGACACGCAGACGGCCATTGCCGAATTGGCCGCCATCATCAAGCGGACGATCGCCGCCGTCGCTTGCGACCACGCCCCCTACATGGGCCTGACCGCCGGCCGCGACTCGCGAATCCTCCTGGCCTGCTCCCGCGGTCTGATCGATCGGATCGAGTTCATAACAGCGATCGTGCCACGGTTTGGAGCAAGTTGGCTGGATCACCCGGCCGTGATCGATCAGGGCATCGCACGCAGATTGGCCCGCCACTTCGCCCTGCGCCATCGCGTGCTGCCCTACCTTCCGATCACCAAAGCGGACGCGAGCCAGTGGCACTACCGCACCGGCGGGTGCGTCGGCTCGTTCATGAATCAGCGAACGTCCCGACAAATCGACAACTGTCGGCCGGCTGTGGGAGGAGTCGGAGGTGAGCTATGCCGAGGGTATCACTGGCGGCGCGGCGACGACGAATCCAGCGTCATCGACGGCGCAGACCTGGTTCGCCGGCGGGACTTGCCTGACGTTGAACCCCTTCGGCAGCGCTCCAAGCAGTGGCTTGCAGCTCTCCCGGTTCGCAATGCCCTGACGATCTGGGGGTTGTACCACATCGAACAGATGATGGGCTGCTGGAGCGGACCGGCCCACTACGGCTTTGCCCACGGTGCATTCTATATCTCTCCGTTTGTGCATCGCCGTGCGATGGAGATCATGTTGGCATTGCCGGCCGACTATCGTCGGGCATGTCAGGCAGACACCGACCTGGTCGCCTCGCAGTGGCCGGAACTGCTGCGCTACCCATGCAATTGGCCGGTCGGCCTGAGGCGCTATGCCTGTTACGTGAACCGTCGGCTACGACTCATCGGACGGAAGGTGTCGGGGATTCTGGGAGGCCGGCTCCACCCTGTACGGGGCCAATCTGCGGCGCCGGCCGGCCGGCAACTGGGAGGGGATGCAAGCCGTTGACTGAGTTGACCACGCCGCTGACTTCCGACGTTGGACTGCCAGGAACGAACCTGGCGGCCGAGTCGCCGGTTACGGGCCGGACTGGGCCGGCTACGCCCGAGCCGGCCGCCCCGCCAATCGACACCGCCGATCTGGCTCGATCGGCTGGCCGCGGGGCTCTGTGGCAGGTGGCTGGCGCCCTCTGGCAGACGGTCATCCAGTTCGGTTCCAGCGTGGTGCTTGCCCGCCTGTTGTTCCCACGTGATTTCGGGCTGCTGGGTATGGCACTGCTGGCCCAGGGGCTGATAGGCCGGCTCGGCGCTCTCGGTCCGGCGACCGGCCTGATTGCTCGAAAGCAGGTCAGCCGGGCCGACGAGGGTACCGCGTTCTGCATCACCGCCGGCATCCGCGGCATGCTGTTCCTGGCCACCTTCCTCGGTGCCCCTCTGGTGGCGAAGTTCTTCGATGCCCCGGAGTTGGTTTGGGTGATGCGGGCGACCTCCCTGATGTTCGTCTTCTCCGCGCTGAGCGGCGTTCCGACGGCCCTGCTGAAAAAGAAGCTGAAGTTTGGCGGGTTGAAGATCATCGAGGGCGCCGGCTTCGCCCTCCAGTCGGTTCTCGCCGTTACCCTGGCTCTGCTCGGCATGGGCTACTGGGCCTTGCTCTTAGGTATGCTGATCGCCACGGCCGCGATGACTCTGGCGACGCTGCTCTACGCCGCTGGTGGCCGACCTTCCAGTTCAGCCGATCGAGCTTCCGCTACCTGTTCAACTTCGGGGCCAACGATCTGGGCTCCTCGGTGGTGGGCTACTTCCACAACAACATTGACTACCTGCTGGTCGGGCGGGTTCTGGGGCCGGCTGCCCTGGGTCTCTACGAGTTCGCCTACCGCCTGCCGCACCTGGTGGTCAACCGACTGGTCGTTCCCGTCAATTCGGTGATGTTTCCCTCGCTTGCCACTGTGCGGTCGAACAACGAGCGGCTAGCCGCCGGCTGCGTGAAGACCTCGCGATACCTGGCCATCGTCGTGCTGCCGCTGCTGGGCGGGCTGGCCGCCGTGGCAAGTCCAGCCGTCAGCGTCCTGTGGGGGTCCAAGTGGCTGCCCATCGTCGTGCCGCTTCAGATACTCTGTCTGCGGGCGGCGATAGCCTGTGTGCTTGGCCCGATGGGCATCGTCTTCTTGTGCAAGGACCGCCCGGACATCCCGTTCAAGATCGGTCTGGCCACGCTACTGTTCACCTTTGCCGTCGTCGGCGGATTGGGCTGGGCCTTTGGCCTGGTGGGCGTGGCTGCCGGAATGGCCATTGCCCTGCTACCGGTGCTGTTCACCGCCTGGCTGGCGTTCCGCATGCTGGAGCAGAGCCCGACGCGGCTCTTGCGGGGGCTGACTCCACCCCTGATCTCCACGGCGGTCTCCAGCGGGACCGCCCTGGCTGCCGTGACGCTGCTGGGCTGGGCGGGAGCGAGCAAGTACGTGCTGCTGCCTTGCGGCATCGCCGTCGGGGCCTTTGCCTATTTGGCTACCATGAAATGGGCGTTCCCGCAACTGCTGGCCGAGGTGCAGCAGACGATCCGGACCGTGACCTCCAGGAAGATAT
>JAANMW010003184.1_pt1 | contig 13337 bp, 12 predicted proteins | sample 7279671 | NCBI WGS metagenome assembly JAANMW01 (sample SAMN14094541, study PRJNA606508) | bioreactor metagenome | isolation source: A lab-scale SPAN reactor treating ammonium-rich wastewater day 247 | place: Ireland: Galway | collected 2017-09-19
TCGCGCGGCGGCTCGATCATGGCGAAGTGGTGCCTCGCGCACCACCGCGAGAGCTTCCTCTACACGCGCTTCGAGGAGATCTGCGAGATCATGAAGGCCTACGACGTCGCGTTCTCGCTCGGCGACGGGCTGCGCCCCGGGTCGGGCCACGACGCGAACGACGAGGCGCAGATGGCCGAGCTCGCGACGCTCGGCGAGTTGACGCAGGTCGCGTGGAAGCACGACGTCCAGACGATGATCGAGGGCCCCGGCCACGTGCCGATGCACCTCGTCAAGCACAACATGGACGAGCAGCTCCGGCTGTGCGGCGAGGCGCCGTTCTACACGCTCGGCCCGCTCACCACCGACATCGCCCCCGGCTACGACCACATCACCAGCGCGATCGGCGCGGCGATGATCGGCTGGTACGGCACCGCGATGCTCTGCTACGTGACGCCGAAGGAGCACCTCGGGCTCCCGAACAAGACCGACGTCAAGGACGGGATCATCGCCTACAAGATCGCGGCGCACGCGGCCGACCTCGCGAAGGGACATCCGGGCGCGCCGATTCGCGACAACGCGCTGTCGAAGGCGCGCTTCGAGTTCCGCTGGGAGGACCAGTTCAACCTCGGCCTCGACCCGGACAAGGCGCGCGAGTTCCACGACGAGACGCTGCCGCAGCACGGCGCGAAGCTCGCGCACTTCTGCTCGATGTGCGGGCCGCATTTCTGCTCGATGAAGATCACGCAGGACGTGCGCGACTACGCGGCGAAGCAGGGCATCGCCGAGGACGACGCGCTCGCGCAGGGCATGGAGGCGAAGGCGGTCGAGTTCGTGAAGCAGGGCGCCGAGATCTACAAGGCGCTCTGACGCCCGGCCATCGCGTCGCGGCGGTGCGCCATGCCCGGCGCACGCCGTTGCGGCGACATGGCCCGCCTCAATCCGCTCCCGGTGCGCGCGTCGTCCCGCGCGCCCGGTCGCTTTGGTAACGTTATGCCCGGGCACGCGGTCCGCGGGCCCGCCCGACGCACTTCCCATGGAGACCTCGATGCATCGCCTCATCACCACGACCGCCGCGCTCGCGCTCGGCGGCTTCGCGCTCGGCGCCGCCGCGTTCACGCTGTCGAGCGCGGAGATCAAGCCGGAAGCGACGATCGCCAACGCCCAGGTGTTCAACGGCTTCGGCTGCACCGGCGAGAACGTGTCGCCGTCGCTCGCCTGGAAGAATCCTCCGGCCGGCACGAAGAGTTTCGCCGTCACCGTCTACGATCCCGACGCGCCGACCGGCAGCGGCTGGTGGCACTGGGTCGTGTTCAACCTGCCGGCGTCGACGACGTCGCTGCCGCTCGGCGCGGGCGACAAGGCGGGTTCGAAGCTTCCCGCCGGCGCGGTCCAGGGCCGCACCGATTTCGGCGCGCCCGGCTGGGGCGGCCCCTGTCCGCCGGCCGGCGACAAGCCGCACCGCTACATCTTCACCGTGCATGCGCTGAAGATCGACAAGATCGAGGTTCCGGCCGACGCCACCGCCGCGCTCGTGGGCTTCATGATCCATGCGAACCGGCTCGGCCAGGCGAGCTTCGTCGGGCGCTACGGCCGATCGAAGTGATCCGGGGAAGCCCGGTGTAGCTCCACGGCGCGCGCGACCTCGCGTGGCCTTCCGCGTCGGGGCGCGGCACGAACGCATCCGGGGCGGAGTCGCGCGCCGTGGGGTGCGGTTCAGCTCGACCGGCGATCGAAGCGGCCGAGCGTCCGCTCGACGATCGCCGCGTTCTGCGCCGCGATCGCGCGGAACGGATCCGAGACGCGGTCGTCGTTCGCTGCCGCGCGCCAGAAGTCCGCGGCCGCCGCGCCCGCCGACGACCAGACGGCTTCGTGCCCCTGCTGCGGAAGCGGAGCGTTGAAGCTTCGCGCCGGCACGTCGCCCGCGACAGGCGCATAGCCCATCGGCAGCATGCCGTAGACCGGCGCGAGGTCCAGCGTGTCGTCGTCGCGCGGCAGGAACGACAGGTTGCCGAGGTGCATGTCGGCGTTCGCGATGAACCGGCCGAAGGCGTCGAGCCAGCGCACGCGCTCCACGATATCGGGCGAGATCCATCGCAGCGCCGCGAGGCGTTGCGCGGCTTCGACCCAGCGACCCGCGCCGGCGGGGAGGCTCAGGTATTCGGCGTTGAGCGCGGCGAGCGAGACGACCGCGCGCCGTCCGCGCGCTCCGATGCGATCGAACCGGACGACTTCGAGGAACACGCGGGAGCCGCCTTCGACGATCTCCGACGCCGCGGCGTCGATCCCGCGCGCGCGGAGCGTCTCGAGCGCGAGGTGCTCGCACGCGAGGAGATCGCACCAGCGGCGCGCGCTCGGCGAAAACTCCGACGGCGAGAACTTCACCAGCGCGTGCCGCGCGGCGTCCGACGTTCCCACGAGCGCGCCGAACTTGGGCTCTGCCCCGCCGACGAGCGCGCCGGGCGTCACGCCGGCGATCGCATCGTTCGCGAGCATCGGATAGACGCGCGCGCGGTCGTCCCGGGGCACCGGTTCCCGGTCGCGCGAGAGCGACTCGTAGTATCGGCGCGCGGACGCTTCGCCGAGGACGAGGTCGCCGGGAAGATCCTCGCCTGCGTGGAGGAGCGCCACGAGCGTGTCGTCGTCGGACCAGTCGTCCGGACGGTCGGGCAGCCGCAACTCGGCGTGGCGACGGGCGAACGATTGCCCGAGGAAGCCCTTGGGACGCGCGTCGAAGCACGGGAGCGGCAGGCCGGCGAAGACGCCGTCGCCGCGTCCACCACGCATCCACCGCGGCAGCGGGGCCGCATCGTGGACGCAGCAGCCGGCCGGCGCCAGCGCGGTCGCGCGTCCGAGGCGGACCATGGATCCGTCGGGCGCGACGCGGAAGAACGGGAACCCGGAACCCAGGTCGCGGATCGGGCGGGTCGCGGCGTAGCGTCGGGCGCGCGTCGCTCCGATGCGCACGATGCTGTCGCCGGCGCGCGCCACCAGCCGGGAGAAGCTCGCTTGCGACGTCAGGTCCGCCTCGGTGGCGGAAAGTTTCGCGTGGCGCGCGCCACCAGCCGGGAGAAGCTCGCTTGCGACCCCACGCCCAAGGCCCGCATCAGCGGTGCGGCGGTCGAAAGCGGCGACCGGCGCAGTTCGGCCACGAGGGCGGACACGTCGCTGGCAGTCGTCACCGAAGGTGCGTCACCGGATCCAAAGTGGATGAATTGTCAGTCAGTGACCTATTTGCTGTCAATGATTTACATTGGCCAATCCGAGAAATTCAGAATGAATCGCTCGGACTGAGCGCAACCGAGCCGCTCGGCTCGCTGACTCTGCGTGCCCATCTTGGGTCAAGTCGAAATGGTTGAATCACTGGATGAAATAGCCACGGCAGTGCATGATGCATGCGCTTGAATATCAGTGAATTGCGCACATGCAAGCGCCTGGATGAATGAATCCACCACCCGGCAGGAGGTCAGTCGTCCTGCGCCGCCACCCGAACCGCGTACCCGCCCGACTTCTCGTCGCGCTCCAGCGTCAGTGCCCCCGCGTCGCGGGCCGCCTCGAGCATGGCGTTGAACGACCGGAAGCCGTAGTAGCTCTCGGCGAACCCCGGCCGGACCCGCTTCAGCGCCTGCTTCACCATCGACCCCCAGACCTTGTCGTCGCCGCCACGCTCGGAGGCGAGCGCCTCCACGGTCCCGACGATGAGGTCGATCGCCTCCCCCCGTCGCGCGTCGTCGGACTTCGCGGCCGGCGGCGGCGCGGGGTCGTCCGCCGGGGGCTCGGCCTTCGCGGCCTTCGCCCCGCTCGCCGCGGCCTTCGCGGGCGCCTTGGCCCGCGGGGTCCCGGCCTTCTTCGCCGCGCGCTTCCTCTGCTCGCGCACGAGGTCGTCGTAGTAGATGAACTCGTCGCAGTTCGCGATCAGGAGGTCCGAGGTCGAGTTCTTGACGCCGACGCCGATGACCGTCTTGTCGTTCTCGCGCAGCTTCGACACCAGCGGCGAGAAGTCCGAGTCGCCGCTGATGATGACGAAGGTGTCGACGTGCTCCTTGGTGTAGCAGAGGTCGAGCGCGTCGACGACCATCCGGATGTCGGCGGAGTTCTTGCCCGACTGGCGCACGTGCGGGATCTCGATCAGCTCGAAGCTCGCCTCGTGCATCGGCGCCTTGAACGCCTTGTAGCGCTCCCAGTCGCAGTACGCCTTCTTGACGACGATCGAGCCCTTGAGCAGCAGGCGCTCGAGCACCTTCTTGATGTCGAACTTCTCGTAGTTCGCGTCGCGCACGCCGAGCGCGACGTTCTCGAAGTCGCAGAACAGCGCCATGTTGGAAGTGTCGCTCTCGCGGGCCATCATGGCCTCCAAGGTTCGGCGGGTGCGCCACGATACCACCCGCCTGTGGGAAACTGGGGTCGGACTCGACTTCCCAAGCGCGCGGGAAACCAGGGTCAGACTCGACTTCCCGGACGCGTTTCGTTCAGAGCACCCTGTTCCGGAAGAGTCGAGTCTGACCCTGCTCTCCCCCCGAACGATGAACGCTCCGCTGCGCCCGCTGTCCGCCGTCGAGGCCCGAGTGCTCGGCGTCCTCGTCGAGAAGGAACGCACGGTGCCCGACAGCTACCCGCTGTCGCTCAACGCGATCGTGCTGGGCGCCAACCAGAAGACGAGCCGCTCGCCGACGATGGAGCTGGCGGAAACCGACGCGCAGGCGGCGCTCGACGCATTGAAGGGCCTGTCGCTCGTCGTCGAGACCTCCGGCGGACGCGTGATGCGCTACGCCCACAACCTGCCGCGCGCGCTCGCGATTCCCTCGGAGTCGGCGGCGATCGTCGCCACGCTGATGCTCCGCGGCCCGCAGACACCCGGCGAGCTGCGCATCAACTCCGAGCGCCTCCATCGTTTCGCCGACGTCTCGTCGGTCGAGGCCTGCCTCGCCGAACTCGCCGCGCGTCCGGCGGGCGCGCTGGTCGTCGAGCTGCCGCGCGCGAGCGGCGCGCGTGAACGCCGCTGGGCGCACCTCTTGTCCGGAGCGCCTGCGGCGGTCGCGGACGCACCTTCGCCGGCCGATCGCGCGCAGGACGGCGATCGCCTCGCCGCGCTGGAGGCCCGCGTCGAGCGGCTGGAGCGCGCGCTCTCCGAGATCCGCGGCTCGCGCGACGCGTAGCCTGCGCGGCGCCAGCATTGCCCGATCCCAGTCGCGCGGGCACAATCGCAACCCCGGCGCGCACCGCCAGCCCCTTCCCCGAACCGGACATGGACATCCAGACGTTCTACGAAGCCAGCAAGCCCATCGTGATCGCCTTCGCGCTCAAGGTCGCGGGCGCGCTCGCGATCTACATCGTCGGCCGCTGGCTGATCGGCTTCGCGACCGGGCTCATCACGCGCGCGCTGGAACGCCACAAGACCGAACCCACGATCATCCGCTACATCGCGAACGTGATCGCGGTGGCGCTGAACGTGCTGCTGGTGATCGGCATCCTCGGCTACTTCGGGGTCGAGACGACATCGTTCGCGGCGCTCATCGCCGCCCTGGGCATCGCGATCGGCGCGGCGTGGGGCGGGCTCCTGTCGAACTTCGCGGCCGGCGCGTTCATCCTGGTGCTGCGTCCGTTCAAGGTCGGCGATTACGTGAACGCCGGCGACGTCGAAGGCACGGTCCGCGCGATCGGATTGTTCTCGACCGCGATCGACACGCCCGACAACGTGCAGACCTACGTCGGCAACGCGAAGATCATGGGCGGCAACATCCGCAACTTCTCGGTGAACCCCCATCGCCGCGTCGAACTCACCGCGCAGCTCGACCACACCGTCGACCCGATGGACGCGATCGCCCGCCTGAAGGAGGTGCTGCCGTCGATCGCCAACGTCGAGCAGTCGCCCGCACCCGACGTCGAGATCCTGGGATTCAACGAGCGCGGTACGCAGCTCGCGGTGCGACCCTACACGCACACCAACCACTACTGGCAGGTGTACTTCGACACCAACAAGGCGATCCGCCAGACGTTCGCGGCCGCGGGCTACCCGGTGCCCGAGGAGTACACGCGCGAACGCGAAGTCTGAACCGATCTTCCGCAGGAGAACGCGATGGGCATGCTCGACGGTTTGCTGGGACAGATCCTTTCGGGAGCGATGCAGCCGGGAGCGGCCGACGACGGCGGCCTGCCCGGGATGAGCGGCATGGGACGCGCGTCCGGCGGCATGGGCGGTCTGGGCGGCCTGGAATCGATCCTGGGCGGTGGTGGCGGCGGCGCGGGCATGGCGGGCGCCGCGGGAGCCGGCGGCCTGATGGCGGTGCTGCTCCAGATGCTGCAGCAGAACGGCGGAATCGGCGGAGTGCTCTCGCAGTTCCAGCAGGCCGGCTACGGCAAGCAGGCGGACTCCTGGGTGGCGAACGGGCAGAACATGCCGATCAACGGCGACATCCTCTCGAAGGTGCTGGGTTCGGGGCAGCTCGACCAGATCGCGCAGCAGCTCGGCATGTCGCGCGGCCAGGCCGCCGACCAGATGGCTTCCGCGCTCCCCGACGTGGTCAACCACATGACGCCGAAGGGAAGCGTGCCGTCGAACGGCGACGACCTCGTCAATCGCGCGCTCGAGATGCTGCAGCGCGGAGGACGGTAGCGTCGGAACTCGGCAGGCACGGTGCTTGCCTTCCCCGAGGCGGGGAATATTCCGCTGGACCGGACGAGGCTCGCGCCGCGACGATACTCCGTGCACCACGCGGACGCACCCGCTGTCCGTATCCATCGGAGGTTTCATGCGCACGCTCGCCACTCTCGTTCTCGCCGCTTCGATCGCTTTCCCCGCCTGGGCGCAGCCGGGCGGCGGCATGCACGGCGAGTCCCTGCCCGCATCCGTGATCGTCGAGGCGTCGACCGACGCGATGAAGACCAACGTCACGACCGACATCACCGACATCTGGTGGCTCGAGTCCGAGTCCGGCTGGGGCATCCAGTTCGTCCACAACCGCAACATCCTCTTCGCCACATTGTTCGTGTACGGCGCGGGCAACGTGCCGACCTTCCTGGTCGCCGTGCTGGAGAGCACGACCTTCGGCGGCGGCACCTTCACCGGACCCCTCTACGCGACGACGGGTTCGCCCTACGGCGCGCCGTGGAATCCAGCCGCGGTGTCCGATGCCGTGGTCGGCACGATGACCTTCCAGCTCACCGGCATCGGGACCGGCAACCTCAGCTACAACGTCGGCGCGACCAACGTCTCGAAGGTGATCAGCCGCCAGACGCTGCGGTTCGAGGACAATTCCGGCGACTACCTCCTCACCGACACCTACAGCGGCACGGGCTCCGGCAGCTGCGGGACCGGCGTGGAGCAGGGCACGCTGAACGTCGTGCAGACCGGAACCGCCGCGACGCTCACGATCGACTGGAACGGCAACGTCTGCACGTTCCCGACCACCTATTCGCAGACCGGCCGGTTCGGTCAGTACCAGGGAACGATGTCCTGCTCGAACGGCACGACCGGAACCGCGAACTTCTTCGAGGTGCACAACCGGGTGAAGATGCTGACCGGCCGCTATTCGATCTCGAACAGCCTCGGCTGCAGCTACCAGGGCCGGTTCGCCGCGATCGCGCCGACGCCGTAGCGGTCGGTCGCAGCTCAGCGGCGGTTACGCGCGAAGCGGCGGCATCGCCTTCGCGCCCGGCCGGCCCAGGCGCTCGCGCACGAGGTCGATCGCCGCGCGCAGGGCATAGACCTGGCCCGCCGCCGAACCGGGGAAGGCCGCCTCGTTCAACTGCGCCTCGAGTTCGTCGAGCCGGGGCAGGAAACCGGCGATCCGCTCCGGCGACGGCGAATCGCCGATTTCGTCCTCGAGTTCCCCCAGGCGCGCGTACCAGCGCCCGATGCGCGCGTTGATCCGGTACTCGTAGAGCATCGGCATGAACCGCAGCACCGGCAGCAGCACGGCGAAGATCGGGATGAGCAGCAGGATCAGCCGATCGGCGAGGTTCGCGAGCCAGTACGGCAGGTAGCGCTTGAGGAACGGCTTGCCCGAACGGTAGAAGCGCTCGGCTTCGTCGGCGAGCGGCACGTCCTGGTTGCGCGCGTTCGGAAACTGCCCGGCGTCCGCGACGATCGAATGCGCGCCGTGGATCGAACTGGCGGCGTCGAGCAGCAGGTACATGAGCGCCGGATGCAGGTCGCTTCGCACCAGCAGGTTCGCGTTGACGGCGACCGTGTGCACGTCCGCGCGCGGAAGATCTCGCGCGAGATCCGACACGCCGCGCGGCACCACGAAGTTCGAGATCGCCGCGGATCTCCGCGCGTACGCGTCGCCGCGCACGAACGGCAGCACATGCACCTGCGGCATCGCGAGCAGGCGGACGATGACCGGCGACGCCGGCCCGGCGATGAAGAACGCCGCGTCGATCTCGCCGCGCTCCAGCGCGTCGGCGGCCTCGGCGCCGGTCGTCAGGACCAGCGTCGCGCCGTTGGCCGGGATGCCGCTCGCGTCGAGCAGCCAGCGCGCGAGCGGGCGCAGGCCGCTGCCCTGCGGGCCGATCGCGATGCGGCGGCCCTCGAGGTCGCGCAGCATCTTCGCGCCGATGCCGTCGCGCACGAACACCCACACGACCTCGGGGTAGAGGGCGCCGAGCGAGGCGACCGGAGACTCGGCGCCTTCGGGCACCGGCGGGAGCGTGCCGCCCTGCACGAACGCCGCGTCCGCCTGCCCGCTCGCGAGGCGTTCGGCGTTCTGGACCGAGCCGTTCGAGTTCAGGAGTTCGATCGTGACGCCGTTCGCGCGGAAGAATTCGCGGTAGCGTTCGCCGTAGCGGGCGTAGTCGCCCCCCGCCGCGCCCGACGACAGGACGAGATGGTCGGGCGGCGCGGGCTGCACGAAGCGCAGCGTGAACCAGAACGCCAAGGCGACCAGCGCCGCCATCGGCACGCCGATCACCACCGCATCGCGCCACGAGATGTGGTTGACGTCGATGCGGCGTCGCGCGTTCGGTTGCCCGGGCGTCATGGCGGCGGTAGCGTAGCAGAGGCCGGCGCCGTCGTCCGCGCGTGCGACAATCCGCCCTCGTCCCGCAAGCCGACCCCGCCTTGAATGCCCCGTCGCTGGTGGTCGCCCTCGTGCTCGGCGTCGTCGAGGGCCTGACCGAGTTCCTGCCGGTGTCCTCGACCGGCCACCTGATCGTCGCGGGGTCGCTCCTCGACTACACCGGCGAGCGCGCCAAGGTGTTCGAGATCGCGATCCAGTCGGGCGCGATGCTCGCCGTCGTCTGGGAATACCGCAGGCGCTTCCGGGGCGCCATCACGGGCATCGCGACCGACCGCGCCGCGCAGCGCTTCGCCCTCCATCTCGCGATCGCGTTCGTTCCCGCGGCCGCGCTCGGGCTGGCGATGGGCCACGCCATCAAGGCGGCGCTGTTCGCGCCGGTGCCGGTCGCCATCGCGTTCATCGCCGGCGCGTTCGTGATCCTGTGGGCCGAGCGTCGCGTGAAGGCGAATCCGGCGAGCGTGCGCGTCGCCGAGGTCGACCAGATGACCGCGGCCGATGCGCTCAAGGTCGGCATCGCGCAGGCCTTCGCGCTGATTCCGGGCACGTCGCGCTCGGGCGCGACGATCATCGGCGGCATGCTGTTCGGGCTCTCGCGCAAGGCGGCGACCGAGTTTTCGTTCTTCCTCGCGGTCCCGACGCTCCTCGCCGCCGGCGCGTACTCGCTGTGGAAGAGCCGCGACCTCCTCTCCGCCGCCGACGTTCCGGCGTTCTCGGTCGGATTCGTCGCTTCGTTCGTCTCGGCGTTCGCCTGCATCCGCTGGTTCCTGCGCTACGTCAGCCGGAACGACTTCGTGCCCTTCGCGTGGTACCGCATCGCGTTCGGCGTCCTGATCCTCGCGACCGCGTGGAGCGGCACCGTGCGCTGGTCGTGAGTACCGTCCCCGACGACGCCGCTCGCCGTGTCGCATCCCGTGCGGGCGCGGACCCGTGGATCGGCCCCGCGTGCGCGATGCTCGGCACGCTCGGATTCTCGTTCAAGGCGATCCTGATCAAGCTCGCGTACGCGGCGGCGCCGGTCGACGCGATCACGCTGCTCGCGCTGCGCATGCTCTATTCGGCGCCGCTGTTCGTCGTCATGGCGTGGTGGGCCGGCCGGAGCGCCGGGCCGATCGAGCGGCGCGACCTCCTCGCGCTCCTCGGGCTCGGCTTCCTCGGCTACTACCTCGCGAGCCTGCTCGACTTCATCGGGCTGCGCTACATCACGGCCTCGCTCGAACGGCTGATCCTCTACCTGTATCCGACGATGGTGGTGATCCTGTCGGCGCTCTTCCTGCGCAAGCCGGTCACGCGGCGCGCGGCCGGCGCGCTCGCGCTGTCCTACGCGGGCATCGCGCTCGTGTTCCGCCACGACGCCACCGTAGGCGACGCGACCGGCACATTGGTGGGCGGAGGGCTCGTCTTCGCGGGCGCGCTCGCCTACGCCGTCTACCTCGTGACCGCGGGCGGCGTGATCGGCCGCATCGGCTCGATGCGGTTCACCGCGCTCGCGATGCTCGCCTCGACGGCGTTCGTGCTCGCGCACTTCGCCATCGCGCAGCCGCTCTCCGCGCTCGACGTGGCGCCGCGCATCCACCTGCTCTCGCTCGCGATGGCGGTGTTCTCGACCGTCGTTCCCACCTGGCTCGTCGCCGAGGCGATCCGCCGGCTCGGCGCGAACGGCACGTCGCTCGTCGGCTCGCTGGGGCCGGTGTTCACGATCGCGTTGGGCGCGATGCTCCTCGACGAACCCATCGAAGCGATCCAGATCGCCGGCGCCGCGCTCGTGCTGGCCGGCGTCGCGCTCGTCAGCGCGAAACCGCCCGGTCAGGTCGAGCCGCGCTGAATCCCGCGCGGCGCCGCGATGGCGGCGCCCGAAGCGTAGAATGTCGGCGAGTCCCGTTTCGCCGCATCGTCAGGAGTCGACCATGTCCCCCGATACCATCGACCGCGCGTCCCCGGCGCTCGCGGATGCTTCGCTGTTCCGGCAGCAATGCTACGTCGACGGCCGCTGGCACGACGCGAAGAGCGGCAGGACCTTCGACGTCGTCGATCCGGCGACCGGCCGCAGGATCGGCACCGTGCCGGACTGCGGCGCCGCCGAGACGCGCAGCGCGATCGGCGCGGCGACGCGCGCCTTTCCCGGCTGGGCGGCGAAGACAGCGAAGGAGCGCAGCAACATCCTGCGCCGCTGGTTCGACCTCATCACCGCGAACGCCGGCGACCTCGCGCTCCTCCTGACCACCGAGCAGGGCAAGCCCCTCGCCGAGTCGAAGGGCGAGGTGGGAATCGCCGCGGCCTACGTCGAGTGGTTCTCCGAGGAGGCGCGCCGCGTCTACGGCGAGGTGATCCCGACCGCGTGGCCGGACCGGCGCCTCGTCGTGATCAAGCAGCCGGTCGGCGTGTGCGCGGCGATCACGCCGTGGAACTTCCCCTGCTCGATGGTCGCGCGCAAGGTCGCGCCGGCCCTCGCGGCGGGCTGCACCGTCGTGATCAAGCCAGCGGAGGCGACGCCGTACTCCGCGTTCGCGCTCGCGGAACTCGCGCACCGCGCGGGCTTCCCGCCCGGCGTGCTGAACGTGGTCACCGGCGACGCGCCGGCGATCGGCGGCGAGCTGTGCGCGAACCCCGACGTGCGCAAGCTCTCGTTCACCGGATCGACCGAGGTCGGCCGCCTCCTGATGGCGCAGGTCGCGCCGACGATCAAGAAGCTCTCGCTCGAACTCGGCGGCAATGCGCCGTTCATCGTCTTCGACGACGCCGACCTCGACGCCGCAGCCGACGGCGCGATCGTCTCGAAGTACCGCAACGCCGGCCAGACCTGCGTGTGCGCGAACCGGTTCTTCGTCCACGAGAAGGTCTACGACGCGTTCGCGGCGAAGCTCGCCGAGCGCGTCCGCAGGATCGAGGTCGGTCCGGGCACGAAGGCCGGCGTCGCGCAGGGCCCGCTCATCAACGCCGAGGCGATCGCGAAGGTCGAGGACCACGTCGCCGACGCGACCGCGCAGGGCGCGAGCGTGCTCACCGGCGGGCGCCGTCACGCGCTCGGCGGGACGTTCTTCGAGCCGACGGTCCTCGCCGGGGTGACGCCGGCGATGAAGATCTTCCGCGAGGAGACCTTCGGCCCGGTCGCGCCGCTGATCTCCTTCTCGCGCGACGACGAGGTGGTCGAACTCGCGAACCGCACCGAGTTCGGCCTCGCCTGCTATTTCTACGCGCGCGACGTCGGTCGCGCCTGGCGCGTCGCCGAGGCGCTCGACTACGGCATGGTGGGCGTCAACACCGGCCTCATCACGACCGAGGTTGCCCCGTTCGGCGGCGTCAAGCAGTCGGGCCTCGGGCGCGAAGGCTCGAAGCACGGCATCGAGGAGTACGTCGAGATCAAGTACATCGCCTTCGGCGGGCTCGGGCAGTAGCCGGGGGTCAGCCCCCTCGCGTCGCCGCTACCATCCGGTCGGCAGCTTCCGCTCGATGGTGATCGTGCGGTCCTCGATCGAGAGGTAGCCGCCGGCGGTCAGGTCCTTGAACAGCTTGCCGATCATGTCGCGCGACGCGCCGACGCGCTCGGCGATCGCCTGCTGCGTCAGCTTCTCGGGCACGACGTGGCGCCCGTCGTCGGTCGGAACGGCGAGCGCGTTCAGCAGGCGCACGAGGCGGCCGTAGACGTCGGTGAGCGCGAGGCTCTTCACGTCCTCGGTCGTCTGCCGCACGCGCATGATCAGCTTCTCGATCAGGTGCAGCGCGAAGTCGGGGTTCTTCAGGATGAACTCGCGGAACTGCTCGCGGTGCACGACGGCGCACACGGTCGGCTCGATGGTCACGACCGATGCCGAGCGCACGCCGCCGTCGAGCGTCATCTCGCCCACGTACTCGCCCGCGCCGTGGAACGCGATCGCGAACTCGCGCCCCTGCGCGTTGCTCGCGTAGACCTTCACCCGCCCGGACAGCACGATGTAGAGCGCGTCGCCCGAGTCGCCCTCGTGGATGAGGACGGTGTTCTTCGGGAACGTGCGCACGACGCCGGTCTCGGCGATCGCGCGCAGCGTCGCCTCCTCGAGGGGCGCGAACGGATCCTGCGGAATCGGCGGCGCGGGCACGTGGGACGGCGTCGTGGGCGGCGTGGCGACGCCGGATGCTAGCACGCGTCAGAAGTCAGTTGACAGTTGGCAGTTGACAGTGGCGCCGGAGTCTCCGGTGGCGGCGCATCGAGCGGCTTTCGCTGTCCTGGTGGGTCGGGCTTCAGCCCGACGGGGTTCGCCGCATCGAAGCGAAAGGCGTCCGACTGAAGTCGGACCCACAATCGTCCGGCTTCAAGCCGGACCCACGAGCGATCCGCGGCTTTCGCCTTCCTGGTGGGTCGGGCTT
>JAANMW010003186.1_pt1 | contig 13321 bp, 13 predicted proteins | sample 7279671 | NCBI WGS metagenome assembly JAANMW01 (sample SAMN14094541, study PRJNA606508) | bioreactor metagenome | isolation source: A lab-scale SPAN reactor treating ammonium-rich wastewater day 247 | place: Ireland: Galway | collected 2017-09-19
GTCAAACACCCGCGCATCCGGCGCGCAAAATAGACACTTATGTCCGACGATTTCTTCCGCTTTCCCCACACCCCCCACATTGCCTGGCTGGCCACCGGTGCGCCGCGCGACGACAAAGTGCTCTCGCCCGCCGAGGCCGAGGACATCCTCAGCGGCCCCGTGGTGCTGGAGGAAAAGCTCGACGGCGCCAACCTGGGCTTTTCGGTGTCGCCCGACGGCGTGCTGCGCGCGCAGAACCGCGGCCAGTACCTGCCCCAGCCCTTCCACGGCCAGTTCGCCCGCCTGGGCCCGTGGCTGGCCGCGCACGAAGACAAGCTGTTCGACGCCCTGGGCACGCACCTGGTCGCCTTTGGCGAATGGTGCGCCGCGCGCCACTCGCTCGACTACGCCACCCTGCCCGACTGGTGGATGCTGTTCGACGTATACGACCGCCAGGAGCAGCGCTTCTGGAGCACCACACGCCGCAACGCCTGGGCCGCGCAGATGGGCTTCAACACCGTGCCGTGCCTGTACACGGGCGAGGTCACGCTGGACCAGCTGCGCGACTGGGTGCACGCCCACGACAGCCAGTTCCGCCAGGGCCCCCTCGAAGGCATCGTGGTGCGCCGCGAAAACGCGGACTGGCTGGAGAACCGGGCCAAGCTGGTGCGTGCGGACTTCACGCAGACGATTGATGCGCACTGGCGAAGCCGGGCGCTGGAGTGGAACCGGGTCGTCTGACAGCGCCGGACGGTTGGCATGACCACCTTCATCGCCCTGCTGCGCGGCATCAACGTTGGCAAGGCAAACCGCGTGCCCATGGCGGAACTGCGCGCCCTGCTGTCCGGGCTGGGCTATGCCGGCGTGGCCACGCTGCTCAACAGCGGCAATGCGGTGTTCCAGGCGCCCGGCGGCACACCCGTCGCGCATGCCGAGGCCATCGCCCGGGCGCTGGCCGGGCAGATGCAGGTCGAGGTGCCGGTCATCGTGGTGACGGCGCAAGAGCTGGCCTCCATCGTTGCTGCCTGCCCGCTGGGCGCCGGGACGGCCGACCCTTCACGCCTGCTCGTGGCCTTTGCCCAGAATGCACGGGCGCTGGTCACGCTGGAAGCCCTGCGCTCCCTGTTGGTGCCACCCGAGCGGCTCGAGATCGGCCCCCAGGCGGCCTACCTGTACTGCGCGGGCGGCATCCTCGAAAGCCGGGCCGGCAAGGCCCTGCTCGGCCGGGCGGGCCAGGCCGTCACCACCCGCAACTGGGCCACCGTGTGCAAGCTGCAGGCGCTGGCCATCGTGTCGACATAAACCATTTCCTGATCGGCTCCGAGGAGCAGGCGCTCGGCGCCCTGTTCGGCCCGGAGTACGCGGCGTACCGGTCCAGCGTCCGCTGCTGGATCTGAAGAGGGGTCAGCCGCTTCCACCGGAGCTTGGCGCAAAGCAAATCCGGTTGCGGCCCTCTTCCTTGGCCTGGTACATCGCAGCGTCGGCCCGGTCGATCACGGTATTCTGGCTTTCGTCGCGCCCGTGGAACACCGCTACGCCAATGCTGGCGGTGCACTGGTGTCTGAGGGCCGGGGCGGAGGGTTCGGAGCGCAGCACATAGGGCTCGGCCAAGCGGGCGCGGATTTTCTCGGCGATGACGGCGGCTTGCGCGGCGGCCTCGTCCTGCTGCATGTCCAGCTCGCACAGCAGCACGACGAACTCGTCGCCGCCAAAGCGGGCCACGGTGTCGGCTTCGCGCACGCAGGCTTTCAGGCGCTCGGCCACTTCGATCAGCAGCAGGTCGCCCACGCCATGGCCGTGGGTGTCGTTGAGGGGCTTGAAGTTGTCGAGGTCGATGAACAGCAGCGCGCCATGGCGGCGGCTGCGTTTGCTGGCCGACATGGCCTGGTCCAGGTGCTCCAGCATGAGGCGGCGGTTGGCCAGGCGGGTGAGCGGGTCGTTAAAGGCGAGCTGGCGCACCTGCTCTTGCAGGCGCTTGCGCTCGGTGATCTCGCGGGTGATGCCGTGGTAGCCGATGATTTCGCCCTGGGCGTTGCGGTCGGGCTTGGACAGCACCTCGCCCCAGATCAGGCGGCCGTCCTTGCAGCGGTGCTGCACCTCAAAGTTCAGAAACCCGACGGGCGTGCTGGCCGCCTCTTCGAGTGTCCGGCGCTTGATCATGTCTTTGACCTGCACCACGCCTTCGTCGTTGAACATTTCAAAGACATGGTGCCCCACCACTTCGTCGGCCCGAAATCCGCGCAGGCGTTCGTCCGCCGGACTGATGTAGGTGACGACGAGGCGGCTGTCGGTCTTCCAGAGAACATCCTGCGCATCTTCCGTCAACATGCGGTAGAGGGCCTGGCTTTGGTGCAGTTCCTGGGTACGTTCGTCCACCAGGGCCTGCAAGGCGCTGTTTTGCTCCTGCAGGCTTTTGAGGGGATAGACCTCGCCGTCCTGCGCGCTCCGGTACGGAATGGAAATGCCGCTGTGCACGATCATCCACTCGGCACCTTCCTGGCGAAAGACCAGCACCAGCCGCGCGACTTCTCTGGACAGTAGTTGACCGTCACTGGGCAAATGGATGTGGAAGAAGGCGGTGACCATCACCACGCCATCGCTCAGGTCTTGCAGCGCGAGGTCGATCATCTCGATGCGGATGCGGCCCGGCACCTGCGAGAAATCTTGCCGGGTGATCCGGATCCATTCCTCACGGTCCTTGATCAGCACTTTCCCACTGCCCGGGTAGCCGCTGAAGTTCTCGCTGAATCGTTCGGTCAAGCGGTCATCCCGGGTGGTGTACATCTCGATGTACTCGTCGAACAACTCACGAATCTTGCGCTGGCGATCCGGGTGCATGGTGTGGGAGACCTCTATGGTGATCAGTAATCTGGCCAGCCTACATTGTCACTGCGAGGCGCTTTTTTGGATACACCTCGTTACTGCGTGCCGATTTCTCGCGCACGGCCAGGCGCATTCCAGCGGAGTTTGGGCACGCCCCGTAAAAATCCATCCCACCATACGGCATTCCCCGCCACAATGTTGGGCATGATTACCCTACAAGACATCCAGGACGCCGCATCCCGCCTACAAGGCCAGGTGCTAGACACACCCTGCGTCGAGTCCCGCACGCTCTCGCAGATCGTGGGCGCGCAGGTGTTCCTCAAATTCGAAAACCTGCAGTTCACCGCCTCGTTCAAGGAGCGCGGGGCCTGCAACAAGCTCACGCTGCTCACGCCCGAAGAGCGCGCGCACGGCGTGGTGGCCATGAGCGCGGGCAACCATGCGCAGGGCGTGGCCTACCACGCGCAGCGGCTGGGGCTGCGCGCCGTCATCGTGATGCCGCGCTTTACGCCCGGCGTGAAGGTGGAGCGCACACGCGGCTTTGGCGCCGAGGTGGTGCTGCATGGCGACACGCTGGAAGAAGCCCGCCAGCACGCCTATGCGTTGGCCGACGAACAAGGCCTGACCTTTGTGCACCCCTACGACGACGAGGCCGTGGCCGCGGGCCAGGGCACGCTGGGGCTGGAGATGCTGCAGGCCGTGCCCGACCTGGACACACTGGTCATTGCTGTGGGCGGCGGCGGGCTGATTGCAGGCGTGGCCACGGCGGCCAAGGCCATCAAGCCCGGCATCGAGATCATCGGGGTGCAGACGGTGCGCTTTCCTGCCATGGTGAACGCGGTGCAGGGCACGCATTACCCGCAAGGCACCTCCACCATCGCCGAAGGCATTGCCGTGGGCACACCGGGCACCATCACCCAAGAGGTGGTGCGCCGACTGGTGAATGACCTGGTGCTGGTGGACGAGGGCGACATCGAGCAGGCCGTGCTGATGCTGCTGGAGATTGAAAAAACCCTGGTGGAAGGCGCCGGTGCGGTGGGCCTGGCCGCGATGCTGCGCCACCCCGATCGCTTTCGCGGCAAAAAGGTGGGCTTGGTGCTGTGCGGCGGCAATATCGACCCGCTGTTGCTGGCGGCCATCATCGAGCGGGGCATGGTGCGATCCGGGCGGCTGGCGCGCATCCGCGTAAGCGCGCGCGATGTTCCTGGTGCCCTGGCCCGCATTACCGCAGCCCTGGCCGAAGTGGGTGCCAACATTGAGGAAGTGCACCACCAGCGCGCCTTCACCATGCTGGCAGCGCAGAACGTGGAGATTGAACTGGTGCTGCAAACCCGCGGCCACACCCACGTGGAGGAAGTGCTGGAACACCTGCACGCCGTGGGCATGACCGCCACCAAAATGTAGGCGACCAACACGTTTGTGGCCCAGCCGCTAGAATTTGACCCAATATTGCCTTTTCGGAGACCCATACCATGTCGCATTCCAACACCAGCCACACGCCCGCCACATCGTCCGACGACCCGGTGGAGGCCATTGTGCAATACATCCCGGTGGTGTTGCCTGTGGTCGGCGGCATCATGATCTTTTTGCTGGCCATGATTGCCGTCACCATGGCCTGAATGGCGCTGCGGCCCCGCCGCTGCACCCCGTCGCCCCGCCTCTGCGGGGCTTTTCTTTTGGTGCAGCGCTGCGCCGCACGCGGCAAGACCGTTTTCTTGATCAAAGGAACCCATCATGCGCAACGGTCACGCCCTGGTACTGTTTTCTGGCGGCCAGGATTCCACCACCTGCCTGGCCTGGGCGCTGGAAAATTTCACCCATGTCGAAACGATAGGGTTTGACTACGGCCAACGCCACCATGTCGAACTGCAAGCGCGCCAGGAGGTGCTGGCGGCGCTGCGCACGGACTTCCCGCACTGGCAGCAACGCCTGGGCGAAGACCACATGGTCGACCTGGCGGTGCTGGGCCAGATCAGCGAGACATCACTCACGCGCGCCACAGCCATCGAGATGGATGCCGCCGGCCTGCCCAATACCTTTGTACCGGGGCGCAACCTGCTGTTCTTCCAGCTGGCCGCCGCCGTGGGCTACCGGCGCGGGCTGCACACACTGGTGGGCGGCATGTGCGAGACCGATTACTCCGGCTACCCTGACTGCCGGGACGACACGCTCAAAGCCCTGCAGGTGGTGGTGTCGCTGGGCATGGGCCAGCGCTTCACCATCGAAACACCGCTGATGTGGCTGGACAAGGCCCAAACCTGGGAGATGGCGCGCGCACAGGGCGGCGCGCCGCTGGTGAAGACCATTATTCGCCTCTCACACACCTGCTACCTGGGCGAACGCGGCCCGTTGCACCCCTGGGGCCACGGCTGCGGCCACTGCCCGGCCTGCACGCTGCGACGCAACGGCTTCGAGCGCTGGCAGGCAAGCACCTGAGCCGCCGCGCATTATTTGCTGCGCATAACCTCATGCGTTTTTTGCATGAATCTTGCCCCTGTCTGACAGACAAGTGGGCAGCAGCTTCTTAAAATCGATGTCCCAGCCGACCCGCGGATTGCGTGACCTTGCCTCCACCCCGTGGGGCCTTCCCATGCAGCCGCCCGCCGACGGAGCACACAAGCCGTTTTCTCAAAGGCAGCGCTCAGCATTTGCACCAGCGCAGGCCTCGCAGTGACCTCGTTCGTCCGCTTCCTTTGAAAAAACTGTTTTTAACTTAAGGAAGCTCCCGATGAACGCACCCACCATGCAGGGCCTGAATCTCAACGCCCCCGCTTACGTCAAAAACGCCCGGCTGCTCGCCTGGGTGGCCGACATGGCCGCCCTGTGCAAGCCCGACAGCATCTACTGGTGCGACGGCTCCAAGGAAGAATACGACCGCCTGTGCCAGCAGCTGGTCGACGCCGGCACCTTCAAGAAGCTCAACCCCGCCAAGCGCCCCGGCAGCTTTCTGGCCTGGTCCGACCCGTCGGACGTGGCCCGCGTGGAAGACCGCACCTATATCTGCTCGGAAAAGAAGGAAGACGCGGGCCCCACCAACAACTGGATGGCTCCGGCCGAAATGCGCGCCACGCTGCAGCCCCTGTTTGACGGCTGCATGAAGGGCCGCACCATGTATGTAGTGCCCTTCAGCATGGGCCCGCTGGGCAGCCACATCGCCCACATCGGCGTGGAGCTGACCGACAGCGCCTACGTGGCCGTGAACCAGCGCCTGATGACCCGCATGGGCAAGGCCGTGTACGACGTGCTGGGCGTGGAAGGCGAATTCGTGCCCTGCATGCACACCGTGGGCGCTCCACTGGCAGCGGGCGAGAAGGACACCACCACCTGGCCTTGCAACCCCACCGTCAAGTACATCGTGCATTACCCCGAAACACGCGAAATCTGGTCGTACGGCTCGGGCTATGGCGGCAACGCGCTGCTGGGCAAGAAGTGCCTGGCCCTGCGCATTGCATCCACCATGGGCCGCGACCAGGGTTGGCTGGCCGAGCACATGCTGATCCTGGGCGTGACCAACCCCCAGGGCAAGAAATACCACGTGGCCGCGGCTTTCCCCAGCGCCTGTGGCAAGACCAACTTCTCGATGCTGGTCCCGCCAGAGGCTGGTTTTGCCGGCTGGAAGGTCACTACCATTGGCGACGACATCGCCTGGGTCAAGCCCCATGCGGACGGCAAGATGTACGCCATCAACCCCGAAGCAGGTTATTTCGGCGTGGCACCTGGCACCAACATGCATACCAACCCTAACTGCATGCTGTCACTGAACCAGGACGTGATCTTCACCAACGTGGCCCTGACCGACGACGGCGACGTGTGGTGGGAAGGCATGGAAAAAGACACCGGCAAGCTGCCCGACCACCTGATCGACTGGAAGGGCCAGGACTGGACGCCGCAAATTGCCAAGGAAACCGGCGCCAAGGCAGCACACCCCAACTCGCGCTTCACGGTAGCTGCCACCAACAACCCAGCACTCGACCCGGCCTGGGACGACCCGGCTGGCGTGCCCATCGATGCGTTCATCTTCGGTGGCCGCCGCTCCACCACCGTGCCGCTGGTGACCGAGGCGCGCAACTGGCAGGACGGTGTTTACATGGCCGCCACCATGGGGTCAGAGACCACCGCAGCCGCCTTTGGTGCACAAGGCGTGGTGCGCCGCGACCCGTTCGCCATGTTGCCCTTCTGCGGCTACAACATGAGCGACTACTTTCAGCACTGGCTGGACATGGAGCACAAGCTCGAAAGCATGGGCCACACCCTGCCCAATATTTTCTGCGTGAACTGGTTCCGCAAGGGCGCCGACGGCAAATTTGTATGGCCCGGCTACGGCGAGAACATGCGCGTGCTCAAGTGGATGATCGACCGCATCGAAGGCCAAGTCGCAGGCCAGGAAACCATGTTCGGCATTGCTCCGCAATACAACGAGATCAACTGGACGGGGCTTGACTTCAGCGCTGCGCAGTTCGACACGGTCACTGCCATCGACAAGGCCGCATGGCTCGAAGAGCTCAAGCTGCACGACGAACATTTCGCCAAGCTGGCTTACCACCTGCCCAAGGAACTGCTGGAAACGCGCGCAGCCATCGAGGCACGGCTCGGCGCCTGATCCTTCGACAGGACAGGCCTGCCCCGGCAGGTCTGTAGTACACCAAGCCACCTGCGGGTGGCTTTTTTGTGTGCGTCAGAACGTGCTGGCCAGATCGAGCGCACGCGCCCACAGCAGCGCGGGCACCGCGGCTGCTGCTGACAGCAACGTGGCGGCAATCGCCGCACGTCCACCCGGCACCGCTGCACGCCGCAGTTGACCCACGCTCAGGGCCAGGCAGGCCAGCCAAGCCAACGCAAGCAGTGTCAGCCGCGCCTGGGGCAACCACCCGAACACAATGCCCTCACTGCGCAGCTGCGTCAGCGTAAGCATGGACAGGCCCAGAAAGAGATTGGCCGCAGCCATGGGCACCAGGCCCAGCGACAGCACTTTCCAATCCAGCCGCGCCAGGTGCGCTGCCGCGGCAACGGCCAGGTGGGCACAGCCGCCTACCAGCACCGCACTGGCTGTGAGCCAGACCACGATGCCTGCGCCATCGAGCCAGGTGAACATGTCGGACGCCTGCGGGTAGTGCGTCAGCACCCACCAGGGGGCATTGTCGGAAAGCGGCCAGAAAATATCGCGCTCCACCAGCCAAGTGGCGGCCCATTGCTTGGCACGCACAAAGCCCGGCGCCATGGTCCACTGAAACGCCCCCAGCGCAAAACCCAGCATGCCGTAGAGCAACAGCAGCGCCTCATAGCGCCCCACGTCGCCCGGCTGGCTGGCCACGATTTCGCTGCCGGGCCAGCGCCATTGCAAGGCCACGGCATCGCGGTGGCCGCTGCAACGACCGCAGGCATGGCATTGCGAAGCGCTGGCAAGCGCACCTACGTTGAGCAACGGCGGGCAATCCACCGCCGGGGTATTGGTCGGCCGCAGGTCCCATGCGGCGCGATCGACCTTGAAGTGCAGTGGCGCCAGGCGTGCCAGCAAGGCAAACACTCCCGTCACAGGACACAGGTAGCGGCACCATACACGCTTGCCCCGGCCATAAACGATGCCCACCGCAATCGCAGCCACCGTGGACCCTCCAAGAATCACCAGCACCGGACCGGGGTACTCGTACACGCTGATGAGCTGCCCATACAACGTGGTGCCCAAAAATCCCACCAGGGGCCAGCCAGGCCAGCGCATCCAGCGCGGAATGGCGCGACCGCGTCCGGGCCGCCCGGCAAACTCACTCAAGGCACCCTCGGGGCACATCACCCCACACCAGAATCGCCCTACCAACAGCATGGATGCGATAACGAACGGCCACCAGATACCCCAGAACGCGAACTGCGCAAAGCGCGTCAGGTGGTCCAATATGCGTGCGTCTTCGGGTGGCATGGGCAGAAATGCCGGTACCGCCACGAGCACGAAGTACAGCACCACGATGGACCATTGCACAAGCGCAATACGGCCCTTGTGGCGCGCCATCCCATCGCCCAGCCGAGCCAGCCGCGTGCGCGGCTTGGGACGGGGCGGTATGAAGTGCAGCGTGTGCGTACTCATGCGCAGGGCCGTAAAGCTGAGCGCCTGGACCACCCGTGCTGCGCGGCCATGACCACCCAAAAACCGAAGAAGACAACCACGTTGGCTGCCGCAGGCCGTGCACGGTAGCCCAACAGGTCGGCCAGCCACTTTCCCAAACCGCCGCCGTCATCCAGCCAGGTACTGGTATCCCAGAGTGGATCGGGGCCCGGTGGAATCCATTCCATGCCCACCAAACGATCGGTGCCCAGCACCAGCATGCCTGCGGCAAACAAAAGCAACAAACAGGCGCTGACGCGCAGTACCTGGTACTGCGGCAGCAGACGCAGACCCCGGGCGGCAGCCCACGCGGTGAAGGCGGCCAGCAGAAACCCTGCCGATGCTGAAGGCAGCAAAGCACTCCAGCCCGCTCCCGATGCCATGCCCTGCAGGAAGATGACGGTCTCGGCGCCTTCGCGCGCCACGGCGACAGCGGCAACGGCAGCAATGCCCCAGGCGCCCCGTTGTTCGGCCGCGCGATCCAGTGCGCCTTCCATCGCACGGCGAAGGCCACGTGCATGGCGCCGCATCCACAGCACCATGTGCGTCATCAGCACAGCGGCAAACAAAATCAGCGATGTCTGGAAGATCTCCTGGCCCTCGTCCGAAAGGCTGCCCAATGCACCCTGCATCACGGCGGCCAGCGCCAGTGCCAACGCCACGCCCGCGGCAACACCCGCCCAGAGCCCGCCGCGCACGCGACCGCCGCGTCCTTCGGCCCATGCGGCCAGAATACCAATGACCAGCATGGCTTCGAGGCTTTCACGCCAGACGATGACGAAGGCATTCAAGAGCATGGAAGGCCGTCCTGTTCAGCGGGCAACGATGCGGCCCTGGGCCGTATCGGGATGGAACTCACCAAAGAAACGGTAGCTTCCGGGCTTGAGCGGGGCAAACACCAGGAAGCTTTTGGCGCCGGGCGCTAGCACCTTCTCTTTCTTCAATTCCAGGCTTTCAAACTCTTCGGCGTCCGTGCCCGCGTTGTGCAGCACGAGCTTGAAGCGCGTCTGCGCTGGAACCACGATTTCCTCGGGATGGAACCGCCCATTTTTCATTTCCAGCGCAAAGGTAGGCAGCTCCTGCGCCCAGGCACTGCCCGCTGCCAAGAGCAGCCCCGCGGCAGAAAGAAGAAGGCGCAGATTCAGCGACATCAAAAGCCCACCCTTGCCCGCACACCCACCAATGCGATGCCTTTGCCGTCCGGGTTGGCCGCCGGGCGCGCAATGTACTGCAGGCTGGGCGTGATCTCGACATGGCCATTGAGGTGAATGCGGTAGTACAGCTCTCCAATGCGCTCCGACCCCTGCGCGGCATGGCCATAGGACGCAGTGTCGGCCGCCGAGGCCACGGCGTAGCGTCCACTGGTGCGCAGCATGCCCAGCGCCAGGCCCAAGCCGTCGGCGCCCCGTCCCCAGGATGACCCGTCGAGTTCGCCCCCCAGCGTCAACACACGGTCAAAACGCACATTGCCTGAAGTTTGATGCCCGTAGCGGCCAAACAGCGTGAAAGAGTCAGTCACGCGCTGGTCAATAGACACACCCAGGCCACCATGGCGTGCCTCGCTGTCGTCGAAATTGGTGGCGCGCGCATTGCTCCAGGCATAGGCCCGGTAGGTGCCAGGCAAGGCATTGATGCGCGGCGAAACCCAAGCCTGTGCGATGACAAGCGGCTTGCCGTTGCTGCCGCTGAACGAGGCACCACTGCCCGCGCCAAACGCACCGACGGACACCCCCCAGGGCATCGCCTTGTCGCTGGTGTCTTCATAAGCGGCGATCGCTCCCGGCGCGAAACCAAAGCGGTCTGCCCCCACATCGCCACCAGAATCGAGCAATGGGTTGTGCACAAATACGTTGTTGGCAAAGCGGCGCGTTTCATCATCGGCCATGCTGTTCTGGTCAAAAAACACAAACGGGTCGATCTTGCCGACGGTGAATGTGGCCTTGCGCAGCACGTTGCGCTCGGTGAACGGCACTTCCAGTTGGTACCAGGCTTGCGCGACGGTGAACTGGGTGTCGTCCGGGTCGTTGCCACCAAAGGCTGTGCTGTTGGCGGTTCCGGTGTAGGTGGGTCGCAGCGCCAAACCATCGCCTTGGCCAAAGCGGGCGTGCACGTAGACCGTGCCTTTGTTCTTGCCAAACTCTCCACCCGGCAAGGTGACCGCCACATCACCCCGGTAGTTGCTGCGGCTGCGGCCCGTTGCAGGATCGACCAGCGCGCCACGTCCCGCCTGTTGCACTGCCCCGGTCAGACTGCCCTCGACGCTGATGCCATCGAATGCGTCCAGTTTTTTAGCGGGAGCTTGCAGGGCCTGTTGCTGTGCCTCAACGGCTTTGAGGCGCGTTGCGAGTTCAGGCTCGTTCTCGCTGATGCGGTCGCTCTCCAATGCGCTGCGCAATTGCGTGTTTTGCGCCTCGAGGCGTTCGACGCGCTCGACCAGCGCCTTGATCTGCGCCATGAGTGCGTCGTTGTCCGCGGCCATCGCGCTCAGAGGTGCAATACCCAGGCACAGGGCGACGGCCAGCGCCGTACGGGCGGGCAAAGCGGGTCGCATGTTCAGTACCCGCCCTTCTTGCCGATGCCGGCGTAGGTGAAATCCCATTCCAGCTCGACGGCCTTGAACCAGGGGCGCACGCCTGTGGCGCGGTCGGTGTGGCGCCCGTAATGCATGCCCATGGCGTTTTCCTTGGCGTTGGGCGGGTACACGGTGAATTTGACGTGGTACTTGCCCGGGCCTGCCAGCTTGACGTTGTCGCCATAGTGCGGGCCGTCGCTGGCCACCATGGGCATCATGTCTCCGCGGATGACCTCGCCCGACCCTTGCTTCGTCACTTCGTACTTGACCAGCAGGTACGGAATCCAGGCGCCTTCAGCGTAGCCATTGACGTTGCTGCCCAGCGCATGGATGTCGGCCTCGAGGTGAATGTCCGATTCCGACGCTTTGCGCATGTGTCCGTCCGGCTCCATTTCCACGGGCTGCAGGTAGACGGCGGCGACCTCCATGCCAGCCACGTTTTGGGGTGCGCCGATGGGGTATTCCAGCGCCAGTGCGGGCAGACTGAGGGCAAGAGCGCCAGTGAGAACCAGGGAGCGAAGCAGCATGCGGAAATCCTTTCTGGGAGTCTGGCGGCAGCCGTAAGCCGCACAAAACCATCAATGCAAATGAGAAAGAGTCGCATTATAAATACGTGTTTTTGGCTGTTTTTGCGCAAGATCAACTATTGGCACCGCCCATCGCATCCGCAAGAACACCGCCCCTCACCCCACCCGCCGTAGGCCCTTGGCGATTTCGCCATGGTGCCGGGGTACGATTCCCAGGCACGCACGCCCTTGCTCCTCCACGTCTTCGCCGCTGTCCATGAATAAAGCCCTGACCCTGTCCCTGGCCGCCGCCTTGGCCTCCCCCGTCTTCGCGGCCAGCCCCTCCCGGGGCGAGGCCCACTTCGTGCTGCTGCAGTCAAAGGATGTGCCTTTTGCCTCTGTCACGGTCAGCGGCACCTGCAAATCGGACGATGGCTCCTTCTTTGGGGGCAAGAAGATCGAAAGCGCCTGGTCGTGCACCACCGATGCCCAAGGCGTCTGCACGGCAGAAATCCCCTTGCTACCGCGCCCAGAGAGCGACCGCGCAAACCTGTGCCGGGGCACTACCGCCACGCTGGTCACCGAGCCGGGCGCCCCGGCAGCCAAGAGCAGTTACTTCACCTTCTTTGCCAATGGAGAGCCCCACAGCTACAACTTGCTGCAAAAAGGCGCGTCCTGGAAACATGGGGACTACCTTTTCAAGTCGCTGGCCAACAAAGACAGCTTTGATGCCGTGGCATGGAAACGGTCGCGGTCGGTGAGGAGGATTTCCACTCCCCGTTTCTCGCCGATACGGGTGGGCTGGAAGGTCACGCCGGGAAGCTTCCGGGCATTGAGGGCCTTTGCCAGCTTCTCTCCGTCGATCCAAGGAGCGCCGATACGCTCGAAGGGGCGATCGCCCATCCGGCAATCGACGTTGCTCGCCTCGAAGAGACAAATGCCCGGGTAGAGCGCCGCCGTCGTCGGGCTGAGCATGGCGGGGCTGGGCTTGGACCACGGAAGGCCGGTCGAATCGAACCACATCCCGCGCGTCCAGCCCTTCATGGGCACCACCGTGAGCGGACAGCCGATGCCGAAGGCCTCGTTGAACATGCGGGCCATCTCCCCCATGGTCATGCCGTGCCGGACGGGAATCGGGTAGTAGCCCACGAAGGACGCGAGCTTGGGATCCAGGCGGAAGCCCTCCACCCCGACCCCGTTGATGGGATTGGGGCGATCCAGCACCACGAAGGGGATCCCCGCCTCCCGGGCGGCCTGCATCGCGAGCGCCATCGTCGAGGCGTACGTGTAGAAGCGCGCTCCGACGTCCGGCAAGTCGATGACCAGGACGTCAAGGTCCTTGAGCAT
>JAANMW010003191.1_pt1 | contig 13298 bp, 11 predicted proteins | sample 7279671 | NCBI WGS metagenome assembly JAANMW01 (sample SAMN14094541, study PRJNA606508) | bioreactor metagenome | isolation source: A lab-scale SPAN reactor treating ammonium-rich wastewater day 247 | place: Ireland: Galway | collected 2017-09-19
GTTGCGCGACCTCACCCGCATGGGCGAGCGCAATGCCTCGCTGCTGCCCGGGCGTGTGGGCAGCACGCGCTACATCTTCACGCAGGAGCTGCCGTGGTTTGGCAAGCGGGACCTCAAGCGCGCGGCCGCCGCCTTGCAGGCCGAGGCTGCCCAGGGGCGCGTGGCGGGCAGCTGGAACGAGCTGGCCAGCAAGATCAAGGCAGCCTACGCCCAGCTCTACTACCTGGATCAGAGCGAGCGGCTGACCCGCGAAATCCTGGACCTGATGGCCCGGCTTGAGAAAGTCGCCCAGGTGCGCTACGCCAGTGGCCTGGCCGCGCAGCAGGACGTGATTCGTGCGCAGCTGGAGCAAACCACCATGCGCAACGAATTGATTGCACTCGAAGCAGAGCGAAGTCAGTTGCAGGCCAAGCTGAAAGCGCTCGTGGGGCGCCCTGCCAGCGAGATGCTGGCTACGCCAGAGAGCATTCGCACACTTCCGGCGCCTGAGACCATGCGATTTGATGTCCTGGAGCAGCGTGCACGGTCCAGCAATCCGCTGCTGAGAACCGAGGAGTCACAAATCCAGGCTGCAGAAAAGAATCGTGAACTCACCTACAAGAACCGCTATCCGGACTTTGCGGTGGGGGTGTCACCCATCCAGTACGGCAAGTCGATACGGGAATGGGAGCTGATGATCGAGGTCACCATCCCCTTGCAGCAGGACACCCGCCGTGCACAGGAGCGTGAGGCACACGCCATGCTGGAAGCAGCGCGCTCCCGCCGCGAAGTCGCCACGAACCAGGTGCTCGCCGATCTGTACGAAAACACCGCAGGCCTGGAGGCGGCTCGCCGTACGCTGGCGTTGACGACGGACAGCCTGCTGCCCCAGTCGGAGCTGACGTTCCGGTCGGCATTGGCAGGCTACGAATCGGGCAAGGTGGATTTCGCCACTTTGCTGGATGCGCAAAGGCAGATACGGCAAGCAAAACTTAATCAAGTCAAAGCAGGAGTGGCGGCCCAGATGCGCCTGGCAGACATCGAGCGCATCGTGGGAGAAGAACTATGACAACAAAAATCGGGATGAGCGCGCTCGTGCTGGCAGCCACGGCACTGGCTGCGGGGGGCGGCTATTGGTACGGACAACGCCAGTCTGCTGCACATGGATCCGTGCAGGCGGCATCAACTGTTGCTTCGGCAAGCGAAAAAAAGGAGCGCAAGGTCCTTTATTACCGCAATCCGATGGGTTTGCCCGATACGTCCCCCACGCCCAAGAAGGACCCGATGGGAATGGACTACATCCCTGTCTACGAAGGCGAGCAGGAGCCGGACGCCGCAAGCGCCAACCAGATCAAGATCAGCACCGACAAGGTTCAGAAACTCGGGGTGCGCGTTGAGGCGGTCAGCTTGCGCAGCCTGGACAAGATGGTGCGCGCTGCAGGCCGTATCGAACCCGACGAGCGCCTGACCTACGCCATCACCCCTAAGTTCGAGGGCTACGTCGAACGCCTGCATGTCAACGCCACCGGCCAGGTCGTTGGCAAAGGTCAGCCCTTGTTCGAGGTCTACAGCCCGGAACTGGTGTCGGCGCAACGCGAATATGCGATTGCCGCCCAAGGGCTCGACGCCTTGAAGGGCGCCAGCGAGGAAACACAGAAAGGAATGCGAGAACTCGCCGAATCGGGCCTGACGCGCCTGCGCAACTGGGACATTTCGGACGAGCAAGTGAAGGCGCTGACTCAGTCGGACACGGCGCGCCGCACCCTCACGTTTCGATCGCCGGTGGCAGGCATCGTGACCGAGAAAAAGGCGGTACAAGGCATGCGTTTCATGCCAGGCGATGCGCTCTACCAGGTCACCAACCTGTCTTCAGTGTGGGTGATAGCTGATGTGTTCGAGCAGGACATCGGCTTGGTCAAAACAGGGACAAAAGCCACGGTTCGCATCAACGCCTACCCGGACAAGGTGTTCACCGGTTCCATCACCTACGTCTATCCAACGCTCACGGCTGAAACTCGCACCGTGCCCGTGCGGGTTGAATTGACCAATGCAGGTGGGTTGCTCAAGCCGGGGATGTTCGCCCAGGTGGAGCTTCCCGCCGCCTCCAAGGGGGCCGTGCTGACGGTACCGACGTCGGCGGTGATCGACAGCGGAACACGGCAGATCGTTCTGGTGCAACTCAAGGAGGGGCGTTTCGAGCCCCGCGAGGTCAAGGTCGGCGCTCGCAGCGAAGACCGCATCGAGATCATTGAAGGGGTGCGAGATGGTGAGCTGGTGGTGACAGCGGCCAATTTCCTCATCGACGCGGAAAGCAACCTCAAAGCCGCCATCGGCGGGCTGGGGCATACAGGACACGGTACTCAAGCCGCCCCTGAAGGATCAGCAAGCACCAAGGCCGTCACCGGCGTGGGCCACCAAGCCGAAGGCACAGTAGAAGATATCGATACGAAATCCGCCACGGCAACCCTGGCGCACGGACCGGTGCCCAGCCTCAAATGGCCAGCCATGTCCATGGAGTTCAAGGTTGCGAACAGTGGCTTGCTGAAGGCGCTCAAGCCCGGCACGGCGGTGGCGTTCGAGTTCGTCGAGCGCGGCCAGGGCGAATGGGTGATCACCGCGGCCCGGCCTCTGGGCAAGGCCGCGGCCAGCCCTCACGCCGGACACAACTGATTTTCGGGAGACTCCATGCTTGCGAAGATCATCGACTGGTCGGGAAGAAACCGTTTCCTCGTGCTGCTGGCGACCCTGTTCGTCATTGTCGGCGGCGTCTATGCCGTGCTCAAGACACCGCTCGACGCGCTGCCCGACCTGTCGGACGTGCAGGTCATCGTCTATACCGAGTATCCGGGCCAGGCGCCTCAGGTGGTCGAGGACCAGGTCACCTATCCGCTGACCACTTCCATGCTGTCGGTTCCCAAGTCGAAGGTGGTGCGCGGCTTCTCCTTCTTCGGCGCCTCGTTCGTCTACATCATCTTCGAGGACGGCACCGACATCTACTGGGCCCGCTCGCGCGTGCTCGAATACCTCAACTTCGCGGCAGGTCGCATGCCCAAGGGCGTGACGCCACAAATCGGCCCGGACGCGACCGGCGTGGGCTGGGTCTACCAGTACGCGCTGCTGGCCAAGGACAAGACGCTGGCCGAGCTGCGCACGCTGCAGGACTGGTACCTGCGCTACCAGCTCACCAAGGCCCATGGCGTAGCCGAGGTGGCGTCGATCGGCGGGTTCGTGCAGACCTACCAGATCACCGTCGATCCGGTGAAGTTGCGCGCCTACGGCATTCCCCTGGCCAAGGTGTCGCAGGTAGTGCGCGAGTCGAATCGCGATGTCGGTGGACGTCTCGTGGAGATGGCCGAGACCGAATACATGGTGCGCGGCAAAGGCTACCTGCGCGGCGTGGCCGACATCGAAAACCTCGTGGTCAAGGCAGAAAAGGGTACGCCGGTTCTGATCCGCGACATTGCCCGGGTGGAACTGGCGCCGGACGAGCGCCGGGGCCTGACGGAGCTCAACGGCGAGGGCGAAGTGGTCTCGGGCATTGCCATGGCGCGCTACGGCCAGAACGCGCTGGAGGTGATCCACAACCTGAAGGAGAAGATCGCCGAGGTGTCGAGCGGACTGCCAGAGGGCGTCACCATCGAGGCGGTGTACGACCGGTCTGACCTCATTCACCGCGCCATCGACACGCTCAAGCGCACGCTGCTGGAGGAAAGCCTCATCGTCGCGCTGGTCTGCGTGGTCTTCCTGATGCACGTGCGCTCGGCCCTGGTGGCGATCCTGATGCTCCCCGTGGGGGTGCTGATCGCCTTCATCGCCATGCGATTGCTGGGCATGAACTCCAACCTGATGAGCCTGGGCGGCATCGCCATCGCCATTGGGGCCATGGTGGACGCGGCCATCGTCATGATCGAGAACGCGCACAAGCACGTGGAACGCCTGCCCGAGGAGCACACCAACGCCGAGCGCGTGGAGGCCATGATCGCCGCCTGCAAGGAAGTGGGACCGGCGCTGTTCTTCTCGCTGCTCATCATCACGGTGTCCTTTCTGCCAGTGTTTACTCTGGAGTCTCAGGAAGGGCGCCTGTTCTCGCCACTGGCCTACACCAAGACCTTCGCGATGGCCGGGGCCGCGCTGCTGTCCGTGACGCTGGTGCCGGTCCTGATGATGCTGTTCATCCGGGGACGGATCATGCCGGAGTCCCGTAATCCGGTGAACCGGTTCCTGATCTGGACCTACCGTCCCATCATTGCCGCTGTAATGCGCTGGAAGAAGTTGACCATCGCTGCCTCACTCGTGGTGCTCGGCGTTTCTTTCTATCCCGCCAGCCAGTTGGGATCCGAGTTCATGCCTACGCTCAACGAAGGCACGCTGTTGTACATGCCCGCGTCGCTGCCGGGCATGTCCATCACCAAGGCGGCCGAGCTGATGCAGACGCAGAACAAGATCATCAAGAGCTTTCCCGAAGTGACCTCTGTGTACGGCAAGGCCGGCCGCGCCAACACTGCCACGGACCCGGCGCCGACAGAGATGTTCGAGACCGTCATCAATCTCAAGCCCGAATCAGAATGGCGCTCGGGCATGACGATGGACAAGCTGATCGCCGAGCTCGACCAGGCGCTGCAATTCCCCGGCGTGTCCAACGCCTGGACCATGCCCATCAAGGCGCGCATCGACATGCTCTCCACGGGTATCCGCACGCCCATTGGCATCAAGGTCTTCGGCAAGGACCTGGGCGAGATGGAGCGCCTGGCGCGCGAGATTGAAACTGTGGTCAAGCAGGTGCCCGGAACGACTTCGGCGTTCGCCGAGCGCATCACCGGGGGCTTCTACCTCAACATCGAGCCCGACCGGGCGCAGCTGGCGCGCTACGGGCTGGGGGTCGGGGAACTGCAGGACGTCATCGGCACGGCCCTGGGCGGCGAGATGGTGACCACCACCGTTGAAGGCCGTGAGCGTTTTGGTGTCACCGTGCGTTATCCGCGCGAACTGCGCACCGACCCGCAGCAGATCGCCCGCGAAGTGCTCGTGCCCACCATGGACGGCGCGATGGTGCCGCTGGGGCAGGTGGCCCGGGTCGAAGTGGCAAAGGGCGCGCCGGGCATCCGCACTGAAAATGCCCTTCTGTCTGCCTACATCTTCGTGGACATCCGTGATCGTGACATCGGCAGCTACGTGGCAGACGCGCGCAAAGCCGTGAACGAACAGGTCAAGTTTCCACCGGGTTACTACGCGACCTGGAGTGGCCAGTTCGAGTCGATGGAACGTGCGGTGCAAAAAATGAAAGTGGTCATTCCCGTCACCCTGCTCATCATCTTTCTGCTGCTGTACCTGAACTTCAAGCGCCTGACCGAAACCCTGATCGTCATGCTGTCGGTGCCGTTTGCCCTGGTCGGCGGGGTCTGGCTCATGTGGTGGATGGGCTACAACATGTCGGTCGCCGTCGCGGTGGGCTTCATCGCCTTGGCGGGCGTGGCCGCCGAGACCGGGGTGATCATGTTGATCTATCTTGACCATGCCTGGGAGGCAATCCAGGCCAAGCGCCGCGCTGAAAACAAGCAGCCTGGCGTGGCAGACCTCTATGAAGCCATCATGGAAGGCGCGGTCGAGCGGGTGCGGCCCAAGATGATGACGGTGGTCGCCATCATGGCGGGCCTGCTGCCCATCCTGTGGGGGACCGGAACAGGCTCGGAAGTGATGAGCCGTATCGCTGCACCGATGGTGGGAGGGATGATTTCCTCGACCGTGCTCACGCTGGCGGTGATCCCGGCCATCTACGGCCTAGTCAAGCAGTGGCGACTGCCGAAAATGGCGAGATAAGGCTGCCTGATGGGCCGAGCGCGCCCTCGATACATGGAAAGAAAGTAACTATCCCCCGGCAAAACCGGGGGCTTTAAGTTGTGAGCCGCTCGAAGCGGCTACATACGGTCGCTGACGCGACCTCTCAGTTTTGGAGCCACCTTATTGGTGGCGGGCTCACTTCCAAAGCCCCATCTGTTCGAGCCTCTCATCTTCATTTTCCTGCTCGCGGATGTACTGCCTGATGCCACCAGCCCTCCGCCGTAGCCGACACAGTGCAAAAATGATGATCAGTCATTTTTGCACTGGCAATGTATGCGTCCGGCAATCCCGTCTTGAGATAGACCCAGCGCCGAGGCATCGTGTGCACGATGAAGATCATGCACACTATGGCGAACGACACGATCGCCCAACGCCCCAAGCGGCGCTATTACTCCCCGGTACTCAAAGCTCAGATCGTGGCCAAATGCCAGGTCTCCGGCGCGTCAGTGGCTGACCCTTACGCCTACCTGTGCGATGTGATGGCACGCCTGCCGATGCAGCGCGCCAGCCAGGTCGGCAAACTGCTGCCGCACCGCTGTGAGCCCACCAAGGCTTCAAGCATTTAGATAGGACTCGACTGCGCCTCCATTGCTGCGATCAGCGGACAACGTACTTTGCCCCTTGCCGAACCGCAGAGACGAACCAACGATGAAAGTGCTGCTTCCATCCGTTGCAAGTCCGCAAGCTTGAGTCGAACTTCAACGAGCTTGGTCTCAGCCTTCACACGAGCGTGAGCACAACTCTCCCCATCTTCAAGTTGAAGCAGCTGCGCGGTCTCGTCCAAGCTGAACCCCAACCGCTTCGCGGCTTTGATGAAGTGCAATCGAGACTGATCGTTCCTGCCGTAGCGCCGAATGCTGCCCGAGGGCCGTTCGGGTTCTAGCATCAGCCCCTTGCGCTGGTAGAACCGAATGGTTTCAACGTTGACACTGGCCGCCTTGGCCAGATCTCCGATGGTCATGCCTGGGTCGGCGTCCAGAGGGTTGTTGTACATGGTTCTTGACTCCGTACTGGGGTACGGTTCTAAGCTTATGCGATGTCACTTGATTCTCCCAACCAAGTTAGCGGTGGCAAGGCACTAATCGCTGGCGGTCTGTCTGCGCTCTTCGCGTCTGCCTGCTGCCTTGGCCCCCTGGTGCTGATTATGCTGGGTGTATCTGGCGCCTGGATCAGCACATTGACATTGCTGGAGCCTTACCAGCCGTTGTTCATCGGTTCGGCCATCGTCGCGCTGTTCTTTGCGGCCCGCCGAATTTGGCGCCCAGTCGCTGCCTGTAAACCTGGACAGGTTTGCCAAAGGCCTGTGGTTAAGCGTTCCTACAAGACGTTGTTTGCACTGGTGGTCCTGCTGTTGGTGACCGCAATAACGTTCCCCCTGATCGCCCACTGGTTCTATTGATGAAAGGAAACGAAATGAAGCGAGCAATCCTGGCAAGTGCTGTGCTTGTGTTGGCGTCACCCGGCTGGGCTGCACAACAGATGGTCACCCTTTCGGTACCTGGCATGAATTGCGCTACTTGCCCGATCACAGTCAAGAAAGCGCTGACCCGGGTAGAAGGAGTCATTGATGTGAAATCCAACTTGGCCAAGCGAGAAACCACGGTGGTCTTTGACGACACCAGAATCAAGGTGGACGCACTGACCAAGGCCACTACGGAAGCCGGATTCCCGTCAACTGTTGCCCCAAATAAGCCATGACAGATGTGATCCTGAACTCAGTTCTGACGTGTCCTGACTGCGGACATGCAAAGAACGAAACCATGCCAACCGACGCATGCCAATGGTTCTACGAGTGCGAAGAGTGTCACACCGTCCTTCGTCCAAAACCGGGCGATTGTTGTGTGTTCTGCTCGTACGGGTCAGTGCCGTGCCCTCCGATCCAATCCGGTGATCAAGCCACTTGCTGCCGGCCCGAAACCTGAAGGTTCGCACGCACTGTCGGGGCGGCCCCCGTCCCTTCCTTGTCGCTCAGGTGGTGCGGCGCTCCGAATAAATATGGGATGACCGCGCGGCTTACCGGATTGCGTCCAACACCGGCCGCTCGGCAGGCTTCGGTTTGGAAGCTGAGACAGCTCACCTAAAAAGGTATCTGTGAATCACCCAAACGTAGGCCACCATGCCAAAGAGCTCTACCAGCGACTGCACGACGATGACCACCGCAGCCACCTCCCAGCCAGTAGGGAGCAACAAGGCCAAGGGCAGGACCACGAATGAATTACGGGTGCCCATGCTGAATGCAAGCGTTCGCCCTTGCTCCACCGGCAGGCGCAACTGAACCGCAATAACTTTGGCCAGCAAGGCGGCGGCCACCAAGAACAGTACGAAGACTGGCACCATCTTCTGCAGCTCACCAATGGTTTCCACGACGGTGCCCACCTGCGCGCCCGCGATCAAGAACACCACCAGCGCGAGCAGCGGCACCGGCCACCAGGCCATCGTGTCTCTGGACCCTTCGGCCTTTGGATGCGCTTCAATCCAGCGCTCAGCCAGCACCGCCCCGGCCAAGGGAACCAGCACGATCAACACGGCGGGAGCCAGCGTGGCCCAGTCCCATGAGGCCGGGCTCTGCGCATCTGCCATCAGCCATAGATAGAGCGGCAGCAGGATCAACTGCAACACCAGATTCAGCGGTGTGATGGCAATGGCTCGTGGCACGTCCCCTTTGCCCAGTTGGCTGAAGGTGATGAACCAGTCGGTACACGGCACCAGCAGAACCAGCAGCACGCCCAGGCGCACCACGGGATCGAAGTCGAACACTCCGACCAATACCCACGCCAGCAGTGGAAGCACAATGAAGTTGCCCAGCAGCACAGCCATTGCAAAGCGCCGGTCGCGCAGGGCATCTAGCACATGCAGCAGTGGTACTTGGAGGAACGTTGCAAACAGCAACGCCGCCAAGGTGGGCCACAACAGCGTTTCCATGGCTGGGCCGATATTTGGCCACGCCGTGCCCACCGCAAGACCGAACCCGATGGCGATCAGATAAGCCCATACCTGATAGCGCTCCAGCGTCAATCGGCTCACGAGCAGCATCCCGAAGAATCGGTCGCAGCAGGTACGCTTTGGCGAAGGTCGGTGAGGATGTTGCAGTTGGGCGCAGGGCCACCCGCACAGCCTTCGCTGCAAGCGCGCACATAGCTCGACAGGGTGCGATCCAGACGGCGCAACTCCGCCATCTTGGCCCGCACAGCAGTCAGGTGCGTCTGGGCAATGGCGCGTACCTCAACACAGTCGCGCTCGCCGTTGGTGGAAAGCGCGACCAGCTCACGGGTTTCTTCAATCGAGAAACCCAGGTCACGGCAGTGCCGGATGAGGATCAACACGTCCAGCACCGACTCTGGATAGACACGGTGGCCGCTCTCGCGGCGCAGGGCTGGTGGTATCAATCCCACCTCTTCGTAGTACCGAAGGGCAGACATGAGCAGCTTGACTGTTGATCATGAACGGCCGTGACCATTGCCGGTTGCATGAATCCGCGGGAAGGAAGCCGCATGCAAAAGAGTGTGCGGCAACAATCTCGCCGTAGCTGCACGGCCCAGATACACCAACCCTCAGATGTGGGTTTCTTGGGGTACGCCGCAGACTACGGCTATCATTGCGACCAGTTCTCAATTGCCTGCTGCCCATATCATGCGCCGACTGCTCGCAGTCACCCCGGACGAAGGCTGTCGCGGTGCTGCCCACCAATAGAAAGAAGAACGTCACGGTGCAGTTCACCGTCAAATAAGGCACCCATGGCGCGCGAATCTCTGTCCCTGCCAGCTTTGCGAGGCGGCCTGCTGGCCTTGCTGGCCGCAGCCTTGTTCGGCATCAGCACCCCCATGGTCCAGAGGCTGGGTGCAGGGCTGGGAGCGTTCACGACGGCCACGCTGCTGTATGCAGGGGCGGCTGTCGTTGGCGCCTTGTCCCTGCGGACCGCCGCCCACGAGGCCAGGTTGCAGAGATCCGATGCCTGGCGCCTCATCGCCATGGCGGGGTTTGGCGCCGCCCTTGGGCCTGTCGCCCTGTCCTGGGGCCTGCAACACACGAGCGGCGCCAGCGCGTCGCTCATGCTCACGCTAGAAGCACTGTTCACCGCCACGCTGGCGTGGTGGTTGTATAGCGAGACCATGGACCGCCGTGTGTGGGCTGCCATGCTTCTTTTGCTGGCTGGGGGCATGGCTTTGGTTATGGACCAGGGCCTGCAGGGCAGCACGCAGATTCTAGGCCTGCTTGCCGTGCTGCTGGCGACGGTAGCCTGGGGCGTGGACAACACCTTGTCCCGAGGACTGGCCGAACGCGATCCCAGCCAGATCGTGATGGCCAAGGCGTCACTGGGAGCCGCTGCGACAGCATGTCTTGCCATGGTGTCGGGAGAGCCTTTTCCCTCCCTGACGGCAGCTCTTGGGCTTTTTGCTGTGGGTACCACGGGGTATGGCCTGAGTCTTAGGTTCTACCTTCTGGCTCAGCGGGCTTTTGGTGCAGCGCGGACTGGCTCCGTGTTCGCCTTTGCTCCTTTCATTGGTGCGGCTGTAGCGTTCGGCTTCGGCGAACGGCCTGCGGGATGGCTGATGCTGCTCGGTGGGCTTCTGATGCTCGCGGGTGTGCTGCTGCATTTGGCCGAGAGCCACGGGCATGAACATACGCATGAGCCGATGGAGCATGAGCACGCCCACCGCCATGACGACGGACACCATTCGCACTCGCATGACGTGATACCCACAGGGAGCCACAGCCACGTGCATTTCCACGAGCCGGTTACCCATGCCCATCCTCATGCGCCTGATGTCCACCATCAGCACAGGCATTGACTCACTCAGCGGAATCGAAAAAGCCGCCAAGGCACTCTGATGTCATGCTGCCAAGCTCGGAGGCCAGTTATGGGTTTCTGCCTGGCAGGATTGGCACCACGCATAGAGCGCGTCGTACATCACCATGCCATGCCCGAGCATCTCATGGTCATCGCTGAAGGTCTTGGACAAACCGAGCGACAGCGCATAAAGGCCCGCCGATTGCGGCGCCAGGTCCAGTCTGGAGGTGTCGGCGCCCCGCACGATCAAGGCCAGTTGCTGCAAGGCGGGATCGGTGAGTTCGTACTTCCTGAGAAAGGCGTCAAAGCTGCGCAGATCGCCGTCGTGGGTCAATTCGACGCCGGGCACGTCGTAGGGGATAGCTCCCGTGTCCTGTGCCACCTGAAGCACGGACGCTGCGGGCACATAGAGAAACTCCGGCGTCTGGTCGATGAACCGGGTAATCAGCCAAGGACAGGCAATGCGGTCAATCTTGGGACGCTCGCGGGTGACCCATTTCATACGGCACCTCCTTGTATTTCCAGAGGCAGGCCAGCGGCTTGCCAAGCCTCGATGCCGCCTACGATGTAGCGTGCATCTATGCCTCGTGCGCGCAGCGTCAGTACGGTCGAGCGGCCAATGTCTTTACCGCGCAGGCAGTACAGCAGGACCGGCTTTAATGCATCGAGTTCTTGGCTCCACTCCAACACGCGTGACGGATCGCGCCAGGACGCACCGGCAATGACCTGCGGGCTCTGCAGATAGTCCTCCTCGCGCCGCACGTCGAACGCGCCCGGCGCACCAGCCATGGCAGCACCCGTGGCGATGCCGAAGCCCAAGGCATCCGCCTCGACGGCCGCCCCATAGCGCTTGTACACCTTGTCCCACTGGATGTTGGCCATGAAGGCATCCACATAGGCTCCCGCCTTGGCACCAAAGTCCAGGTGGTACGCATGCTCGTACATGTCCAGTGCCAGGACGGGCGTGGCGCCCGCCAGGAGATTCGTGTGGTCGGCCGCCCAGTGGTTCACAAGACGGCTCTCACGGGAAGACCAGGACAACAAAGCCCATCCCGATCCACCACCCATGGCCTTGGCCAGCCCGGTGAACTGGCTGCGCCAAGCGTCCACGGAGCCAAAATCCCGCGTCAGCGCAATGGAGAGTCCGCAAGAGGGCAATACGCCATTGCCTCCGAGGTTGTCGAAGTACAGCTCGTGCAGGAACGCCGAGTTGGCCGCGATCAGTTCCTCTCGCTTGAGGCCATTGACGGTGAAAGTAGCTGCGGCGCTCCAATCCAACGCTGCGAGTTCGCTCCGTATGGCGTTCAGGCGCTTGACTGCACCCGAGTAGTTGTTTTCGTGGTGGCTGGTGATGAGGCGGCTCGACAAGCCAGAGAGCTGATCGGGGTTCAGAGCCAGGGGGCGGGTTTGGTAGTTCATGCCGTTCTCCTTCAGATGGTCAGGGTCAGACGTGGGCAACAAGCGGGTAGACGGCCAGGCCAATCAAGGCGGCGGCAAGCACCACCACAGGCTCGGGCAGCTTCTTGAACCGCCACAGGACAGCGGCTGTGGCGAGAAACAGTACGGCGGTGGGTAGATCAACGACGGACCGCTGGCCCAGCACCACCACGGCCCCAGCAATGGCGCCTACGGCGGCCGCAGTCACGCCATCCACGAACGCGACCACGCCGGGGTGCTTGCCATGCTTCTTGAAGTACGGCGCCGGGATCACGTTGAGCAGGTAGCAGGGCAGAAAAGTTGCAGCCGCCGCAACGACCGCACCCCAGAAGCCGCTGGTCAGGAAACCGATGAACCCGGTGGTGATGACAACCGGTCCCGGGGTGATCATGGCCACGGCCACAGCGTCTACGAACTGGCGGTCGGTCAGCCATGCGTACTCCTTGACCACGCCGCCGTACAGAAATGGCACGATGGCCAGGCCGCTTCCGAATACGAAGGCGCCCGCATAGGTGAAGTACGCAGCAATCTGCCCCAGCCTGTGCCAATCGAGGTTCTCCAGGCTGAGTGCCCCGGCGATAGGAGCTGCCCACGCCATGCTGTGAAGCCGGCCGCCGGTTCGCTTCAAGGGGCCACGCACGGCCCACACCAGCAGCCCCGCACCCAGAAAGACCCAGATCACTTCGGACTGGGTGACGATGGTCACGCCCGCGCTGACCAGGTAGATGGTCCCGAGCAGCCGGTCCTTGCCCACGCTCTTGGTCGTGAGCTTGTAGGCACTCAAGGCAATGATGCCGATGACGGAAGCCCCAACGCCGTAGAAAACGGCCTGCATCCACGAGAGACCGCCGTAGGCCTTGTAGGCAACCCCCAGCGCCACCACCATCACGAAGGATGGCAGCACAAACGCCAGACCGCGCGCTTACCTGGCAATTTCTCCTTCCACGCTCTTCTACGCCTATACACGCCCACGCAGGTTTTGCCTGCGTGGGCAGCGTCGGAAAATTCGAACCAGACAAGGCCACCCCTTCCCACGTCGACGGCCTTCTTGAGCGAGGTCCTCGTCATGGGAAATGTGAATCAATGGCTACTCATTAAGCGCTTCGCCGAGATCACGGGCTACAGCGAGAACGCGGTACGGCACAAGGTCAAGAACGGCACTTGGATGGAGGGCCGCATCTGGCGCAAAGCACCTGACGGCCGCATCTTCGTGAACGTGGTCGAGTTCGAGCGATGGGTCGAAAGTGAAACCCAC
>JAANMW010003193.1_pt1 | contig 13294 bp, 9 predicted proteins | sample 7279671 | NCBI WGS metagenome assembly JAANMW01 (sample SAMN14094541, study PRJNA606508) | bioreactor metagenome | isolation source: A lab-scale SPAN reactor treating ammonium-rich wastewater day 247 | place: Ireland: Galway | collected 2017-09-19
CGATTGACCAAGGATTTTCCCACCAGCCCATACAGCGAGGTGGCTCAAGGCCGTATTGAAGAGGTTCTCTGGCGGATGAAGAAGGGAATCTGATCCGATGAGCTTTGTTGATTTCCGAGTGCCGACTCCCTAGGATGACATGGGCCTGATGGTTGATGAAAAACAACATGAAATGGATGATTATCGAAGGCAGGCTTGGATGAGGAAAGTTCCATGCATTCTCTCGCTGGTAATCGTGCCATTATTCTGGGGCTTCTCAGTCACACAAGCGGCACCCCCGAAGACCGGGGAACCTCAAATCCAGAAGCTGGAAATCAATAACCAGACTCACTTGGCTTTCAGAAGATACATCAGCACTCATCCGAAAGGGGTTATCCTTTACCTGCATGGCATCCAGAGCCATAGCGGCTGGTATACCCAGTCATGCCAGATGCTGGCGGAAAGCGGCTACACAGTCTATGCACCGGATCGTCGCGGGTGTGGATTGAACCGCCAGGATCGCGGGCATATCCAGCACTATGAAGACCTGATTGCCGATATCGATGCATTCCTTGCCCGGATTCGTGCGGATTATCCAAACCTGCCGGTGTTTTTGATGGGTGTTTCCTGGGGAGGGAAGCTGGCCCTGCTGTATGAAACCATGCGCCCGGGGCAGGTGAATGGCTTGATCCTGAGCACCCCGGGTGTGAAGGCCAAAGTCAACTTGAGTCTGTGGGACCGGATGCGTGTCTTCTATTACAGCTGGCGCAGGCGTGAAGTTCAACCGGAAATCCCCATCCCGATCGAGAGCTCCTCGATGTTTACCGATGATCAACGCTGGCAGAACTGGATCGAACAGGACCCGCTCACATTGAGAAAAGCCACCGCACGGTTTTACTGGGAAAACAACAAAATGGATAAGCAGATCCGCCGCAATGCCAGAAATGCCCAGGCGCCTATCCTGCTTCTTCTGGCAGGCAGGGATGAGATCATCGATAACGAAAAAACGATCCGCTTCATGGGAGACAAACTCCCCGAAGCTGAAAATGACACACTGAAGATTATTGAGTATCCCCCCGGGCGGCACACGCTCGAATTTGAACGCTACCTGCGCAAGGTTGTGGCGGACATGGTGGCCTGGTTGAACAAGCAGGTTTCCTCCCGGCCGGCGCCGCCCACCCAGTGAGGTTGCTTATTTCATATCCCGTTCGTAACGGCTTCTGCCTCCCGCTCGGTACTCTCCCCAGGAGGGAGAACGGCCATGAGCTGTATCGAAATTCCATCTTTTTGGCCAGGGATTCGGATTGAAAGAGGCCCGGGTTTTCCGGCTCCCGGATTCGGGGCGGTACTGGTCAAGCTTCACAGTGATCTGATTGAGGTGCTTTTTACGAAGCACCAGCTCCGCGCTGGCTGGTTTGCCCATGGCCGGGAGGACCTGGACAGCATAATCCCCATAAAATCCCTGAAAGCGCACTTCGCCATATCGATCGGTGGTTAGATTTCGGCGTGTCCACCATGTTTCGCGAATCAGTTTTTTAAGCGAGTTGTAGGCCGGCTTCGGCTTCAGATGGGCATCCAGCAAGCCTGCCGGGGCATTCATCCAGGATTTGCAATCGGCAATATCCCACCAGGTAATGGCTTCGACTGAGGGATGGGAGAAGAGTGTGGTGTAGAAACGGACCACATCTTTTTCCTGAGCCTGTTCGCCCTCCGGGGTCGAGGGCCATGAGCCTTCCTTTCGGGCCAGCTCGAAACCATTCTTGCCGGACAGAATCGTAGTTTCTGTAAAGTGCAGAGGAACACCAAATGGTGCGAATCTTTCAAGCACCTCCCAGGTGCCGGTGGCCGGCCAGACTTTCTGGTGCATGTGGCTCTGGAGGCCGATGGTGTCATAAATCCTCTTCCCGCTGGCGTCATTCAGTTTTTCGATGACTCGCTTGTAGTTTGCCCCGACCCGGTAATCATTGATCAACAGAGTGGCATCGGGATTGGCGGCTCGGGCACGTGCAAAGGCCTCCCTGATGAATTCGATCTGCCCGATGCTCTTCCACATGGCGGTCATCTTTGGCGCATCTTTCATGCAGCCTTCACGTTGAAATTCTGTTGGCTCATTGACCACATCCCAGATGTCGATCAACCCTTTGAAAGAGGTGACGATATCGGTGATCCGTTGCATTTGAAGGTTGTAAACCTCCTGAGTGGAATCCGGCAGCCAGGTGGGATCGGCATAATTCCAGGCCAGTGGATGCCCTTTGACTGTGATGCCGCGCTCACGGCACCATTGTGCGGTCTTCCGGATTTTCGCCTCCTCGGTATGACCTTTTTCCCTTTCATAAGACGGCCAGTAGAAGGGGAGGGTGGCATAGTTGAACAGGTCGGAATAACGATCCCGCAGGGACATTTCCTCAGTCGGGCTTCCCACCTGGCCGGAGAGGTAGAAGTTACAGCCGAAAAGGAAGGCATGGCGCTGTTGTTCAATCCGGACACGCACTCCCGGGATCGGGCGCCCCTCGGCATCCACAACCACAATACGGCCTTCGCCCTGTCGATAGAGAGCGATCCGCCGCCCGGCATCATCGAGAATTTCTTTTTCACTCAGCTGCGGATGGATCTCCAGTTCAATGCCCTCGATGGTGAATGGGGAATCCAGGTTGTTTCGGATCCGGATGGTGTTGTACTGCTCGGAAAGGCTTTCCGGCTTTGCCAGGAACTCCCCGGTGATATCGAGTGGTGTGGCTGCGGTTTCCTGAATGAAAACTGCGAGAGCCTCTTTTTTCTTGAAAGGTTCTTTTGGAATAACCCGAACCAGGGCCTTTTTCTGAGAAGGGAGTTTTCCAGGGAACAGGCTGAAGGTTTTATCCTGGCCTGGTTCCAGGGTGGCGGGGAATGGATATGTTTCAGTTTTTCCAGGGATGGAAATATCCGGATATGTGATCGGATGAACCCGCTTCTGTTTAAGCAGAGCAGGCATGTCATCCAGTTCCTGAAGGAGATCCTCGGTCATGTTGGGAAGAGTGAAATAATTGAACAGATAAATCCCCTGTGAGCCTCGGCTGAGGGCGGCTATCGCCCCGGCCCGCAATGAGGCGGGGGAGTTGGTCGAAGCCTGCATGGAGGGGTGGCAGCGCACCAGTGCCTCCAGGCCTGCTGTGATCCTCACGGGTGTTCCTTTCAGTTCGGCTTTCCATTTTTCGACCGGGATGTCGAAATCGGTGGTGGCCCAGAAGGGAGCGACTATCAGGTGGTCGATCAGCCCCAGCCTGGCCCAGGTGATTGCATCCAGACCGGTTCCGAGCGCAGTGTCGGGTCGAGCGGGGACACGGACAGCCAGTGTGATCCGATGCCCTCGCCGTGCTTCGGTTTCACGAACCACTGCACGAACCTGCTTCATCCATTCGGTCAGCAGAGCAGCACCTTTCTGCTCTTCTCCTTCGCGAAAATGCAGTGGGAACCGATTCCAGTCCAGTTCCAGGCCATCCATGTCATAGCGTTCGAGGACCTCACGGATCAGTTTCATCATGTTGTCCCGGACCCGTTCCTGGCCATAATCGAAGCAACGGTCATTCCAGGCAGTAAATCGGTCGGGATAGCGCCACAGGTCATGGTTTTCCATCCAGAAACGGCTGTGCAAAGGAGATCGGGCCAGGGGGGCATCGTGGACATCATTCATCCGGATGCTGATCCAGGGACTGATTCCCTGAAGCCGGCAACGGTCAATCATGCACTGGTTGGGATCGGCTCCAGCCTGGAATATCGCAAGCATATTGGAGACCCACTGACGGCTGGTTTCGCGTTCATTTTCCGGCAGATCCCCAAAAAAGGGCTGGGAATTGTCGGCATTCGGATCAAAGCCCTCCCAATAGGGTTCCCAGGCGGAGGAGTTGAAGTTGGTTCTCTGCGCACAACAGCAAATCGAGAGGACGCGGACATGGGTCCCGGCCAGTGCATCCACCAGTCCCTCGAGATCCGCGGGTGTCAGTTTCCCCGCGGGCGCCAGGAGAAACCGGTTGGTGTCGTCCTCGTTGTAGATGATGCCTTCCTGCGGCAGGGCATACAGGGATGAAACTGCAAAAATCAGGAGCCAGCCTGAAAAGCGGAAGGATCGTGTCATGGACTTTCTCCTCCTAATAATGTTGATGGATCGAGCTCGATGTGCCTGAATCCTATACTGTAGCAGAATCAAATGAGGGGCATTGCCGCATCTGCTCGACCAGCTGACAGGCTGCCTCGGCGGCCTTTGCAGCGTAATCGGAACCTTTTGAGGCGTACAAAACCGAGCGTGAGGCATTGATCAGGGCATGGTAATTTCCCTGTGGGGTTCGTGAGGCTAAGAGAGCCTGCTCGAGGGCACCCCCCTGTTCACCAACCCCGGGAACCAGGAACCACCTCCCGGGAGACACCCTGCGCAACTGAGCCAGTTCTCCGACCTGAGTAGCGCCAGCGACCCATCCCCAGTTGTTTCCGGGAAAATCGGATTCCAGTGTCTCCGCCAGGTGCTGAAAGAGCTGTTTCCCCTCGATGAGTTCCCGCTTTTGAAGATCTTTAGATCCCGGGTTGGAGGTGATTCCGAGGATAAAGGAGTAGCAATTCTCTATATTGAGAAAAGGGGAAATGGAGTCTCTTCCCAGGTAGGGGTTGACCGTGACCGCATCGGCACCGAAGCCATCACAGGCCATGTGTGCGTAATGGCGGGCGGTGTTCCCGATATCTCCAAACTTGGCATCCAGTATGACAGCATGATGCTGTGAAGCGCATTCAATCACCTCTTTGAGAAGGTGGAGCCCCTCGATCCCCATTGAGCCAAAAAAGGCCATGTTGGGTTTATAGACCACCGCATAAGGGGCAGTGGCATCGATAATATCCATAAGAAATCGACGGACCCCATCGCTATCGGGATCGATGGTTTCCGGCAGGCGTTCCCGGTCCGGATCCAGTCCAACACACAGGAGTGAACGATTGATGCGGATTGATTTTTGTATGCGTTCGAGAAAACCCATGCTTCAGCTCCTGAGGGTGTCATTTCTGATGGATGGGTCTGGAACAACCCTGGCCCATGGTGCTGTGAAGAAAGCCGGCCAGGCGCTCGAGAGGGACCACCTCCCGATGGCCATCAAGCAGGTTGCGGACCTCGACCGACTGCTCTTTTTCCATCCGGTCCGGCCAGGGGATTACGGCAAAGGGAATCCCTTTGCGCACCGCAGCCTTGAGCTGGCGGTCATGTTTCGAATCCTGGGCGAATAATTCGACTTTGAAGCCGGCCTCACGAAGCGATCCAGCCACCTGAAAAGACTCCTGCAGGTACCGCCGATCCGGAATGGTCACCATCACCTGCGCCGGGGTATGCGCCGCTGGTGTGAGCAGCCCCCGCTCGAGCAGGGTCGAGAACAGGCGCGACAGACCGATCGAGATTCCCACTCCGGGCAGGGTACGGTCGATGAAATGGGAGGCAAGGTTGTCATAACGGCCTCCCGAGCAGATCGAACCGAGAACTTTCTCATAACCGACCAGGAAAGTCTCATAAACAGTGCCAGTGTAGTAATCAAGCCCACGGGTGATGGACAGGTCGGTTTCGAGAATCCCCTGGGGCAGGTTCAGGCTTTCCGCTGATTCCAGAACCGTCTGCAGTTCTGCAATGCCTGTTTGGAAGATCTCATCCGGGACATTCATCCGCCGGAGTTTTTCCAATGGGCTGGCATGGGTTTCTTCTTCCATCAAAAGCTGGTGAAGTGCGTTGCAGATTCCTCCCTCCAGCCCCAGCTCATCAGTCAGCCAGGCCTGCAGCTCCTGCCAGCCACCTTTGAGTTTGGGCAAGCGGTCGATCGCCCGCAGAGTTTCCTCGGCCTGCTCGCCATTGACTTTCCAGTGATGCAGAAGCCCCTGGAGGATCTTACGGTTGCTGATGCGGATGACAAACTGGCCGATATCCAGTGCCTTGAAAACCTCATAAATGATGAGAGGCATTTCCGCATCAGCCAACAGATCGAGCGAGCCTTCGCCGATAATGTCGATATCGCACTGGTAAAATTCACGGAACCGGCCCTTCTGGGCGCGTTCCCCACGCCAGACCTTCTGGATCTGGTAGCGACGGAACGGGAACACCAGCTTTCCATAATGCTGGGCAACATAACGGGCCAAAGGAACAGTCAGATCGAAATGAAGAGACAATCCGGTTTCCTTATCGACCTCGGCGGGAACATTCGGGCGATACAGGGAGTAGATCTGTTTGTTGATTTCACCCTTGGACTGAAGGGATTCATTTTTTTCGACCGCCGGGGTTTCGATCGGTGTGAAACCGTAACGTTCGTAAACCTCGCGAATGGTGTCGATCATGCGAACTTCCAGGAGCCGCTCGGCAGGAAGCCACTCGGGGAATCCGGTGATCGGCTGGGTCAACTGGGTATTTACTTCCATCGATTCCAGAGCCTTATTTTATCAAGCATTCAGCCATGAGTTGTGCCTCACACTGGCTTTGAACATCCCTTAAGATGAAGAGCATGTCCAGACTCCTTGACAGATTGTGGTATGGAACTCCCCCGGCCTGGATGGGAATCCTGAAAATTCCTCTTGCACTGGCAGCCGGCTGTTATGCAGCAGGCCAGAAGATCGATCGGCAACTCAAACTCAACCGCCAGAAAGCACTCCCACGGCCAGTTGTTTCGATTGGCAATGTCACTGTGGGCGGGACCGGAAAAACACCCATGACCATCCAGCTGGCAGAATGGCTGCTCGATTGGGGTTTTCATCCCTGTGTGCTCTCCCGAGGGTATGGAGCGGAGTCGAAAGCCGCACGGCAGGTGGACAAAGACTCCTGGGATTGGCGTCAGTTTGGCGATGAGCCTTTGCTTATTGCAAAAACTCTTCCGGGGGCCTGGGTCTATGCCGGGGCCAGCCGCTACGAAGCAGGTATTCTGGCGCTCCAGGAGCATCCTGATATTGATGTCTTTCTGCTCGATGATGGATTCCAGCACCGCCAGCTCGCACGGGATCTCGACCTGGTTCTGGTCGATGGGGACCGTGGCTTTGGAAATAAGCACCTGCTTCCACTTGGCCCGCTGCGCGAACCCCTCAGTGCCCTTGGAAGGGCGGATCGGGTTGGGGCTATTTTTCGAGGAAGCTCCGGGAGTGAGCCGCCTGAATCCTTTCCACAGGCAGATTTCCAGGCCACTTTGCAGCCTCTTGGGTTTCGTCTGATCGGTGAGTCCAGCCATAAATCTCTATGCAGGAACTTTGATACCACAACACAGGAGAACCTTCTGCCGGGGCCAGTCCATCTGTTTTCGGCCATCGGCTCCCCTCAGGGTTTCCGTGACACAGTGAGCGGGCTGGGAATCGAAATCGAGGGTGAAACCATTTTCCCGGATCATCATCCATTTACTGAACAGGATATCTCCAGAGTTCTGGATGAATGCCGAAAAAGGAAGGTGATACCGCTGACAACCGCGAAAGATGAGATTCGGTTGGTAAAATATAAAAGCCTCTGGACACAAGGGCCAGTCCCGATTATCATGGAAGTGGGCTTGAAATTTGGAGATGGTGAATACAACCTCACAAACGCTCTGAAGAAGATTCTCCAAGGGGGGAGAAGGGATCCATGAGAGTTCTGAGAGAGAATTTTATTTTTTTTCTGGTCACCCTGGTATTTCTGCTGGTTGCCGGAGGTCCGCTCCAGGCCCAATCGGAATACCGTGCCCTCTGGTTCGACACCTGGAATCCCGGAATCCTCGATGAAGCGAGTGCGCGCCTGGCGGTCGAAAGGGCACGCACTCATAATTTCAACACGCTGTTCATCGAAGCCAGCAAGACGATGGATGCCTACTACCAGAGTGATCTTCTGCCGCGAGGGACGAACCTCACCGCTCCCGGTTTCGATCCCTTGGGAACAGTCCTCAATCTGGCGCATTCGTCTCACACGAAGGTCCGCCCGCTCGAGGTTCATGCCTGGGTGGTCGCCATGCGTGCCTGGAAGAATCAACCATTTCCCCCGAAATCCGGCAAACCTCTGCATGTAGTGCATCAGCATCCGGAATGGCTTTCGAAAACCTATCAGGGCAAGCTCCAGGACCAGGAGCAGAATCATTTCCTTGATCCAGGGCATCCGGAGGTGCAGGAATTCCTGGTGTCGATCTGCAAAGAAATTGTAAAGAAATACCCGGTTGATGGGCTGCATCTGGATTATATCCGTTACCCGGGGGCGGAGTGGGGATACAACCCGGTATCGTTGGAGCGCTTTCGCAAAGAAACCGGGAGAACCGGGCTGCCCAGCCCAAAGGATGAGCAGTGGTCGGCCTGGCGAAGGGAACAGGTCACACAGGTCGTCAAACGGATTTCGGCCGAGATTCACAGTCTGCGCCCGCACATCAAATTGAGTGTGGCCTCTATCACCTGGGGAGGTGTTCCTGAGAAGGATTTCAAGAAAACCCGTGCATACGAGGAGGCCTTGCAGGACTGGGTGGAATGGGTGCGTGCGGGGTATGTCGATATCAATGTGCCGATGAATTACAAGCGTGCCAATAACAGCATCCAGGCCCAGGATTTTGTGGATTGGGTGACACTGGCTCGGGCGACCAATACCGATCGCCATCTGATCGTGGGGCTTGGAGCCTGGATGAATCCTCTGGATGCCACCGCTCGCCAGGTAGCCGCTTCAAAAAGAATGAGGAGCGATGGGGTGGCATTTTTCAGCTATAACCAGCTGGAATCCTCGGGTCGCAGCCAGGCGCCTGTGATCCGGGATATTTCCGGGAAGATTTTCAAGTCACCCGCGTCTGTTCCACAGCCCGCCTGGCTGCGCAAAGCCAAAGAGGGGATTGTGGCGGGGACTGATCCGCGGCGGCGCAGCGGCTATCCGGTGCTTCTGCTGGATTCCCGGAAGCGGGAAGTGGCGCGCACGAAAACCGATGGCAATGGCCATTTTTCTTTCTTCCGAGTTCCCTCGGGGCAGTATATTGCCCAGGTCGGATTGGCATCGATTCTTTCCGAGCCGATCAAGGTCCATCCAGGAAAAGTGCATCGAGCCAGGTTTTAGAGTTCTCTCCGGCTCATTTCACCCGTTCATCGCGGTACAACCCCCAGAAGCCAGCCATCGCTTTCTCTTCGGGTGCGGGCTGAATCTCCCTCCACCAGGGGGGAATTCGGATTTCTTCCGGACGAATCAGAAACAGGGTCGCTTCGGGAAAATCAAGGGGGTTGAGGAGACTGCCAGTATCTTCAAATCGGTATCCAGGGAGAGGCTTTCCTGCCTGAATTTCGAGGGGGTCGGGAAGTGTGGCGAATTCAACAATGGCCTCTGGAAACTCGATCAGCCCGGAAATAACGCAGATATCCTTTTCGCGCCGTTGAATCTCCACAGTCCGGATAGCCTCGAGAAACCCTTTCTCCCAGTGCATGGCGGATTTCTGCGGATAAACAAAAAAGAACAGAAAAATTGTCAGAAGCAGCTGTGCCAGTATTCCCAAAGCGAGTCCATTGCGGGCCAGTTTCCGATGCCGAGGCGGGATGTGCTGTAAGGTGAAATGGATTCCAATTCCACCCAGAACCGAAATGGCGGGGATTATCATCAATGTCCGCAGGGCATGGGGGAGGCTTTCCTGGGTGATCGCAGCCGGAACGGGAGCCAGCACAAGCCAGGCAATCAACCACCCACGCCAGCTTCCGGATAATTTCCATAGCCCATAAATTCCAGCCAGGCAGGCGAGGATTTCGAGCGGGCTGAGCTGGCCCATCCCGAAGACATGGTGGCGGGGGTTCTGGTCTCCAAGCAGGAACAGGTACAGCGGATTCCAATGGGAAAAGTAATTCCTGGAAAAGGACAGAGGAGTGAGAGGCTCTTTGCCGGTCAGCGCAGACAGGCGAAGCTGGGTTTCCGCCCAGTTGTTCCAGATATCGACCAGGAAAGGCAGAAGGAATATCACTGTCAATGCACCGATGCCACTCAGGCGTAAAAGGGATTTGATGGAACGGCTGCCTTCGATCCCCATCACAGCGAAAAAGAGCAGGGGAGCAAACAGCCTCGAGGGTTCATAAGCATTCCAGGATAAGGCCCACAGCAGAGCGGCCAGGACAGAATGAATCCACATTTTCACTCCAGCCTCCCGCAGCGCACGCACAGTCAACCAGACAGCGGCCGGGATAAAAACAGTCATCAGGATCCCCTGGTTGGCCCAACGGCTGAACAGCAGATGCCAGGGCGAAATTGCCAGGAGCAGTGCGGACCAGCAGCCCGCACTTACTGAAATCCATTCCTTGGCGAGGAGGAAGACGAACAGGCAGGCCAGACTGCCGGCCAGCGCGGCCAGGAGGCGTGTGCTGAACACACTCACCCCGAGGGTTGAAAAAAAGGGGATTGAAAACCAGTGATAAAAAGGAGTGGTGTAGGCTTTGAGTTCTTTGACCTGAAGCGGCCAGGATCTTCCGGTCAGGTCTTTGCCGGTGGTGAGCAGCGACCAGGTTGAAAAGGCTTTGCGCGCTTCGTCACGAAACAATCCAGGGGGATTTTTATCAAGAACCACCAGCCGCAGAGTGGCGGCCAGAACCAGAATCGCGATGAGAATAAGAACCGGGTGAGCCTCTGCAAAGCCTTGATCGTTCGAGGGAGTTTCGCTCATTGTTGCGGTTGCCATGGGAGACAGGCCAGATAAATCCAGCGGTAATCCTTAATCGAAATGAATCGCCCGGAGAGCTTCGACAGCCTCCTGCATAACATGGAGCACTTCCTGGTTCTTTTGAAGGCGTTCCTTTTCTTCAGGGGACATGTTCGGGTCCGGGGTTGGAAGTGCCCGGACTGAGGAGGCACCGACACGCGGATCGGCTTCATAACGGAAAATCTTCTGTTCTCCAGACTCAAGAACCCCAAGAGTGACAGTATCTCCGGGTTTGATTTTTTTCAGGGAATCGCGAAATTCCGCAGTGGAATAAATCTCTTTGCCATTCAAAGAAACCAGTTCCTGATTTTCGCGCACCCCGGCTTCATAGGCCTTGGAATCCTCATCGACACGGATAATCCGAAGGGAAAGGATTTCATATCCATTTTCATCGGGGACAAAGGTTTCGGCCACAGCCAGACCCAAGCGCGCTGGTGGAAGATCCGCAAAGGTCTGATCCAGCCCAAGAGGAGAAGGGGATTCCCGTGGGGTTGCGGCTTCATACTGATAGCCTTCACGCACATCCCGGATGCGTGTGGGGTCATGAATCCCTGAGGAGGCAACCAGCAGAGGCTGAGTTCCGAGAGCTCCATTGGCGCTGAAAATGCCCTTCTGCTCGGAGCTGCCATGCCATTCCAGAACAAATGGGCCGAATGCGACCGCCGCTTTTCCTCGCACCTGGGAAACCTCGACAGTGCCGCTTCTGACCCGGGCATCTCCCAGGTCATAAACCTGCTCCGGCAGCAGGAACCATCGAAACACCATCTGATTATTTTTGGGATCGATTTTTTCGACTCGAATCGCGCCATAGTGGCTGGCTTGAGCATCACGCACCATCAGCATCTGGCCAGTAGAGAGAATTTTTGTGGTGGCCAGGCAACGATCACAAACCATGACAGCCAGAAGTGCGATTAGAAGGAAAGGGAATAAGTTTTTCATATATGAGCATCCTTCGCGGGTTGTTCTCGACACTGACAGAGCCGATGCCCTGGATCTTCTGTTATTCTATGCCTGAGGAAATGGATGCAACAGATGTTTTTAAAGAATATGGCCAGAGGTTAAGCGCCTTGGTGAGCGCAAGATAGGCCAGACCGCCGCCAAAAAAGGCCAGACTCCAGTGAATGCGCAGCAATGCAAGCATGACCATTGCCTGAAGCAGGCAGCAGGCCAGGAGATGTTCCAGGCGGTTCTTCTGGATCCAGCTGGAATCGACTTTTCGCTGGTATCGATACATCTGAAGGCAGTAGGCGGCCTGGGTGAGTGTCACCGCAAGCGCCGTCCCGGCCGGGCCGAGAAGAGGAATCAGAGCCAGGTTGAGTATGAATGCCACCAGCAGGGCCTGGGCACTGGCCAGCAGATTCCAATGTTCCCGATCGACTGCATAAAGGGCCGGGCCGAGCAGGAAATTCCCGCAGGTGAAGGGCAACCCGAGAAGCAGGATACGCAAGCAGGCGCTGGAAACGGTATGCCCTCCGAGCGAATCTCCACCAAGCAGTGATTCGATGCGATAGAAGATGGCTTCATCCCCGGCCCCATAGACCCGATCCAGCAGTGGACCGGCCAGGACCCAGCCACCGGTGGTGATGGGCAATACCAGAAACAGGAGGCTGCGCAGAGCGGTCCGGCTGACTTTCAGGCGTGCTTCCGGCTGTTCACGCAGGCGCGAAAAGATCGGGTAAATGGCAATGCTCATCATCTGAGGAAACAGCAGAATGGCCCAAACCAGCCGCAACCCCCGCGAATAAGCGGCCACAGATGTTTCATTGTGGAAGCTGAGAAAGACTCGATCCATGTTGTAAAACAGCGAAATGCAGATGGCATTCAGGGCGAATGGGAAAGATTCAACCAGGGTTCGCCATGGAACCGGCCAGGCGATCCGAAGCGAAGGCTCGATTTTTCGAATCCGGACTCCGGCCCAGAAAGCCGCCCCAATAGAACCCAGGGCAATCGCACCCAGCACCATTGCCAGGGAACCCAGGGTAAAAAGTGCGAGAACACCGGTGATGAGAACAATCATCTTCTCGATCACCCCCATCAACCCTTCGATCTCCATGCGTTGATGCCCGCGGCTGATGCCACGCAGGTACGACTGGGCCGAAAGCCCGGAGAGCAGAGAGACAGCACCGCATAGAAGGAGGATCCGTATTTCCCGCCCCCGGTACAGTTCGAATCCGGCAATAAAAAAGACCAGAAGCAGGCAGGCCAAGAGATTCAGCATGATTTTGAGGCTCACCTGGGTGGGCAGCCACTGAGAAGTGTTTCCAGAATCCCGTGCAAGGCGCCGTGTGGTGTAGCTTTCCAGCCCCAGGTCGGCAGGGATCAAAAACAGGTTGACCACCGCCAGGAGGCTCTCGAGGCGCCCGTAGGATTCATCGCTGAAAAAGGCCCGGTTTCCCAGCAGTATGAAGAACAGTGCCAGCAGAGGTTTGCTGGCGAACTGAAAGAGGGTGAGGGTGAGAGTGCCTCGCGCCAGATCACGAAGGGAGGAAGCGGTCTGTCCCATTCAATCACAGGCGGTCTGGCATGGGAAATACTTCACCAATCCTGATGCGCCGCGGGGGGGAGAATCACACTCGCGGGCCAAAAGCACGCCTCCGTGAGTAAGGTTTCAGGACCTCGGCGATGAGTATTGCATTCGAGATCGGATTGGGGTGGAGGTTGGGGAATTGCCCACG
>JAANMW010003196.1_pt1 | contig 13291 bp, 12 predicted proteins | sample 7279671 | NCBI WGS metagenome assembly JAANMW01 (sample SAMN14094541, study PRJNA606508) | bioreactor metagenome | isolation source: A lab-scale SPAN reactor treating ammonium-rich wastewater day 247 | place: Ireland: Galway | collected 2017-09-19
GCCTCGTCCACTTCGCCTACATCGGCGCGCAGGCGCATGAAGTCAAACCCCGCACGGAAACGCAGCTGCGCCACCATGCTTTCGGGCACGCGGCCCGCACGCTTCTCGAAACGCGGCTGCATGACCCATATTTCACGCATGTCGGCAGCCAGCTTGCCACGGCCCGACACATCACCAATACGCTGGTTGAACACGTCGTCGATGGCGTCCTGCAGCGCCGGGAAAGAGTGCTCGCGGCGGTTCATGCGCTCGGCCCAGCCGTTGCGCACGTCTTCCCACAGCACGCAGGCCAGCAGAAAGCTGGGCGCCACGGGCTTGCCCTCGCCTACGCGGCGGTCGGTATCGGTGAGGGCTGCACGCACGAAGTCGGTGTCGGCGCGCTGCACCACGACGTCGAGCAGCGGATAGATGCCGCTGGCCATGCCGAGCTTCTTGAGCTGCTCGATGGTGGCGATGGCATGGCCCGTTTGCAGGAGCTTGAGCATCTCGTCAAACATGCGGCTTTGCGGCACATCGGCCAGCAGCTGCTGCGACTGCACCAGGGGCGCGGCGGTCTTGGGTTCGAGCGTGAAGCCCAGGCTGCTGAGCTTGGCCACAAAGCGCACGGCGCGGATGATGCGCACCGGGTCTTCACGGTAGCGCGTGGCGGGGTCGCCAATCATGCGCAGCAGCTTTTTCTTGGCGTCCTGGATGCCCTTGTGGTAGTCCACCACGATCTGGCGCTCCGGGTCGTAGTACATGGCGTTCAAGGTGAAATCGCGCCGCGTGGCGTCTTCGTCCTGCGGCCCCCAGACGTTGTCGCGCAGTACCCGGCCCGAGGCATCCACGGCGTGCTGCATGCCGGCGAGCTGCTGTTTGCTGGTCTTTTCGTTGCCGACGACCTGCTCGGCCGCCGCGTTGTCCATGTGGGCGCGAAAGGTGGACACCTCGATCACCTCATGCTCGCGCCCGCGCCCATGCACGACGTGCACGATGCGAAAGCGCTTGCCGATAATAAAGGCGCGCCGGAACAGGCCCTTGACCTGCTCAGGCGTGGCGTTGGTGGCCACGTCAAAGTCTTTGGGGCGCAGGCCCAGCAGCAGGTCGCGCACGGCGCCACCGACGATGTAGGCTTCGAACCCCGCCTGCGTGAGGGTGCGCACCACGTCCACGGCGCGGCGGTCCACCAGCTCGGGGTTGATGCCGTGCACCGAGGCCGGTACTTCCTCGCGCTTGCCAAAATGCGGCTTGCCGCGCGAGGTGCCGGGGGTCGATTTGCCCAGCAGTTTGTCGATGAACTTCTTGATCATGGGTGTGGAGTGAACAGGTCGAGTATGCGCCAGCCGCGCTCTTGCGCCAGGGCGCGCAGGCGTGGGTCGGGGTTGGTGGCGACGGGATGGTCGACTTTTTCGAGCAGCGGCACATCGTTCATGGAGTCGCTGTAGAACGTGCTCTCCACGCCCTCCCAGGCGAGCTGCCGCTCAGCCAGCCATTGTTCCATGCGCCGCACCTTGCCTTCGCGCATGGTGGGCGTGCCCTCGATCTCGCCCGTGTACCAGCCGCTGGCGTCGCGCGCCAGTTGCATGGACAGCAGTTCCTCCACGCCCAGCGCCTGGGCAATGGGCCGGGTGACGAATTCGTTGGTGGCGGTAACGATAAGCACCTTGTCGCCCGCCTGCTGGTGCTGGCGCAGCAAGGCCAGCGCCTCAGGCCGGATGGCGGGCGCAATCACCTCGCGCATGAACTGCGCGTGGGCGGTGGCAGCCGCTCCGGGCCCGCGCTGGCGCACGGATTCGGTGGCAAAACGCACATAGTCGTGCACGTCGAGCGTGCCGGCCTGGTAGTGGGCGTAGAACTCGTCGTTGCGGCGCGCAAACTCCACCGGGTCGTTCCAGCCGATGCGAATGGTGAACTCGCCCCACTCGTAGTCGGAGTCGATCGGCAGCAGGGTGTGGTCCAGGTCGAACAGGGTCAGCCGGGGACGCTGCGCCGCGGTGGCCGGTGTATCAAGGGTCATGGGTGGGTCGAAAGAAAGCAAAAGAGGGGCTACACGTGATAAGCACGGGCTATGCGGATTCCAGCATCGCCTTAAGCAAGGGGATGGTGATGGCACGCTGGGTTTGCAGTGCATAGGCGTCAAGCTGGTTCAGCAACTGCATGAGGCTGCCCAGGTCACGCGAGAAGCGGCTGAGCATGTAGTCCATCATCTCATCGCCCAGGAAGATACCGCGCGCATCGGCCTCCTGGCGCAGCACTGCGCGGCGGGCCGCCTCGTCCAACGCATGCAGCTGGAACACATGGCCCCAGCCCAGGCGGCTGCGCAAGTCGTCGCGCAGCGGCAGATCGGCTGGCGGCAGGCTGCCCGCGGCCAGCACCCAGCGCTGCGTGCCGCTGCCCGGGCTGATGGCGTTGACGAACCAGTTGAAGGCCATGGCCTGTTGCGCAGTGGAATACAGGTGCACATCGTCCAGCAGCACGGCGGACCAGCGCTCGTCGAATTCGGGCGGCTCATGCAGGGCGGGCTCAAACCAGCCCACACTGGCCCCTTGCTCGCGCAGCGCAGCGCGCACCGCCTTGAGCAGATGCGACTTGCCGCTGCCCGTCTCACCCCACAGGTAAGTGGGCACAGGCGACCGCGTGGTCTGGCTGCTGCCCGCTCCGGCCCACAGGCGCAGGTGCTGCAACGCGGCCTCATTGGGGCCGGCGAAAAAATTGGCCAGCGTGGGCCCCGTCACCAGTCCGATATCCAGCGCCAGCTGCTTCATGGCGGCAGCCCGCAGCCACGTTGGCATGTGCGGGAAGAAAAGACGTGGCAAAGCATGGATGAAAGGGGCAAAACAGGTGGCAACAAAAGAGGGATTGGGCCGCACAGGGTGCGCTGCCCGTAAAATCTGCGCAAATTTTAGTCTGCCGCGCACGCTGGCCCGTGCCTTTCCTTGCCATGAGCACTTCTGTCCCCTTTTCCACCCCCCTGTCCTACAAGGACGCTGGCGTTGACATCGTCGCGGGCGACGCCCTGGTCGAACGCATCAAACCCCTGGCCAAAAAGACCATGCGCGAAGGCGTGCTGGCCGGTATTGGGGGGTTTGGCGCCCTGTTCGAGGTGCCCAAACGCTACAAAGAGCCGGTGCTCGTCTCCGGCACCGACGGTGTGGGCACCAAGCTCAAGCTGGCGTTTGAGTGGAACATGCACGACACCGTCGGCATCGACCTGGTGGCCATGAGCGTGAACGACGTGCTGGTGCAGGGTGCCGAGCCGCTGTTCTTCCTCGACTACTTTGCCTGCGGCAAACTCGATGTGGACACGGCCGCAGCCGTGGTCGGCGGCATCGCCAAAGGCTGCGAGCTGAGTGGCTGCGCGCTGATCGGCGGCGAGACCGCCGAAATGCCCGGCATGTACCCAACAGGCGAATACGATCTGGCCGGTTTTGCCGTTGGTGCGGTCGAAAAGTCCAAGATCCTCAATGGCCAGAACGTGCGACCCGGCGACGTGGTGCTGGGCCTGGCATCGAGCGGCGTGCACTCCAACGGTTTCTCGCTCGTGCGCAAGTGCATCGAACGCGCCGGCAGCACGCTGCCCACCACACTGGACGGCAAGCCCTTCAAACAAGCGATCATGGAGCCCACACGCCTGTACGTGAAAAACGTGCTGGCCGCACTCGCCGCACACCCCATCAAGGCCCTGGCCCACATCACCGGCGGCGGCCTGCTGGAGAACATTCCGCGCGTGCTGCCCGAAGGCACCGCCGCCCACCTGCAAAAAGGCAGCTGGCCGCAGACCGAGTTGTTCGCCTGGCTGCAGCACACCGCTGGCATTGACGACACCGAGATGAACCGCACCTTCAACAACGGCATTGGCATGGTGGTGGTGGTGGATGCCGCCCACGCCGAGGCCACCGCAGCCATGCTGCGTGCGGCCGGGGAGCAGGTTTACACCATTGGCACCATCGCGCCGCTGGGCGGCGGCGCTGCCGTGGTGGTGGCCTGACGCGGCGGCGCTCCATGGCGCAGCCCCCTGGTTCGTCCTTGGTCATCACCGGCGCCCCAGGTGCCAGCCGCGCGCCGCGCAGCGTGGTGGTGGCCAGCTACCTGTTGATGGCTGCTGCGCTGCTCCTGGTCATGTGGCGTGGCCTGCTGCCAGGGCTGCTGTGCGTTTGCCTGGGGTTCCTGTTAACGCGCTCCTTCGCCCGCGGGCTGGCCCGCCTGCGGCGCGCGCCCGCACCCACCGCCCTGCCGCACGAGGCGCAGGTGGCGGCTGCCGCACTGGTCATGCTGGCACCGCTGGCGCTGCTGGTGCTGGGGCTGACGCATTCGCGCGGCTACATCGTCGAGGCTCCGCAGCAGTACCGCGAGCTTTTGGAATATATGGCCGTCACCGTGCGTGAGCTGCGCCTGAAATTACCCGCGGATTTCCCCATCCAGTGGCCCGAGGGCGCGGCCGACATCCAGCGCACCATCGCCAACTACCTGGGTGCCAAGGCCGGCGCGCTGGCCGTGGCAGGGCGCGCTTGGCTGGGCGCCATCCTGTACGCCTACGTGGGCCTGCTGATCGGCACCCTGGCCGCCGTGCGCGCCCCGGGCACCCTGCACGGCCCGCTGGCACAGGAACTGGTGTTGCGCGTTCGCCTGTTCGGCGAGGCGTTCCGCCAGATCGTGGCAGCCCAGTTCTGGATTGCGGCATTCAACACCTTCCTGACGGCGCTGTTCCTGCTACTGGTGCTTCCTTACTGGGGCCTCAAGCTCCCCTACACCCCAGCGCTTATCACCCTGACCTTTGTGGCCGGGCTGGTGCCCATCGTGGGCAACCTGCTGTGCAATGCGGTCATCACCATCGTGGGCCTTTCGGTGTCGCCTTTGGCAGCGGCGGCCTGCCTGGGTTTTTTGATCCTGATCCACAAGGCTGAATACGTCATCAACGCCAAGGTGGTGGGCAGCCGCACGCAGATGGGGGTGTGGGAACTGCTTTCCGTGATGTTCGTGGCCGAGGCCGTCTTTGGCCCGGCCGGGCTGGTGGCGGCGCCGCTGTTTTACGCCTACCTCAAAAAAGAGCTCATTGCAGCGCGGCTGATCTGAACGCTGCACACTGCACACTGCACCGTGCACGCAAAGCAACTACGGCGACACTTCATCGCACGATGCCGCCCCGGTTTGTAGTGAACTACGGTGCCGTGCTGCTACCATTCTGAATACGGCCCGGCACGGGCTGTTTCGGACACGGCATGCGCCACAAGCCATGCCGGTCCGCCATTCAAACCAATCAAGGAGACACCGCACATGACCATCCTCGTCGCTTACGTGCCCCGCCCCGAAGGCCGGGCCGCACTGGACAAGGGCATTGAAATCGCCAAGCGCCGCCAGGAACCGGTGCTGATCGTGAACGCCAGCCCTGGCGGCCAGCAAGAGGACGCCTCCCTGGTGCCCGGCTTCGAAGTCGAACAGATCGAGGCACAGCTTGCTGCTCAAGGCATCCAGGGCGAGTTCAAGCAATTTGTCCGCGGCAAGAATGCTGTGGAGGAAATCAACGACCTGGTCGAGACACGCGATATTTCCGTTCTCATCATCGGCCTGCGCAAGCGCACCGCCGTGGGCAAGCTGCTTCTGGGCAGCGTGGCCCAAGAACTGCTGATGACCGTACCCTGCCCGGTACTGTGCGTGAAGGTCGCGAACGCCTGATCGCCGCAGGCTATCAAAAATAGAGCATCTAACGCCCGGTTTACGGGCGTTAGATGCTTTTTTTATATATTTTTCCGCAGCGATCTCACCCGCTCGGCAATGGCGGCGATGTCCGGCCGTCCCTGGGCATGTGCGAGGTAGTGCTCCAGGTCGTCCAGCGCCTGTGCGGTGTGGTCGCATTCGGCATGGACCAGGCCTCGGTCGCGCCGCTCGTCCCAGGCATCGGGCAGCAGCACGACCAAGCGGTTGAGCACCGCAATCTGGCGTGGCGCATCCTGTTGGGCGCGGTACACCTCTTTGAGGTTGCGCAGCATGCGCGCCACAATCTCCCGCGGCTGGGCCGCCTGCAGGTACAGACCCAGCGGCGGATTCTCGGTTGATGCACTCCCGGAATCCGACTGGAAAGGCAAGAGGCGCTCAGACAGCTCCTCACGCGAGAGCGATTGCCCGGTGAAGGGATCGATCAGCACCTGCCCACCGGGCAGCAGCGCCTTGACCATGAAGTGCCCCGGAAACGCCACACCCCGCACATGCAGCCCAATGCCCTGGGCCAGCTCCAGCCACAAGACGCCCAGGCTGATGGGGATACCACGGCGTGTGTGCAGCACCTTGTGCAGGTAGCTATTGCCCGGGGCGTAGTAGTCGTTGACGTTGCCGCCAAAGTCCATATCTACAAAGAAAAACTGGTTCAGCGCCCGCAGGCGCTCGAGGGCCGGGGCATCGGCCGGCAGGCGGCGCTGCAGGCGTGCCAGCAGCCCATCCATCTCACCCAGTACCTGCTGCACATCGAAGCCGGGGTATTCGTCCTGCGCAATGCTGGCAGCCGCTTCGAGCAGCGGAAACCCCTTGTCGCCCTGAACCAGGGCAGCAAAGTATTCAAGGGGCGTGGGAATGCTGAACGAGAGTTGCATGACAAAAATCCTTCAACGCCGCAGCAGCGCCCGAAACTTCAGGCCTGCCACCCACAGCACGCCGAAATACAAACCTGCCGCACCCACCACCACCAGCGCCAATAAACCGGCACGCTGCAAGCTGTGGGCACGCATCTGCAGCCAGTCAAAGTGGTCAGACGCCCACAACAAAAACACGGCCATCAAGACGCTCGCGGCCAACACCTGCAGCATATACAGCCGCCACCCCGGATTGGGGCGAAAGCTGCCGCGGCGCAGCAAACCCACCAGCAGCCACAAGGCATTGACCAGCGCGCCCAGACCAATGGACAGCGCCAGCCCGGCATGTGCCATCAACGGCACCAACGCCAGATTGAGCAACTGCGTGATCACCAGCACCGCGATGGCAATTTTGACGGGGGTACGCACATCTTGGCTGGCGTAGTAACCAGGCGCCAGCACCTTGATGGCGATGAGCCCCAGCAAGCCTGCGCCGTAACCCGCCAAGGCCACGGCAATCTGCCCCACATCGCCGTCCGTCAGCTTGCCGTGGTGGAACAGTGTGGCCACGAGCGGGCCAGCGAACGTGAGCAGCGCTACCGCACAGGGCACGGCCAGCAACACCACGATGCGCAGCCCCCAGTCGAGCATGGCCGAATACTGCTGCGCATCGCCCGCCGCCCTGGCTGCCGTAAGTTGCGGCGTGAGCACCACGCCCAGCGCCACGCCCAGCAGCGCGGTGGGAAACTCCATCAGGCGGTCAGCGTAAAACAACCAGGTCACGCTGCCCGGCGCTAGGTGCGAGGCAATCTGCGTATTGATCAGCAGCGATATCTGCGCCACCCCTACACCCAACAGGATGGGAGCCATCAGCTGAAGCACACGGCGCACGCCGGGTTCGGCCCAGGCGCTGCGAATTGCGGCCCAGCTCAGGCCGATGCGCGGCAGCAGCCCCAGGCGGCGCAGCACAGGCACCTGCGCGGCCAGTTGCAGCACCCCCCCCAGCATCACCCCGGCCGCCATGGCAAAAATGGGCTCGATCCCCCAGGCCTCGAACCGGGGCGCCAGGAGCCAGGCCGCGCCGATCATGCACAGGTTGAGCAGCACGGGCGAAGCCGCAGGCACGGCAAAGTGCTTCCAGGTGTTCAGGATGCCCGCCGACAAGGCCACCATCGACATGAAACCGATGTAGGGGAACATCCAGCGGGTCATCAGCACCGCTGCGTCGTAAGCTTCTGCGCTTTGCCGCAGGCCGCTGGCCAGGGCCCACACCAGCAAGGGCGCACCCAGCACACCGACCAGACAGGTCAACACCAGCACCCAGGCAAGCACGGTGGCCACGCTGGCGATCAGGCGCTGCGTGACCTCGTCGCCGTTCTGCGCCTTGGTGGTGGCCAGCACCGGGACAAAGGCCTGGCTGAAGGCCCCTTCCGCAAACAGGCGGCGGAAGAGGTTGGGAATCCGGAAGGCGACGTTGAATGCATCGGTCAGCGCATTGGCCCCGAACACCGAGGCCATCAGAAGGTCGCGTATGAGCCCCGTCACACGGGACGCCAGAGTGAGCAGGGAGACGGTGGAGGCAGATTTGAGCAGGGTCACGGCGCAAAGTGTATGCGCTGCGCCCACAAAGCTGTCACTGCGTTGTAACCATTCCCCAGGGCGGCACAGCAGGATAAAAATGCCCTGGGCTATAATCTTTGGCTTTGCTGGCATCATCCTCAGACACAAGGAACCTCAATCATGGCATCTGCTAAACCCAAGAAGAAGAACCCGCGCCTGGCGTCGGGCCGCAAGCGCGTCCGCCAGGACACGAAACTCAACGCCGCGAACACCTCGCTGCGCTCCAAATACCGTACCGCCGTGAAGAATGTCGAAAAGGCCATTTTGGCCGGCGACAAGACCAAGGCGGTCGAACTGTTCGCCAAGATGCAATCCGTGGTGGACAACGTTGCCGACAAGGGCATCTTCCACAAGAACAAGGCCGCTCGCGATAAGAGCCGCCTGTCCGCCAAGGTGAAAACCCTGGCACTGGCCGCCTGACCTTTCAGGCAAACAGCCCGGGCGGCCCCGCCGCCCGCCGTTTGTAACGGGTGCGCTGCCAGCAAAACGAACAAACCGCCTTCGGGCGGTTTGTTCGTTTCAGCGTGAAGCTCTGTTCTTAACGCTGAAAGACGGGCGTCCCCGCGTAACGCCGGACTTCTGCCTCCGTGGGCGACTCCCCCGGCCACAGCACCAGCACAGGCCCGGGCAGGTTCAACTGGCGCTCCAGGCGGCGGCACAGGTGAAAGCTGCCTTCTTCATCCAGGCCTGGCAACTCCACGCACAGCAGGTAGGCGCGGCGCAAAGGCGCCTCGCGCAGGTTTTTGCTCACCAGCCAGGCCTGCGCTACCGGCAGGCACTGCATCAAGCCCGCCTTGAGTTCCGCCTGCTCAAAAGCGCTGAGATCATGGGGCTTGGTACGGCCGAAGAATGGTTCGCTACTCAATTCTTCCCAGATACGATCCTCGATCTCCTGGGCACGGTCCAGGCGTCTGCGCCACTGTTTGTAAGCCGCAGCATCGTGCTCCATGCCGGGCCGGGAAGTTTCCAGCTCGGCCAGTGCGGTGCGGGCCGTCCACCAGCGCTCATCGCCCGCGCAGTCCCACAGGCTCTGCAGGCATTGCAGCTTGGCTTGGCGATCCGTGTCGGGCAGGCTCAGCAACAGGCCGCGCAGTGCACCGGCGTTCTGGGGGTCGCGTGCCAGAGCCTGCTCGTACAGCGGGCGCACAACGGCGCGCGGATCGAGCAGGCGCATGAGCCGTGCCAATTCGACCAGGTCCTGGGCCTGGTTTTGCGCCATGCCCGCACCCAGCGCCTGCACGCGCTCACGCACCTGCACCAGCCAGGCGTGGTGCAGTTTCCATTCGCTGGCGTGGTCGCGGCACCATTGCTTGTCGAATTGGGCCACCCAGCGCTTGGCGTCCGAGCCCAGAAGCTCCATCGCATTGCCGTGCGACCAGTCAGGCAGGATGGGCGGCGTATCCAGCGCCTCGATGCGGTCGCGCAGGACGGGGTGGGTATCTTCCAGCCCGCTGAGGCGCTGCAACGCCTGGCGCAGTGTGTCGTTGGCAAACGCGGGGTCCGGCATGCGGGCCAGGCGACGGCGCAGCGAACGGTAGGGGCCGACCGGCAAGGGGTTGTCGGCCGCCTTGCTCCAGTGGCGCGCCCAGAACTCGGACTGCATCCACGCGCCACGCACTTCCATCTCGATCAATGCGGCGGCAGCCACGTCGCGCCCCATCATGCGCCCGGCAATGCGGTCGGCTTCGTATTCGTCCTGGCGGGCCAGCGCAAAAGTCTTGGCTGAAAAGCGTGGAAAGTACCACCGCAAAAAGGCCTGTGTGGCCGCGGTGACCGGACTGGTGGCGTCCTCCAGGCCGTGGTGCAGCTGCATCCAGGCCAGGCGTGAACGGTAGATCCACGCTGCAAACCGGCCGTGGTCACCGCGCAGGTGGCCATATTCGTGCGCCAGTATCGCCAGGAAGCGCGGCCGGTTCAGTGCCATGAGCAGCGGCAGGCCAATCGTGAGGTGGTTGACCGACCCGCCGAGAAGGCCATAGCGCGGCACCTGCTGGATGCTGGCGTTGAACTCATCGTTCAGCCGCACATGGTGGATCATCGGCGCGCGGATCTTGCGGCGGATACGTTCCAGCGCCTCGAACAGGGCTGGCGCTTCGAGCGCCGTAATCTCCACCCCGTCAGGTTCGTCCAGCCGAATCCAGAGCGCGCGCAGGCTGATCCAGAACAACCCACCCGCCGCCAGTAGCAGCAACACCAGCCCGAACCGCAAGCGCCCCTGCAGCAGTTGCAGCCCCGCCCAGCCCACCAGGCCCGCGCCCAGTACCATGCAGCCCAGCACCCAGGCATATCCCAGCATGGCAAAAGCCCCCACGCTGAGCCGGTAGGCGCGGCTGTTCTCGGCACTGGCGTGCTCGCTCATGCGCACCATGTGCACGAAATCTGCCTGTTCCACTGGTAGCCCCTTCTGGCGACGCTTGAATGCCCGCCATCGTACCCATGAAAAAGCACCGTCCAGCCGACGGTGACGCGCTGTGCGCAAGGAGGCCCCGTGGATAGGGCGAACGGTGCCACGGGTCCCATCGCCCTGAAAATGTATAAAAACAGGCTGTACCGCTTTATGGCAGAGCGCAAGCAGCTACATTTTCGATAGTAAACTTGCAATCGCACGCGGATAAATCACATGTTCCTGCGTCAACACCCGCGCCGCCAGCAGGTCTGCAGTGTCACCCGGCAACACGGGCACCACGGCCTGGTCCACGATGGGACCCAGGTCCAGCTCCGTCGTGACCTGGTGCACGGTACAACCGGCAAACTTGCAGCCCGCGTCAATGGCGCGCTGGTGGGTGTGCAGGCCGGTGAAGGCTGGCAGCAGCGAAGGGTGAATGTTGAGCAAACGCCCTGCGTAGTGCGCCACAAAGCCGGGCGAGAGAATGCGCATGAAACCGGCCAACACCACCAATGCGGGCTCGTAGCGGTCGATCGCCGCGGCCAGGGCGGCATCAAAGGCCTCGCGGCTCTCAAACAGCTTGTGGTCCAGCACCTCGGTGGCAATGCCCTGCGCGCGGGCCACTGCCAGCCCCTGGGCATCGGCCTTGTTGCTCAGCACTGCCGCTACGTGGGCGCCGTGGCGCAGCGCCCAATTTTCTTGCTGCGCGGTTTTCACAATGGTGGCCATGTTGGAGCCGCTGCCGGAGATCAAAATCACGATGTTCTTCATTTGCCGTCATTATCCCCACCATGCCCTTTGACCCCACCTCCCGCCCCCTGACCGCCATCGAAGCCCGCGTGCTGGCCACCCTGATGGAAAAAGCCCGCACCGTGCCCGACAGCTACCCGCTCTCGCTGAACGCGGTGGTCACGGGCTGCAACCAGAAAACCACGCGCGACCCGGTGATGAACCTGAGCGACGCCCAGGCCCAGGAGGCGCTCGATGCGCTCAAGCTGCTGTCGCTGGTGTTTGAAACCAGTGGCAGCCGCACCACGCGCTATGAGCACAACTTCCAGCGCGGCGTGGGCGTGCCCGAGCAATCGGCCGTATTGCTGGGCCTGTTGATGCTGCGCGGCCCGCAGACGGCGGGTGAGTTGCGCATCAATGCCGAACGCTGGTACCGCTTTGCCGACATTTCCTCGGTCGAGGCTTTCCTCGATGAACTGCAGGAGCGCAGCGCCGAGAAAGGTGGGCCGCTCGTCGTGCTGCTCCCCCGCGCCCCGGGGACACGCGAGCCGCGCTGGGCGCACCTGCTGTGCGGCCCCGTGGACGCCACCAGCTTTGGCAGCGGCACCGAAGGCAACTCCCCCGGCCTGCAGGCGCGCATGGACACGCTGGAGGCCGACGTGGCCGCACTGCGCGCCACCGTGCAGCGCTTGTGCATCGAACTGGGCCTGCCGCCCGAAGCGGCAACGGAGTAAGGCGCTCGCTGAGGGATGTCTCCATTTGGACAGATCAAAAACGAACGACCGTGCTACAAATACAACCTCACTAGGAGACGCACCGCATGGATCTCGCATTCACCCCTGAAGAACAAGCCTTCCGCGAAGAAGTTCGCGCCTGGGTTGGCAGCCATCTGCCCCCGGAAATTGCCCACAAGGTGCACAACGCCCTGCGCCTGACGCGGGACGACATGCAGAACTGGGCCAAAATTCTCGGCAAAAAGGGCTGGCTGGCCTTTGGCTGGCCTAAGGAATTCGGTGGCCCCGGCTGGACGGCCGTGCAAAAGCACCTGTTTGAAGAAGAGTGCGCTCTGGCGGGCGCGCCGCGCATCGTCCCGTTTGGCCCCGTGATGGTGGCCCCCGTGATCATGGCCTTTGGCAACGCAGAGCAGCAAAAACGCTTCCTGCCTGGCATCGCCAGCGGCGAAGTGTGGTGGAGCCAGGGCTACAGCGAACCGGGCTCGGGGTCTGACTTGGCCAGCGTGAAGACCCGCGCAGAGCGCGTGGGCAACAAATACATCGTCAACGGCCAAAAGACCTGGACCACGCTGGGCCAGTACGGCGACTGGATGTTCAACCTGGTGCGCACCAGCACGGAAGGCAAGCCGCAGACCGGCATCAGCTTCCTGCTGCTGGACATGAAGTCGCCCGGCGTCACGGTGCGCCCGATCAAGCTGCTCGACGGCGAATGCGAGGTCAACGAAGTGTTCTTCGACAATGTCGAAGTGCCCGCCGAGAACCTCATTGGCGAAGAAAACAAGGGCTGGACCTACGCCAAGCACCTGCTCAGCCACGAGCGCACCAACATCGCCGACGTGAACCGCAGCAAGCGTGAGCTTGAGCGCCTCAAGCGCATCGCCAAGCGCGAAGGCATGTGGGACGACCAGCGCTTTCGCGACCAGATCGCACTGCTGGAAGTGGACATCGTGGCGCTGGAAATGCTGGTGCTGCGCGTGTTGTCCGCTGAAAAGTCCGGCAAGAACTCGCTCGACATCGCCGGCCTGCTCAAAATCAAGGGCAGTGAAATCCAGCAGCGCTACGCCGAACTGATGATGCTGGCCGCCGGGCCCTTTGCCCTGCCCTTCATCGAAGAGGCCATGGAAGCGGGCTGGCAGGGCGACTTCCCAGGCGGCGAAGTGGCCAATGCGCCCCTGGCATCCACCTACTTCAACCTGCGCAAGACCACCATTTACGGCGGCAGCAATGAAGTGCAACGCAACATCGTTGCGCAGACTGTTCTCGGCTGACGCTGACAACAG
>JAANMW010003198.1_pt1 | contig 13272 bp, 10 predicted proteins | sample 7279671 | NCBI WGS metagenome assembly JAANMW01 (sample SAMN14094541, study PRJNA606508) | bioreactor metagenome | isolation source: A lab-scale SPAN reactor treating ammonium-rich wastewater day 247 | place: Ireland: Galway | collected 2017-09-19
GTGGAGCGGGTGCGCGAACGGGTCAGGCAGGAAGGTTTTACCCAAACTGCCCAGGCGGAAGCCATCTTAAAAGAAGAAATGAAAGCCTTACTCAACGGTTACGAACCTTCTGAGGCGGACAAAAAGCGCATTCTGACCGTGATCCTGGTCGTTGGCGTGAACGGCTCGGGCAAAACCACCACCATTGCTAAACTGGCGAACTATTACCAAAAACAGGGCAAAGAAGTCGTTTTGGCGACCGGTGTGTTTGCCTGGGTACTGGCGTATGGCTTCCAGGGCCGGTCTGAATTCCGGCCACAATTCCAGCGGCGGCTGCCCGTCGCGGTCCGGATAGCCGTAGGGACAGCGGTAGCAGGCGAACGGCGCGACATGCTCGGTGCCGGGGAGCAGCGGCCCGATGGGGCCGGAGCGGAACAGCGCCTCGCCGCCCACGCTGGCCGCGCCGAAGCCGGCGCCGTGGAACGAGTCCCAGAACGAAATCGTCTTGAAGCGCCCGGTGGCCGCGCGCGCGATCTTGAGCGCCACCTCGTTCGCGTCCGATCCACCGGTGGTGAACAGCACCTTCGAGAGCCCGCCCGGCGCGATGCCCGCCAGCTTCCGCGCGAGTGCCACCGCGGGCTCGCTCGCGAAGCGGCGCGGCGCGAACGGCAATTCTTCCATCTGCCGGCGGATCGCCTCCTTGAGGCGCGGATGGCCGTAGCCGATGTGGTGGACGTTGTTGCCGTGGAAATCCATGTAACGCCGGCCGCCGGCATCCTCGATCCAGATGCCTTCGGCTTTGACGACGGCGGAAAGGCACGGTGTCGAGACCGACTGGCGCAGGAACCAGCGCGCATCTTCCGCGATCAGCGCGCGCGTTGCCGCGTCGAGATTCCGCTGCCACGCCGCACGCCGCGCGGTGCGGTTCGTGTCGCTTTCCGATTCGGTCGGGCGCTTGCCCTGCCTCACCGCCGCCGCCATGCCTGCATGCGCCGGTCGAGGAAGCGCGCCAGCAGCACGTGCAGCACCTTCACGCCCGCCGACGTGGCCACGATCAGCGAGGCCATCGCGGCCGCCGCGGCGATCTGCCCCGCCTCGTCCATGTGCACGATCATCACCGCCGCCGGCTTGGTGCCCGCGCCATAGAGGAAGATCAGCGCCGATACCGTCGTCATCGCGTTGACGAAGAGGTAGATCACGATATCGAGGATCGCGGGCAGGCAGATCGGCATCGTCACGCGCTTCAAGGTGACGTAGAACGGCACTTTCAACGATGCCGACACGGCCTCGAACTCGGCATCGATCTGCTTCAGCGCCGTCACCGCCGTGAGGTGCGCGACCGTGTAGAAATGCGCGACCGTGTTGACGACGAGGATCGCGAGCGTGCCGTAGATGAAGTTCAGCGGGTTGCCGGGCGCGTTGAAGAAAAAGATGTAGCCGAGGCCGAGCACGAGGCCCGGCACCGCCAGCGGCACCATCGCCAGCAGGTGCGCGATGCCGCGGCCCCAGGCGAAGCCCCGCCCTTTCTCGACGAGGTAGGCGCCCAGGAACACGACGATCGTGCCGATGACGGCCACGCCGGCGGCCATCTTCAGCGAGACCCAATAGGGCGACCAGCCCGACGCGTCGAAATCGCTGAACGCGAAATTGTCGAGCGTGAAGTCGAGATTGTAGGGCCAATACTTGATGAACGGCGCCCAGAGCGCCATGCCGAGGATCGCAAGGATCAGCGCCGCCGTGCCGAGGCACCAGAGCCAGAGGACCAGGTCGCGCCCGAAGCGCGGCTTTGGCACGAACGGCACCGCGCGCGCCGAAAGCAGCGCCACCTGCTTCTTCTGGACGAGCCGGTCGACGGCGAACGAGAGCACGGCCGGCGCCAGCAGGATGAATCCCACTACGGCGCCCATGCCGAAATTCTGCTGGCCGATGACCTGCTTGTAGATGTCGGTCGCGAGCACGCTGTACGAGCCGCCGATCACCTTGGCGATGCCGAAATCGGTGATGACCAGCGTGAACACGACGAAGGCCGCGCTGATGACGCCGTAGCGCGCCCCCGGCAGCGTGACGGTCCAGAAGATGCGCCAGCGCCTGGCGCCGAGCGCGTCCGCCGCCTCGTAGAGCCGCTGGTCGGACGTGGACAGCGCCGTGATCAGGATCATCAGCGCGTGCGGGAAGCAGTAGAATACCTGCGAAATGACGATGCCGGGCAGGCCGTAGATCGTGCCGTCGGGGAACCAGCTCTTGAAGATGCCCTGGTTGCCGAAGAGATAGACGAGCGCGATGGCGGGCAGCAGCGAGGGCGCCAGGATCGGAACGAGCGACACCGCCTGGAACAAGCCCTTCATCGGCATGCGGCTGCGCGTCAGCGCGTAGGCGTAGACGAAGGCCAGCGGCAGCACGATGGCCGTGGTGAGGAGCGCGACGAAGAGGCTGTTCCACAGCGGGCGCGGCAGTGCGGGCAGCGTCAATTCCAGGTCGAGCCGCGGAATCACGGCGCGCGGCGACCACAAATCGACGGCCGTGAAGTAGCGGATGTAGTTCTCGAGGCCGACCCAGTTGCCCGAGGTGTCCTGGAAGCTTTTCGCGAGCAGCACTGCGAGTGGCAGCAGCACGGTAACGGCGAGCCACGCCACCAGAAGCGCGATCGCGAGGCGCTGAATCAGGTCGTCGCGGCCGAAGCCGCTGACCGGGCGCGCCGCGACCGTTGCCGCGCCCGCCATCGCTCAGGCCTTCACGAACACGTGCAGGCGGTCGGGCGGGAACGCGATCGCCAGCGGCTGGCCCGGCGCGAGCGCGTGGTCGCGCATGAGGTTGATCGAGAAATCGCCGGTGAGCTCGACGCCGGGAACGGCGGCGAGCGAGAGCGTGGCGCGGCAGAATGAGCCCAGGAAATCGATCTCGTCGATCTTGGCCGCGAGCCGGTTCGGCACGCTCTCGCTCATGTCGCGCACGCGGATGTCTTCCGGGCGCAGGCAGAGGCCGACCAGCGTGCCGGCCGAAAGCCCGGCGGCCGAATCGCATCTGAGCTCGGCGTCGCCGACGCGGACGCGGCCTGGCGCGAGGACAACGCCGTCCATGAAGTTCATCGTACCGACGAAATCGGCCACGAATGGCGTTGCGGGCGTCCGATAGATCTGCTCGGGCGTGCCGATCTGGTCGATGACGCCGTGGTTCATCACCACGATGCGGTCGGCCATCGTCAGCGCCTCTTCCTGGTCGTGCGTGACCATGATCGTCGTGATGCCGAGGCGGCGGTGCAACGCCTTGATCTCGTGCCGCAGGTGCACGCGCACGCGCGCATCGAGCGCCGACAGCGGCTCGTCGAGCAGCAGCAGGCCCGGCTCGATCGCGAGCGCGCGGGCCAGCGCCACGCGCTGCTGCTGGCCGCCCGAAAGCTGCGCCGGATACTTGCGCCCGGCATCGGGCAGGCCCACGAGCGCCAGCATCTCGGCCACGCGCTGCGCGGCGGCCTTGCCGCGGATGCGCTTGCTCTTCAGGCCATAGCCGACGTTCTGCGAGACCGTGAGGTTCGGGAACAGCGCGTAAGACTGGAACACGATGCCGAAATCGCGCTTGGCCGGCGGCGCGCGCGAGATGTCGCGCCCATTCTGGTGGATGTAGCCGGTGGTTTGCGATTCGAGGCCCGCGATGCAGCGCAGCAGCGTGGTCTTGCCGCAGCCCGAGGGGCCGAGGAAGCAGACGAACTCGCCCTTACCCACGTCGAGCGTGATCTCGCGCAACGCGACGAATGTCCCCCGCCGTCACGTTCTGAATGCGTGTCATGCGTTCCTCCGGCGTTTCTATTTTGTTCAAAAACATCAGCTGTTTACCGTACCAGTCTGCCTGAAACTGCGATTCTTCAAACGCGAGGGTTACACGACCGCGGATATTCTGTTTCGCCTGTCGAAGCTCCTTAGGCGACACCGGCACGCGCTGTATCTTCTTCAATTCGTCAAAAATGGTTTTCACTGCTTCCGGAAGACGGCGTTTATCAAGACCCGACAGAATACTGAAGATGCCCGTATCTTCCAATGGCTGATGGCCTGCCTGAATGGAGTAGCAAAGTCCGCGCCGTTCGCGGACCTGAATAAAAAGACGGGAAGACATGGTCCCACCGAAAATCGTGGCGAGGAGCGTTGCTGCCGGAACGTCACTGTGATGGAGCGGCAGACCGTAAAAGGCCATGCCTATCTGCACTTGTTCCGTATTCTTTTCCTGTATTTTTAGCGGCGACGTTAATGCTCGCGGCGCCTGAAACGGCCGATAATCCGCATCATACCGTTGCACAGGCCGCGGCACGGATCCGAATGTCCGATCGAGCAGGGACATGATGTTTTCCGCGACGTTTCCCGCAATGACGACCGTCAGCCGTTCCGGAATATAATACGCGTCGCGATATTCGATGAGTTTTCGCCGCGGGACAGTACGGATAACCTCCCTGGGACCGGCGATATTCCAACCAAGCGTGGATCCGGGAAACAGCGCTTCTTCCAGCAAATCCTCGATATGCATGCGTGGATTATCTTCGTACATGTTGATCTCCTCGATGATGACACCCCGTTCTCTGTTGATTTCTTTCGACGCGTATGTCGAATGGAACAGCATGTCGTGGAGCAAATCTACCGCAAGCGGCGTCTGCGACGCATCTATTTTTACGTAATATCCCGTGTAATCCTTTGACGTCATGGCATTGTATTCCGCGCCATACTGATCCAAAAGACGCGTAAGCACTTGCGTATCCTTGCGACGCCTCGTCCCCTTAAACATGAGATGCTCAATAAAATGCGAGGCGCCGTTGATGTCTTTCGTCTCATACCTTGACCCCACGCGGCAAAACACGAATACCGTCATGGAGGCCGCGCCTTTCTGCGGGCTCAAAATGACCGGAATGCCGTTTTTCAGATGTCTAATGATGGGTTTTTTCATAGAAGAAGCGACTGGGACTCGGGTTACGGGGAAGAATGAACAAAAGGGCTAATAAGGGCGAAGAGAACGGGTTACGGGTTTCGGGGCGCAAGGCTCACGGCTCATGGCCCACGTCCTCCTCCCCACCTCCTACCTAATCCCTACGTCCTACCTTATCCGCGATCCACGAGGGGATATCCCGAAGCGCTACGCGCTCTTGGCTCATGGCATCGCGGTCGCGAATCGTAGCAGTATGATCGTCCGCGGTCTGCGGATCCACGGTTATGCACCATGGAGTTCCGATTTCATCCTGGCGGCGATACCGCTTGCCGATGGATCCCGTCTCATCGTATTCAACGGACCATCCTGCGCCACGCAGGGTGGCGGCAAGCTCGGTTGCGGCCGCAACCAGGGGCTCTTTTTTCTGCAAAGGAAGAATGGCAGCCTGTACGGGCGCAAGACGCGGAGGTAGCCGCAATACCATACGCGGCTCCTTTTCTCCTTCCGCCGTTTTTGCCTCGTCGATGTCCAGATGCTCGAGCAATACGGCGAGCACGCTCCGATCCGCCCCCCATGTGGGTTCGATAACATACGGTAGGAAACGCTCATTCGTGTCGGGATCCAGATACCGCAAATCTTCTCCGCTCGCATCCTGATGCCGTGAAAGGTCATAGTCCGTCCGATTGGCGAGACCGTATAGTTCCTTTTGGCCGAATGGATATCGGTATTCGATGTCCACGGTACGCGCGGAATAATGCGCAAGCTCCTCTCTGGGAATGTCCTTATACACGACACGGGAAGACGACAGATGCAACACATCGGCAACCCATGATTTCATTTCCTGAAGCCACACGTCGAAGGCTTCGGATGCCTTGCTCGGATGGACGAAATACTCGATTTCCATTTGTTCGAATTCCCTCGTGCGGAAAATGAAATTCCCCGGCGTAATCTCATTGCGGAAGGCTTTACCGATCTGCGCGATTCCGAACGGCAAGCGGCGATGTAAAGAGTCGCGGACGTTCTTCCAGGCCACGAACATGCCGCCGGCCGTTTCTGGACGAAGAAATGCCGCGCTGGACGCATCTTCGGTGACGCCCACGAATGTCTTGAACATCAAATTGAACTGACGGATGTCCGTAAGCTCGCCTCCGCAATTCGGACAGCGTATGCCGGAAAGATCGAGGGTTTTTTCCTCTTCCGCATCAACGAGCTGATCGGCACGGAACCGGTGTTTGCATTTCTTGCAGTCCACAAGCGGATCCGTAAACGTCTCGAGATGGCCGGAGGCCTCCCATGCTTTCGGATTCATGATAATGGGCGTTTCCAGGCCATACACGTCTGCGCGGCCGTGAACAAAGCGCGACCACCAGGCGTCTCGGATATTCCGCTTCAACTCGACGCCGTATGGGCCGTAGTCCCAGGAATTCGCAAACCCTCCGTAAAGTTCCGAACCGGGATAGATAAAACCGCGCCGCTTGCACAGCGACACGAGTTGATCCATACGATCGCGAGCTCCCTCCATGCTTAGACGGTCAATACCTCCTGCTCCTTTCGTTCCGCGAGCGACTCGATGCGTTCATTATACTCCTTCACAAGCTTGTCCAGATCGTCTTGTAGCCGATACTTTTCATCTTCGGATATCTCTTTCGCCTTTTCCTTCTTCTGAATACTGTCGCGCACGGACTCTCGAAGATTGCGAATGCGTATTTTTGCCTGTTCGGCCTTTTCATGAACCTGTTTTACCTGCCGCTGGCGATTTTCTTCCGTCATAGGAGGCATGGAGAGCCGAATGATTGCGCCGGCGACATTCGGCTGCATGCCGAGATCGGCTACGATCAAGGCCTTTTCAACGGCTTTCGCCAAATCTTTGTCCCAGGGTTCTATCTGGATAGTCTTCGGATCCGGGACGCTGATCGATGCGATATTTTTCATCGGCATATGTCCATCATAGGCTTCCACGCTCACATCCTCAACGAGCGACGCATGCGCGCGGCCGGATCGGATTCCATGCAATTCCGTTTCTAGAAATTCGACTGTCCGGTCAAATTCTGGCTTGCTTTCTTGTATCAGAGACATATGAAAAAGTATCCGAATCTTCTCATAGACCGGACTTCTCGTCAATTCTGCACGGAAGTGGACGGAACGTCTTATTGCTGTGTTGCCGGACCCATGCCGATATACAGCGTGCCGCCATTTTCTGGGTCAACAAGAAGCGCATCGGCGCGACGCGTACTTGGCAATTTTTTCACCGTCCACGTGATTCCTCCGTCCGAGCTAAAATTGATAGTGTTCTTCGTGATATACGTTAATTCCTTCGTATTCCGCGGATTGATAACGAAACCCCGGATATCAACCGTATTGGGCTGGCTCGTGAGCGGAACCGGCGACCAGGTATTTGCCGCATCGGTTGATACGAGAATGCCGTACGGAGAAGTGATATACAGACGGTTCGTATCCTGCGGATCAATGTCGATGTCGGTGACGCGTCGGGCATTTTCGAAGTCCTGCAGCGGATCGCGAATCCGCATCCAGGTATTTCCGCCGTCAAGCGTTTTCCAAAGCCCGTCTCCGCGCGCGCCAATATAGACCATTCGCGAATCTTTCGGATCAATACCGATAGAGGTGACGGGACCATTTACCCGCTGCGATACAAGCCAGCTTAATCCCGCATCGGTGGACTTAAAAATGTCCCCTTCCGATGTTCCGGCATACAGAATGGTTGGGTTGTACCAATCCACGGCAAGTGCCGTAAAGACCTTATCCGTTTTCGGATCAAAAAATATGCGGCTCCAGTCACGGCTGCAATTTTCCGTTTTATAAATGCCGTTTTTTATTGCGGCGTACACCACGCACTTGTTTTTGTAATCCACGGCAATCGCACTGATGTTTCCCTTTAGATTCGCGCTCGCTTCCTGCCAAGAATCTCCTCCATTCAACGTGAAGAGTAATCCCCGTTCGGATGTTCCAGCATAGACCGTGTTTCGATCCTGCGGATCGAACATGAGCAGGGTTATAGCGTCATTTCCGAGGGAAATCGCCTTCGGCCCCTGCAATAAAACCCGTTTTTGCGTCCATGCTTCACCGCGATCGGTGGTCTTGAATACGCCGCCGTCCGGACCGGTCGATGCGCCGCCCCCGTTCAGACAGCCCTGCCCAAAGATAACCAGTCCGAGGAGCACCAGGCTAAAGCGTATAATGTACTTGTTCATCATAGATCGAGTGGATAGGGATACGGGGACGCCAACAGCTCCGGAAACGGCGATAGTTTTCCTTCGGTTAAGCGGACGAGACCGAGTTCAATGAAAACGCGCGGTGAAACCGGCCCGCCGAGCGCGCGTTCTGCGACAAGAAGGATATTGCCGAGGTGTATCACGCGTTCGGACTCCGTTCCCCGGAGATGGCGTCGGAGCGAACGGCACCACAAGTGTAACGTTTCTCGCCAAGCTTGAACAGCATCATCATTCGATTCCGCGCGATCCGCTTGTTCTCGGATGGCGGCGAAGGCGCCTCCGGCAGATGCTGCTGTAAGACAGGCATCAACGGCTTTGTCCGCTTGCCGAATCGCTTCACGCAATCCCGCATCCTGAAGATACCTTGCGGCATGCCCCGGCCGTCCTTCAGCAAAAAATAATGCCTCCTGAAGAAGATCCGGTACCTCATGATGCGCGCGTGCAAACTTCATCATATCTTCATGCGAGAGCGGAGAAAGACGGAGGCGATGCACGCGGCTCCAGAACGTATCCGGCAAGCGGGCCTCCTGTGATACAACACACACGAAAACCGCGCCGGCGCGCGGCTCTTCGAGACATTTGAGAAGCGCATTCACGCCCTCTTCATTCAATGTATCGGCTTCCGGCACATAGGCGACGATGCGTTCAGCAAGCACGGGTCGTTGCGCCATGCGAACGCGAAGATGCCGTACGGATTCCACGGAAATCTGCGCGCGCATTTTCCCGGATTCCGACGGCTGCCGTTCAAGAATGGCGATATCCGGATGACCGCTAAACGGACGATCACCCGGAAGTCCCGCAAGTCCTCGAACAAAACGCTCAGCCACAAGATGGCGACCCACGCCCTTGGGTCCGAGAATGCAATAGGCCTGCCCGGGGCGAATCAGCGCGCGCCGGAGCAGCGTTTTTGCCGCCTCATGGCCGAAAATATCTTGAAAAATATCGTTGGTCGGCATAGGACAGACTGTATCGCAGTGTAGCAGATGGGTAAGGCGGAAGGTAATGATTCGTATTCAAGAGAGTCAGAGTTTTAGCGTAGTGGGGTAGGTGCAATGAGCAAAAGGGCTAAGGGAACAAGTGAGTGGTGAGTGGTTTAGAGGAAAAGCATGCACCTCCTACCTCCTATGCCCTACTCCCTTTGTCCCATGACCTACGAACTTACAGACACAAGAGCTGAGGACTACGGGTATCGGGTTACGGGTTTCGGGACGCATGGCAATGGCTCACGGCCAACCCCCCCTGCTTCCCCCTTCACATCCCTCTTTCCTCACGATATGCAACAAAAAAGCCGCCCCGGGTGGAGGAGAAGATCACCCGAGGCGGCATGCGCCGTACTATACGACTAGCGCGAACCAGTTATTCGAACGCACGATCAGCTGAAAGGAGCGGTGAATCGCACCCGGCAGGCCGGAGTGCCCCCGGGCTGCGGCCACGATTCGATGGCGTAATCGATCGGCTTGCCGAAACGATCACGGATGAACAGGGTTCCGTTCACGGGCCCTGACGCTGCCGCGCACGCCCAATACATGGCGCCCTGATTGTAGTAATGCGGATTGGCTCGAACCACCGAACTTGCGGGAACGTGGACCGTGCATTGAATCGTATTCTTATTCAATGCCTCGCACCTGTTCGCGTTGCAGTCCCAGGCCACGCTCCAGCCGAAGGCGCCCGTGGATGACGTGGTACCGCAAGGCCCGTAGGGCGGCGTGCGATTGAGAATGTTCCCCGCGGCATCCTTGGCCTCGTGGAAGATCTCTACCACTCCGTAAGGTATGGCGCCCGGCGACGTGTACGTGTATGTGATTTCCGCATAGCCGTTGCCGGAAGGCGGATTCGGATTGGGATTGCCCCCGCACCCTTCGTCTATGACGCCGTCGCAGTCATTGTCGCGACCATCGCCGCAGATTTCCGGAGCTCCGACGTACACGAACTTGTTCATGTCATCACAGTCATTCACCGTGCGGAGGTGCCCGTCGCCATCAGCATCGTCATCGCAGGCGTCGCCATAGGCGTCGTTGTCCAGATTCGTCTGCGGCGGATTGTACACCTGCGGACAGTTGTCGACCCAGTCCACGATGGTATCGCAGTCCAGGTCATTCGCGCAGCCTTGCGACGGACCGCCGGACGAGCCGCCGATGCCGCCCGTACCGCTGGCGCAGCCTTCGTCGATCAGACCGGCGCCGGGGAACCCCGGACACTGATTGTCCTTGCCGTCGCAGAGCTCCGGCATGAAAGGCGCCACAGTGGCATCCCAGTCATTGCAGTCGTACAGGGCAGGGGTCTGGTCTCCGTCTTTGTCGGGATCGCACGCATCTCCCTGGCCGTCTTTATCCAGGTCTTCCTGGCCCGGATTCGACGTCCACGGGCAATTGTCCGATGCGTTCACCCACGAATCGCAGTCCCAGTCATTCGGACAGCCGCCGGCGCCGCCCGAGCCGGCATTGCCGCCGAAGCCTGAGCTTCCTCCGCCTGACGGAGTTCCGCCTGATCCGGACGATCCGCCGCTTCCGCCCTGCCCGTTACACACGGACTGACAGTAGGCCTGCGGATTGTTGAAACATGTACAGTACTCCACGCAGGTTCCGCATCCGACGCAAAGGTCGCCAGCGGTGCATGCGGGATTGCCGCCCGAGCCGCCGGAACCCGAGCTTCCGCCCATTCCGCCGTCGGCAGCCGGAACACAATCCGGCTCGTCGATTGACTCGTCACAGTCGTCGTCCTTGCCGTTGCCGCAGACTTCTTCTGCAGCTTCGTTCACGGACGGATCGCTATCGTCGCAATCCCCTTTGGTGCTCCCGGGCGGCTGGGCGGTTTGCCCGTCGCCGTCGCAGTCATTCGGCGGATTCTTGCACGCGCCGTTACCGGTCGCGCCTCCGCCCGTGGATTCCTGCCCCTCTTTCCCGAGCGGCGTGCCGAGGCACGCGGCGACGGACAAGAGAATCAAGACGCTCCACAAGGCGAACTTTGCCTTGATCTTCATGTTTACCTCCTGAACTGGTTCGCGTCTGAACATTCCCCAGGGTACTGGGGAGCGGTTCTTATCGAAAGAACGCGACGGCATTCAACGAATTTCGTTGAATACTATTGTGTTCCTTTGAAAAGGGGTGATGCGGCGGATATACACGAGCATATCCGCCGCACGAGTAACCTTCACTTGCTGACCGAAACGGATCCCGCTCCGCTCATAGAGCCCATTGTTGGAGACGAGCTATTTCCTGAAGAGGATGGACTCCTTCGTGGGCCGTCCCAGAATGCTACCCCGGCAAAACCCTGTACGGCAACGCCGAATTGGTTCACCACGCCTCTGTCCGCTACGTCGCTCCGCATAACCCCGAAAGGTGCGCGGATCGTGAATATGGGTGAAAAACTGTTTCCGTCGCGATACAGCGGCAGCCAGCTCACGTGGAGGCCGGATCCGTAGAAATTCAGCTTCGAGGACTCGTTGTCCCGATAGTAGTGCTCCCCGTACAGGTCGATGCCGAATCGAAGGGTCGGCGAGACGAGATAGGAGAAGCCTGCTCCGAGATCCATGACGGCGCTGTTCGAGCCGCTCATTTCGGAAGAGTATCCGACGCCGACGAACAAGTTCATGGCGAACCGGTTCGAGAGGCAGGGCATCCAGCCGCCTTCGGCACCGAGGAATGCCGCCGTCTCATCGAGCACGGGCGTTCGAATGATGTGGGCCGACGCGAGCGCGCCGGCGCGGAGCATGGCAGAACAGCGCCGCGATCCTTCCAATCCGGCAAGCTTCATCCGATTTCCTTCCGCGAGCGCGAGAGCATTGTCCGCCGTAACGCGGACTTTGCTGATTTCTTTGCGATTCTCTTCCACCTGAATCGCCATTCGCGCACAGCGGTCAATGAGGCCGGGCGTGCCGCCGTCCTTTTTCCCTTTATCGCGGATTTGCTGAGGCGTCATGTCGCTCGCCTCCGCCGGACGGCACATCCATTCGAGCGCGGTTTCAATGCGGCTGAATCGCTCCATGAAGTCTGGCGGGAGCCGCATGCCGGAAAGCGCGCGGAGGTCGTCCAATTGCTTTTTGGTGAGACTCCCGCCGTTCTTCTTCAGATCAGTAATCTGGTCCTGCAGCTCGACGATCCATGTGTAGGCGTGTTCGAGGGTAAAACAGCTCTTCTTACTGTGATACTCCCCCTTCTCGTCCTCCACCTGCATGTCCACCCACACACCGCCCGCGGCCTTGCATCTTTCTTCATCGCTTTTTGGCGGAGGGGGGAGGTCGGGTTCGCCGTGAGGATCGCCTTTCGGTTCCGTTCCCGGCGGATGCGTCTTGCCCGGTTCCTCCGACGACGGTTTTGCCGGCGGCATGACGGCCGGAGAGCGCGGCGTTTTCTTGGCCGCCGACGGCGCAACGGTTCCGGGCGCCGCCTGCGTACATGAAGAAGATGCATTGCCGCATGCGCGGCAGAAATCACCAAGAGCGGTTTTTCCGTCCTTGGGGACGCCGGCGCATTTTGCATCCTTTTGGATGCACTCGGAAAAATCATCGAAGGTGATGCACCCGACCTTGCCCTTTGCCTCGAGCTGAGACGTACAGGCGGTGATGCACTGATGGTATTGTTTGTCGACGGCAATAACGCCTTGCGCAAAAGCTTGGCGCGGCAGGAGCACGCACAGGCATGCCCACATAGACGCCAAGATCACGACGATAGATTTCACGATATTCCTCCTGTCGGTTGTGAGTCGATCATTCCTGGCGTGGCCAGAGTGAAGTGTTTCTGTCGAAAGTTCGATCGAGACATTCCTCATGGTCCCCATCTCTCGGAGACAGAAACCGGAGGAAGGCCCCGAAAATTCGCTTGATACAGGCCAAAAACCCGGACAAACGAATCATCTCGATGTATCAAAAATAGGCCTTATTGTCAAGCGAAAGGCTTGATTGAGGGAAAAAAGGACCATGGACTTGGATACGTTAGGGAGTTGGAAGTAGGTCGTGAGTCGTGTGGTGGTGGGGAGTAGGAGTGCGTAGGACGTAGGTCTGTAGGTCGTGCGGACGGGATGTGCCTTGCGCCGTGCGGTATGCGCCCGAAACCCGTACCCCGAGACCCGAGCGGTCAGTAGGTTCGTAAGTCCGTAAGTCTATAAGTTCGTAGGTTATGAGACAAAGGAAGTAGGAAGTGGGAAGTAGGGCGTAGGAGGT
>JAANMW010003202.1_pt1 | contig 13252 bp, 9 predicted proteins | sample 7279671 | NCBI WGS metagenome assembly JAANMW01 (sample SAMN14094541, study PRJNA606508) | bioreactor metagenome | isolation source: A lab-scale SPAN reactor treating ammonium-rich wastewater day 247 | place: Ireland: Galway | collected 2017-09-19
ATACAGATCAACTTAGGACAAGGTTTTTAACTTATGAATTCTATTAAAGCTCGTTTTTTGTCGGTGCTGTTCATATTGTCGATGCTTGCGACGGCAGCGCCGTTCGCACTCGCGTTTGACGAGGGTATGTTCATGCCCGACCAGATCGCGAAACTCCCATTGAAAAAGCTTGGTTTTAAGATCACGGCCAGCGATATCTACAACCCGAATGGTGTCGGGCTGTCGGATGCGATCGTCCGCCTGAGCATCGGATGTTCGGCAGAATTCGTATCGCCGGAAGGGCTGATCTTGACGAATCACCACTGCGGCTTTTCGGCTCTCGTGACCGCCTCGACCCCGGAAAAGGATCTTGTCGAAACAGGCTTTGATTCGAAAGGACGTTCAGGCGAGATCCGCGCGATGGACGGCAAGGAGCCGTACAGCGTGCAGATGACCGAACGAAGCGATGACGTAACCGCTCGCGTCCTTGCCGGCACCAAAGATCTCGCCGCAGACGCTCGCACCGCCGCCATCGAAAAGAACATCGAGGAGATCACAAAGGCTGAACAGGCAAAGGCTCCCAAAGGCTCAACTGTCCGCATCGTGCCGCTTAACAACGGCTTTTTTTACTACCTGATCCAAACATCCGAGATCAAGGATGTTCGCGTCGTTTATGCACCGCCACGCAACATCGGCGTCTTCGGCGGCGACCCGGACAACTTCGAGTGGACACGGCACACCGGCGATTTCACTTTCTTGAGAGCGTATGTCGCACCGGACGGTTCACCGGCAGAGTACTCGCCGAATAACGTGCCTTACAAGCCGAAAAAATTCTTGACGATGAGCATCGCCGGCCTCAAGGAGAACGATCCCGTTTTCGTGATGGGCTTCCCTGGCGGCACAACCCGTTATCGCGAAAGCCAATCGATCCGTTACGCACGTGATGCGAATTTCCCTTTCCTCGAAAAATGGCTCATTGCGATGAGCGACAGCCTAAAGAAGATCGGAGCTACTGACGAAGAGAAACGCATCAAGTTCCAAGATAAGATCGCTAACTACGACAATTCGCGAAAGGTTTACGGCGGCGGCTGGCTCCGGCTAAAGCATGCTGACGTGGTTGAAAAACGTCAGGCCGAAGAGGCAAGACTTCGCGATTGGATCAAGGCAGACCCCGCACGGGTCAAGGAATACGGCAGCCTCCTCGACGAGATCAAATCGGCGTCCGATGTTTCGAACGCCACGCAGGAACGCGACGTGATGGTTCGCCGCTTCCCGAATCCGCTTTCGACCCCTGTGCTGACCGAGATCGTAAAGGCGATGATGACGGTTCGGAGCGGACGGACGCTCAACGCAGAGCAAAAAGCGGCGGTCGAGGCCGGCATCAAGGCGGCTCTTGCTGACCGCGAACCGGTTTTCGAATCCGACCTCATAAAGTTCTTCCTGAAGTCGTTTGATTCCCTGCCGAAGAACGAGCGGTTCGAGGCTGCGGATAAATTCTTTGCCGCACCGACCGAAAAAGAACGTCGAGCAAAGGAAGCGGCCTGGGCGGACTCGATGGCGAATGGCAAGTATGCCAACGCCGCGGCCATCATGGCTCTCTATTCGAAGACCTACGCGGAACTCGAAGCAGAATTTCCCTTCCTCGCAGGTGTTGTTGCCGAACAGAGAGCTGCAGGCGAACGCGCACAGGAGTTTGCCAAGCACGCCAACCATTTTCGTCTGCTTTATATGAAAGCCTTGACCGAAATGGAAGGCAGCACGGTCTATCCGGACGCGAATTTCACGCAGAGATTCTCGTACGGCACGATCAAGGGCTATCAGCCGCGAGAGGCAGAATTCCGTACGCCTTTTACGACCATCAAGGGCATGGAAGAAAAGGACACCGGAATGTTCCCGTTCGATATGCCGAATAAGCTCAAAGAGCTGCAGGCGGCACATGATTTCGGGCCGTATGGACAGGGCGACAGCGTCGTCGTGAACTTCCTTTCGACAACCGATATCATCGGCGGCAACAGCGGTTCGCCGATAATGAACAAATACGGCGAACAGGTCGGCATCTGTTTTGACGGCAACTTCGAAGGCCTCGGGAATGATTTCTATTACGACCCGAACGTCAATCGAACGATCTCTGTCGATATCAGGTTCGTCCTTTTTGTAGTGGATAAGTTTGCCGGCGCGACCTACATCACGAAAGAGATGAAGATCAACGACGGCAAGAAGTCCTGATCCTGTCGAAAGGCAGTTTCTGATACCAAAGGCGGAAGGGCGTTATTCCGACGTCCCTTCCGCTTCGGCAAAACTTGAGGAGTTTGCAAGAGATGAGGCCTTTCGTTCTTTCCGCGATCCTTTCCTTGATCGGACTCTCTGCCGTTCTTGCTCCCGCACAACAGCCTACTGCTTGCGAAAAGACCATTGCCCGTGCTTTCGGTGATCCCGGAGCTTATTTCTCCGACCCGCATGACGGTGACCCGATCGACCTAACTGTCGGGCTGAGCGCCCTTGGAAACGCCGATCCTAATGACCTCACGCTCGGCGACGCGCATCTTTATGCCAGCGTTTCCGACCCGAATGCACGCTCATCCATCTACATTCCGCCCGGCGGAAAGCTTATCAAGATCAAAGCTCATAAAAAGGATGATCCCGTCTATGTCGGGCGTTTTGATAATGGCGATTCGTACTCGATCATTCAGTTCCCGGATCTCAAGCTAACGCTCTTCGTTCACCATATGATCAACGTCGCTCTCGGGGAGAAACTTCCCGACGGCCGTATCAAATTCGGAGAAATGGGTGAGGGCGGCGGCGGCGAATGGTCGTATCGGACGGTCGATAAGGCAAAGAAACCGCCGACCGTTTGGAGTCGGAGCTTTCATTACCACTTCGAGCTTTTTGCCGGCCTCGCCTCATCCCTCGACGAAGCAAAGGAGCGCGTTCCCTTCGTTGCTCTCTGCAAGTATCTGGAAACGCATTGACCCCCACGTCCTAACCGACAAGATCTCGCTTATCGCCGGCTTGCTCTCCGAGCCAAACCGTAACCGGTATCTCGATATCTCCGCCGACGCTGCCCTCGAACCGAAGACTCCATTGGCCGGCCGGATAGTTCCCCTTTACAGTGATCGTACGGAAAACGTCCGCGGAAGTCTCCGAGCCTGCCGGATCGACACCGATCGTTTCGCCGCGTTCGTTGACAAGCGTCGCCGTAACTCCCGGCGGTGCCATGAATACGACCGAGATCCTCGATGTCGCAGGCAGCCGCATATTCATTGCTGCAGGTGCGTTCGGTTTCAGGAGAACCACCCCGGAATGATCGGGTTTGCGCTCGTCACTATTGCTTCCGCTGAATGACGCCATCTTGAAGTATGCCTCACTCCGGAACGGCGTGACGGCGTTCAGCGTCGAGGGATCCGGCGAATGATCGCCCTTCGGCGGAATCGCGATCCACTTCAGGATCTGACGAAAATGTGCGACCTCACCCATTATCTGGCGCGTCGGCACCTGAGCCCGCATCACCGCATTGACCTTTGTCCGCCATATCGCCGATGGTATCGTAGCGAATCCATCGCCTGGCGTGTCCTCCATACAAACGGAGTTTCGCGTGCGGACCGCAAGTGCAGCGAACCGAGTTCCGTTCGTATTGTTGACAAGCAGGTTGAAGCGTTTCATCGATTCTTCCGAGAGCTCGGCTACCGCGTTCCAGTTCAGCGTATTCAGCTTGAAGGACAAGCCCATTATTCCCGCAGCGCACGGCGTCCCAAGGTTCGGCACGCCGACCATTACCAGGTGCGTCGCGGTCGGACGTCCGTCAAAGACCGTGGGCATAATGCTGTTGACATAGACGCGCGCTGTCAGACCGCCGTTCTGTACGGACACAAGGTCAACGTGCCACGCGTTCATGCGCCTCTGCATCTTTCGGATCGTCGAATCGAGATCATTCGCGTTGTCCGTTGAGACCTTCCGGACATCGGTCATACCGTCAGAGCTTGCCCATCTATCCGAGACGGCGTTGAGGTACGAATGGAATTTCCGCATCGCATCTCCGGCTTGCCAGAAACCCCAAACGAGGATCACCGGCTTTGGAACGATCGTCAGGCCCTTTTGCATCGAATCGTCCGGGATCCTTGCCTCGACAAGGCGAGCCGCCTCCGGCACGGGCGAATCGCCTGATCGCTGCCAGGCGTAGCCGCTCGTATCCCAGATGATCTCGACGTCCTTCTGCCCGTTCGCAGGGATCGTGGCGGTTACCGAGCCGTCCGGGAGATCCGTGTCCTCCTTCAGTTCGCGAAAATTGACCGTCGCGGTCTTATCCGTGCTTGCGAGGTTGACGACCGTTGCGATCACCTTCACCTGATTGCCATCAACGGCAAAAAGCTTGTCCGGTATCTCCTGCCAATCCGAGGGACTCGGGTAGATCGGTTGAAAGAATCGAATATCGGTGATCATTAGCGGCTGCGGTTTTCTTCGGAGCCGCCATGTGATCGTGTATGTGAAGCCCTTGATCTTCGCCGTCCCTTCCGTCCACGTCTTTGAACCCTCAAGAATATCGGGCGTCTTTGGGTCGATCTTTCCTTCAACGCTTGAACCTCCTTGCGGCACACGCGTCATCGAGCTATTGCTTGAGTTTGATGGCTTTCGCGTACTGTTCGCACAGAGGTTGCTGTAGGTCGTGCTTTCCGTATGAGTGTATTTTGCCTCGAACTCCGGCAGGCTGAAGCTCAGCCTGAATGTGTCGCCGACCGTCGAGATCGAGTATGAAGCCGCCTCGCCAGTGGCGTTCCCTTCGGTGAGCTTCTTGTCTATGTTCTCACTCTTGATCATCCGGGACGGCTCAAAAGCGTGGCAGTTCGTCGATTCGTTCTGCGTGACCTTGCGGGATTCGGAATCGCGAAGGCTGACGGTCGCTTTTGTGGTGGCACGGCCCGTTCCCGCGAGATCGTTGACGAGAAGCTGGCCTTGATAGAGATAATTGCGGGTCTGGTCGTGCTTTATGCGCTCGCTGTCGTCAACTCGGCCAAAAAGTTTCTCATCGGTATGCAGACTGTCCTGCAGCGCTTTTCGGAAAGTTATGATCCCGCTCCAGCCGGCTTTCGGCGGAACTTTCTCGGCCGCACGTCTTGGATTCGAGTTTGATGGCCGCTGTGCGGGCAGGCTCGTTGTCAGTGCCGCGATGACGAGCACGGCGGTCATTGCCGTGTGGAATGCTTTTGATATCGATGGTCGGATGTTCATTTTTCTCTTCGCCTCGATCTGATAGGCGTAAACATTGCGAAAAAAGTATCAGGGCGGTAATTCGAATCCACGATCCAAAAAAGTCCTTGCATTCCGGACAAGAATCGCTTATTCTATATTTTGTTGCATCTGTGCAACACTCTGCAACTGCCCGCACAGCACTGTCTATGAGTTATTTGAGCCTCGTAAAACCGCTTTCACATCTACGCGAGGCACAGGAACACCCGGATGAGATCGTCTTGGAGACTGTCGGAGTTTCGTTTCAGCGCGGTGCCGTCTCGGAGATCTCGGGCCGGGCGAGTTCGGGAAAAACGGGATCGACGCTCGTCCTTCTCGCACAATTGACGGCCGCCGGCGAGATCTGTGCGGTCGTCGATGGAACGGGTGGTTTTGATCCTTCAACGGCGGCGCAGGCCGGCGTCGAGCTCGCAAATCTTCTCTGGATACGCTGCGGAGGCGATGTCGAACGCTCTTTTCTCTCGGCCGATCATCTCGTGCAGGCGAAAGGCTTTGGAGCGATCTGGCTGAATTTGAGCGGCCTGCCAATGCAGAAACTCCGGCTCGTGCCGAGGACCTATTGGTACCGCTACCGCACGCAGATAAAAGAGACGCCGACGATCTTCGTCGTCACGTCGAGCGAGCCGTTGGCCGGGTCCGCGGCGAACAAGTCGTTCGAAATGTCACGCGAAAAGGCCGCGTGGTCAGGAGCGGGTAGTTTCAAACTTTTACGCGAATTTCATCTGAAGATCGCCTCGCGAAAGCATTATTACGAACCGCCGATCCACACAAAGGCCGAGTTCGATCACACGGAAAATTAGATCTCCCTATGCCGAAACTTTTTGTATGCATAACTGTCGATGACGTGTCCGCCGCACGGCACTTTCTGCTTGCCGTCGCACGCGAATTCTCGTTCGCGATCGAGGTCATCGAGGACGGCATCATCTTTGATGCAAGCGGCCTCGAACGCCTTATCGGCGGACCGGAACGCGTTGCACGCCGTGTGCAGGATTCGCTTGACAAGCTGGGCGTTGCAGGCCATATCGCTCTTGCGGACACTGCCGATGCGGCGATGCTGCTCGCACGCGGCGGTCGCGATAAGGTGATGGTGAATTCGCCCCGGAATTTCACCTCGCTTTCGCTTGACGGCCTCGACATCGAACGCGACACGCTGAACGTGCTGGGCGATCTCGGTATCGCGAATATCGGCGAATTGCTCGCGATACCGCGCGACGAACTTTCGCAGCGTTACGGACGGGATTTCGACCGCGTGATAAAACGCATCGAGCAGCGTGGCGAGCGGCTTTTGACGCCGAATATCCGTGAGAGCCGCGTTTCGTGGAGCTTCGATCTTGATCAGCCGGTCGAGGATTTTGAGCAGCTTATTTTCATCCTCAACCACGGGCTCGAACGTCTTTTCGCACGCGTCGCAAATTACGGCAAGAGCAGCGACCACATCGACATTTCGCTGCGGCTCGAGAATGGCAAATGGCATCGATACGAGATCAAGGCATCGTTCCCGACGCTTGAGCGCAGGTTTTGGCTAAAGCTCATAGACCTTCGCGTCTCGATAGAACCGCCCGAGGCCGCGATCGCATCGGTCGAGGTCGTGACGCATTTTACGCGTCCGCGGTCCGATCAACGCGGGCTTTATGCCGTCTCAAGGCCCGAACCGGAAAGCCTGCTGCTTACCGCAGGCAAATTAAAAAAGCTCGTCGGCACGCACGACGTCGGTGTGCCGGTGCTGCTCAACCAACGCCTCGCGCTTCCCTTTCGTCTGGACGCAGACGCTCTGCCTGTCGGGAAAGAAAAGAGAGAGCGACATTCGCCGAGGCCCGTGATCGCATTTCATTATTTTCGGCCGGCGCGTCGTGCCGAGGTCGAGCTGCGTGACCGCAAGATCGTTCACGTAAGGACGCGCGAATTTTCCGGCCCGGTCATCGAGCACGGCGGTGTGTGGCGTGCCGCGTCAAAGTGGTGGGAAGCGGACGGCTGGCGTACGCAGGAATGGGATGTCGAGGTCGAGAACGCCGGCGTATATCGGCTTTCTTTGGTGAATGGCGAGTGGTTCGTCGTCGGTGAATACGATTAGGTCCTTATGTCTTTTTGCGAATTACATACGCGTTCCGCGTTCAGCTTTTTATCCTCGGGCAGCGAACCGCAAAGGCTTGCCGCACGGGCTGCGGAATTAGGCATTAAGAGCGTTGGCCTGCTCGACAGGGACACGTTCGCGGGTGCCGTGCGGTTTTATTTCGAGGCGAAAGAGCAAGGCATCCGTTCGATCATCGGTGCTGAGGTAACGCTTGATGACGGCACTCTGCTGCCGCTCGTCGCTCTCGATCTCAAGGGTTATCAGAATCTGAGCCGTCTTATCACGACCTCAAAACTCCGCAGCAAAAAGGGCGAACATTTTGCGACACGCCGCGACATCGAATATCACTCCGCCGGGCTGATGTGTTTTACGGGCGGGCCGGACGGCCTTATTCACAACAGCATAAAACGCGGCGACGGACAGCTCGATCTTGCGTGGCTCAAATACGTTTTCGAGGATCGGCTTTATGTCGAGCTGCAGCGGCATCATCTGCGGCACGAAGAGGCGATAAATCAGGCTCTGCTCGGGCTCGCACACAAGCTGCGTGTAGATTATTTTGCAAGCAACGGCGTCTATTACGCGGACGAGAAGGACCGCGAGCTTTACGATGTTTTCACCTGCATAAAAAATCATACGACCATCTACGACGCAGGAAAGCTTCTCTCGGAAAACAGCGAGCGTTACATCAAGAACGAGAGGCAGATGCTGCGGCTTTTTGCCGATATTCCCGAAGCTGTCGAGATCACCGAAGAGATCGCCGCACGCGTCCGATTCTCGATGGAAGAACTCGCATATACGTTCCCCGATTATCCTGTGCCGCCGGGCGAAACGATGGATTCCGTATTGAGGCAAAAGGCGATCGAGCGTTCGCAGGAGCGTTATCGCGACAAGACATGGCCGATCAGGTCGCAGGTCTTGCCGCGGCTTGAGAAAGAATTTCGCGTGATCGAGATGAAGCAGCTTGCGGGCTATTTCCTCGTCGTCAACGACATCTCCGACTACTGCAAAGCGAACAGGATACTTTCGCAGGGACGCGGCTCGGCAGCGAATTCCGTCGTCTGCTACACGCTCGGGATAACGGCGGTCGATCCGATCGAACACAATCTTCTTTTTGAGCGATTCCTTTCGGAAAAATACGAGCAGTATCCGGACATCGACATCGATCTGCCGTCGGGCGACGACCGCGAAAGCGTCATCCAGCACGTTTACGAAAAGTACGGACGGCGCAGCTCCGGGATGACGGCGAACGTGATCTGCTATCGCGGAAAGTCGGCGATACGCGAGGCCGGCAAGACGTTCGGTTTTGGGCCGGAGGTGCTCGATCGCCTCTCGCGGCTCAATTCGCATTACGAGCAGTTCAAGGGCGACGAGCTTTACAAGCGGCTCAAGGAAGAGGGCTTCGATGCGACGGAGACCTATCGCCTGCAGAAATTCTCGGACATCTATCACCGCATCCTCGACTTCCCTCGCCACCTTGGCCAACATTCGGGTGGAATGGTCGTCTCGCTCGACCGGCTTGACGGCATCGTGCCGCTCGAACCTGCGTCGATGGACGGCCGCACGATCATCCAATGGGACAAGGACGATTGCGAGGCGTTGAAGGTCGTAAAGATCGATCTTCTGGGCCTTGGAATGATGGCCGTGCTGCGTGATTCGATCACGCTGATACGCGAGCATCACGGCGTCGAGCTCGACCTTTACCGCATCCCGAACAACGACAAAAAAGTTTACGATGCACTTCAGAAAGGCGACACGGTCGGGATGTTCCAGGTCGAGAGCCGCGCGCAGATCGCTTTTTTACCGAAAGCAAAGCCGCGATGTTTTTACGACATCGTCGTACAGGTCGCGATCATTCGCCCGGGCCCGATCGTCGGCAATATGCTTCATTCTTACCTGAAGCGCCGGCAGGGTTTTGAGGAGGTCACGTACCCGCACGAGTCTCTCGCACCGATCTTAAAACGCACGCTCGGCGTTCCGCTTTTTCAGGAACAGCTGCTGAAGATCGCGATGGACATTGCGGGATTTACGGGCGGCGAGGCCGACGAATTGCGTCGTGCGATGGGCTTTAAGCGGCCGGATCGAAAGATGGAGCGGATCACGCAGAACCTTCGCAACGGGATGACGAAGAACAACATTCCCGAAGACGTTCAGGACCAGATCGTCGATTACACGAAGGCGTTCGCAAACTACGGTTTTCCGGAATCGCACGCGTACAGTTTCGCTCTGCTCGCGTATGCCTCAGCGTATTACATCATTCACTTTCGCGCGTGTTTTATGACGGCGATGTTCAATAACTATCCGCTCGGTTTTTACTCTGCGGCAACGCTCGTAAAAGACGCGCAAAGGCACGGATTGCATTTCCGCCATTTGGATGTAAATCTTTCCGACTACGATTTTACGGTCGAGGAAGTTGACGGCGAAAAGCAGGTGCGTGTGGGCCTGCGTTTTGTTCGCGGGCTACGCGAGACGGTCGGCCGTGCGATCGTCGAGGAACGTAACCGCGCAGGAACATTCGACGATCTTGCCGACCTTTTGCGGCGTGTGCCTGAGCTGAATAAACGCGAGGTGCGTGCGTTGAGCATCGCGGGTGCGTTGAATTTTGATAACTCTATTCACCGACGCGAAGCCTTGTGGCAATCGGAGCTTGAGCTGCGGCCGAAGGGCACGCTTTTCGATCAGGCAACGAAAACCGAAGAGACGGATCCGCATTTTCTCTCTCGTCTCGAAGGCGTTGATCTTGTCGCCGCGGATCTCAAGAAGACCGGCATCTCGATCGGCCGTCATCCGATGTCATTCGTTCGCGAAAGGCTGAACACGCTCGGCATTCTAACGGCAGAGCAGACGCGTAACCTTCGACGCGGGGACGTCGTTTCGGTCGCCGGTGCGGTGATCATTCGCCAAAGGCCGATGACGGCGAAAAACGTGGTTTTTGTAACGCTCGAGGACGAGACGGGATTTTCGAATTTCGTCGTGATGCCGGACGTTTTCGAGTCGTACAGAGCGGTGATCAATAGGAATGATTTTCTGATAATACGCGGTATCTTTGAAGAACGCGGAATGCTGAAAGCCCTTTATTTCACGCCGCTTAGCGGTATCTCGACCGAGGTCGTATCACACGATTTCAGATGAAAGGCAGCGTCGAAACGACACACTCCGTCCCACCGGCAAAAAGCTTTGTGCCCGGCTCAAGAAAGTCGTACCGGACGAAACCGAGTGCGATGTGCTTGTCGAGTTTCGGCGAGAAGCGGACGGACGTGATGAGCCCTGCGTTCTTATCCTCGGCGGTTTTCAATTCGCTGCCAGCGTCGAGCTCCTGAGAGAGTTCAAGCCCCGAAAGACGCTTTGCGATATGCCCACGAAAATGAATTCTTGCGATAATTTCCTGCCCGATGTAGCAGCCTTTTTTGTACGAGATCATATCGTCGATGCCAAGCTCCGGCACGACGGTCGTCTCGTCCATATCTTTACCGTAGAGCGGAACACCGGACTCGATCCTCAGCGTCTCGAACGTCGCGTCGTCGATCTCGACAGCGTCGTTCAACGCAGTTTCAAATTCCCCGGTAGATCCATTCGGGATGAAGAAACCGGCGCCGTACGGCCGCTCAAACACATACGCGTCGCTGCCCGCGGCCGCTCTGAATTTTTCGCTATCGCCGAAGACCTCAAAATTCGCATGAGTATCCGACAGGTCTTCGAGAATGAAATCTCCCGCAAAAGTGAAGCGGTAAAGATTCTGCCAGAGCTTTTCGCGCGTCGCAGATTCGGTCTCGATGATGAATCGTTCCCCGCGTTTTGCGAAGGAAACAGCGGCGAGCAAGCGGCCTTGAGCATTAGGAAAAGCGGCGAGCATCGACGCACCGTCTTCGAGCGTCTTCACGTCGTTCGTGATCAGGCCGTCAAGGAACCGAAGCGCTTCCGACCCCGAAACCGCAAACAACCCGCGGCCTTCGCGTCGATATCCGGCGGCTCCGTTCCGCACTTTGTCGTAAATGTTCTCGGGCATTTTTTCGTTTCTATTATTCTAGCAATTCTCGATTGCCTGCCTAAGCGCCTGAAAATGCGCAAGCTGGATATCGAGCCCTCTTTGCGACGCGATGACGAGCGGGCTTGGGTGATAAAGCGGCACGAGGATGCGGCCGTTCCAATGCTGGATCGTTCCGGCGTGTTCTTTCAGCGTGAACGAGTGAGCCTCGATGAGCTTCAGCGAATCAAGCCCGACGGCGCCGAGCGTCGCGACAAGCGGCGGATCGATCAGCTCAAGAAGCTGTCGAAGATAACGCGAGCAATTGCGTATCTCGGCACGCGTCGGCTTTCGGTTTGCATCCGTCGCGGAACGCGGGCTGCACATCACGGCGCTTGTCAGAAAAACGTCGTCGCGGCTCAGACCGATCGAATCGAACAGGATCTGAAGGTTGTCGCCGGATTTATCGCCCGTGAAGGGCCTGCGTGTCCGGTCCGCACCCGCCCTTCCCGGCGCCTCGCCGACGAAAAAGACCTTCGGGTCCAGGGAACCGTTCAATTCGCTCAAAACCGCCGTTTTATCGGCAAGATCGGGACAGATCGTGCATACCTGGGCCTCGATATAAATGGCTTTGAACGCTTCGAACTTCCCGCTCATAGCTCAATTCTATCGGATGGAGCGACGCCGGGCGAAATTCGCCGGATCTCCGCACAACGGCTCTTGCAACAAGGAAACCCGCGGACGAGTTTGTTACAATTTAGTTGAAGCAAAACCTCAAAAAAGCGTGCTCGGCATCGAGCCTTTTAGGAATATAGACTTAGTCAATAGATTTATGAGCCAAGTAACAGAAGAAATCGTCCTGGACTCCCTCCGGAAGATCATTGACCCCGATCTCCGAAAGGACATTGTAAAGCTGGGGTTCGTTAAAGACCTTGCGATCGACGGCGGCAAGGTATCGTTCAGAATCGTTCTGACGACGCCCGCCTGCCCGGTCAAAGAAGAAATGGAATCGCAAGCACAGGCACTTGTTTCGGCCATCGAAGGCGTAACGGAGGTCAACGTAACGATGGACGCCGAAGTGCCGAAAGGCCGTGGCGTAAAAGATAACGTTGCGGTTCCGGGCGTCAAGAATATCATTGCCGTCTCAAGCGGAAAGGGCGGCGTCGGAAAATCGACCGTCGCGGTGAATCTCGCAGTTTCGCTTGCGCAGAATGGCGCGAAGGTCGGGCTGATGGACGCCGACGTTTACGGGCCGAACGTCCCGCTGATGCTCGGTACGGGTTTCGAGCAGCCGCCGGTATTTAACGGCCAGCTTATCCCGCTCGAAGCACACGGCGTGAAGATGATCTCGATGGCGCTGCTCGTTCCGCAGGATAAACCGATGATCCTCCGCGGGCCGATGCTGCACGGTATCGTCCGCCAATTCTTGACCGACGTGAACTGGGGCGAGCTCGACTATCTCGTCGTCGATATGCCGCCGGGAACAGGCGATGTCCAGCTCAGCTTGGCGCAGCTCGTGCCGGTGCAGGGAGCGGTCATTGTAACGACGCCGCAGGAGGTATCGCTTGCGGACGTCCGACGAGCGGTCAAGATGTTCGAGCAGGTGAATGTGCCGGTCCTCGGCGTCATCGAAAATATGTCGTACTTTGTCGCACCGGATACGGGAACGCGGTACAACATTTTCGGCGAGGGCGGCGGCAAAAAACTTGCGGATGAATACGGGCTGAAGTTCCTCGGTGAAGTGCCGTTGGGCCTCGAGGTTCGCGAGGGCGGCGACAAAGGCATTCCGGTCGTCATTTCGGCACCGGGTTCGCCGCAGACCGCAGCGTTCCTGAAGGTCGCCGAAGAGGTCGCACGCGAGATCTCGATCGAGGCAATGAAGCCGGAACTTACGATCCTGAGCAAAGCCCATTCCTAAATTAGGAAAGCGAGCGGAGCGTCTCAAGGAGCTTTTTGTACTTCTCTTCTTCGGATTTCGAGAGAAGGCTTGCGGCCTTTAG
>JAANMW010003205.1_pt1 | contig 13248 bp, 10 predicted proteins | sample 7279671 | NCBI WGS metagenome assembly JAANMW01 (sample SAMN14094541, study PRJNA606508) | bioreactor metagenome | isolation source: A lab-scale SPAN reactor treating ammonium-rich wastewater day 247 | place: Ireland: Galway | collected 2017-09-19
AGGGAGTTTGCATGGGCAATTGGGCACAACGCTCAACCAACCCAAGTCCTTCTGTTCCTCTGCGACCCACGCTGCGCACTCCTGCTGGACTTTTGTTGTGTCAGCTATGTCTATACGCAGAGCAGCAATACGGGCGTTAATGGCTTCAATATCTTTCGGTACGGGCGGGTTCGGGAGGTCATGGACCATTGCCTGTATTGTCATATTCGTAGCTGCATTCTGCAATCTCAATTGCTCCTGGTGCTCTTCCATCGTCTTACCGCGTTTGTGCGCGAGTTCTAGGAGCCGCGATCGCGTGCGCGCCAACTCCGTTGCACGCGTACTTTGTATGTAGCGCTGTTGTAAGTCAGTCCTTTCGCGCTCTGCTGCTTCGAGGGCAAGCCGGAGAGCGACGAGGCGATCCCACGTTAGGGGTGCATCTGTCAAACCGGTAGGATCACGGCCTCTGAGAGGATCGGATGTTACGTATTGAAAGAGGTTCATGTCATCGGCATACCGTACCGGATCCGTGCTGACCCACCTCCCCATCGAGTGATGAAGGTAACGATAGCGCACCTGTGACAGGTTGCTCTCCCGGTCGTAGCGGTAGCCGCAGTAGCGGATGTCGTTGTGGAAGTCGTTGCTGGTGCGTGCATTCCACTCGTTGGCCGCGTCCCAAGTCCCGGCGGCGTCGCGGACGCCCTTGAGCACGTAGGGGGCCCCGTAGGGGTCGTAGTTGTAGCGTTCGACCACGGCCCCGTCGTAGCCGTCGAGCAGGGCGGTGACGTTCATGTTGGCGTCATTGGCGTAATACAGGTGCTCGTCGCCGTCGTTGTCGCCCTGGATGCCGGTGGCGACGTCGGTGCAGTCCGAGTCGGCGTTCTTGTTCTCGTCCCGGCAGACCGGGGCGTCGATGTAGCGGACGTCCCAGACGTACTGGTACTTCAGGTCCGTGGCCAGGTTGAAGCGCTCCTCGTCGTCGTCGACGTGGGCCGACCGCTCCTCCAGCACCTGCCAGTCCTCGCTGTAGTAGTAGTCGGTCCGGTCCCAGTCGTCGGCGGCGTTGCGGACCAGCTTGGCGATCCGCCGGTGCAGCCCGTCATACTGATACTCGGCGATGGTCACCGGCGTGCCCGAATCGTCGGCCAGGCGGACCAGCCGGTTCCATGCGTCGAAGGTGGCGGTGTAGTGGTTGGTCGTCTCGGCCCCCGGCCTGGGCATCTTGGTCATGTTGCCGGCCGGGTCGTGGCCGACGTGGGTCGAGCTTCCGGCGATGGCGGTGTCCGTGCCCCGGAAGATCCTGTCACCGATCCCGGCCGACTGGCGGGCGGGGTTGGGTGGACGGAACGGTCGTGTCGGCGGCGTCGTGCGCCCCATCGTCGGTCCCCTGGTAGAAAAGCCACAATCATTGTCGTGCGTCCGGGACGGGCGTGTCAATGGAATTCCTGGCAGGAATTTGTAACGCCGGGGCGGGGCCTTGGACCACTCCGTCGCAACCGCCCACGAAAGACACGAAGGCACAGCAGTGTGGACGATAAGCCGCTCTGAAATCAAGAGCTGTGTCTTCATCTGCTTCGTGCCGGTTGGTGGCCCTTCGTGGGCAACGACCCTTGGCTCCTACATTGAGACGCACGAGGGCTGAGATTTTCCGGAAAATCCTGCGAGAATCTGTGCCGGGCGGTGATTGGGTCGAAAACGCGGCCGGCCGGTCCTGGCCGGGCCCGGGCGGGGCGGGTCGAGCTTGGGACCGACCCGCGCCGGCCGACGGGCTCGGCCGGGCATTGGCCGCCCTTGGCCGGGCAACCAGGCCGGCTCGCGGGCCGCCAGGCGCGGGTGGGTCTTGGAGGGATGCATCTGATGGCGTCCGGAGCTGGCGGGACAGGCTGACCGGGGCCCACTCTGGTCTGCCCGTACAGCGAATCGGCCCGGCCGATCGCCCGGCCGGGCCGCCGCCGACTACCCCCTACCGGACTCGAACCGGTGTCACCTGGCTGAGAACCAGGTATCCTAGGCCGCTAGACGAAGGGGGCAGCGTCACTTAGATATACCCGATTTGGTGGCGGAGTCAAGATGGATGGGCGGATTTCGTCAGGGCCCAGGCCATGGCGGCGGTCCCGAGTCCCCAAGTGCGTGTGAACCACGGATTGCACTGATCGCACGTATAGGATATAACTGCTTGTAAATACATATGTTAAGATACACTGGCCCGGCCACGAAAAGGCACGGCGCGGGTGCCGGCCGCAACCGGAAGGCATAGCGCAGAGGGCGCCAAGAGCGCCGAGCCCGCCAAGTGGAATAGGCAAAATGCAAAGTGCAAAATGCTGAAGGCCACTCCACGGGAGGCCGTAACAGCTTGGCCGGGTGGGAAATGCAGGTCCGGAGGCTTCGGTCGCGAGCTCGGCTGAACGGGGCGGGAGCGGGGTCGGGGGCCCGGGTCCTGCTTTCGCCCCGTCGGGGCTGGATGATCCGCCGCTCCGGACCGTGGGCTCACGCCCACGGCTGAACCCCCAATTCCGATTCGTCGGGCATGGGGGCCCTTGCATGCTGTCGCTCCTGTTGCGGGGCTGGACGGTTCGCCGTGACGAATACCGCGGCCGGGCGGGGGGGAGGCACCACCGTAGCTATACCCGGAAACCGCGTTTGCAGGGTCGAGTATGCGGGGCGCCAGCCGGGTCGGTCGCCAGTGTCGCCCGGGTGGGCCTGAATTTGCCGGGGCGCGCAGCTACGGCGGTGCACCCGGGCGGGGGCGGGGGGTTGACCTGGTGGGATCGGGCGCTATCATTCAACCATGTTAATGAATGAGAAGCGAGCGGAGGATCTTCGGCTGGACCGCACGATGGCGGCGCTGGCGCACCCGGCGCGTCGGGCGATCCTGCGGCGGGTGATGCGTCGGGAGGCGGCGGTGACGGAGCTGGCGGCGCCGTTCGCGATGTCGCTGAACGCGGTGTCCAGGCACATCCGCACGCTGGAGCGGGCCGGGCTGGTCCGCCGCCGTCGGGTCTGGCGTCGGCGCCTGGTGTCGTTCGATCCGGCGCCGCTGGCGGAGGCGGCGGCGTGGATCGAGCAGACGCGGACGTTCTGGAGCGTGCGGCTGGACGAGCTGGGCCGCCTGCTTGCCGCCGAGGACGGTGGGGGCGGGGCGGCTGGCATGGGCGGGGCGGCTGGCGCGGGCGGCGAGTCGGACCCCCAAACTCCTATGGGAAAGGTGGAGAGCCATGAACGCCAGAGCGAGGGCGACGATGACGGATAAGGCGGCAGACCATGGAGAATACGGCGTTGTGAGCGGGCCGGGGACGATCCGGTTCGAGCGGGTACTTCCGGGCCCGATCGAACGGGTCTGGGCGCATCTGACCGAATCCGAGAAACGGGCGCGGTGGCTGGCCGGCGGGGAGATGGAACTGCGCGTCGGCGGGCGAGTTGAGCTGAATTTCCGCCACGCCGACCTTTCCGGCGAAAAGACGCCGCCGCCGCGCTATAGCGAGTACGAATGCGGCGCGGCGGTGACCGGCCGGGTGACGCGGTGCGATCCGCCGCACAAATTGGGCATGACGTGGGTCGGGCCGCCGTCGGAGGAGTCGGAGGTGACATTTGAGCTGACCCCGCGCGGGCAGGACGTGCTGCTGGTGGTGACTCACAGCCGTCTGGCGGATCGCGACGGGATGCTGAGCGTGGCCGCCGGCTGGCACGCGCATGTGAGCATCCTGATCGACGTTTTGCACGGCCGCGAGCCGCGCGGGTTCTGGACGATGCACTGCCGGCTGGAACGCGAGTATGCGGAGCGGATTCCGGCGATGTGACGGCGGATGGGTCAGCCGCTGTCGGCCAGGTGGTCTGCGAGGATCTGGACGGGGTGGCGGGCGGTCTGGGCGGCGCCGTCGTGGATCTGGTGACGGCAGCTCGTGCCCGCGGCGGCGATCAGCGCGCCTTCGGCGGCGGCCTCGCGGACGGCCGGCAGCAGACGGCGCTCGCCGATCGCCATGCTGATTTCGTAGTGGCCTTTGGTGTAGCCGAAACTGCCGGCCATCCCGCAGCAGCCGGAATCGACCACGCGGACGGCGGCGTCGGGGATCAGGCGAAGCATCCGCTCGGTCGGCCCGGTCCCGACGAGGGCCTTGGCCTGGCAGTGTCCGTGAAGCAGCATGGGCCGCTCGGCCGGGCGGAGCGGCAGGTCCAGCCGCCCGGCGTCGGCCTCGGCGACGAGGAACTCCTCGATCAGGAATGACTGCCGGGCCAGGGCCTTGGCCCGCGCGTCCGACGGGTGCAGCGACAGCAGCTCGTCGCGAAACGTCAGCACGCAGCTCGGCTCGACGCCCAGCACAGGCAGCCCGGCGTCGATCAGGTCGCCGTAGGCGTCCAGCAGTCGGCCCAGCGTGCTCCTGGCGTCGTCCAGCAGGCCTTGGCTGATCATCGCCCGGCCGCAGCAGACCTTCGGACCGAGCAGGACGCCGAACCCGGCCGCCTCCAGGACGGCGACCGCCGCCCGCCCGATCGCCGGATCGTTGTAGGTCACAAAGCAGTCGGGGAACAGCACCACCTGGCGGCGTCCGGTGATCCGGTCGGCGGGCAGGCGGCCGTTCCGCTTCTTCCACCAGCGCAGCAAATTGTTCCGCTCGTAGCGCGGCATGGTGCGGCGTGAGTCGATGCCCAGCGGGCCGGCGATCAGCCGGCGAAGCAGCCGCGACGACATCACCCAGTTGCTGATCGGGGCGAAGAAGGAGCCCATGCGGTTGGACCGCTCGACATGGCCAAAGGTCCGGGCCTTCAGCGGCGCCCGACCGGCCAGCTTGTAGCGCTGGTAGAGGAATTCCGCCTTCAGCTTGGCCACGTCCACGTTGCTGGGGCACTCGCCCTTGCAGCCCTTGCAGGACAGGCACAGGTCGAGGACCTCGGCCACCCGGTCGCTGTCCCAGTTCTCGTCGATGCGCCCGGAGAGCATCTGCCTCAGGGCGTTGGCCCGGCCGCGCGTCGAGTGCTCCTCGTCCCGCGTCACCATGTAGCTGGGGCACATCGTGCCGGTCAGGTCCTTGCGGCACAGCCCCTGGCCGTTGCACATGGCGACCGCCTCGGCGAATCCGCCCTCGGCCGAGTAGTCGAACCCCGTCTGCACGGTCCTCAGCGAAAAGCCCGGACCGATCCGCAGGTTCTCCGTCATCGGCTGTGGATCGACGATGACGCCCGGGTTGAGCAGCCGGTGCGGGTCGAAGGCGGACTTGATCTGAGCGAAGGCCTCGGCCAGGCGGTCGCCGTACATCTTCCGCAGCCACTGGCTGCGGCTTCGCCCGTCGCCGTGCTCGCCGCTGACCGAGCCGCCGAACCGCACGACCATGTCGGTGACCTTCTCGGCGATGCGGACCATGCGCTGGAGGTCGTCCGGATCAGTCAGGTCCAGGAACGGGCGGATGTGCAGCACGCCGACGCTGGCATGGGCGTAGAAGGCGGCGTGGGTGCCCTCGTCGCGGACGATCCGTTGCCATCCGGCCACGTATTCGGGCAGGTGCTCGATGGGCACGCCGCAGTCTTCCAGGAACTCCATCGGCTTGCGGGCGCCGTGCGTGCCCATCAGCAGGCCGAGCCCCGCCTTGCGGATCGCCCAGACGTCGGCCTGCTGGGCGGGAGTCAGGGCGTCGGAAAACGGTCCGGTCACGCCCAGCCCGGCCAGTCGGTCCTTCAGGGCGGCGATCCTGTCACGCACCTGGGCGGCGTCGTCGCCGACATACTCGACGATCAGGGTGGCGGCCGGGTCGCCCTGAATCCACCAGCGCAGCCGCTGATAGCCCAGCGAGCCGCGGGTCTGGTCCATCATGGTCTTGTCGGTGAATTCGACCGCGGACGGACCGGTCGCCAGGATCGGCGCGACCGCCCGCGTCGCGGCGTCCATCGAGTCGAAGTGGATGATGGTCAGCCCCCGGGCCGGGGGCGTGGGGACCAGGTTCAGCTTCGCCTCCAGGATGACCGCCAAGGTGCCTTCGCTGCCGCTGATCAGGCGGGTCAGGTCGAAGGCGTCGCCCGTCGCGGCCAGCCGGTCCAGGGCGTAGCCCGAGACGCGCCGCATGATCTTCGGATAGCGGCGGGCGATCTCGTCGCGGTGGGCGTCCACGACGGCGGCGACCCGGTCGGCGGCCTGGCCCAGGAGCGTCGGCCGGCGGCGAAGCTCGTCCAGCCCTCCGGCCGCCAGTGGGCCGATCCGCTCGATCGTCCCGTCGGTCAGCATCACTTCCAGCTCGAGCACGTGGTCAACGGTCATGCCGTGCAGGATGGAGCGGGCGCCGGCCGAGTTGTTCGCGATCATGCCGCCAATGGTCGCCTGGGCGCTGGTGGCAACATCCGGGGGAAACCAGAGCTTATGCCTCGCCAACGCGGCATTCAGGTTGTCCAGCACCAGTCCGGGCTGAACGCGGGCCCAGCGCTGCTCGACGTTCACCTCCAGCAGCCTGTTGCAGTTCTTGGACGTGTCGACGACCAGGGCGTCGGCGACAGTCTGCCCGGCCAGCGACGTGCCCCCGCCGCGCATCAGGACGGGCACGCGTTCGGCCAGGGCGGTGCGGCAGGCGGCCTCGAGATCGGCCCGGTCGGCGGGCACTGCCACGCCGCGCGGCATGATCTCGTAGATCGAGGCATCGGTGGCGTAGAGCCTTCGGGACACCTGGTCGAAGCGGACCTCGCCGCGGACGGCGTCGCGAAGCCGCTGCTGGAAGGCGTCGCTCATGGCGTGCGGCAGTCCTATTCCTGTCGTCCCTCGATGGCACACAGAAGAACCGCGGCCGCCAGGCCCAGGCGGCGATCCAGAAGATCCCCGTCCGGCAGCGTGAAGTCAAGCGTCATCTTGGCGACGAACGGGTTGAAGTGCTGCTTGAAATGGAACACCCGGCATTCGCCCACGAAGCCGTCGAAGCTCTGCGGGATCAGGTTGGTCAGGAAGCGGCGGACCAGGGCCAGGGCGGTGCTGTCTTCCTTGACCGCGCCGATTTGCTGGTCCCAGGCGTCGAAGATGGCCCACTCGTCCCGCAGGATGGATTTGAGGCCGCGGCGTTTCAGCGAGCCGACCTTCACGCCCGCCTGCGGGTCGAACACGTCGTAGCTGGCGCCGAAGTCGATGACCTGGCGGGCCTGGATGGACAGCATCTCGCGGTCGGGCTGGGCGCACGACCAGACGCGGATGTCCTCCTTCAGCTTGAAGGCCTTCTGCTTGGAGAACATGATCCGCTGGCCCTGCGGGTCGGTGATGTGAAACTCCCCGCCGAGGAACTTGAACACTTTCCGGCGGATGCGGTAAATCGGCAGGGACAGTTCCGGGGCGATCGTCGCCACGGGGGCAACGCTCGGCTGCACTTGCGCGGTCATCGCGGGCACCTGCATGACGGTCTCCCTGGTCAGTGTCCGCGGCCGGGCTTCCAGTCCCAGTCGTCGGACGTGTCGATTGAATCGGCCAGCAACCGTTCGAACTGCCTCATCTGGCCGTCGCTCATGTATCGGCCGTCGGAGACCGCACAATTAGCCCGGATGTGCTCGGGGCGCTTCGAGCCCGGGATGGCCACGTCCAGGCAGTCCAGGGAGACGCACCACTTCAGCGCCGCCTGGTGCAGCTCGGTGACGCCCAGGTCGGCCAGGAACGCCAGGTCGATCGCCCCGGGCGCCAGCGGACAGCGTTTGGACAGGTAGCCTCCGGCCTGGGGGTTCATCGCCAGGGTGCCCATTCCGGCGCGCCTGGCCGCGGGCAGGACGCCCAGCTCCCGCGCGAAAACCGGGTGCAGGGCGTTGACGTGGAGCTGGATGACGTCGTAGTCGCCGCTGTCGATGCATCGCATGGCCTGCTCGGGCACGCCGGGCCCGTAGCCCATCGTGATGCCGATGTAGCGGAACTTCCCCTGGTCGCGCAGCTTCTGGAGCACCGGCAGGGTGGCGTCGCGCTTCACCGGGTCGGTCCCGCTGTGGATCTGCATCAGGTCCACGCAGTCCCGCCGCAGATCGCGCAGGCAGACTTCGACCTGGTCGATCACCTTGTCCGGGTCGGTCTCCGGGGAGACCTTCGTGGCCAGGTGGACCCTGTCGCCGCCGTCCAGGTCGGCCAGGGCCCTGCCGATGATCTCCTGGCTTCGCTTGTACCAGCGGGCGGTGTCGATGAAGTTGACCCCGCACTCGGCGACGGCCGTCTGGACGGCTCGGATGGCCAGGGGCTCGTCGCCCTCCTCGGCGCCCTTGAAGCCGGGCGAGCAATTGACCTGCATCCCGCCCAGGCTGATCTCGCTGATCTTCAGGTCTGTCCGTCCGAACGGGACGTAATGCATGGCGGTCCCTTCCGCTCCGCGGGCGCTTGATGGCGCCATTCTACGGAATCCCGCACGGTCCGCAACGGGCCAGCGGTCCGGGTCCGGCGCCGCCGGCCGGGGGGAGTCGCCGCGTCCCAGCCGCCGCACCGCGAAAGACCGCGGGAAATATCGGACGCTGCCGCGGGCAAATGTTGATATGATATGGCGGCAGAAGGAGACTCAGCCGATGGCAGAACCCGCGCAGTTGCTGTCCAGCGACCTGTCCCGCACGCTGACCGACCTCACGGCCCGGATCGTCGCGATCCGGGACTCTCTTTGACTTGCCCGCGCGTCAGACCGAGATGGCCCGGCTCCAGGACCGCATGCGCGAGCCGGATTTCTGGAACAACCCCGAGCAGGCCCGCAAGGTCATCGAGCAGCTCAAGCCGCTCAAGGCCCTGATCGAGCCGCTGGGCGGGCTGATCGCCAAGTCCGAGGACCTGTCGGTGCTGCTGGACCTGGCCGTCGAGGAGAACGACGCCGCCACGCTGGAGGAGGTGAGCGGGGAGCTGTCCAGCCTGGCCCAGCGGATCGACCGCTTCGAGCTGGTCACGCTGCTCAGCGGTCCGATGGACGTCAACAACTGCTACCTGTCGATCCACGCCGGGGCCGGGGGCACCGAGAGCTGCGACTGGGCCGAGATGCTGTTGCGGATGTACCTCCGCTATTTCGAGACCCACAGATACGACGTCAGCCAGGTGGACCGGGTCGAGGGCGAAGGGGCGGGCATCCGCTCGGTGACTCTCTACGTCAAGAGCCCATACGCCTACGGCTACATGAGCTGCGAGCGGGGGGTGCACCGGCTGGTCCGCATCTCGCCGTTCGACGCCAACAAGCGCCGGCACACCAGCTTTGCGGCGGTGGACGTGGTGCCCGAGGTCGAGGACGTCCAGGTCCAGATTGACTGGGACAAGGACATCCGCGAAGATACCTTCCGCGCGTCCGGGGCGGGCGGTCAGCACGTGAACAAGACCAGCTCGGCCATCCGCCTGACCCACGCCCCGACCGGCATCGTGGTGCAGTGCCAGAGCGAGCGGTCGCAGCACCAGAACCGGGCGACGGCCCGCAAGATGCTGGTGGCCAAGGTCTATCAGCACGAGCAGCAGAAGCGCGACGCCGAGCTGAACAAGCTCTACGGCGACAAGGGCGAGATCGCCTGGGGAAACCAGATCCGCAGCTACGTGCTGGACGACCGGCGGGTCAAGGACCACCGCACCTCTGCCGAGACCGGCGACACGGCCGCGGTGCTGGACGGCGACATCCAGATGTTCATCGACGCCCAGTTGCGCCAGCGGGCGAGCCGGAAGAAGTAACGACGAACGACACCCGAGGTCCGCTGTCCCGTGGGAGGCCGCCCTTGCCAGTCCGATCCAGACCTGCCGCCAAGCCCCCCCACCTGACCGGAATGCTGGCGTGGCTGGTCCCCGGCGCCGGGCACTGGTATCTGGGCCTGCGGGCCCGCGGCATCATCATCTTCGTCACCGTCGCGGTGCTGTTCTGGTCGGGCGTGGCGTTCGGGGGGCTGCGGACCACGGTCGATCCTCAGGGCAACACGCACTGGTTCCTCGGGGAGATCTGCACCGGCGGCAACGCCATCGTCGCACTGGCCATCAACCGCGGCATGAGCTGGCAGGGCGACGAGGGACGCAGTTGGGGCAAGGGCCGCGACATCGGCCTCGTCTACGCCGGGGTGGCCGGTCTGCTCAACCTGCTGTGCATCTTCGACGCGATCGTCCGCTCGATAACCGGCCAGGTCCGCGAACCGGCGCCCAAGAAGGAGGGGGAAGGGGGCGCCCCCTCGGACGGCCCGGCGGCCTAGACGGAGGCGGCTTCCTGCCGGACAGTGACCAACAGGCAGGAAGGGCGGGTCTCAGGCTTCCGTCAGGGCAGGCGGCCCGGGAAGTGCGATCTCAACCACGTGTAAGCCAGGCTCAGCAGGGCGACCACCACGCTGGCGAACAGCGTGATGCGGATGATCTTGAGGCGGTTGGCGATCTCGCGGTCGCGCCACTGGGCCAGCCGCTGGTCGATCTCGTCCATCTTGCGGTCGATGCGGGCCTCGATCTCGTCGAGCTTCTCGCGGATGTAGTCGTCGGCGGCGCCGCGGATGCGGCTCTTGATGCCGCTGACGATGCCCTCGTCCTCGACTCGCTCGCGGAAAGTCCTCTGGCGGGCCTCCTCAGGCATGCCGGATTCGGTCGCGTCGGCGAACATCCCGCCGACCAGCTTGGCGACCAGGGCCCGCCGCTTCCGCCGCAGCCTGGCGAACAGCCCCTCCTGCCTCTTGATCTTGCGGCGGAGGGCATCGCGGTCGTCGTCCGGCTCGACCTGGCAGCCGCGCAGCACCGCCAGCGCCCGCAGCCCTTCGGTGCTCAGTCCGGCGAACCGGGTGTGGCGGTCCTGGCTGATCCGCCGGGCCAGCTCGATCTTGTCGGCGCCCCGGCTGGTGATGCCCGCCCAGACGGCGACCTCGACTAGCCGCTCGGTCGGCATCGAGTCGATCAGCCGCTGGCGCTCCTGGACGGCCTCGACCAGTGCGTCGGGGGGGATGTCATCGGGCATGTCCAACCCGAGCTGCTCGGCCCGGGCGAGCAGTTGGTCTCGGGGCGGGGCCATTGGCGGGTCCTGATCGGCCGGCCCCGGGGCGCGGCCTGCGGGCGGAGCCGCGCCGGGGGGCGGCGAGGCGGTCCGCGTCGGCGAGGTCCGCGGCCCGGGAACGGGCGCGTGAGCAGGGGGCTTGGCCGGCGGGTTGTTCGCGTCCTCGGGTCCCATCGCAGGTTCGAAATATATCGGTAATCGCCTCGGAGGGATTTGACAACAGAAAAGTCGGCGGTCGGCGCGCCCGCTCCGGTCACCGGGCTCGGCCGTTCTCCGGATCGACGTGTTCCTGGGTGGCGGCTCGCCCGAGGGTCCGCCAGGGGAACGTCGCCAGGGTGAGCAGGCCGTTGTAGGTGCGGGCGAACAGGTAGCCGACGGCCTCCCGGACGGGGACGCGGCCCTTGTCGTCCATCCCGGGCAGCAGCGTCAGGTAGGCGACGACGCGGATCGCGGTCGCCACCACGAACAGCACGTGCAGGTAGCTGAACTGGAAGCCCCACAGGTCCGTTCGCCAGCCGTGCTCGCGGACGGCCGCCGCCCGGGCCTCGTCGGCGCCGAGCAGCGCCAGGTGGTTGACCAGCCAGGTCAACCCGGCGAAGAGCAGCCCGCTGAGCGTGCCGGTGACGGCCATGGCCAGGGCGTGGATGGCCTGGTAGCCGGACGACGTGCCCTCCTGGCGGGCCGAGAATTTCAGCAGGGCGTTGAAGTTGGTCTGCTCGACGGCATTCCAGAACACGCCGTCGGTGAAGGTGACCAGGAACGCCAGGACCCAGAAGGACGGCTGGATGGCGCCGTACATCACCGGCAGCAGGACGGGCACGACGTAGGCGATCAGCCAGACGGTCTTGCACCCGAAGCGGTCTATCAGCCGGCCCCACAGCCCGGCGAACAGCACCGCGCCCAGCCCCCCGCCGCCCATGAAGATCGCCTGGGCCCACAGCGGGCCCACGTTCACCTCGTTCATGATGTAGAGCCAGACGTAGTAACCGATGCCCGGCACGGCGATGTAGAACGCCGAGTAGAACAGCAGGAACTGCCGGAAGCGCCGGTCGCGCAGCGGCGGGCCGAATATCTCGCGCAGCCTGGGCGAGCGGTTCTGGCGGCGGACCGGCGGCTCCGGGACCCGACGGAACATCAGGATGTCCAGCACCCCCAGCGCCGCCCCGACGACGAAGAACACGCTGCACAACTGAAGGGCCGTGAAGGAGAAGTCCAGCCGCGCCAGCCGCCACGTCAGCAGCCCCTCAGGCCGGGGCAGGGCGATCGAGCCCTGCCGGGCGGCCTCGAGCAGCCAGCCCGCCGCCAATGCCGTCGGGATCACCACCAGAGGTCCCAGCCGGGCCCGCACCCCGAAATAGCGCCCGCGGATGCGGGCCGGGATCGCGTCGGCCATCCAGCTTGTCCACGACGGCATGGCGATCGCGGCGGCGGAGTGGTTGATCAGGAACAGGACCAGCACGGCGACGATGGCCCCCAGCCGGCTGCGGGTCAGCAGGAAGGGGGTGACGGCGAGGGCGACCCAGACCAGCCGCTGGGTGAGGAATCCGGCGAAGAAAAGCGGTCGGCGGCGCCCGGTCCGCTCGACCAGGTAGCTGCCCAGCAACTGGAGGAAGGAGCCGAGGAAGGGGATGGCGGCCAGCAGCCCCCAGGCGAACCGGTGCTGCTTGAGCCCCATGTCCTCGCTGAAGCGGATCCATGGGGCCCCGCTGATCAGCGCCGCCCAGCCCGACCCGAACAGCATGGCGATCAGCACGGTTCGCAACGTCCGCCGCGTGCCCTCGCGGAGGTCCAGCGGGGCGCCATCGGGGCCACTGTCCGGGCGCGGCGGCGGTGTCGAGGTGCGAGTCATGGTAAGCGGCCGGGACGTCCCGGCGTCCTGCACGCCGACGCGGGCGCCGGGAAGGGCCCTGCGGGTCGGCACGAATCGGTCGAACCCGGATTACGTGCGGTCTGGCCTGCCGCCGCGGGGCCGCGGCTGGGACGGGCCGCCCCCTGGCGAGTCCTCCGGGGGACTGTCCGCCCCGTCGGCGTCGTCCTCGCCGGGCGGGGCGTCCTCGCCTTCGGGTCCGGTCTCGGAGGGGGCCTGGTCGTCGGCCTCGATCGCGTCCACGCCGCCCGGCCCGCCCGTCAAGGGCAGGTCGTCCTGCCCGGACTGGCCGTTGATCGACTCCGGGGCGATGCGTGCCACGGCGACCAGGTGGTCGCCCTCGTCGAGTCGCTGGAGGCGGACCCCCTGGGTCGCCCGCCCGATCGTCCGCAGCGTGTCGATGGAGATTCGCGTGACGATCCCATGCTCACTGATTATCATCAGCTCGTCGCCGTCGCGGACGGCCTTGAGGGCGACGACCTTGCCGTTGCGATCGGA
>JAANMW010003209.1_pt1 | contig 13215 bp, 12 predicted proteins | sample 7279671 | NCBI WGS metagenome assembly JAANMW01 (sample SAMN14094541, study PRJNA606508) | bioreactor metagenome | isolation source: A lab-scale SPAN reactor treating ammonium-rich wastewater day 247 | place: Ireland: Galway | collected 2017-09-19
TCGGCTGGGGGGGCGTCAGCTTTTTGGCGTGAACGTATTCAAAGTGCAGGAAGTCCTGCCGCGCCCGGCCCTGTTCACCATGCCGCAGCTGCCCGCCGGTTTCCTGGGCGCCGCCGACATCCGCGGCCGCAGCGTGCCGGTGCTGGACCTGGCCAGCGCCATCGGCCAGCCGGCCGACGGCCCAGCCAACTACCTGGTGGTCACCGAGTTCAACCGCACCGTGCAGGGCTTCCTGGTGTCGGCGGTGGACCGGATCGTCAACATCGCGGTGGAGGACGTGCAGCCGCCGCCGGAGCTGGGCAACGACCCGCATTACCTGACCGGCGTGACCCGCTACCACGACGAACTGATCCAGCTGGTGGACGTGGAAAGCGTGCTGGCCGAAGCCCTGCCGCCACCGGCCGGCAAGATCGAGATCGCCCCGATCGCCCACGCCGGCAGCCGCGAGGTGCTGGTGGTGGACGACTCCCGGGTGGCGCGCAACCAGATCCGCCACGTGCTCGACCAGCTCGGGGTGGGCTGCACCCAGCTGTCCGATGGCCGCCAGGCGCTGGACCACCTCAAGCAGCTGGTCGCCTCCGGGCAGGACCCGGTGCAGCGCTACGGCATGGTGATCTCCGATATCGAGATGCCGGCGATGGACGGCTACACGCTGACGTCGGAAATCCGTCGCGACCCCGCCTTGAGCGGCCTGTACGTGCTCCTGCACACCTCGCTGTCCGGCGTGTTCAACCATGCAATGGTCGAGCGGGTGGGCGCGGACGACTTCGTGCCCAAGTACTCGCAGCAGGAATTGGCAGACCGGATCGCGAGCAGGCTTTCCGCTGTTTCCTGATGAATGTCTCTCAAGTAATTGTATTTGAATGATTAACTTCTGACGGACTGACGCCTGCCATCGCCCCGATTACGGCGATGGCACACGCGTTGCATTGACTCATGCGGACAAACCCCTTCGGAGGGGCGCATGAGCGATTTCCTTGGCATCCACGGCACTGCACTGGCGCTGCGCGAGCAGCGATTGCAGGTGCTCGCCTCCAACCTGGCCAATGCCGATACCCCCGGCTTCCAGGCCCGCGACCTGGACTTCAACACCGCCCTGCAGGCGGCACTGTCGCCGGCCACCGGCGAGGGGGGCGATGCCCTGAGGGCCGCCGCGGATCAGGCCACCTACGCGCGCCCCGGCGTCCAGCCCAGCCTGGACGGCAACACCGTGGACACCCAGCGCGAACAGGCCACCTACGCCCAGGCGGCGCTGGAATACCGCGCCTCCATGGCCTTCGTCGAATCCAAGGTGAGGACCATGCTCACCGCCATCACCGGCCAGTAAGGGGCACGCCATGAGCAACCTGCCGATCTTCGACGTCGCCGGCTCCGCCATGCAGGCGCAGTCGGTGCGCCTGAGCACCGTGGCCAGCAACCTGGCCAACGCCAATACCGTGGCCGGCACTGCCGAGGGCGCCTATCGCGCCAAGCAGCCGGTGTTTTCCGCCGAACCGGTGGCCGCGGACCCGGCGCTGGCCGGCGTCCAGGTGCTGGAAGTGCGCGAAAGCGACGCCGCGCCGATCCGCCGCTACGACCCCGGCAACCCGCTGGCCGATCCGCAGGGCTATGTCTACGCCCCCGACGTGGATCCGGTGGCGCAGATGGTGGACATGATCTCCGCCTCGCGCAGCTACCAGGCCAACGTGGAGGTCTTCAACAGCGCCAAGGAATTGGCCGTCGCCACCCTCAACATGGGCCGCTGAACATGAGCACCGTGACTCCCGCAACGGGCAACGACAGCGCCTACGCGCAGTACGCCTTCCCGACCGCCGGCAAGGACAAGACCGACAGCATGGGCCAGGCCGACTTCCTGCGCCTGATGACCGAGCAGATGAAGAACCAGGACCCGCTGAACCCGCTCAAGGGCAACGAGTTCCTCGGCCAGCTGGCGCAGTTCTCCACCGTGCAGGGCATCGAGAACATGCAGCAGGCAATGTCCGCCATGGCCAGCGTGATGGAAAACGACCAGTCGCTGCGCGCCGCCAGCCTGGTCGGCCGCGACGCGCTGGTGGAAGTGGACAAGGTAACCCTGGCCGAAGGCGCGGGCGCCAACGGCGAGATCGTCGCCACCCACGCCGGCCCGGTCCAGCTGGAAGTGGTCGGGGCCGGTGGACAGGTGGTGCGCCGGATCGGCGTCGAAGCCGCTGGCGCCGGCCCGGTGCAGTTCGCCTGGGACGGCAAGGACAGCGATGGCAATGCGCTGCCCGCCGGTACCTATACCTTCCGCGCCAGCAGCGGTAGCGGCGATGCCAGCGAGGCGCTGGGCGTGCGGATGGCCGCCCGCATCGACAGCGTCTCGATCGAACCCACCGGGCTGGTCCTGAACCTCGCCGGCCTCGGCAGCATGCCGCTCTCTTCCGTCCGTCGCATCGGCTGACCGCCGCCCAACCCTTTCCAAGGAGCGCACCATGACTTTCCGCATCTCCGTCAGCGGCATGAACGCCGCCAGCCAGGACCTCAACGTCACTTCGCACAACATCGCCAACGTCAACACCACCGGCTTCAAGCAGTCGCGCGCCGAGTTCGGCGACCTGTTCGCGGTATCCGCCTACGGCCTGTCCAACGTCGCCACCGGCGCCGGCGTGCGCATGCAGGCGGTGGCCCAGCAGTTCGGCCAGGGCAACATCGACTTCACCGGCCGCGCGCTGGACATGGCGATCTCCGGCCAGGGCTTCTTCACCCTGTCCAACAATGGCGCCACCGTCTATTCGCGCGCCGGCAACTTCGGCGCCGACCGCGAAGGTTTCGTGGTCAACCCGTCCGGGCACCGCCTGCAGGTCTTCCAACCCAACGCCGCCGGCGGTTTCGACACCGGCCGCATGGGCGACCTGCAGCTGCCCATCGGCGATGCCCCGCCCGCCGCCACCGGCAACGTCACCGTGGAAACCAACCTGCCTGCCGCGGCAAGCGCGCCCACGGTCACGCCGTTCGATCCACTCGACCCCAACAGCTACAACCACACCACCGCGGTGACCGTGTACGACTCGCTGGGCGCCGCGCACAGCCAGTCGCTGTATTTCGTCAAGACCGCCAACCCGAACGAGTGGCAGGTGCACACCCTCGTCGACGGCAACGCGGTCGGCGGCCCGCAGACCCTGCAGTATTCGGATACCGGCGCGCTGACCGCACCCTCGCCGGGCCAGATCACCCTGCCCGCCTACACCACCACCAACGGCTCGGCGCCGCTGAACATCGTGCTGGATCTGGGCCGTTCCACCCAGTACGGCGACAAGTTCAGCGTGCTGGGGCTGACTCAGGACGGCCATACCACCGGCCGCCTGACCGGCGTGGAAACCTCGCCGGAAGGCGTGGTGTCGGCGCGCTACACCAACGGCGTGGTGCAGCCGCTGGGCCAGGTGGTGATGACCAACTTCGTCAACCCGCAGGGGCTGCAGTCGCTGGGCGACAACGTCTGGGCCGAAACCTACAACTCCGGCGAGCCGCGCCGCGGCCAGGCCAGCACCGCCGACTTCGGCATGGTCCAGGGCGGCGGCCTCGAAGCCTCCAACGTGGACCTGACCGAGCAGCTGGTGAACATGATCACCGCGCAGCGCAACTTCCAGGCCAACGCGCAGATGATCCAGACCCAGGACCAGATCACCCAGACCGTGATCAACATCCGCTGATGAACCACCCCGCCCCCGCCTTGACGGGGGCGGCCGGAGGCTGCCATGACCGATCGAGCCCTCTACGTTGCGATGACCGGCGCCAGCGCCATGCTGCGCGGCCAGGCCACCGTGGCCAACAATCTTGCCAATGCCGACCGGGTGGGCTTCCAGGCCACGCTGGAAGCCACCTCGGCCAAGCCGATCGAGGGTCCGGGCTATCCGTCTCGCGTGGCCACCGAAGCGCGCACGCTGGGCATCGACGCCCGCATGGGCGCGATCCGGCAAACCGGCAACCCGCTCGACATCGCCCTGCACCAGGAACGCTGGCTGGCGGTGCAGGACGGCACCGGCGCCACCGCCTATACCCGCGCCGGCGACCTCACCATCAATGCCAACGGCCTGCTGTCCACCGCCAGCGGCCAGCTGGTGCTGGGCGCCGACGGTGCGCCGCTGGCGATCCCGCCCAGCCAGAGCATCGATATCGGTGGCGACGGCACCATCTCGACCGTGCCGCTGGGCCAGCCGCCTTCCACCATCGCCGAAGCCGGCCGGCTGCAGCTGATCTCGGCCAAGACCACCGAAATGGAGCGCGGCGACGACGGCCTGCTGCGCCCGCGCGCCGGCATCACCCCGCAGCCCGCCACCGGCGCCTCGCTGACCTCCGGCACGCTGGAAGACAGCAACGTCCGCCCGGCCGATGCGCTGGTGTCGATGATCGAACTGGCGCGCAAGTTCGAAATGCAGGTACAGCTCTTGCAGCGTGCCGATGAGAACGCGCGTGCCAGCGCCTCGCTGGTGTCGATGCGCTGACCGCAGCGCCTCGAATCCCCGAATTGAACTGAAAGGAACCACGCCATGACCCAGTCCCTGTGGATCGCCAAGACCGGCCTCGATGCCCAGCAGACCAAGATGGCGGTGATCTCCAACAACCTCGCCAATACCAACACCACCGGCTTCAAGCGCGACCGCGCCAGCTTCGAGGACCTGCTGTACCAAACCATCCGCCAGCCGGGCGGCGCCACCTCCGAGCAGACCCAGTTGCCCACCGGTCTGCAGGTCGGCACCGGCGTGCGGGTGGCGGCCACCGCCAAGCAGTTCGCCCAAGGCACCCTCAACCAGACCGGCAACGCGCTGGATACCGCCATCAATGGCCGCGGCTTCTTCGAAGTGCTGATGCCGGACGGCAGCTCCGCCTACACCCGCGACGGCAGCTTCCAGATCAATGCGCAGGGCGAAGTGGTGACCAACGAGGGCTACCCGGTGCAGCCCGGCCTGCAGCTGCCGGAAGGCGCGCAGAGCGTGACCATCGGCGCCGACGGCACGGTCAGCGTGCAGCTGGCCGGCCAGGCGCAGCCGGTGCAGATCGGCGCGCTGACCCTGGCCGATTTCGTCAACCCGGCCGGCCTGCAGGCGCTGGGCGAGAACCTGTTCGCCGAAACCGGCGCCAGCGGCCCGGCGCAGACCGGCGGCCCCGGCACCGGCGGCCTCGGCCGGCTGATCCAGGGCGCGCTGGAAGCCTCCAACGTCAACGTGGTGGAAGAGCTGGTGTCGATGATCGAAACCCAGCGCGCCTACGAGACCAACGCCAAGGCGATCTCCACCACCGACCAGATGCTGGCGTTCCTGAACAACAACGTGTGAGCACCGTCATGAGCCGCGCCGCCCCCCTCGCCCGCGCCGCCGCGCTGACAGCCGCCGTCTTCGGCCTGTCTGCCTGCGCCACGGTCAACAAGCTGCAGGGCGACGTGCGCCCGTTCGACGCCCCCGTCGCGCAGTACGCGGAAGCCGCGCCGCAACCGCTGCGCGCCGCGCCCGGCCCGGGCGACGGCGGCGGCTCGATCTATGCCGGCCGCACCGGCAAGCCGATGCGCCTGTTCCAGGACAACAAGGCCAGCGACATCGGCGACCTGCTGACCATCGTACTGGTGGAAAGCACCACCGCCACCACCAAGGCCAATACCGCCATCACCAAGAAGAGCGGCGTCGACATGGCGGCCCCGACCCTGATGGGGCAGCAGGTCACGCTGAACGGCAAATCCCTGTTGGCGGCATCGGTTGAAGGCGGGCGCGACTTCGCCGGCAACGGCAACAGCGCCCAGAGCAACAAGCTGGAAGGCCAGCTGACCGTGCGGGTGGTGCAGGACCTCGGCAACGGCAACCTGCTGGTGCGCGGCGACAAGCAGCTGCGCCTGAACCAGGGCGACGAAATGGTGCAAGTACAGGGCATCGTCCGCCGTGCCGACATCGGTTCCGACAACCGCATCACCTCCGACCGCGTGGCCGATGCCCGCATCGTCTACGGCGGCCGCGGCACCCTCGCCCGCTCGAATGCGATGGGCTGGCTGGGCCGCTTCTTCAATTCCGCGCTGTTCCCCTACTGAGGCCGCCGACGATGAAACGTATCGCAACCGCGTTGGCCGCCCTGCTGTGCACGCTGGCACTGGCGCCGCCGGCGCAGGCCGAACGTGTCAAGGACCTGGCGCAGGTGGCCGGCGTGCGCGGCAACCCGCTGATCGGCTATGGCCTGGTGGTGGGACTCGATGGCAGCGGCGACCGCACCAGCCAGACCCCGTTCACGGTGCAGAGCCTGCGCACCATGCTCGACCAGTTGGGCGTGTCGATCCCGCCCAACGTCAACCCACAGCTCAAGAACGTGGCGGCGGTGGCGGTGCATGCCGAACTTCCGGCGTTCGCCAAGCCCGGCCAGCCGATCGACGTGACCGTGTCCTCGATCGGCAACGCCGGTTCGTTGCGCGGCGGCAGCCTGCTGATGACCCAGCTCAAGGGCGCCGACGGCGAGGTCTACGCGATTGCCCAGGGCAGCCTGGTGGTCAGCGGCTTCGGCGCGTCCGGGCGCGACGGCTCGCGGATCTCGGTCAACGCGCCCAACGGCGGCCGGATCCCGTCCGGCGCCATCGTCGAACGCTCGGTACCGTCCTCCAGCGCCAGCGACAAAGTCGTGCTGAACCTGCACGAAGCCGACTTCACCACCGCCTCGCGGATCGTGTCGGCGGTGAACCGCAGCTTCGGTGCCGGCAGCGCCCGTGCGCTGGACGGCGTCACCATCGAGATCGCACCGCCGCCGGGCGACCGCATCAGCTTCCTGGCCGCATTGGAGGCGCTGGACGTGGATCCCGGCACGGCCGCCGCCAAGGTCATCGTCAATGCCCGCTCCGGCACCGTGGTGATGGGCGGCCAGGTCAGCGTGCTGCCGGCCGCGGTGGCGCACGGCTCGCTCACCGTCACCATCAGCGAATCCACCCAGGTCAGCCAGCCGGAGCCGTTCGGCCGCGGCAGCACCGTGGTGGCACCGCAGTCCACCGTCAGCGCGGAGGCCGAGGGCAGCCACATGGTGCTGTTCAAGGGCGGCACCTCGCTGGAGGAGATCGTGCGCGCGGTGAATGCGGTCGGCGCGGCGCCGGGCGACATCGTGGCCATCCTCGAAGCACTCAAGCAGGCCGGCGCGCTGCGTGCCGAACTCGAAGTGATCTGACACCGGTGGCATGCCCTTTGCATCCATCCTGACATGCGCCTGCCCGTCGCCACCGCCTTCCCCCTGCAACGCCCCGAGGCGACGCCTCGCGCCCGCGTGGAGGAAGCCGCGCGCGGGCTGGAGAGCCAGTTCGCGCAGATGCTGATCAAGAGCATGCGCAGCGCGACCCCGGGCGACCCGTTCGGTGGCGACAACAGCTACCGCGACATGTACGACCAAGCGCTGGCCAAGGAATTGACCAAGGGCCGCGGGCTGGGCCTGCAGCCGATGATCATCCGCCAGCTGTCCGGCACCACCGCCACTCCGGCGGCGCCGGCCGGCGGGCTGCCGCTGCGCCAACCGAATGCGCCGATGGCGCTGCCCGCCGCCGACACGCCGTCGGGTTTGCCATTGCCGGCCGGCCTGCGCGGCAGTTCGCTGTCGCTGGCACCCGCCAGCAGCGGCACCTCGCTGCAGGCGATGGCGATGCCGGCAGCGGCGCTGCGTCCGCCGCTGGCTGCGGCCGCGCAGACCTGCGACGAAAACGCGCCGCTGGACTGCAGCAGCCCGGAAGCCTTCGCCCGCTCGGTCTGGCCGCATGCGCGCAAGGCCGCCGAAGAGCTGGGCGTGCCGGCCAAGGCACTGGTCGCGCAGGCCGCGCTGGAAACCGGCTGGGGCCGTCGCCTGGCCGGGCGGGAAGGCGCCACCTCGCACAACCTGTTCGGCATCAAGGCCGGCGGTAGCTGGCGGGGCGGCAAGGTGGAATCGTCCACCCACGAATACGTCAACGGCCAGCGGGTCAGCGAACGCGCCGCGTTCCGCAGCTACGGCAGCCCCGCCGACAGCTTCGCCGACTACACCCGGCTACTGAAAAACCCGCGCTATGCCGACGCGCGCGGCGCGGGCGGCGACGTCCATCATTTCGCGAAGGCGCTGCAGCGCGCCGGCTACGCCACCGACCCGGCCTACGCGGCCAAGATCGTGGCGATTGCCGACGGCGCTACCATGCGCCGTGCGCTGGCCGGACTGGAGGGTTAAACGATGCCGACTGGCGGCGTACTCGGAACCGGCGCATCCGCCCTGCTGGCCTTCCAGCGGGCCATGTCCACCGTCGGCCACAACGTGGCCAACGCCACCACGCCCGGCTACAGCCGCCAGCGGGTGGAATTCGAAGCACGGGCGGGCCAGCCCGGCCGGATCAGCATCGGCCAAGGCGTCGACGTGGCCAACCTGCGTCGGCTTGCCGACGGCCTGGTGTACGCGCGCCAGCTCGACAGCGCCGGCGAAATGGGCCGGCTGACCCAGATGTCCGGGCTGTCATCGCGGGTGGACAAGCTGATCACCGATCCCACCACCGGCCTGGCCACGTCCTGGTCGAACTTCTTCAGCGCCGCCAAGGGCGTGGTGGCCGACCCCACCTCCACCGCCGCGCGCAGCCAGATGTTGACCACCGGTGGCCAGCTGGCCACGCGCTGGCGCTCGCTCGACGGCAACCTGGCCCAGCTCGGCAACGAGGTCGAGGCCAGCCTGAAGGACAACATCACCGCCGCCAACCAGCTGGCCGGCGAGATCGCCAACCTCAACCGCGACATCATCGCCTCCGGCGACAACGCCTCGCCCGACTTGCTGGACCAGCGCGACCTGCGCGTGGGCCAACTATCGGCGCTGGTCGGCGCCGAAGGCGTGCTGCAGGACGACGGCGCCATGAACGTGTTCACCATCGGCGGCCAGCCGATGGTGCTGGGCGCGCGCGCCATGCAGCTGTCCACCGCGGCCGACCCGTACCAGGCCAACCGCGCGCAGTTGGCCGTGCAGTCGCCGGCCGGCCCGGTGCCGCTGCCGGCCGGCTCGGTTTCCGGCGCGATCGGTGGCCTGCTGGAATTCCGCAGCAACGTGCTCGATCCAGCCCGCGCCGAACTGGGCCGCCTGGCCACCGCCTTTGCCGAAACCTTCAACGCCACCCAGCGCGGCGGCATCGACTACGCCGGCAACCCCGGCGCCGACTTCTTCACCCTGCCCGACCCCAAGGTCTATCCGCACAGCGGCAACGCCGCGGCGTCCACCGCCAGCTTCACCACCAGCGTTGCCGACGTTGGCGCGCTGACCGGCAACAACCTGGTGCTGCGCTTCGACGGCGCGGCCTGGAGCGCCGCCCGCGCCGATACCGGGCAAGCGGTGGTGATGGCCGGCACCGGCACTGGCGCCGACCCGTTCGTGGTCGAAGGCGTGGAACTGGTGCTGTCGGGCGCGGCCACGGCCGGCGACCGCTTCCTCCTGCAACCCACTGCCGCGGCTGCGGGCGGCATCAAGCTGGCGCTGAGCGACCCCGGCCAGATCGCCGCGGCCGCACCGATGACCGTGGGCCTGGACGCCGGCAATCTCGGCAGCGTGAGCGGCGGCACTGCCCGGGTGACCGATCCGGTGCTGTTCGCAGGCTTCGCCGGCGCCAACATCAGCTTCCTCGACGCCACCACCTACACCATCAATGGCGGTCCGCCCCTCGCCTACACGCCCGGCAGCACCATCAGCGATCCCGCGGCCGGCTGGTCGCTGGTGCTGAACGGCAATCCCGCGGCCGGCGACGAAATCAACCTCGACCGCACCGCGCCGCGCTCGTCCGACAACGCCAATGCGCGCCTGCTGGCCGCGGTGGACGCCAAGGCCGTGCTGAACGGCGGCCGCACCGACGTCACCGCCGGCCTGTCGCAACTGACCGCCCGCGTTGGCGGCGACGCCCGCCACGCCCAGCTCAATCTCGACGCCCAGCAGGTCATGGACGAACAGATCCTCGCCGAGCGCGAGTCGGTGTCCGGCGTCAACCTCGACGAGGAAGCCACCAACATGCTGCGCTACCAGCAGGCCTACCAGGCTGCCGCGCAGGTGATCGCCACCGCCGATACCATGTTCCAAGCACTGCTCGGCGCCGTGCGCCGCTGATGCCGTGAAGGAGGCCCCATGACCCTGCGCCTGTCCACCCAGAGCCTGTACATGCAGGGCCTGAACAGCCTGCTCAGCCGGCAAAGTGAAATCGCCCGCACCCAGCAGCAGCTCAGCAGCGGGGTCAAGCTCACCCAGGGCAAGGACGACCCGGTCGGCATGGCCACCGCGCAGCGGCTGGACCACCTGAAGGCCGCGTTGACCCAGTACGACAGCGACGCCCTGCGCGTGGACCACCGCCTGCGCATGCAGGAAAACGCGCTGACCGACGCCAACGACAGCCTCACCCGCGCCCGCGAACTGGCCATCCAGGCCAACAGCGGCGCGCTGGGCCCGGATGACCGCAAGGCCATCGCCACCGAAGTGCTGCAGCTGCGCAAGAACCTGCTGGACATCGCCAACAGCGATGACGGCAATGGCCGCCGCCTGTTCGCCGGCACCCGCGACGGGGTCATCCCATTCACCGACAACGCCGGCAGCGTGGTCTATCACGGCGACGACGGCCGCAACGCGGTGGAAGTGGCGCCGGACGTGGCCATCGAAGACGGCGACCCCGGCAGCGCGGTGTTCCTGCGCGTGCGCACCGGCGACGGCTATGCACGCGGCACCGCCGGCGCCGGCAATACCGGCAGCGGCCTACTGAACAGCGCCCAGGCCACCGACGCCAGCACTTGGAACGGCGACACCCTCACCCTGCGCTTCACCGCGCCCAATGCCTACGAAATCGTCGACGCCGGCGGCAACCCGTTGGTACCGCCGGTGGCCGGCAGCTGGATCGCCGGCGCAGCCGTGCCTCCCGCCTCATCCGGGCTGGGGGTGGAATTCAGCATCAGCGGCAGCCCCGCCGTTGGCGACACCTTCACCGTGGAAACCGCACCCAACCGGGATATTTTCGCCACCCTGCAGGCCTTCGCCGACGCACTGCTGCTGCCCGGCACCGGCCCGGCCGACAACGCCCGCCGCGCCAACGCCTTCGGTAGCACCATCGGCGACATCACCACGGCGCAGGGCCACATGCTGTCGCTGCGCTCCGGTGTCGGCGCCCGCATGAACGACATCGACACCGCCAACGACGGCCGCAGCCTGCAAAGCGTCACCCTCGCCGAATCGCTGGCCAGCCTGCGCGAAACCGACTACGCCGAGGCCATCAGCCGCCTCAACATGCAGCTGCTGGCGCTGGAAGCCGCGCAAAAGACCATGCTGCAGACGCAGGGCATGTCGCTGTTCAACAAGCTCTGAGGCGGCACCAGGGCTAGCATCCACCGCCCGGACGTCAGGCCGCTGCAACCCGCGCCCGCCGGCTGACCACGACCAGCCCGACCAGCGCCAGCAGTGAAAACCCGGCGCCGGCGGCGAAGGTCATTGCCGGCCCCGCCGCCGTCCACAGCGCGCCGGCCAGGAAGCTGGCCAGCAGCAGGGCCAGGCCGGTCATTAGGTTGAACAGGCCGAACGCGGTGCCGCGCAGGTCGGCGGGCGCGGCGTCCGCGACCAGCGCGGACAGCAAGCCCTGCGTCGCCCCCATGTGCAATCCCCACAGCACGGTGCCGGCCAGCACCCAGCCAATCGACGACGCCAGCGCCAGCACCACGTCGGCCACGATCAGCAACAAGATGCCCAGCGCCAGCAGGCGATGGCGGTCGCCGCGGTCGGACCAGTGCCCGAACGGCCATGCGCTGGCCGCGTAGACCACGTTCATCACGACCAGCACCAGCGGCACCCAAGTCGCCGCCAGCCCCACGCTACTGGCGCGCAGCAGCAGGAAGGCCTCGCTGAACCGCGCCAGCGACAGCGCCCCGGCGAACCCGATCACCAGCCAATAGGACGCCGGCAGCCGGCGCAGTTCGTCGCGATGGATCGGCGAGCGCCGCCGGCTGGTGGGCGCCAATGCCTCCGGCTCCTGCACGCCCCACACGATGAACAACACCGAGACCACCGCCGGCACCACCGCCACCCAGAACACCAGCCTGAAGTTGTCGCCGCTGGCAGCCATCAGCAGCAGCGCGATGCAGGGGCCGGCGAACGCACCCACGGTATCCATCGATTGCCGCAGTCCGTACGCCGCGCCGCGCGACGCCGGCGGGGTGATGTCCGCCACCAGCGCATCGCGCGGCGCCCCGCGGATGCCCTTGCCGATCCGATCCACGAAACGCGCCACCAGCACCATGCCCAGCCCCGACGCCAGCGGAAACAGCGGCTTGGTCAACGCGGCCAGCCCGTAACCCAGCAGCACCAGCGGCTTGCGCCTGCCGATCCAGTCGCTGAGCGTGCCCGAGAACACCTTCACGATGGCTGCGGTCGCCTCGGCGATGCCCTCGATGATCCCCACGGACATCGCACTGACCCCCAGCACGCTGACCAGGAACACCGGCAGCAGGCTGTGCACCATCTCCGACGAGGTGTCCATGAACAGGCTCACGAAGCCCAGCGCAACCACGCCGCGCGGCAGATGGGGACGTTGCATCAGGCGGCTCCTGCGCGTAGCGCGGCGACGCCCAAGCTTGGCAGCGTGCGGCGCGATTGTCGCGCGCTGAATGGACCAGCCGCACGCCCTGCCGGACTTTCGACTACAGCCTGCCGGTACCCGGCCGATACCGCATTGCAGGCCAGTGATTGCACCGCGAAAACGGGCTTGAGGGAATCTTTAGGGCATCCATGGAAATTTTTTTATTTCTGCGAATCCCGCCACAGATTTGAACATTTCCCTCAAGCCAGCCAACGCAGCGCCGTTACAGGTGACAGCAGAGGACAGGGCCGAACGAACGGCGCAAGAACCCCTGCGGCCCACCGGCCAAACCCCGATCCGCGCCAGATTCGATCACCCAGGAGACAAGTGCAATGTCCATCATCAACACCAACGTGATGTCGCTGAACTCGCAGCGCAACCTCGCGGCCAACAACGCCAGCCTGGGCACCACCATCCAGCGCCTGTCCTCGGGCCTGCGCATCAACAGCGCCAAGGACGATGCCGCCGGCCTGGCGATTTCCGAGCGCTTCACCACCCAGATCCGCGGCCTGAACCAGGCGGCGCGCAATGCCAACGACGGTATCTCGCTGGCCCAGACCGCCGAAGGCGCGCTGGCCGAGATCGGCAACAACCTGCAGCGCATCCGCGAGCTGGCGGTGCAGTCGTCCAACGCCACCAACTCGTCCACCGAC
>JAANMW010003218.1_pt1 | contig 13171 bp, 17 predicted proteins | sample 7279671 | NCBI WGS metagenome assembly JAANMW01 (sample SAMN14094541, study PRJNA606508) | bioreactor metagenome | isolation source: A lab-scale SPAN reactor treating ammonium-rich wastewater day 247 | place: Ireland: Galway | collected 2017-09-19
CCGATGCGGTGTACGTAGTCCTCGGCGTTGTACGGCACGTCGAAATTGAACACGTGCGTGATGTCGTCGATGTCGAGGCCGCGCGCGGCGACGTCGCTGGCGACGAGGATCGGGATCTCCCCGAGGCGGAAGCGCTCGAGCGTCGACGTGCGCTTATCCTGGGTCATGTCGCCGTGCAGCGCGCCGGCTTGGAAGCCGTGCCGCGTCAGCGATTTGAACAGGATATCCACGTCGCGCTTGCGGTTGCAGAAGATCAGCGCGGTCTTGATCGTCTCCGAGCGCAGCAGCCCGCGCAGCACGTCGCGCTTCGCGGTCTCGCCCGGCACGGGAACGACGAAATCCTCGATATTCGTGGCCGTCGTTGCCGGCCGCGAAACGGTGATCTCCTTCGGTGAAGAGAGGAACTTCTCCGCGAGGCGCCGGATCTCGGGCGGCATTGTCGCCGAGAAGAACAGCGTCTGCCGCAGCGGCGGCAGCAAGGTGACGATCCGCTCGATATCGGGAATGAACCCCATGTCGAGCATGCGGTCGGCCTCGTCGATGACGAGCACCTTGATGTCGCGCAGCAGAATCTTGCCGCGCTCGAACAGGTCGAGCAGCCGCCCCGGCGTCGCGATCAGCACGTCGACGCCGCGGTCGAGCGCCTTCTCCTGATCCGACATGCTTTCGCCGCCGATGATCAGCGCCTTGGTAAGCTTCGTGTGCTTGCCGTAGATCTCGAATGCGTCGGCCACCTGCGCGGCCAGTTCGCGCGTCGGCTCCAGAATCAGCGAGCGAGGCATGCGCGCCTTGGCCCGCCCCGCCGAGAGGATGTCGATCATCGGAAGCGTGAAGCCGGCCGTCTTGCCGGTACCCGTCATCGCACAGCCGAGAACATCTCGGCCGGTCAGGACGACGGGGATGGCTTGGGCTTGGATCGGCGTCGGATCGACGTATCCGGCTTCGGAAACGGCCTTGAGGACCGGCTCGCTTAGTCCCAGTTGGGCAAAACTCATGCGGCTCTGTTATTGAGATTTCTATCGCCGTGGGCGGACGGATGCCGGATGGCAGGGCCGCAGCGGGCGCCAGCAATATCGCGCGTCCGCGGATTTTTTCAAGCGGGGCGCGACGTTGGCGCCCAACCCATACCGGACCGCGGGCTTTCCGCCGCTGCCCGGCTCGCGTATGGTGCGGCCAATGCGCACGCTCGCGCCGGGCCCCCACATCCCTGGAGTTACCTTGACCGGCATTCGCCTCGCGTTCGCGTGCTCGGCATTCGCCCCCGCGCGCGCCGGCGACCCGAAGCGATCTTGAGGCGCCATGAGCGACCCTACGCCGCTGATCCTGCTGCCGGGCCTGCTTTGCGACCGCGCGCTCTGGCAGCACCAGATCGACCATCTCGCGGACCTCGCCGAGCCGATCGTGCCCGATCTCGGCAGCGACGAAACCGTGGATGCCATGGCGCGGCGGGTGCTCGACGCCGCACCGCCGCGGTTCGCGCTGGCGGCGCTGTCCATGGGCGGCTACGTCGCGCACGCGATCATGCGATCAGCGCCCGAGCGCGTCGCCCGCCTTGCGCTTTTCGACACTTCGGCGCGTCCCGATACGGACGAGCAGCTCACGCGCCGGCGCGGCCTCATCGAACTGGCCGAGAAGGGCAAGTTCAAGGGCGTCACGCCGCGCCTGTTGCCGCTTCTGATTCATCCCGACCGGCTCGAGGATCGGCGGCTGACCGAAGCCGTGATGGGCATGGCCGAGCGCATCGGCAAGGCCGCGTTCCTGCGCCAGCAAAGAGCGATCATGGCCCGGCCCGACAGCCGGCCCCAACTTCCCGGCTATGACTGCCCGACGCTCGTGGCGGTCGGGCGCTCGGACGCCATCACGCCCATCGAGGTTAACGCGGAAATGGCGAGCCTCATACCGGGCGCGCGCTTCGTAGTAATAGAGCACTCGGGGCATTTGCCTACGATGGAGCAACCGGTGGCGGCCACGGCGCTCTTGCGCTACTGGTTGCAGGACTGAAGTATCGGGGCATGCGGGAGATCGGGATCGCAATGGCGCTGGCGCTCGCGCTGTGCGCGCATGACGCGGTAGCGCAGAACGACCGCCCGCGCCCGAGCTTCGATTGCGCCGGCGTCGACAGCCGCGTGCAGATGACGATCTGCAACAGCCAGGACCTCTCCGAGCTCGACCGCGATCTCGCGAGCTTCGTCCTCGCGCTGAAGACCACGCTGTCCGACGACGCGGCGCGTGTCCTCGACGCCGCGCAGGCCGCCTGGGAGCGCGCGCGCGACACGCAATGCAATCGCGTGATCGGCGAGATCGACCCCGACGGGCCGGTCTATCGCTGCCTGATGAGCATGTACCGGAACCGCCTCGTGCAGCTCGGCCAGCAGACCGAGCGCCAGCGTGCCGAGCGCGGCCGCGCGATTTCGGGCTACTATCGGTTCGTCGAACGCGGCGTTTCGGGCGAGATGTGGGTGATCGCGTGGCCCGAATCGACGGTGACGGTTTTGATCGATACGCTGACCCTGCCCGACGCACCGACCTGCGCCTTACGTATGGAGGCGGTTGACGGTGGCCGCGATATCGATGGCTTCTCGCAGCACGCGCCCGAATGCAGGGTCGCCATCACGTTCGAGGGCCGCGCGGCAAGCGTGGCCACGTCGAACTGCGCCGCGGTTTGCGTGCTGAACGGGCGTATCGATGGCGTTTATCGGCGGTAGCCATGGCAACGGAATTCGCCACGCTCGCGCTCACCTGGAAGCCCAATCAGTTCCTGGTTCTTCCGGCCGGATACAAGGCACAGGCAAAAGCGCATGCCGAGAGCCCGGCCTTTGCGCGAACCCCCGATCAGGTGCTCGAGGCGCTGAAGCGCGTGGCGCTGGGCGACCCGCGCACGACGTTGCTGGCCGAGGATCGCGCGAAGCGGCGGATTGCGCTGGTGCAGAAGAGCAAGACGTTCCGCTTTCCGGATTTCATCGATGCCGAGGCCGTGCCGCTCGCCGACGGGCGGACCGGGCTTGCCATCTACAGCCGCGCCAAGTTCGGCATCCGTGACTTCGGCGTGAACCGCGCGCGCATCGAACGCTGGCTCGCGGCGCTGAAGCGCGAGTTGAGCTGAGCGGAGACGCGGAGACTCGGCGACGCGCGCCCGGAAGGATCACTCGAAGGCGCGCTTGCCGGCGCGGCCGACAGCCGAAATGTCCTTGCCGATGCCTTCAACCGTTCCGCAGGCCGTGGTCGCGCCAAGCGCGAACCCGCCCAGCACCAACGCGCCCGCCACCTTCAGCACGAAGATCCAACGCAACAACATGGAGCACTCCCTGCTCGCCCCAACCCCTTGGGAGAGCGACCGAATTTCTATCTATATTTTGTAGGCTATTCACACCCTGGCGGGCAAGAACATTGTTTGTACGGAATCGCTGCGGATGGCGTTTCCGCCAGCGCACGCCGATTTCCCTGCCGTCAGCGCTTCTTGAAGAACGCCTCGGCGCCGCTGCGATGGTCCTGCTTCTTCGCGATGGCTGCGCGCGCCCGCTCGATCTCGGCTTCGAGATCGGTGATGTAATCCTGCAGTTCGGTGACGCCGAGACCCTCGAGGTCCCGCGGCTTCGGTTTCTGCTTCTTCGGCTCGAGTTCTTCAGGATCGATCGCCATGGCCCGCGTCCGCTTCGCTCGCCGAACATAGCGCGGCCGCTGGCAATCGTCATCGCCATGTGACCCGGGTCACTGCGGTGACCGCGTCATGCGAGTACATTCCGCCTCGACACAACGGAAGTCTCCCCTCCTCTCATCCGCTGTGTCGGCCCCCCAGGCCGAAAGCCCCGCTGGTACCCGCCCGGCGGGGCTTTCAATTTCTGAACAGGGCTGTTCGGGGAAATTTAACTTTAAAACCCTAATATTTCACGTTCCACTCCGATCGCGGGGCGTGGCCATGGCTACCGTTTGGGACGCCGCACGAGCGCTGCTTGCAACAGCGGGCACGGAAGAGGCCGCGACGGCCGCCGCGCTCGAGCTGGCGGCGCTGTGCCGCCGTTCCCGCGAGTTTGCTGAGGCGGAGTTCTGGCGGGCGGCGTCCGACGCCGTCGCCTGGGAATGCAACCCGCAGCCTCTGATCGCGCCGCGACTCGGCTCCGATGCCGTAGGGCCCACGCGCGGCGTCCGATCCGGCACGCGCCGGCGGCTCGAACTCCCCAAACATCGTTCGACTGTCTTGCGCTTCCGGCGCGATCTGCGGGAGCTTCGGGAACGATATCGCTCGCCTGACGCGCCGGCCTTCGATCCGAAGGATGAGCCGGAGGCCTGAGACGCACTGCCTCCTATGCGCAGTCTCGTTGGGCACGCGCTGCACCGCCGGCAATTAGCCGGCGGCGCGCAGGGGCGCGCCGGATGACAGGCGGCTTTCGAACAATTGGACCGCGTGGGCGTAGAGTTCGATGTCGAGCGCGTTGTGATCCAGGATCGCCGCGCGTGCTGATGGCGGGAGATCAGCGGCGGCCTATCGGTTTGGGGTCACATTCAAGCGCTCGACGGTGACGGGTTCGCGCCAATCGAGCTGCCTCGCGAACAATCGGATCGATTCTTCGTAGCGTTCGGTGACGCCGAGGAAATCGACGCGTTCCTCGAGGATGCGTTTCGCCTCGTCCCCCATCTGCTCGCACCGACCACGCTATGGCACTTCGATGCCGCCGAGCAGGGGCCGTCCACACCATCAGAGGTGTCCATGGAACGCGAGGATCTCAGCGTCGGAAATGGCCCTGTTCGAATCGCCCCTAGTATCTGATCTTCGCCCGGAGGAATAAGGGGTAGTATACGGAAAGTTCTAGGAATTATGCGATGCCCTACAGATTCAAGCGAATATCTTCCAAGGGCGCCCAGCCTCTTCCTGATCGGAATCGAACCTTGAACCTTGACAGCTCAATCAATTGCAATTACAAATATTGCAAAATCAAGTTTCCTCAAGGGAGGCACGGCCATGGAGTTCGGCTACTTCACGCTGAGCGATAACCACTATCGCAACAACCCGCGCACTGCGAACGAGTTCGTGCTGCAGATCCGCGAGCAAGCGCTGCTTGCCGACAAGCTCGGCTACCACTCCTGCTGGATCGGCGAGCATCATTTCGACTCGCTCGGCGTCAACTCCCGTCCCGACCTCGTCCTCGCAAGCATCGCACCGCTGACGAAGAATGTGCGCTTGGCGCCGGCCGTTTCGGTGCTGCCGCTGCATAACCCGGTGCACGTCGCCGAGACCTGGGCGACGCTCGATCTCCTCTCCAATGGACGCGTCGATTTCGCCTGCGGCCGCGGCTACGACCGCCGCGAATACGCGCCGTTCGGCGCCGACTTCATGAAATCGGCAGAGATCATGGAGGACGCGATCGAGGTGATCCTGAAGGCCTGGAACTCGCCCGGCCCGTGGTCGCACAAGAGCCAGTTCTACGACATCCCGGAAATGGAGATCACGCCGAAGCCGGTGCAGCAGCCGATTCCGTTCTATGTCGCCTCGTTCTCGAAGACGAGCATCGCGATGGCGGCCAAGCGGGGGCTCAACATCATCTACGCGCCGTTCGCGGCCGGCATGGTGTTCGGCGGGCTCGACAAGGCCGTGCAGGCCTATCGCGATGCCTGCGTCGCGGCGGGCAACAAGCCGGGGCGCGCGATGTGCTCCTACTTCATCTACATCGCCGACAATCCGAAGGAAGAGGACTACGGCCGCGAATCGCAGCTCCGCTACTTCAAGGAATGCGCGCTGCCCGCGTTCAACTTCAAGGCCGGCGAAGCGCCGCCGACGATGCAGTATTTCCTCAAGATCGCCTCGATCCTCGAGAACATGCGGAAGGAAGATCTCTCCGACAAGTCGATCCTGCTCGGCACGCCGCAGCAGATCGTCGACACGTTGAAGAAGGTCGAGGCCTCCGGTGTCGAAGAGGTGATCCTCTACTTCAACGTGGGCTGCAAGCCGCACAACCTGGTCAAGGAGCAGATGCACCGCTTCATGGAGCAGGTGGCGCCGCACTTCCAGGGCAAACACAACCAGCGCCGGCTCGCGAAGGCGGCCGAATAGAAGGTGCGGGAAGCGCGATGACCGACTTCGATCTCACGCGCTACCTGCCCTATCTCATCAACCGCACCGGCGTGCGCATCGCGACCGCGTTCGGCGACGTGCTGCGCGATCACGGCGTCACGCTGCCGATGTGGCGCGTGCTGGCGGCGCTCGACCATGCCGACGGCCAGCGCATCTCCGACCTCGCCGCGTTGATCTCGATCGACGTCTCCACCCTCTCGCGCATCCTCGACGCGATGCAGGAGAAGGGCCTCGTCGAGCGCCGCCGCGGCAAAGGCGGCGACGCGCGCGTCGTGACGGTGCACGGGACCAAGGCCGGACACGCGCTGACGGGGAAGCTGATCCCGTTCGCGCGCCACTACGAGGATGTCGCGCTGCGCGGTTTCACGCCCGCGGAGACCGAGGCGCTGAAGGCGATGCTGGTGCGCGTCTACGGCAACGTCGCGGCGCTCGAGGACGAGGTTGCCGACGAGAAGACGAGGGCGGCCTGATCGCGCCTACCGGTTCCGCGGCGCCGCCTTTTCGTAGGCCTGCTTCATCGCATCGCCGAGGCGCCCGGGGCCGGGCAATACGGCGCCGCCATCGACGGGCAGGATCGCGCCGGTGATGTATTCGGCCAGCGGCGACGCCAGGAAAAGCGCGGCATAGCCGATTTCGTCTTTGGACCCGTAGCGCTGGAGCGGCGTGCCCTCGCGCGCGAGCTTGCGCTCGGCCTCGGTCGGCGCGAGGCGCGCCATGCCTTCGGTGTCGGCGATCGGGCCCGGGATGATCGCGTTGCAGCGCACGCCGAGCGGCCCCCACTCCACCGCGAGCGTCTTGGTCAGCATATCGATGCCGGCCTTCGCGGCGTTGACATGCGCCTGATACGCATAGGGATGCAGCGCTTGCGGCGCCGAGATCGCGATGAACGAGGCGCCCGGCTTGCGCAGGAATTCGAATCCGGCGCGGGCGACGTTGAACGTGCCGATCAGGTCGATCTCGATGACCGTGCGGAACGCATTCGAAGACATGCCGAGCGCCGGTGCTACGAAGTTGCCGGCCGCTCCCGAGATCAGCACGTCGATCGGCCCGAGCTTCTCCTTGGCGGATTTCAGAACCGCCTCGACCTCGGGGTAGTTGCGGACATCGGCCGCCCCGCCCCACGCCTCGGCGCCCGCCGCTCCGAGCGTCTGCACGGCCGCGGCGACACGATCGGCCTTGCGGCTGCAGATCGAAACCTTCGCCCCGCAGCGCGCGAACACCTCGCCGATGCCGAGATTGATGCCCGACGAGCCGCCGGCGACGAAGACATGCTTGCCGCGCGCGGATGCGGCGAGATCGAAAAGGGTCATCGGGTACTCCCAGAACTTCAGGGGCGGATCCTCGACCCGCCCGTTCTTCAATTTCGCAGATTTAGTGCGCTCGCAGCGAGGCGATGCCTACACGCCCCTACGACCGAACCCGGCACTCCGCCACGCCCACCATCGTGTCGCGCGTGACGATCGCTTCGAGCTGCTCGGCGCTCCAGCCCTCGGTGCCCTTGGGGCGCATCGGCAAAACGAGATAGCGCATGTCGGCCGTCGAATCGTGCACGCGCAATTCGCGGCCGGGCGCAATCTCGGTGCCGAATTCCTCGAGCACCGCGCGCGGCTCGCGGACGACGCGCGAGCGGTAGGCCGCGCTCTTGTACCAGTCCGGCGGCCGGCCGAGGATGAACACCGGGTAGCAGGAGCACAGCGTGCAGACGACGACGTTGTGCACGCGCTCGGTGTTCTCGACCGTGACGAGGTTTACCTCGTTGAGCGCGATGCCGAGTTCCTTGCAGGCCACGCGCCCATCATCGAGCAGGCGCTGCTTGAAGGCGGGATCGGTCCAGGCGCGAACGACGAGCCGCGCGCCAGCGGTGGGTCCGCTCGAATCGATCGCCTCGATCAGCTCGCGATGCTGCGCGGGCGTGAAATACTCCTTCTCGATCAGCAGCGCATACAGTGCGTCGGCGAGAAGCTGATAGGGTCCTTGGGGATCTTCCGCGCGTATCGGGGCATGCGCATGATCGTGGTCGTGATCATGCTCGTGCGCCCCGTGACCATCGTCTTCGTGCGCGGAGACGCGCGCGACGCCGGCGTCGATTTCGGCCTGTGTCAGCACGCCGCGCGAAACGAGCAGGCTCGACAGCGCCGCAATCCACTTCTCGAAATAGGTCAGCGAATCGTAGACATTCGCCGGCAGTTCCTCGATGGCGCGCCGGAACTGATCCACCGTGAAGCGGTTCTTGGGGCTCATCAGCGCGAGGCGGGCCGTCGCCTCGACGCGCTTCTGCCACGGCGCGAAGTCGCGGCTGGCGCGGTTGGCGCCGACATCGACCGGACCGCCCGAAAGGCCGCCCATGTCGTGGTGTTGCCGGAACGGCGTGTCGTTCATGCGTGCCTCTCCCCCGCCAACGCGCTCACGACGCGAGGCGACACTCCGCGACGCCGACCATCGTGTCGCGCGTGACGAGCTTCTCGAGCTGCTCGGCGCTCCAGCCCTCAGTGCCCTTGGGCCGTATCGGCAGGACGAGGTAGCGCATGTCGGCCGTCGAATCGTGCACGCGAACCTCGCGCTCCGGCGCGATCTCGGTGCCGAATTCGTTCAAAACGGCGCGGGGATCGCGCACGACGCGCGAGCGGTAGGCCGCGCTCTTGTACCAGTCCGGCGGCCGGCCGAGAACGAACACCGGATAGCAGGAGCACAGCGTGCAGACGATGACGTTGTGGATCGCGGGCGTGTTCTCGACAGCGACGAGATTGGCGACGACGACATCGACGCCCATTTCGGCGCAGGCCTTCTTGCCGTCGTCGAGCAGGCGCTGCTTGAACTTGGGATCGGTCCAGGCCCGCGCCACGATCTTGGCGCCAACGGCCGGGCTCCTCGCATCGATGCGTTCGATGAACGCCCGGTGCTGGTCGGCGGTGAAGTAGCCTTTCTCGATCAGAAGCTCGCGCACCGCGTCGGCGAGAAGCTGATAGTGGCCCTCGGGCTCCTTGGCCTGGATCGACGCATGGGGCTCGTGATCGTGATCGTGCGGGTGCTCGTGGCCTTCGTGATCGTGCGGATCGTGGGACATTTCGCTCACTTCGCCGGTTCGAGCCAATGCTCGAAGATCTCGATCTCGACTTTGTCTGCCGCATTGCCGTGATAGTCGGGCCAGACATGCTTCTGGTCGAATCTCACGCGGTAAAGCACCTTCTCCGGCCCGTCGTACTTGCCGAAGGCGAGTTCCTCGGGATTGTGGAACTGGCCGCAGATGCGCTCCACGACGCCGGTCTTGCCGCGGATGTAGAACGGCGTGCGGATGTGCCCTTTAGCCGGAAAGCGCGCGGCCACGTGCACCTTGTCGCCCGGCTTGAATCGGGATGCGATCTCTTCGCCCCAGGTCATGAAGCCTCCTTGGCGCGCGCCGATTTGATCGCCGCCATGCGCCGCTCGATCTCGGCGCGTGTCAGCACACCCTTTTCGACCATGATGTTGGTCAGCGACGCGATCCAGCGCTCGTAGTAGGTCAGCGAATCGTAGAGTTTCGGCGGCAATTCCTCGATGCCGCGGCGCAATTCGTCGACCGTGACGATCGGCGTCTCGCGAAGCTGCATGCAGCGCAGGATCGCCTCGATGCGCTTCTCCCACGGCTCGATCTCGTGGCCGGACGGACTCACCGGCCCCGCGGGCTGCCCGCCCATGTCGTGATGCTGTCGATGCGGCGTATCGGACATGCGGAAAATAGAAGCACCGATCGCGCCGTCGCGCCACGAAAAAAGAGGGCCGCGCCCGGGGCGCGGCCCATCTCCACTCGAGCTTGTGTCGGCAAGATCAGCGTTCGCAGATGATCCTGCTGTACCCGACGCAGAATCCTCCGGTACAAATCTGGCCCGAGCCCAGAACGATCGTTTGCCCCGGGTTGAAGCGGTCCCAGGCCACGGCGCGGGCGTATCCGGCGCGCTGACAGTAGAGCTGCGCGCCGCCGCCGTCGCAATTCTGCGCCCATTGCTGGCAGTGATCGACGAGATGTCCGTCAACGCGCGGCTGCTCGAACGTCATGCGCATGCCGACCGGCGCTTGCCGCTCCACAGCGGAGATGCAGCAGTTGTTGTACTGCTGCGGCGGGATGCTGCTTTTGAGCCAGCAACGGCCATCGGCGCCCTGAATGCCCGGACGCACCCAAGTCCACGCGACGCAGCGCCCGTCGCCAAGGCACGAGGCCCGGCACTGGTTCACATCGTTCGTCCAGAAAGCGGTGAAATCACGGCCCGGCAGATCGACGTCATTCATCATCTGGGCCTGGGCAGGCGCGCTCACGATCAACGTCACCATCGCACACAACGCCATCCAAAGCTTACGCATCGTCGCATCTCCCTTGCGCTTCCAATCAAGGGATTCGTAGTGCACCGCGCGGGGGACCACCTTGCGTTAGATCAAGCGCCCCAGAGCTACCGGCCTGTGAACCTGCCGTCGCGGCGCTCGTTGAAGCTGCGCACGCCCTCGGCGAAGTCCTCGGTCTTGACGATGGCGGCGCGCGCGGCGCCGAGGTCGGCGATCGCGGCCTCCTGTCCTTTCGTCGCAAAGATCCAGGAATTTTGGCGGGTGGCGCGGACGGCGATGGGCGCTTGCTTCGCGATGCGCTCTGCGATCTCCAATGCCTTGGCGAGGCCCTGACCCTGGGGCACGACCTCCTGAACGAAGCCCAAGCGATGCGCAGTGGCGGGATCGAATTCGTCGCCGGTGAGGAGATAACGCATCGCATTGCCCCAGCCGGCGCGCTCGACGAAGCGGATCGTGGCCCCGCCATAGGCCGCGAGCCCTCGCTTCACCTCGACTTGGCCGAAACGCGTGCCCTCTTCGGCCACGACGATGTCGGCCGCGAGCATCAGCTCGATGCCGATCGTGTAGCAGAAGCCCTTGATCGCGGTGACGACCGGCTTGGTACGAAACGGCGGCTGGAGCGCCAGCGGATCGACGAGGCCGGGCCGTACGAGTTCGGCCGTGATGTCGAACGCAGAGAGCTGAAGGCCGGCCGTGAAGTGCTGGCCTTCGGCGTGCAGCACGGCGCACCACGCGTCCGCGTCGCGCTCGTAGGCCGTGTAAGCCTCGGCGAGTTGTGTGAGCATCTCCGGCGTGAAGCCATTGTATTTCTTCGGCCTGTCGATGCCGATCAGGAACACGCGCCCGCGTTTCTCGGTGACGATGCGGCCGGGATCGGCGACGGCAGGTTTTGCGGTGGCTTCGGCGGGCATCTTTGTTCTCCGTTAATCGGTCTTGGCTCTGCAAGGCCTACACCAATGTGTCGCCCCCGCGAAAGCGGGGGCCCATGCTTCCAGCGCCGCCGTTCATGCTGCAATTGCCAGTGCCTGCGGAGACATTGGTCCCCGCCTTCGCGGGGACGACACGGGAACTCGAAGATCTACTTCCGCCGCAGCTTCCCGACGATGCCGGTCGGGAAGAAATAGACCGACAGGATGAACAGCACGCCGAGCCAGAGCAGCCAGCGGTCGGGGTGCAAGAGTTTCGGCAGCAGCGGCACGCCTTCGAGCGATTTGCTCGCGAACCCCATCAAGGACTGCAGATAGTTTTGCGCCAGGATGAAGATCGTTGCGCCGATTGCGGCACCATACATCGTTCCCATCCCGCCGATCACGACCATCAGTAGGATGTCGATCATGATCGCGAACGAGAGGGAGGTTTCAGGGCCGATATAGCGCAGCCAGAGCGCCATCAGCGCGCCGGCCATCGTCGCCATGCCGGCGCCGAGGCAGTTCGCGATCGTGCGATAGACGACCGTGCGGTAGCCGATCGCCTCGGCGCGGAACGTGTTCTCGCGGATCGCCTGCAGAACGCGCCCGAACGGCGAATTCACGATGCGGATCATCGTCAGGAACAGTACGAGCGACACGAGGAAGACGAGATAGTAGGCGACGATGCGGCCGGTGATCGCGACGCCGAGCACCTCGCCCTCGAACAGCCGGAAGCTCGGACGCAGGATCGCAGGCACGCTGAAGCTGCGCCCGTCCTCGCCGCCGGTGAGGCCGGAAAGCTGCGAGGCGAGAATCGCGAAGGCCGAGGCGACGGCCAGCGTGATCATCGCGAAGAAGATCGTGCGCACACGGAGCGAGACGAGGCCAATCACGAGCGAGAGCACGACCGAAACAGCGAGCGCGATCAGCAGGCCGGCCGCGACGGAGCCCCAGTCCGCGCCCCAGCCGTACAGCGCCAGGCCGACGCCATAGCCGCCGATGCCGAAGAACATCGTGTGGGCGAACGAGACGATGCCCGTGTAGCCGAGCAGCAGGTCGTAGGACGCGACGAGGACGATGAAATAGCAGATCTTCGCCGCGACGTTGATCGGCTGCGTACCGGGGAACAGGAACGGCGCCAGCGCCAGCAGCGCGAAGATCCCGAGCAGGATCACCGTGAGCGCCCGCGAACGCGGAAAGTCGCCGGACAGGATCTGGGTCAGCATCGACGTGCCCCTGCCCCATCGACCCGAGCGCAGCGAAGGACCTCTCTCGTGCAGTTCGAGGCTTGCGCGCGCACCCTCGGCAGGTCATGCGGCGCGAGCACTGCGCGGGAAAGGCCCTTCGCTTCGCTCGGGATGGCGGCCCGGCCGGTCATCGTTTCGCCACCGGATAGAGGCCCTGCGGGCGCCACATCAGGATCAGCACCATCAGCAGGATGTTGGAGCCCAGCGCCACCTTGGGCGCGAGGAAGCCCGTGTAGTTCGCGACGAGCGCCACCAGCAGCGAGCCGAGAAAGCAGCCGCCGACCGAGCCGAGGCCGCCAACGATGATGACGATGAAGATCAGCACCATCACCTCCATGCCCATGCCGGGCGTGAGGGTCTGGCGATAAAATGCCCACATCACGCCGCCGAGGCCGGCGAGCGCCGAACCCGCGACGAATACGCCGACGAACAGGCGCCGGATGCGATAGCCGAGCGCCTCCACCATCTCGCCATTCTCGACTCCGGCGCGGATGAGCAGGCCGATCTTCGTGCGGTTCAGTACGAGCAACATCGCGGCGAACACCACGAGGCCGACGGCAACTGCGAGGATACGGTAACGCTCGATCGCCGCCTCGCCGATCAGCACGGCGCCGCGGAACGCCTCGGGCGGCGGC
>JAANMW010003221.1_pt1 | contig 13166 bp, 15 predicted proteins | sample 7279671 | NCBI WGS metagenome assembly JAANMW01 (sample SAMN14094541, study PRJNA606508) | bioreactor metagenome | isolation source: A lab-scale SPAN reactor treating ammonium-rich wastewater day 247 | place: Ireland: Galway | collected 2017-09-19
CGGTCATGCATTTGGGTTCGCTGTATTACACCTCACCCCCAGCCCCTCTCCTAAAAGGAGAGGGGAGAAAAGTGTTATAATTTTTTTATGAATTCACTAATTCTAATTACTATCTCATTTATTTCAAAACCGGTCATGCATTTGGGTTCGCTGTAATACACCTCACCCCCTGCCCCTCTCCTTAAAGGAGAGGGGGGAGAAGTGTTATAATTTTTTCATGAATTCAAAAATTCTGTTTACTATCTCATTTATATCAAAGCCGGTCATGCATTTGGGTTCGCTGTAAATGCAGTTTACGGTTTTGCTGTTGCTTACGCTCATGCAGGGTGAGCATTCAAGTGAGCGGTAAAACACCAGCTGTTTGGGGCTTAAGGGTCCGTAACGTACCGGTGATTCGGGTCCGAAAAACGCTATTACAGGCTTGTTTAAAGCAGAGGCAATATGCAGCGGACCGCTATCGTTCGTAATAAGGCATTCTGCCCCGCCGATTAACGAAAATAACTCATTTACACTTAATTTTCCCGCGAGGTTTGTAATGTTTTCTTTATTCTTTAATGTATTATAGATTGACGATACATAGTTTATTTCTTCATGCGAACCGGTTAGTATGATCCTAAATTTACCATCGGCGGAAAGCGCATCTGTTAATTTAACAAAATACTCAGCCGGAAGCCTGCGCTCATATGCCATTTTGCTGGCATTGGGGTTGATAACGATGTATGGGGCAGTAACATCCTTAAGAATTCTAGAGGTGCTATTGTTTTGATTTTCCAATAATAATTCGGTAATGAAAGATTTTTGTAATGACCCCCTCTCAGTCTCCCCCTCAGAGGGGGAGATGTATGATTCTTTTACCAGATTCAGAAAATTATCGCGTGTATGGATGTGGTCATTAAATATCACGGTTTTTGTGAACAGGCGTGAACGCTTGTTCTTTTTGTTATCAAACCCAATGCTGTATTTTGATTTTATTAGCCTGTTAATCAAAGCCGAATAATATGTAAAGAACTCAAAATCATACACCAGGTCAAAATTTATTTTCCTGAGTATTTTAATTAATTTAACTGTATCAATTAAAAATGTTACAGGATTTGTGAGCTTAATTGTAATGATATTATCAGCATTCCCCGATACGGTTAATACCTCACGGTTTGTCTCAAAGCTCAGGTAATGCAGCCGGGCAGAGGGGTAATTTTGTTTTACAGAATTTACCGCCGGTGATGTCAGAATGATACTTCCCATTCCCCAGAATTTTATGAACAGGATATTAGCTGGTTCACCAGGGAAATCTTCCTGCGTGGTTTTTGTTCTGCCGAACAGTGAACACATAATCCTGCCGATGTATTCATCGGCGTATTTCATTATGGGGATGTTCAAAATGCTAAACCCCCGTCAGGATTATCCGAATTCGATGATTCAAGATCAATCATACAAATACTGTAATGATAGCCTTTCAGCCCCCCTTCGTATGAAGGGGGGACAAAGGGGGGTTTATTGAAAATGTACTCTTTCATCTTATCTTCATCTTATATAATGCTGTGAAGCTAACGCCGCGGCTGCGGTCTGAGCAGTAAATCACAGAGCTGTCACCGTCAGCAAATACCGGGTAGTAACACATTTGTTTACCGGATGTTAACGGGTAGTGTTTTCCCGTGGAAGGGTCCAGAATAATGATCACTCCATTATCCGAATAACACTCAATAGTTTTGTTTCTGTTTAATGAATGTCCATTAATCTTTAAACCCGAAGCATCTCTTTGAATTCCGGTTGTTATATCAATAATTTTTTGTTTCGGTATTTTGTTTTCAATGATTTCAAATGCTATATGCTGTGAATCAATTAATACAGGATAAAATACATTTTCCCTTTCATAACTGAATCCGAAGTTTGAACGGAGGACAAATTTTTCATTAATACACTCAGTCCAGACCAGCTTACTGCCAAATGCCGAGGGCATTGAGACAAGGTAATTGCTGCCGGTGCTAATAAATTCCGCTTTGTCATCAACAGGTTTGTTCAGGCTGAATGAAAGTATCGTTAAAACAACAACATGAACACTGCCAACAGCCAGCAGATGCAGTGTACGTTTATTAAAAAGTTTTATTCCGTTAAGTGCCAGCAGAATTTTTATATTTACCGTAAAAAATATTAATAATCCGACCAGCTTTACATATGCCAGAATATAAAACGGTGAAGCTTTAAACAGATTGGTTAAATATATCTGAATATGCGAATTCATAAAAAACATAAGCAGTACAAGTGAAGCCCCCGCTAAATATTTCTTTTTATCATAGAAGTATTTAAAAAGTATAGCTGCAGCGGGAATCAATACCACAAACTGGTATGATGCATTTACCGGAAGCAGAAGCAGGCAGGTTATGCAGAATAATGAAAGCTCAAGCTTTAAATTCTCACGTGTTGGTTTTAGTACCGATATTGCCAGTGTTAAGATGAAAAAAATATATGAGTATTTAAGCACATAGAAAGCCAGCGTACTTTCTAACAGCGGTCCGGGATTAAGCATAGGCTCATAGCTGAACCAGCGGTGCAGGAGCGAGAGAAATGACTGGTACTCTGCTGCATAAACCGTGCCGACCCAGGCATCACCAAGCCGTGGCATAATTTTTGTAAAGTAAAACCAGTTCAGATCAAACCCCGTGAGCAGAATAACCGGGATATATATTACCGCAGAAAAAACTATTGTGTAAACCAGGAGCTTATATCTTTTCTTAAAGATAAACAGGAAAATAAAGAATATGGTATAGAATTTAAGCACAATGCTTAATGCAATGAACAGCGCGGATAAAATATCTTTATCACGCTGCATAAAATACATTGATAAAAGCAGGAACAGAAGCACAAAAAGGTAAACCTGCCCGAACATGAAATTATTCGCTAAGGCGAATCCTGACAGAAAGAATATCAAACCGCATTTGAAAAAATCAAGCCCGGTTATTTTTGCCAGCATTACCATGCATGCAAGCAAAATCAAAAGATTAAAAATATTCCACAAAAGCTTCGCTTCAAGCGGAGCAAGCTTTGCAATTGGAAGCATTATCAATGCAGTTAGCGGCGGGTAAGGAGTATATGATACAATTTGATCATAAATTCCATACATCAAAAGCTGGCGGTTGAACTCTACGTTATCGTAGGCGGTTTTCATATCCCTGCCATCAAGGTACATATTGGATGATACATAATAATTTGGAAAATCTGTGTTTAACTTTTGAACAGAGGGGATGAATACGGAGTATATGAATACCCCGGTGAGGATGATGAAAAGTGAAATTGATATTAAATTGTTCCTTTTGATTTTATCCTGGGATTTATACTTAAACAATATTTTTACGTTACTTTCTTTTAAACGATCAAAAGAAAGTAACCAAAGAAAAATCGCCCGCTGCTGAAAATTGCCTGAAATTATTTTCGCTTTACGGGAAAAGAACTCGCCACGCTTGATGCGCACCAAAGGTGCGATTTGCGTGACTCAAACAGCTTTTCCCGTGCTGTTTCTGCTCAAATAATTTTCCTGACTGCTGCTGCAGTCAGCCGGCAATTTTCAAAGGCGGGAAAAAACCACCACATGATTGTTCATTTTTTTCTCATAACAATTATAAAATGGTCGCCAAAACGGTTAAAAAGCGGCAATGCCATAAATATTTCATCCAGCTTCATCCATAATTTTACCAGCGGTTTAAGACGGTTGTAAATACCAAGCAGATACGGCGGGGGAGTCTTAAGCCCCAGCGACAACAATTTTACTGTGGTAAAATTGCGGCTGAAAGCCGCGGCAAATTCACCGGGCGTGAAGTAATAGGTTAATACTTTTTCCCCGTTAAGTTCCGCCATTATTCCCTGTTTTTTAAACCTCCTGAATGCCTCACCGAACTTTAACGTTACTATATAATAGAATATTTCCCACGGGCAGATTTTATTCATGACAACAGCAATAAACAATCCGCCGGGTTTAAGCTTTGCGGCAAGATCACCTGAGAGTTTTTCAAATTCATTTATACAGTTCAATCCGCCAAAATTTGAAACTACAGCATCAAAATTATTTTCAGCAATTGTTGATATCTCATCAAAAGAGAGAGTTTTTGCTTCTATTTTTGCCTTTTCACTTTTGCTTTTTGACTGAATAATTCCTATCATTTCTTCACTGATATCTGTTGCAAAAACATTATATCCCCGCTCCGCCAAAAAAACCGCATCCACCCCTGTTCCCGCATTAAGCTCTAGTATGCTGCTGCCCTTGGGAATATACTTTAAGTACACTCCGTGTACAAGCTTTCGCATCCATTGCAGAATCAGGTTTTGGTTATCGCGCGAGTCGTATTCTGATGCTATTGCATTGAATGCGGATTTGGTATCAGATTTCAATCAAACTCTCCCCATTGCAATCGTGCAATAAAGCAAACCCCCATTTGAGATATCGTTTATACGTAAATAAATTTTCAATTGTCATTGTAGCCGATTTTCAGGCTTTTCATCCCCCCATCAGTTGAAGGGAGGACGGTTATTTTAATTTTGTATTAATTGCAGATTATTCTTTTCATTTTGTACCGCTTAAATGTGAGACGGGGGTTTGTGTCATCAGTAATTGCAGGTTTGTTATTTCGTTTAATTGATCGACCTCACCCCCCAGCCCCTCTCCTGTAAGGAGAGGGGAGCAATGTGTGATAGTTAATTGGTTATACTCATCATAATTCTTGAGACTTTCGCTTTCAGGAAAGTTTTGCTTAATGCTGCAATTCCCGCGCCGGATTTTTTCAATTTGAAATAATTCACTTCATTCACCATATAGCGGTTTGCATGTTTGTAAAAATTTTTGGAATACCTGCCTTTAAAATCCAGGTCTCTATCGGTGCGCTCATGCCACTGTTTATCTGTTACCAGCTTTGATTCAACTTCATTGTAAAACGTTGTTCCTTTTATAGGATATGCCACCGTTGTTAAAAATATATCGGGATCGGAATCCTTTAAATGCTCTGTTGTTTCAAGGATATCCTGTTTTTTTTCACCCGGGTAGCCAAGCATTATAAAAGTGCCGGCTTCGATTCCGTGACTGCGGGTAAGCTTTATCTTCTCGCGTGTATCGGCGGCGTTCACACGCCGGTCCATCAGGTCTAATACATGCTGCGAGCCGGACTCCGCACCGATCCACAGCCTGAAACAGCCAAGCTGCTTTAATATCATTATCACTTCTTCGTTAAGCCTGTCACTGCGGGAAATACATTCAAACTTTATTTTTATCCCCCGTTCTTTAAAAACCTGCAGCAGCTTCGTGAGCCACTTGTGAGAAACGGTAAATACATCATCTACAAACCAGAGCATATCAGGGTTATAATTTGTTATGATGTATTCAATTTCATCTGCGGTTTTTTCGGGTGAGCGCCTGCGGTAGCTTACTCCGTAAACGCTGTGCGAGCACCACCGGCAGGTGTAGGGACAGCCGCGCATTGTGTTGATTGAAACCGAGCTGTACCCGTGTGCGTTTTTCCATGCATTAAGGTATAAGGAAAGATCCACCGCTTTGCGGTCAGGATACGGCAGCACATCAATATCCCTGATTTTTTCGCGCGCAGGATTTTTTGTTATGGTTCCGTTATGTTTGAAATAAATTCCGTTTACTCTGCTTAAATCTGGTGCGGGTTCTGAAAGCTCTTTACAGAGCTGAAGCATTGTTTCTTCACCCTCACCTTCAACAATAATATCAGCGCCGTAGTTAAGGAATTCAGAAGCATGGAAAGGTGGTTCCGGTCCGCCTAAGATTATTTTACTGCCATTTAAATCATTACTTTGACGGATGAACTTTATGAGAGGAAGAACATTGAGTTTTGTCATTAAATTGCAGTAAAGGGCAATTACATCCGGCTTTTCAGCCAGCAGTGCTGATTTTTGTTCCTCAAAACTTTTAAATGTTGAATCATATACAGTTGTATTAAATCCATGCTGTTTAAGGTAAGCTGAAATATAAAGTATTCCAAGCGGTACATAGGGCTTCATGATCCGCATTTCATTTGGATCGCTGTTTAAAAAATAGCCATGTGTGAGGAAAATTTTCAAATTATTTAAGCTTAAAATTAAACGGGACAGTAACCCACACTTTAACCGGATAATTGTTAACCAACCCGGGTGTGAATTTAAGAAACATTGCAACTCTTTTGACTTCCGGAAAAAAAATTTCAGGACCGGATATTTTACCGGTTTTTTCTACATTTCCATCTTTACCAACCAGGCATTTTACTATAACCCGGCCTTCTACAGAATCTTTTACAGCTTCCGGAGGATACTTTATTTTTTTTATAACTTCAGAAATATTCAAACAAACAGGCGCTACTTCAGCTTTTACAGTATCAAAATAAGTTAAAGAATCATATGCACTTTCGGGTTTATCGCTTTGGGAAAAGATATCTGCGGTGTAAAAGAAGCATAATAAAATTAAGAATATATGGAATTTCATTATCAATACTCCAGGTCTAAGATAGTTTTCAAATTCTTCATTAATTTGGATTTGGATGTTTTTGATAATACACCAAGTCGTTTTACCAGCCTTCTGTTATCGATTGCTCTCACCTGGTCAACAAGTATTGCCGATTTAACTTTTAAGCCGGCTTCATTTTTGCCCAGGTTTACCCTTAAAATTTCAGCTTTTGTAAATACATTTGTGCTTATTGGACAGATAAGCGTAGATGGATGAAAACCGTTAAGCAGGTCTGTTTGTATTACCACTACAGGGCGTACTTTACCCGGTTCTGTCCCGTTTGGTGGATTCAGGTCAGCAATCCACACATCAAACTGCTTTATTTTTACAGGCTGCTTCAACCAGGGCTAACTTAATTTTTCAAATTCCAGCAGGATTTCCATTGAATCACCGCTCACAAGCAATGATTCTTCGAAGAGCTTTTTGCGTGTTAAACTGCGCGTATTAACCTTGTTGTAAAAATCAACCGCCTTGTTGATATATGAGTTACGCGGGACTTTAAGTTTTTTTACAACTTTTTCCGTATCACGGTAAATATCTTCCTTAAGCTTTAATGAGAGATTTTTCATTTTACTTAAATTTTTATTAGTATATACTATTAATATATACCAATAATAATTAATTTACAATGCAGGCCAGGCAGCAGGGGATCACTTTCAGTTTTACTGACAAACTTTTATATAAATAACTATTTAAGTTAGAACTTATATTGAATTTAATAGCTAATTTTGTGTATCAAATCATTTACAATCAATAAATATATATATGAAACATTTACTGTTAATACTTCTGGTTTCAATAGTTACCTTTATCAGCTCATGCGGTGATGATACAACTACTAACAATCCGGGTGTGCCTCCCGGCACTGTAATGTATTCGGCTGATTCAATCAGCGTTTGGTTAAGTACAATTGGATTTGCAAAGGATTCCGCTGCATACTCAACTTCAGCAAGCGGAAATGTATTGGTAGAATTCACAATTCAGTCAAACGTTGATACTCCTTCAGCTTACGGCAGGTTCGGTTTCTATACAAACTCAACACCGGTTGTTCCGTATTTTCCTGATATATTTGCGCCAAGGGATGAACCGTTTTCACTCAATCAGAATTTAGCATCCGGAAGCACTTATTTTGCTTTTATGGTGCAGCTGAATAATTATGCTGTAACATATCCAAGATACGTACGGCTGCTGAATGTAAAAGTAACCAAGCAGTAAAAATTATAACTGAAAGGGCATTCCCAACCCGTCAGGTGTGTCCAAAGGACTCCTTCGGAGAGGACCTGACGGAAGCAGTAATTAAAAAAGCCGTCAAACATATTGACGGCTTAATTATTACAGAAAAAAATTGTTAAACTATTTAACTTAACAAACTTATTAACTTATAAACTTATAAACTTTTTACTATCTGCCCCGTTCGGGATTCTGGTGGTAAAGCAGCATGGCAAAGTGACCCGTTGTGCTGCCGGTTTTGAACTTATCCACCGTTACGGTGAATTCATACTGCTCAAATTCCTGCGGGTCAAGCCTGATAAGAGGGCTTGCAGCTGAATACTCATCAACAAAAACCCACTCTCCTGTAGTGTTATCTTTTTTATAGACCGTTATCTTCAGGTTTTCGATGCGCCTGTCGCCAAGGACCATTACATCGTAATCAAACGCCGGGTCAAGGTAACGCCAGATGGTTTTTTTGCCGCGGTTAACCAGCAGGTCAAATGTCATATTAACAATTTCCTGGTTTCGCCGGTCTTCAAGCTCAACAACCTTTGCAGTGACTGTTTCGAGTATATCCTGCATTGTGGTTGCTGACTGTGAATATACTTTATCTGCATAAAAGAAAAATGTTAAGGCAATAATTGATGCTGTAATTAAATATTTCATGATAAAATCCTTAATGTTTTTTATAAATTAGCTGTTTTATATTATATGTTCAATGGAGAGAAAATGTTTCACTGGATAATAAATAATGATTTCGAAAAATTTTCAGTAAAATCATTCATTTAACTATCTATATACAATTATTCTGTGCTTTTTATCTTAAAGTGTTTTCTGATAACAGCATAACAAGGCAGGCAAAAAGTACCAGAAGATTTGACAATAATTTTGTAAATTGTTGCGTAATAAGCCCCGTAAGGGGCGTAAGATTTTAACGATGGGCAAAGCCCATCGAATTATTATAAAAATTAATAGCCCTGTAAGGGCGTAATAAAAAATAATGGGACAATCTCTCACAAAGAATTACATCCATATAATATTCAGTCCAAAATATAATTATCCGTTTATAAAATCACCGGTTGAAAGTGAGCTGCATTCATACATTGGAGGAATATGCAGGAAGCTTGAATGTACTCCGGTAAAAATTGGCGGTTATACTGATCATGTTCATATAGTATGTCTATTATCCAAAAAGATAGCATTGATGAAATTGATAGAAGAAATAAAATCACATTCATCGAAATGGATGAAAACAAAAGGTGAATTATTGAAGAAATTCTATTGGCAGGATGGTTACGGTGCATTTTCTGTAAATCCTTATGAAATTGATAAGGTTGTTTTATATATAGAAAATCAACATGAGCATCACAGGAAAAAATCATTTAAGGAAGAGTATTTGGCATTTTTGAAGAAGTATAAAGTGGAATATGACGAAAGATACATTTGGGAATAAGTATTAAAGTGCTTTAGTATTGCGCCCCTTCAGGGCTTTGATAAATTTGTATTTGTTTTCGATGGGCTTTGCCCATCGCTGATCTATCCAGCCCTTTCAGGGCTTGTGTTAGAGTTAAAATTATTTTATACATATGAAAACTAATATAAATCACTTAATTAAACTTCTTAATGATCATTTTAACGGTAACCCGTGGATTGATGTCACAATTATGGGCGAGCTTAAAAAACTTTCAGTAAAACAGACAGCATATAAACCCGGCGGGTTGAATTCCGTTTGGGAAATTGTGAACCATATGATATCCTGGCGCAAAGCGCTTATTGGCAGGGTTATGGGTAAACCCGTTAAGTATTCAGATGATAATTTCTTCAGGGAAGTTAAAGACAGGTCGCCCGAAGCATGGAAAAAAACCATTGCGGAACTGAAAAAATCACAGAAAACAATAATATCATTTTTACAGAAACAGGAAGATGAATTACTCGAAACTGTTTCGCCAGCCAGCGGTTATACTTTCTATGAGCTTGTTGAAGCGATTCTGTTACACGATGCATATCATACCGGACAGATCGTGCTGATAAAAAAACTTTATTCAATTAACAATTGACAATTGACAATCACGCTAAAGCCCACAAGGGGTAAACAGTGACTTCGAAATTACTTCGTAATTTCTTGTGAGCAATAAATAATGAACAATAATTAATGTTTTATAAAAATAAAGTTATGTAAATTATGGCAGCACCGGAACCGGTAAATATAAAATTTTTTAAAACTCAGGATGCTTTCAGGAAGTGGCTTGAGAAAAATCATGCCCAAAAAGGCGAGCTGTGGATGGGTTATTACAAAAAAGGCTCAGGAAAAAAAAGTATTACATATAAAGAAGCCCTTGAAGAAGTGCTGTGTTTCGGATGGATAGACGGTATTTCAAGAGGCATCGATGAAGAAAAATACTGCCAGCGGTACACTCCAAGACGCAAAGGCAGCATATGGAGCGCAGTGAATATCAATAAAGCCGAAGAGCTTATTAAAAACGGAAAGATGCATGAAAGCGGCCTGCATGTATACAGAAACCGGGACTTAAAAAAAGCGGGGCTGTATTCCAATGAGCAGAAGGAGATAAAATTCCCCCCGGATTTTTTAAAAAAACTTAAAACAAATAAAAAAGCGTGGGAATATTTCAGCACTATGCCGCCCGGTTACAGGCGGACTGCAACATGGTGGGTTATATCAGCAAAGCAGGAAGAGACACGCAGGCGCAGGCTTGATACATTGATCGCGGATTCAGCCGCCGGTAGGAAGATTGGTCCGTTAACGCCGGCTAAAGAGAAAAATAAAACTAATAAGAAGAAACAATAAAATTTATATCACGCAAAGGCGCAAAGGCGCAAAGCCGAAGGTGAAGCATGATTAGCCCCGCTCTTTAGAGCGGGGTATAAGATTCCTATAAAAAATGGGACTTTAGTCCCTAATGTTAAGAATAATATTATTAATTTAATCGTAGAATTTAAAAATTAATGAATTCAAATTATAAACATCCGATATTTTTTTTATTGATTTCATTTTTTTTCGGTTGTTCGGTAACAGATCATTGTTACAAGGCAAATAATAGAGAAATGGACGATGAAGATTATGAGATAATTTCATCCGGTTTGGAGTGGTTCCTAAGGGATTATAAAGATGGAAATTATCTGACGGAAGATGAGAATTATGACAGTACTTATTCCGGAAATAAACAATTGAAGGTGTTATTAGTACCTGATTCAACCAATATAGAAGGACTACATGAGGGTCATATCAATAATCACCAGATGTTTGACAGCAGTGATAATTACATATCAAGGGGAGTTGAAAGGCTGAACAGAAAAAAATATACTGTGAACGGAAATAAAATAACTGCATTTGAAACAATCATTTTATCTGGTGAAGATAAACATTTAAGCGAGACAATGGGGTTCAAAGATCTGTATAAAAAATATCCTGAAGGCTGGGGTATTGTTACATTTTCCAGGCCGGTTTATGATCTTAAAACAAAACGTGCAGCTCTATATTTAAGATTCAGTAAAAACGGAAAGTGGGCTAAGATTGTGTACATGTGGCTTACAAAAGATTCAGGCAAATGGGTCCCTTATGATATGCTTGATCTGTATGTGGTATAAATTGGTTTACTGTAATTACGCCCTTACAGGGCTATATTTTGTATAATAATGTTCGATGGGCTTTGCCCATCGCTGATATATTTCGCCCCTTCGGGGCTTAAAAAGAAATAAATGACACCGGAAGAATTTTACATGCAATATCTTAAATCACTTGGCAGGGAAGATGATCTTAAGCCCGGGGATTTTATTGTTGATAAGTTCGGCGATTCGCCGGAAATGGCTGATGAGCTGCTGGTGCCCGTGCTCAGCGGTTTAAAAACCGCGACATGTTCAGCCTTGTGGGAGTGGGAGCATGAAGGAAATCCGGTACCAAAACCGGGATTGCTTTCTGTAATACTGGACGGCAAGGATGAGCCTAAATGCATAATAGAAACAGTTGAGGTTGCCATAAAGATATTCAGCGAAGTAGATGCGGGCTTTGCCCGCGATGAAGGCGAAGGAGATCTCTCACTGAATTACTGGCGCGATGCGCATAAAAGGTTTTTTACACGGACACTGCCTTCTATCCGTAAAGAATTCCGCGAAGATATGCCGCTGGTTTGTGAGAGGTTTAAGGTTGTGTGGAAGTGAAAATTTAATTTCATGCAAAGGCGCAAAGGCGCAAAGCAGCGAAGTGCATAATGAAATAAAAAGCCCCGGAGGGGCGAAAGATACCAGCGATGGGAGAAGCCCATCGGGAAAATTAAAAAATTAATCAAAGCCCTGAAAGGGCGTAATCAATATAGTTATGGGACAATCTCTCACAAAAAATTATATTCACATTATATTCGGGACAAAAAATAATTTTCCTTTCATAAAATCTCCGGTAGAAAGCAAGCTGCATTCATACATTGGCGGAATGTGCAGGAAGCTTGAATGTACTCCGGTAAAAGTTGGCGGTTACACTGATCATGTTCATATTGTATGTCTTTTATTTCGCCCCTACAGGGCTTGCGATGCAAGTGTGCTTTTATCGATGGGCTTCACCCATCGCTTTTATATGACGCCCCTTCGGGGCTTTGATATTCGTGTAAATAGCTTTGATGACTCTGCCCACCTCTGACTTATTACACCTCTTAATGCCAAACCGAAGGTATGGCTGCGGCTTGATTTAATTTAGAGATTTTAATTTCCTCGAGCTGCTCAGCCAGCCGGCGGCGTACACAGGCAGTTTCCAGAGTGAAGTGAAGCGTTTAATTGGTTCGCGGAGAAGCTGGCGGGTGCGGTATTCCTTGTGAACACGTTTATGCAGAACGCGGTAGAATTCAGTTGAATAAGTGCCGTCAAACATCATTTCAAAATCATCGGAAAGCTCCCAGTTGTGCTTGTTCTTCATCTGCGAAGCAACTCGTTCATAAAACCGGGTGCCCGGCAGCGGATAGCTTACCGATATACCGATATCATCAGGCATCAGCTCATTAACCATTTTAACCGTCTGGTTTATTTCATTCATAGTTTCACCTGTATATCCGAACTGCAGAAAGAAACACGTCTTAATGCCGTGCTTTTTCAGAAGGCGTGTTGCTTCATATATTTCTTCGATAGTTGTGCCTTTATCCATAGCATCAAGTATTTTCTGGGAACCTGATTCTGCGCCAATCCAGATCGATTCACACCCGGCATTTGCAAGGTGAGAAATATTATCTTCCTTCAGCAGCAGATCTGCCCGCGATAAACATTTAAAAGGAAGCTTAGAGCCGGTTGAATTTACAATTTCATCAAACTTTGATACCCACCCGGGTTTAAGCCCGAAGATATCATCGCAGAACCAGATATGTTCAGCAGAATATCTTTCCTTAACATGTTTAATCATACCGGCTACATATTCTGGCGAGTGAGAATTATACACCTGTCCATACACGGGTTTAGCGCACCAGTTGCAGTG
>JAANMW010003236.1_pt1 | contig 13093 bp, 11 predicted proteins | sample 7279671 | NCBI WGS metagenome assembly JAANMW01 (sample SAMN14094541, study PRJNA606508) | bioreactor metagenome | isolation source: A lab-scale SPAN reactor treating ammonium-rich wastewater day 247 | place: Ireland: Galway | collected 2017-09-19
GCGAAGAGGGGCGAGAGCTCGGGCGCGGTGACGAAGTCGCCCGCCGCGCCGAACTTGCGCGCACCGCCGCTGTAATAGCCGAGGCCGGGCGCGTAGAGCTCGACGTCGAGCTCCAGGCGGTCGCCGGGCACCACCATCCGGCTGAACTTGGCGTTGTCCACCTTCACCAAGTAGAAGGTTTCCGTCTGCGGATCACCCGCCGCGGTGGAAAGCTGGGTCAGCAGGCCACCCGCCTGCGCGAGTGCCTCCACCACCAGCACGCCGGGCATCACCGGCTTGCCGGGGAAGTGGCCCTGGAAGAACGGCTCGTTGATGCTGACGTTCTTGTAGGCCAGCACGCGCTTGTTCGGCTCCAGCTCCACCACCCGGTCCACCAGCAGGAACGGATAGCGGTGCGGCAGCAGGCGCTGGATGTCGGCGATGGTGGCGGGCAGCGCCGGCGTTGCGGTGGTGTCGGTCATTCGGTGTCCTTCGCCTCGCCGGGACTGCGCCGGGCGATGCGGTCGAGTTGCTTGAAGCGGGCGGCACTCTTGCGCCAGCTGCGATTGTCCATCAACGGGGTGCCGGAAGAATACTCGCCGGGCTCGCGGATCGAATGGGTGACCAGCGACATCGCGGTGACCACCACGCGGTCGCAGATCTCGAGGTGGCCGAGGATGCCGGCCCCGCCGCCGACGAGGCAGTGGCGGCCGATCCTGGCGCTGCCGGCCACCGCGGCGCAGCCGGCCATGGCGGTATGTGCGCCGATGCGCACGTTGTGGCCGATCTGGATCTGGTTGTCGAGGCGCACGTCCTCTTCCAGCACGGTGTCGCCCAGCGCGCCGCGGTCGATGGTGGTGTTGGCGCCGATCTCGCAGTCGTCGCCGACCACCACGCCGCCCAGCTGCGGCACGTTGATCCAGCGTCCGGCCTCCATCGCCATGCCGAAGCCGGCCGCGCCCAGCACGGCGCCGGGCAGGATGCGCACGCGCTTGCCCAGCCGCACCCGCGTCCACAGCGTCACCCGCGCCTGCAGTTCGCAGTCCTCGCCGACCACGCAGTCGTCGCCGATCACGCAGCCGGGGCCGATGATCGCGCCGGCGTCGACCCGGCTGCGCGCGCCGATGCTGGCGTGCGGGCCGATGCTGGCGACGGGGTCGACCTGCGCGCTGGGGTCCACCACCGCGGTGGGATGGATGCCGCGCGCCGGTGCCGGCCGCTGTTCGAACAGCGCGGCGATGCGCGCGAACGCCACGTAGGGATCGCGCGCCACCAGCGCCGTGCCGGTACAGGCATCGGCGTCACCGGCGCGCAGCACCACCACGCCGGCGCGGGTCTGCGCCAGCTGGCCGCGGTAGCGCGGATTCGCCAGGAAGGCCAGCTGCGACGGCGATGCGTCGGCCAGGGTGCCGACGCCCGCCACGACGCGGTCTTCGCCGCGCAGCTCCAACCCGAAGCGCGCGGCGAGCCCGGCGGCGGTGAACGTCGGCATGGTCATGCCGGCGTTGCCGTCAAAGCTGGCCGCCGAAATTGAACTGCAACCGCTCGATCTGGTCGCCGTCCTTCTTGCGCAGCGGCATCGCGTAGCTGATCGACAGCGGCCCCATCGGCGAGCGCCACAGCAGCGCCACGCCGGCCGAGGCGCGCAGTTCGCCAGCGTCGAAGTTATCCCAGCCGTTGTAGACGTTGCCGACGTCCAGGAATGCGGATACGCGCGCCGACGGGCTGTCGAACAGCTTCGGGAAGATCGCTTCCACCGAGCCGGCCAGCAGCACCGAACCGCCCAGCGGCTGGCGATAGCCGTAGCTGGAGGTATGCACGGGGCCCAGCGTGTTGTCCATGAAGCCGCGGACGCGGCCGCTGGAGGCGATGCCGCCGGCGTAGAAGTTCTCGAAGAACGGCAGGCCGCTGGCCTGGACCGACTTGACGTAGTCCGGCGAGGTGGCCAGGCAGGGATCCGTGCCGACCGGGCCGGGTACCCATGTGTCGCCGGTCCCATCGTTATTGGTGTCCACCAGCGTGGGGGCGGTGAAGCAGATGTTGCGGTTGTACTCCTTGCCGTAGGAATCGCCGTAGCCGAGGTTCAGCGCGGTCTTGACCACCAGGGCGGGATGCAGCGGCCAGTACTTGGAGACGTCGTACTGCAGCTTGAAATATTCCACCGTGGAGCCCGGCAAGGCGATTTCGGCGGACAGGTTCTGGGTGCCACCGACCACCGGGGTGAAATAGTTGTTGCGGGTATCGCGGCCCCAGCCCACCTGTGCGCGCCAACTGTGGAAGGTGCGCTGGCCAACCGCGTTGACGTAGTCGACCAGCGGCTGCGGGGTCGAGCCTTCGAACGCCAGGATTTCGTTGCTGTCGATGCCGACCATCAGCGAGATCGAATCGGCTTCGCTCAGCGGCAGCCCCATGAACACCTGGAAGGACCCGCTGTTGGTGGAATAGGAGGCGACGTTGAAGCTGGAGTAGTCGAACTCGCGCCACCACAGGTTGTAGCCCAGCGACATGCCGTCGTCGGTGAAATACGGGTTCACGTACGAGAAGTCGTAGCGCTTCTGGTAGTCGCTGCGGGTGATCGCGGTGGAGACGCGGTTGCCGGTGCCGAGGAAGTTGTTCTCCGATAGCTGCAGCGACAGGTTCAGGCCGGACAGCTGCGAATAGCCGACGCCCGCCGAGATGCTGCCGGACGTGGTTTCCTTGACCGTGTAGACCACGTCGACCTGGTCGTCGGCGCCGGCCACCGGCTCGCTGTCGACGCTGACCTCCTCGAAGTAGCCCAGCCGGTCCAGGCGCACCTTGCCGCGGTCGATCGCCGCCTGCGAGTACCAGCTGCCCTCGAACTGGCGCATCTCGCGGCGCAGCACCGGGTCGGCGGTGCGGGTATTGCCCTTGAACACGATCCGGCGCACGTTCACGCGCGGGCCGGGCTGCACTTGGAAATCGACGGCCACGGTGCGCTTGTCGCGGTCGATGTTCGGTACCGGGTTGACCCGGGCGAAGGCGTAGCCGATGTTGGACAGGCGCGCGGTGATCGCGTTGGTGGCCATCTCCAGCATCCCGCGCGAGAAGGTGCCGCCCGGCTTGATGAAGCTGACGATGGTCTCGACCTCGGACTTCGGCAGCACCGTGTCGCCGGACACCGAGATCTCGGCGAAGTTGTAGGGCTCGCCTTCGGTCAGGCCGGCGGTGATGAACATGTCCTTGCGGTCGCCGCTGATCGCCACCTGGGTGGAATCCAAGCTGAAATCCACGTAGCCGCGATCCAGGTACCAGGAGTTCAGCTTCTCGATGTCGCCGGAGAGCTTCTCGCGCGAATACTGGTCGTCGCGCTTGTACCAGCTCAGCCAGTTGCTGGGGTGCGACTCCCAGGCCTTGGTGATGTCCTCTTCCTCGAAGGTCTCGTTGCCGATGAGGTTGATGTGGCGGATCTTGGCCGCCTTGCCTTCCTTGATGTTGATGGTCAGGTTGATGCGGTTGCGATCCAGCCGCTCCACCGAGGGGCTGATCTGCACGCCGTACTTGCCGCGGTTGTTGTACTGGCGGGTCAGTTCCTGGGTCACGCGATCCAGGTTGAGCGGGTTGTAGGTCTCGCCCTCGGCCAGACCGATGTCCTTCAGGCCCTTGGTCAGGTCCTCGGTCTTGAGGTCCTTGTTGCCGGACAGGGTCAGCTTGTTGATCGCCGGTCGCTCGACCACGCTGATGACCAGGATGCCGCCTTGGCGGTCCAGCCGCACGTCCTCGAAGAAGCCGGTCTTGTAGAGGGCGCGCAGCGCCTCCGCGGCCTTGCCTTGGTCGAGGGTGTCGCCGCGCTCCACCGGCAGGTAGGTGAAGACGGTGCCGGCGCCGATGCGCTGCAGGCCGTCGATGCGGATGTCGCTGACCGTGAAGGGCGCGAGCGCCGTCTGCGCCAGCGCCGGCAGCGAAAGTGCCGAGGCAAGGGCAAGGGTAAGCAGGCGGCGGTGCATGGGTCGGGTCATTCGGAACATCCTGTTGAGCTGCCTGGTCCGGCGCCGCAGTATCGCAGCGCCCTGTTGCGGGGAATGCGGCGGCGCGGGCAGCGCCAACCGGGGTTGGGGTCACGACACCAGGTGCAGGATGTCGTTGTAGAAGGCCAATCCCATCAGCCCTGCAATCATCGCAAGGCCGATGTAATTACCGACAGCCATGACCCGCTCGCCCACGGGGCGGCGGATGACAAGCTCGATAAGGTAATACAGCAGGTGACCCCCGTCCAAGACGGGGATCGGAAGCAGGTTGATCAGCGCCAGGCTGACCGACAGCAGGGCCAGGAAGTTCAGGAACCAGGCCGGGCCGCGGGCGGCGAAGTCGTTGGCGGCGCGGGCGATGGTCAGCGGGCCGGAAACGGTGTTCTGCACCGATACCCGGCCGGTGAGGGCGCGGCCGATCATGTCCACCAGCTGGCGGGCTTGGAAGCCGGTCTCGCGCGCGGCGGCGGGGATCGCCGCCAGCAGCCCGTGGCGCAGGGTGGCGTCGTGTGGCGCCGGGCCGAGGGCGGCATTGCCGACGCCGAGGATCCAGCGCGGCTGGCCGTCGTCGCCGGCCATGCGCTGCGGCGCCAGCTCCAACGCCAGCCGCTCGCCGTCGCGTTCCACCTCGACCATGCCGGGGACGCCGCGCTCGCCCAACCGGGCCACCAAGGGGGCGATATCCTCGAAGCTGGCCACCGGATGGGCGTCGATGGCGGTAATGCGGTCGCCTTCGGCCAGCACGCCCCAGGCCGGCGTGCCCTCGCGCACGCTGCCGACCAGCGCCGGCAGCAACAGGTGGCGCGGGATCAACCCGATCGCGCCGATCGCGTGCAGCTCGTCGGTCTGCGCTGGCAACTCCTGCATGGGCAGCGTGCGGGTGGCGGTGCCGCCGTCCCCGCGCTGGATCCGCAGCGACACCGGCTGGCGATCCAGCGCGGCCACCGACAGCGCCATGCCCAGCTCGCTCCAGGTGGGGGTGTCGCGCTCGCCCACCGCCAGGATGCGGTCGCCCGGCTGCAACCCCGCCTGCGCGGCGATGCCGCTGGCGCTGCCGACCACCGGCGCGTAATCGGGGCGGCCGATCACCAGCATCGCCCAAAGCAGGCCGAACGCCAGCAGCAGGTTGGCCAAGGGCCCGGCGGCGACGATGGCGATGCGCCGCCATACCGAGGCGCGGTTGAACGCCCGATCCAGCTCGTGCGCGGCCACGTCGCCCTCGCGCTCGTCCAGCATCTTCACGTAGCCGCCCAGCGGGATCGAGGCGACCACGTATTCGGTGCCGTCCTTGCCGACCTTCGACCACAGCGGTTTGCCGAAGCCCACCGAGAAGCGCAGCACCTTCACCCCGCAGCGGCGGGCGACCCAGAAATGGCCGAATTCGTGGAAGGTGACCAGCACCCCCAGCGCGACCAGCAGCCACCACACCGAGCCGAAGAAATCGCTCATGCGCGACCCCCGTGCGCCGGCAAGGCGGCGATGCGTGCCCGCGCAGCGACCCGCGCGCTGGCATCGGCGGCCAGCAGCGCATCAATCGAATCGGCAGGCTGTGGCGGCATGGCGTCGAGGGCGGCGGCAACGGTATCGGGAATGCCCAGAAAACCGATCCGGCCCTGAAGGAACGCTGAAACCGCTTCTTCATTGGCGGCGTTGAGCACCGCCGGCGCGGTACCGCCCGCGGCCAACGCGCCGAATGCCAAGCCCAGGCAGGGGAATGCGCCCAGGTCCGGCGCTTCGAACTCCAGCTTGCCGCCCTGCGCCAGCAGGTCCAGCGGACCGACCCCGGAGGCGATCCGCCGCGGCCAGCCCAAGCCCACCGCCAACGCGGTGCGCATGTCCGGCAAGCCGAGCTGGGCGAGGGTGCTGCCGTCGGCGAAATCGACCAGCGAATGCACCAGCGACTGCGGGTGCACCAACACCCGGATGGCGTCGCCGGGCACGCCGAACAGGTGGTGGGCCTCGATCACTTCCAGCCCCTTGTTCATCAGGCTGGCGGAATCGACCGAGATCTTCGGCCCCATCGACCACTTCGGGTGCGCTACCGCTTGTGCAGGGGTCACCGACGCCAGCGCGTCGCGGGTCCAGCCGCGGAACGGGCCGCCGGAAGCGGTCAGGGTGATCCGCGCCGGCGCGTTGCCGTCGGCCAGGCACTGGAAGATGGCGTTGTGTTCGCTGTCGATCGGGACGATGGTGGCCCCGTGCGCGCGGGCTTCGCGCATCAGCAGCTCGCCGGCCAGCACCAGCGATTCCTTGTTGGCCAGCAGCAGGCGCTTGCCGGCGCGGGCGGCTGCCAGCGTGGAGGGCAGGCCGGCGGCACCGACGATCGCCGCCACCACGGTGTCGCAGGCATCGCCGGCCACCAGCGCCTCCAGCGCATCGCTGCCGGCATGCGCCTGCGTGGCCAGCCCGGCCCCACGCAGGCCGTCGCGCAGCGTGGCGTAGCCGGCCGGGTCGGCGACCACCGCGTGCTCCGGGCGATGCGCCAGGCACAGCGCCAGCAGCGCGTCGACCTTGCTGCCGGCCGCCACCACGCTGGCGCGCATCGCGTCCGGATGGCGCGCGATCACGTCCAGCGCGGACGTGCCGATCGAACCGGTGGCGCCGAGGACCGCTACCCGCTGCATGCTCAGAACCCCAGCCAGACCTTGCCCAGCGCGAACACCGGCAGCGCCGCCAGCACGCTGTCCACTCGGTCCAATACGCCGCCGTGGCCGGGGATCAGGCTACCGGAATCCTTCGCGCCGACGTGGCGCTTGAGCAGGCTTTCGAATAAATCACCGGCTACCGAGAACAGCACCGTGATCGCCGCCACCAGCGCCACCGCCGGCAGCTGGCTGGCCTTGGCGCCAATCAGCAGCGCGCCGATGATCGCCACCAGCATGGCCAGGCCAACGCCGCCGGCCACGCCTTCCAACGTCTTGTTGGGGCTGATCCGCGGCGCCAGCTTGCGCCCGCCGAACCATTGCCCGCCGAACTTGCGGCCGGTGAAGTAGGCGCCGCTGTCGGCTGCCCAGACCAGCAGCAGCGCCAGCAGCAGCCAGCGGTGGCCGTTGGGTTGGCTGGCATGGATCACCGCCAGCGCGCACCAGGCCGGCACCACCGCGGCGGTGCCGGCGGCGAGCTTGAACACCCGCGCGTTGCCGTCGTGGCGGGAGGCGAAGTCGTAATGGCGCAGCCACAGCAGCGCCAGCCACCACCACACCACGCCGAGCACGATGACCAGTTGGAACAGCGGCAGGGATGCCGCGTGGGATGATTTCGAGCCCCATACCAGCGCCACCATCAGCGCGAGGTTGCAGGCCAGTAGGGTGCTGCGCGCCAGCGCATCCTCGATGTCGGCCAGCTTCAGCCATTCCCACAGCGCGGCCAGGAACACCAGCGCGCTGAGCAACATCAGCCAGCCGGTGGGCAGTAGCAGGACGGCTGCGATGACGGCCGGGGCCATGACCAAGGCGGCCAGGATGCGGGTCTTGGTCACGTCGTTCCTCCGGGTGCGGTTTGCCCGAGTTGGGCGCTGGTCAGGCCGAAGCGGCGTTCGCGCCGGGCATAGTCGTCCAGCGCCGCCTGCAGCAGCGTGGCGTCGACGTCGGGCCACAGCGCGTCGGTGAACCAGAGTTCGGTGTAGGCCAGCTGCCAGAGCAGGAAATTGCTGATCCGCAGCTCGCCGCCGGTGCGGATGAACAGGTCGGGCGGGGGTAGGTCGGCCAGCGCCACGCGGGCACCCAGCGCGTCCTCGTCGACCTGGTCAGGGCGCAGGCGGCCGGCGGCCACTTCTTCGGCCAGCGCGCGCGCGGCGGCGGCGATGTCCTGGCGGCCGCCATAGCTGGCGGCGATGTTCAGGTGCAGGCGGGTATTGCCGGCGGTCAGCGTTTCCGCCGCAAGCATGCGGGCGAGGATCGCGCCGTCGAAGCGGCTGCGTTCGCCGATGAAGCGCAGCCGCGCGCCCAGCCGGTGCAGTTCTCCGACCTCGCGCTCCAGCGCGCCGAGGAACAGCTTCATCAGTCCGCCCACTTCCTCGGCCGGGCGGTTCCAGTTCTCGCTGGAAAACGCGAACAGGGTCAGCGCGTCGATCCCGCGGTCCAGGCAGAACTCCACGCTGCGCTTGACCGCGCGCGCGCCGGCACGATGGCCGACCAGGCGCGGGCGGTGGCGCTGCTGCGCCCAGCGGCCGTTGCCATCCATGATGATGGCAACGTGCCGGGGCACGCATGCAGGCGTGCCGGCCATGCCGTTCAAGGGGACGGCCCGATCACGGGCGGGGCATCGCGGTGGCCGGCCACGTCGATCAAACCGACATCAGCTCGACTTCCTTCGCCTTGATCACGTCGTCCACGTCCTTGATCGCGGCGTCGGTGATCTTCTGGATCTCGGCCTCGGTGCGCGCGCTCTCGTCCTCGGTGATCTGCTTGTCCTTCAGCAGTTCCTTGACCTGGTGGTTGGCGTCGCGGCGGATGTTGCGAACGGCGACCTTGGCGTCCTCGCCTTCGCCGTGCACGACCTTGGTCAGGTCGCGGCGGCGTTCTTCGGTCAGCGCGGGGATGTTGAGGCGGATGGTGGTGCCGGCGGTGTTCGGGGTCAGGCCGAGGTCGGAAGCGAGCAGGGCCTTCTCCACCGCGCCCACCATCTGCTTCTCCCACGGGGTGATGACGATGGAGCGGGCGTCGGCGACCGATACGCTGGCGACCTGCGACAGCGGCATGTCGGAGCCGTAGTAGTTGACCTTGATGCTGTCGACCAGGCCGGCGTTGGCGCGGCCGGTGCGGACCTTGACCAGGGCGTGGCGCAGCGCCTCGATGCTCTTGGCCATGCGGGCCTGGGCGTCTTTCTTGATCTCGTTCAACATGGCGGCGCTCCGGAGGGGGTCTGCAAACCCGCGATTATAAGCGGGGCCGGTGCCGCCGGGCGCGGCTCAGTCGCGGGCGCGGACGAGGGTGCCGATCGGTTCGCCGCGGAGGATCCGCAGCAGCACGCCGGGTTCGGCCATGTCGAAGATGCGCAGCGGCAGGCGGGCGTCGCGGCACAGCGCGAACGCGGCGGTGTCCATGACCTGCAGGTTGCGCGAGATCACCTCGTCATAGGTCAGGGTGTCCAGCTTGACCGCGTCGGGGTACTTCTTCGGATCCTTGTCGTAGACGCCGTCGACCTTGGTTGCCTTCAGCAGCAGGTCCGCGCCGATCTCGATGGCGCGCAGGGCGGCGCCGGAGTCGGTGGTGAAGAAGGGGTTGCCGGTGCCGGCCGCGAAGATGACCAGCCGACGCTTTTCCAGATGGCGGATGGCGCGGCGGCGGATGTAGTCCTCGCACACGTCGTTGACCTTCAGCGCGCTCATCACCCGCGCCTTGCCGCCGAGCTTCTCCAGCGCGTCCTGCATCGCCAGCGCGTTGATCACGGTGGCCAGCATGCCCATGTGGTCGCCGGTCACCCGGTCCATCCCGCCCGCGGCCAGGCCGGCGCCGCGGAAGATGTTGCCGCCGCCGATCACCAGCGCGATCTCGGCGCCGGCCTCGCTGGCTTCAATGACCTCGCGCGCCAGCCGGTTCAGCACCTTGGGGTCGATCCCGTAGTCCTCGTCCCCCATCAGCGCTTCGCCGGACAGCTTCAGCAGGACGCGGCGGTAAGCGAGATTGGACATGGGGGCCTCGGGCAATGGAAAACCCGGGGATTCTAGCGGAAACGCCGCGCCCGCTCCGCGGCGTGCGGGCAGGTGGTCACGCGCCGTGCAGGCGGACGCGGTTGCGGCCTTCGCGCTTGGCGCCGTAAAGGACGTCGTCGGCCGCCTGCAGCAGGTCGTGGACGCTTTCGAAGCGGTTCTGCGGGTCGCCGTTGTGGGTGGCGATGCCGGCGGAGAAGGTGGTGAAGACCGGCTGGCCGTCGACGATCGCCATGGGCGTGCGCGACACCTCTTCCAGCAGCCGCTGCAGCACCTGCCGTGCGGAGGATTCGTTGGAATAGTTGAGCACCAGCAGGAATTCCTCGCCGCCGTAGCGTGCGATCAGGTCGGTGCTGCGCAGGGTGCGCTGCACGGTCTGTGCGAACTGGCGGAGTACCTGGTCGCCGACCAGGTGGCCGAACCGGTCGTTGATCTTCTTGAAGTCGTCGAGGTCCACCAGCGCGACGGTGAGCGGGTGCAGGCCGGCCGAGGCGAACTCCTGCTCCAGCACCTCTTCCATGTGCAGGCGGTTGTACACCCCGGTGAGCGGGTCGCGGCGCGCCTGCTCGCTCAGCTGGCGCATGCGCTCCTCGGTGACCCGCGCCTCTTGGTGCGTCTGCGAGGCATCTTGGATCTGGCGCAGGTTGCGCAGGATCAGCAGCTCACGCGCCTCGTCGGAAATCGCCTGCAGGTGCGAGGGCTGGTCGATCCGCACCTCGAACAGGGTGCTGATTTCCGGCAGCGAGACCGCCAGCAGCGAGAGCACTTCCTCCAATGCTTCCTCGCCGCGGCCGGTGCTTGTTTCCGTGCGGGCGCAGGCCAGTGCGCGGGCGGCACTTGCAGCCTCGGGCGTCGCCAGCCACAGGTCGGCGATCGCGCCGGACGCCTGGATGCAGCGCAGGAAGGGGTCTTCCGCATCCTCCAGTTCGCTGGCCGCGATGGCTTCCACCAGGTAGTCGGGCAGGTTCCACCTGCGCGCCAGCCATGTGCCGACGGCGGCGTGGTCGGCGTCGAAACGTTCGTGCTCCAGCGCCAGCAGGGCGGCGTTGTCCTCGGCGCCGGCGCACAGCGCCGAATATTCCTCCGGCATGGCCTGCAGCAGGGCCAGCCGGCCGATGTCCTGCAGCAACCCCGCCAGCATCAGGGTTTCGGCACGCTTCAGGCTGGCCTGTTGGCCCAGCAGCCGGGCGGCCATCGCGGCCAGCACGCTGCGTCGCCAGATGCGTTCCTGTAGCTCGGCGGTGCCGTTATGGCCGCGCAGGCCGTGGATCAGGGAGAACCCCAGCGCCAAGCTCAGGGTCGCGTTGAGTCCCAGCATCGCCATCGCCTGCGAGAGCGTGTCGATGCGGCGGCGGGTGGCGTACAGCGGCGAGTTGGCGACCCGCAGCAGGCGCGCGCTTAGCGCCGGGTCGACGCCGATGAGCTGCGCCGCCGAGCCCAGGGTGGCGTTGGGGTCCTGCGCAAGCGCGATGATCTGCATCGCGACGCTTGGCGGCGATGGCAAGTTGCGGCAGTGCAGGAGGGTGGCTTCGAGTTCCGTTCGCATCGTGCGGGGATTGGGTTCCAAGGCCCTAGTATGCGTGTGAACAGGGGTTGTGGTAAGCCGAGGCGGATCAAACGGCATCGCGCGGCTGCATCGGTAGGGGAATTGCCCGCCGCGTCGCCTGCCGTGGTGGTCCGGCGGGCGGCTTGCTCGTTGCTTCGCGCGGCCGCGGCGGGCGTTGTTGCATCCCGGCGGGCAGGCCGCCGGTTGGCACTTCAGGCGGGATTGCGGGCGCTTGGCGTCATGGGGGAGGAATGGAAAATCCATCGGCTGGGTTGCCGGATGCGGCCCCACGGAGCCCCGTGTGGCCACAGGCGCCGCGGCTATGAACGTGGTTGTCGTGCTGGTCGGGGTCGGCGTGATCGCGGTCGCGGCGCTGGTCTGGGCGGAGTTCCGCCGGTCGCAGCCGGTCCGCGCGTTGGCCAAGCTGACCGCCAGCAGCGCTTTCGTTGCCATCGCCTGGCTGCTGGGCGCGGCGGAAAGCCGCCACGGGCGCTGGTTGCTGGCCGCATTCCTGTTGAGCTGGGTCGGCGATGCCCTGCTGCTGTCCACGCGCAGCCGGGTCTTCCTTGGTGGGCTGGCCGCCTTCCTCGCCGCGCACCTCGCGTTTGCCGTCGCGTTCCTAGGGCTGCCGCTGGACCTGTCGGCACTGGTGGGCGCAATCGCCGTCATGGGCGTCAGCGGCGTGTTGCTGATGCGCTGGTTGTGGCCGCACCTGAAGGCGTTCTATCGCGTTGCCGTGGCTGCCTACGTGGCGGCACTGGTGGTGATGGTGGCGTCGGCGATCGCGGCGACTGGCGCCGGCGGGGACTGGCGCTATGCCGTCGGCGCACTGGCGTTCGCTGTCTCTGACGTCGCCGTGGCCCGCAACCGGTTCGTTGCCCCGGGGCCGATGAACAAGGCCTGGGGCCTGCCGCTGTATTACGCGGCGCAGCTCGCGTTCGCGCTGTCGCTGGGGTGACGGTTGCCCCGCGAGAACCTGCCGTTGCCGCAACGGAGTGGGCTGCCTGGCATACCCGCGGGCGGGAGCTGGATTCCGGAGCGTGGTGCCGATGCCACTCGGCTGGCAATCCACTCGGCTACGTCCTGGGTGCGCCGAAAAAAAACTTGGGGCCGCCGAAGCGACCCCAGTCTTTAGAATATGGCGCCCGAAGTTGGACTCGAACCAACGACCCCCTGATTAACAGTCAAGTGCTCTAACCGGCTGAGCTATTCGGGCGAGGTCGCGCATTGTATTCGGCTCATTGCGGTTGGGCAAGCGGTTGCGCGCGAAATCCTGCGCAGGATGCGCGCGATCGCGATGGAGGACGCCGCAGTCCGCCGTCCTCGGACTTCAGTGGGGGCAGGGAAGCGCCGTCGACGGCCGCTCGCTGCGCGGACGGCCCACGTTGTTGACGATGACCCGGGCCAGCAGTTCGCCGCGCTGGCTGCAGATGGAGAGCGTCAGGTTGCTGCCGCCGCTGGTGCCGTCGGGCAGGTAGCGCAGCTGCTGGCGCCCGGCGCTGCCGACGATGCGGAGGTGGCGACTGGTGGGCTGCTGGTCGGCGCGGAGAATGTCGTCGGTGGCGTCGGCTTGCCGGTTGCCGTCCTTGTCCACGAACAGCAGCCAGCCGGGACTCCAGTCGGTGCCGGCGTCGCAGCCGGCGCCGTCGCTGCTCGGGCAGAGCACCACGCGGCGGCCGCGGTTGACGGCCGCCATGCGGGCGAGCTGCATGTGGGCGACCAGGGTGGACGCGGCGGCAGAGGCGCGGTGGCGCTCGAGCAGCGCGCCCATTGGCGACAGCGCGATGCCGGCAATGATCGCCACGATGGAGGTGGTGGCCAGCAGCTCGATCAGGGTGAATCCGGCAGGGCGTTTGGGCATGGCGGTGCTCCGGCAGGTGGACACAGCCTGGGCTGGCCGCGCCGGTGGCGGCATCGGCGGGTGGCGGGTGG